>JABAHQ010017585.1_pt4 | contig 10621 bp, 6 predicted proteins | sample 7062091 | NCBI WGS metagenome assembly JABAHQ01 (sample SAMN14534359, study PRJNA622989) | marine sediment metagenome | biome: marine biome [ENVO:00000428]; feature: marine pelagic biome [ENVO:01000023]; material: deep marine sediment [ENVO:00002113] | place: India: Gulf of Kutch | collected...
TGATCTCGCTCGCCGGCTCTGCGCCGAAGCCGAAGCCCGCGTCGGTGTCCACCATACGGACCCGCGGCATCGAAGCGAGCCGCTCCCCGAGCGCTTCGGCGATCTCGGCCACCCCGCCGTAGTCGTAGCCCCGGACGGTGATCCCGTACGCGGGTGGCCCGGCCTGGTCTCCGTAGAAAGAGGGCCCGAAGCCGTGGGCCCGGATCTCCGCCCCGGAGATCTGGAGCCCGAGGGCCCCGATCCGCTCCCTGATCGCCGCCGGAACCGGGGTGTTCTCCAGGGAGTCGGGGAATTCGACCCGGATCCAGGACACCGGACCCTGGACCCGGGTGACGAAGTGCGCCACCCGAGGCATGGCGGCGAGACGCGCCTCCAGGGCTCGGGCGAGGCCGTCCGTGCGATCCGGGTCCGAGCCCCGGGGCATGCGAATTCGCACCCAGAGGTGGGTCTCCTCGCCCCACCCTTCTCCCCACGCTTTTTTCCGCTCCACGAAGCGCTGGAAGAGGAGGCCGGAAGCCCCGAACGCCACCGCGGCCACGCCCACCGCGATCCACGGGCGACGAAGCGTTCGGCGAACCAGCTCCACGCCGAGCCGGAGATCCGCCGGACCGGCGACCCCGGGGCCCCTCTCGAGGATCCAGCACGTGAGAGAGGGGGTGAAGGAGAACGCAGCGACGACCGACGCCACCAGCATGGCGCCCGCCGCGAGCGCCAGGGGCAGGTAGTAGACGCGGAGCTCGCCCTGGAGATAGACGAAGGGAACGAGGACGATGAGCGTCGTCGCCGTGGAGGCCAGGATCGGGAGCGCCGCTTCCCGGGCGCCCCTCTCCGCGGCCATCGCCGCCCGAGCCCCGGTCCCCCACTTCCGGTGAATGCTCTCGACCACCACGATCGAAGCGTCCACGGCGAGACCGAAGCCGACCGCCAACCCCGCCAGGGTCTGGACGTTCAGGCCCAGGCCCGTGACGCGGATCAGGCACAGGGCTGCGAGGACGGAGAGGGCGACGGTGGAGAGGACGATCGCGGCGACCCGGATCGAACCCAGAAAGAGTGGCAGAACCACGAGGAGGGCCCCGGCGGCACCCAGAGCACGGTTCCGTAGATCGGCGAGGTGGCCGCGGATCTCCGCGCCCTCGTCCTCCTCCAGCACGAAACGGACGCCAGGGGGCGTGAACCGTTCCAACCGGGCGATCTCCGCCTGCACCCGCTCCGTCACCCGCACGGTATTCTCCCCGATCTCCTTCACGACCTCGAACCCCACCGCGGGAAGGCCGTCGACCCGGAACAGGGCCCGGGGCTCCTCGTAGGTGTCGCGCACCGCCGCGACGTCGGATACCCGGACCCGGCGCTGCACTCCTCCCACGAGGACTCGATCCCGGAGATCGGCGACGTCCCGAACGCCGCTCCGGACCGCCATGGGCCACCGCCGGCTCTCACGGCGGAGCGCGCCGACCGACCGCGTCCGGACCCGATTCTCGAGAGCTCCACGCACCCCGGCGGGGGAGAGGCCCAGCGCCTGGAGCCGATCGGGATCGAGGGCCACGTCGAGCACCCGCCCGACCCCCCCGAGGGGACGCACCATTGCCACCCCCGTGACGCGGCTCAGCGCAGGGATCACCGCCGAGTCCACCCGAGCCCGGAGCGCCTCCGGGGCTCGGGGCCCGGTCAGGGTGTAGCGCAGGATCACCCGACCGGACCGACCCCGCAGCTCCCGTGGGACCCAGGGCTCCACCAGGAGGTCGCCCACCCCCGGGGGCAGGGCGTCGGCGAAGGCCGCGACGCGCTCGGCGAGCTCCAGGCGGGCGAGCTGCATGTCCGCGCCGCGCCCGAACTCCACCTCGATCCGGACCCGCCCTCGACCGTGCTCTTCGAAGGACTCGGAGGTGATCCGCTCCACCCTCGGGATTCTCCGGACCTCGGCCTCCAGGGGCGCGGTGAGGGTCCGCTCCACGGTTTCGGGAGCGGCGTGCGGCCATTCCCCGACGACCTGGAGCCGGCGAGGCTCCGGCTCGGGGAGGAGCTCGACGGGCAGCTCAACCCAGGCGGCGGCTCCGAGGACGGCCACGGCCAGGGAGATCATGGTCACGGCCAGGGGGCGCTCGATGGCCGTGCGGATCACCTCACTCCCCTCCGGCCCCCCGCTTCCTCCGCCAATGAGCAGATCACGGGCACGACGATGAGCGTGAGGAGGCTGGCGGCGAGGAGACCACCGATCACGGCGATCGCCAGGGGTGCCCTCAGCTCCGACCCTCGGCCGATCCCGACGGCCATGGGAGCGAGGCCCAGGACCGAGGTCACGGTCGTCATCACGATGGGGCGGAGGCGGACCCGGCCCGCCTCCAGGATCGCCGTACGGACTCCCAGACCGGCCGCCCGGCCTCGCCGGACGAAGTCCACCTTCACGATCGCGTCGTTGACCACGATCCCCACCAGGATCACCATGCCGATGAGGCTCATCGCGTTCAGCCCCTCGCCGGTGATCGCCAGGGCCGCGACCGCACCGACGAGGGCCATGGGCACGGCCGCCAGGATCGACAGGGGGTGGAGGAGGGACTCGAACTGGGCCGCCAGGATCATGTAGACCAGCACGACCGAGAGCCCCAACGCGACGGCGAGATCCCGAAACGAGCGTCGCACTTCCTCACGTCCGCCCCCCACCTCCACGACCAGCCCGGCCGGAGGCGCCACGTCCTCCAGCGCGGTCTCGATCGCCGCCGCGGCGGCCTCCACTCCCCCGGACCGCACCTTCACCCGCACCGGAACGACCCGGCTCCGGTCTTCTCGACGGATCTCCACCGGAGCGCTCGACTCCCGGACCCGCACCAGCGCGCGAAGGGGGACCCCCTCGACCCGGGCCTCGTCCAGGACCGCGGTCGAATGCCGAACGGAGTCGGGGAGGCGAACCACGACCCCGATCCTCCGGTCGAAATCCACGAGCTCCGCGGCCCGTTCGCCGCGCACGGTTCGCTCCAGGGCCTCGGCCACCGTCCGCGGCGCGATCCCCAGCCGGGCCGCAGCGCCCTGGAGCACGTCCACCTCGAGCCGGGGCCGAACCCCCTCGACGCTCACCCAGGGCTCGCCCAACCCCTCTAACCGCGCCAGACGCCGGCGCACGGCCCTGGCGTAAGCGTGGGCCGCCTCCAGGTCCCGACCTCGAATGCGGACCACCAGGTCGGCGCCCTCGCTGCCTGGGATGCGGCCCGCCGGCACCGGCCCTTCGCTCTCGAAGCGGACCGCATCCGGCGAAAGCGAGCGGGCCAGGGTCGAGAGGCGTCCCAGGGCTTCTTTCGCCGAGACCCCGGGCCGCAGGCGCACCTCCAGCAGGGCGTCGCCGCTCCCGAATTGGCGGTCCTCTCCGAACCCGCCCCCGTCGAGGCCGATCCGGCTCCACACCGCGTCGACGAAGGGATCGGAGAGGAGCGCCTTCTCGAGGATTCCCACGGCACGGGCCGTCGCCTCCAGGAGGGTGCCCTCCGGTAGGGACACCGCGACCCGGATCCTCTCGCCGCCGAGCCGGGGGAGGAGGCTCCGGTCGAGGCGCCATCCCGACGCCGCCCCCGCCACCACGAGCCCGGCCGCCACGACGAGAACCCGGGCCCGATGGTCCAGGGCCCAGGAGAGGGCTCCATCGTATCCGGCCGCGAAGCGCCGGTATGCCCGGTCGAAGGCTTCCGCAAGCTGAGCCGGAAAGGTCCCACCGCGTCCGGCCGCGGCTCGCGCCATGGAAGACCTCGCCGCCATGGCCGGGAGGAGGGTCATCGCTACGAGGAAGCTCACCAGCAGGGAGAAGACTACGGAGAGGGAGAGGTCACCGAAGAGCTCTCCCGCCACCCCCTCCACCGCCGCGACCGGCCCGAAGACCGCGATCGTGGTGAGGGTGGACGCGGCGATGGCGCCCCGAACCTCCTCGGCTCCGGCGGCGGCGGCCTCCGGCCCGTCCTCGATGCCAGCCTCCCTGCGCCGGGAGAGGTTCTCCAGCACCACGATCGAGTTGTCCACGAGAAGCCCCACGCCCAGAGCCAGGCCGCCCAGGCTCATCACGTTGAGGCTCACGCCCGTGAGTTCCATCAGGGTGAAGCTCCCCATCACGGAAACCGGTATGGCGATGGAGACCGCCCCGGGATGGCGCGGGTCCTTCAGGAAGAGAAAGAGGACGAGGAAGGCCAGTGTCCCTCCCAGGACCAGGGCCTGGACCACGCTCGAGATCGATGCGGAGAGGAAGTCCGCCTGGCTAGACGCCACGCGTAGACGGATGCCCGGATGCTCCGTCTCCAGCTCCGCCGCGACCTTCTCCACCTCGCGGGTCACCCCCAGCGTGTTGGACCCCGGGGCGTCGAAGACGAGGATCCCCACCGCGTCTTCCCCGTCGAAGCGGGCCAGCGCATTCTGCCGGGAGTACGTCTCCTGCACCGTAGCCACCTCGTCGAGACGGACCGGGCGCGTCCTCCCCGACCCGACCCGACCCACGGCCACGCCCCGAATCCCCTCCACCGAGCGGAGCCCACCCCGGATGCGGAGAGGATAGCGGTTGCGCCCCTTCAGGATCGTCCCCCCCGGCGCCGCCGCGCTGGCGGCGCGGAGTGCCCGGCTGACCACGTCGAGGGTGAGCCCGTGGGCCTCGAGGAGCCGAGGATCGACCTCCACGGCGATCTCCCGGTCGAGCCCTCCGATGACCCTAGCCCGGGCGACGCCTTCGATCTGCTCCAATCGGCGACGGAAGACCGTCTCGACCAGCTCTGTCGTCCGCCGGAGGTCCGCGCTGCCCGTGACGCCCAGCACCACGATGGGCTCGGCGTCGGGGTCGACCCGCAGGAGCGTGGGCCGGCTGGCGGACGGAGGGAGAACGTTGCGAAGCCGATCGATCCGCTCCCGGACCGTCAGGGTGGCGAAGTCCATCTCCGTGCCCCGTGGGAAGTGGAGGGTGACCAGACTCATTCCCGCCCGCGAGATCGAGCTCACCCGCTCCACGCCGGCCACCGAGGCGCCGTGGGCTTCGAGCGGCTCCGAGATCAGACGCTCCACCTCCGTCGGCGCAGCGTGGGGATACAAGGTCCGGATCACGATCCGGGGATCCTGCATCTCGGGCAGCAGGTCCAACGGCAGGCGAACCAGGGAGACCGCCCCGAGCAGGACAACCATCAGCCAGAGCATGGCCACGGCCACGGGCCGGCGGGTGGAGAGCCGGGGGAGGGACAAGGCTCAGGGGCTCCCCACGGCTTCCCGGAGGTCCACATGCGCGATCCGGGCGCGATACTGTGCGTCGATCGCGCCGCGGCGTGCGAGCGTTGCGGCCTCGATCTCCGCCTGGAGCTCCCTGAAGCCTCGAATCCCCAGCCGGTGCTCCTCCCGGGCCAGGTCCAGGCGCGCCTCGGCGAGATCCCGAACCCGCTGGGCCAGACGGAGGAGTTCGGCGGCGCTCTGCAGATCGACGAAACGACTCCGGACGCGCACCTCCACGTCGAGCCGGACCCGCCGGAGCCGCTCCTCGGCGTTCTCCGCTTCCACCTCGGCCCGGGCCCTCCGCTCTCCCGTCCGGAGCCGGCCGAACACCGGGGCCGTCAGGGTGAGGCCCGCCCTGGCGAAGCGCCCCTCGTCGGGGAAGGGATCGAAGAGCGCGGCACGATTCCGGGAGAAGGTGTTCTGGGTGAACTCGAACCCCAGCTCCACCCTGGGCCAGCGGATCCCCCGGGTCGCCCTCGCCCGAGCCCGGGCCGCCCGAGCCGCCGCACGCTCCTTCCGAACCTCCGGATTCGCCCGCAGGGCCCGGACCACGACGGCCTCGACGTCCGGATCCCACAGAGGAGTCGTCCCCCGTGGGCCAGGGGGCAAGACGAACGACTCCAGCGTCGGGTCCGCGACGGCGCGCCGGAGCGCGGCCCGGGCCTTCTCGTTGGCCGCCCGGGCGCGGAGCACCGCGACCCGCTGTGCCACCAGACGCTCCCGGGCCGTCAGGACCGCCCTCCGGCCGACCCCGCCCAGCCCGTACCGGAGCTCCACTCTCTCTCTGTCCCGGCGTCGGGCCCCGAGGAGATCCTCCTCCAGCTCCTGGAGGTCCCGCCTGCGCATGGCCTCCAAGTAGCTCCGCGCCACCTCTGCCTCCACGGAGAGGCGCGCCGAGCGCGCCGCGGCGGCCCGGGACTCTGCCTCGGCGCCCACCACGTCCAGGTCGTGGAAGCGGCGCGCCCCCTCGAAGACGACGATCCCGCCCCGGACACCCTGACTCGAGCTCGAGGTGGTCTCCCACTCCGGGGCCGCATTCTTCACGGGACGCCCGAAGAAGTCTTCCGAGATCCGGCGCCGATTGAGGGTCAGGGTGGTACCCCCGCTCACGGAGAGGCTCGGAAGGAAGGCCGCCCACGCCGCCCGTCTCGCCGGAGCCGAGAGGTCCAGGTCGTTCCGGGCGATTCGGTAGGCCGGGTGATAGCGGGCCGCCCGCTGCAGGGCGTCGGCGAGGGTGAGCACGAACGAGCCCTCCGAGGGTGGACCCTGGCCCCGAGCCCGGACCGGCCACACGGCGAGAAGCCCCAGCACGAGGATCGACGGAGCCAGACGCGCCCTCACCCGTCGGGCCAGGCCCTCGCGGACCCCGGGTCACCCACGAGACGGACGGCGGCGCCGTGGACCAGGTGATGGTGACCCTCGACCAGGACGATCTCCCCCGGCGCCACGCCGTCCGTTTCCGGATCCGGGGCGATCTCCACCACGGTCCGGTTCTCGACGCCGGTGGTCACCTCCCGCCATGCGCTTCGTCCCCGGCTCGCGTCCTCCTCCCCGGCCTCGAAGACGAACAGCACCGTGCGGTGGTCCCGCTCGAGGATCGCATCCCGGGGCACCAGCACCCGATTCACCGAGGTCCGGGCCTCCAGGGCGAGCCGGGCGTGCATCCCGGGTCTGATCCGACCGCCGGGATTCGCCAGGGAGACACGGACCCGGGACGTGCCGGTGCCGGGATCCACGACCGGGCTGATCGTTTCCACCCGGCCCCGGAACACCTCGCCGGGGATCCCCGTGAAGGAGACCGATGCCCCGCGCCCCTCCTCCAGCCACCCGAGGTCCGTCTCGAGGACCCGGGCCTCCACGCGGATCGAGTCCAGATCCACGACTGTGACCAGCTCGTCCCCGGGGCTCACGTCCCCCCCCTCGGTCACCTGCACCCTCGCCGCTCGCCCGGCGAACGGGGCCCGGACGACGGTGCGCTCCAGGTCGAACTCGGCCTCCAGGAGCGCAAGATCGGCCTGATCCAGACCGCTTCGAGCCCTGGCCACCTGCTCCCGGGTTTTCCGGACCGCCGGATCGGCGATCTCCCCGTCGAAGAGTACGAGCTCCCGGAAAGCGGCTTCGGCCCGACGCAGCTCGGCCCGGGCCCGGGCAGCCGCCAGAGCCAGGGCGGTGGTGTCGAGGAGGACGAGGGGATCGCCGTCCGCCACCCTCACGTTCTCACGCACCCAGAGCCGCCGGACCCTGGACCCCACCGGGGCTCTCATCACGGCCGTACGATGGGCCGCGGCCCGACCCACCGCTGCCACGGTGACGGAGACGGAGCCCCGAACGACCAGCGCACCGGTCACCGGTTGGGCCAGCTCGACGGGGTCGCGATCGGCAGGCATGGAGACAGGTGCCGCACCCCCTGCCCGGATCCGGGCATATCCCACGATCATCAGCGTGCCCAGCGTGGCGGCCAGGCACACGACTGCGAAGGAGCGGATCGAGACGGACATGGCACCGGGGATCGTGCCGAGGAAGGTGAGCCCGAACCATGGCGGTTCGGGCCGGCCGGGCATGGGGGGAGAGGCTTGCGGGGCGCCCTATGTCGTCACTTCGTCCAGATGATCACCACCCCGCAGCCGGCCATGAGGGAGCCGCCGTACCGTGTCGGGGCCTCGGCAGCGCTCTGGTAGACCTCGAGGGCCTTCACGTCCCCCACGTTCACCCCGAGCTCGTACGTCCTGCCCGTGGTCTGGATGCGCATCTCGTTGACGTAGACCGAGGGCACGCACCGCCTCCCCCTCCCCCGCAGGAGAATGCGGGAGTTGCCGAATCCGTACTGCACCTCGACGCCGGGCACCGACAGCAGGAGCTGCTCCATGTCCACCGGACTCAGCCGCTCGATCTGAGCGGGCGTGAGGTGCTCCCCGAAGCCCTGGCGCATCCGGTCCAGGAAGCCGTTGCGGATCAGCTCGCCGTCCTCCACCACCGCGCCCCGGGAGCGGGCCTCGACGATCACCGAGTCCAGGGCCAGGGGCGCCGGGGCGATGTGGAATTCGACGGTGAGGGTGTCGCGAGGCCGGAAGCGGAAGAGCCCGTCGGTGGTCTCCTCGTAGCCCAGTGCGGCGGCGGAGACCTGGTAGATGCCGACGGTGTCGGCCCGGCCCGAGAGGAGGAAGAGCCCGGACTTCCGGGTCGTGGTGAAGGCGACGGTGTCGCCGCCCTCGGTGAGGAGGGTGATCGTTCCGTAGGCGATCGGTTGGTCGGTGCCGGACTCCAGGAGGCGGCCCCGGAGGGTCTGGGCCGAGGCCGGCTCGAGGGAGAGAGCCGCACCCAGGAGCACCACGAAGCAGGCGAAGGTGCCCGACCGATGCCGCGGAGCCCCCATCATCCCCTACGCCCCCGCCGCCGCCTCCTCGGCCGCCTCGGGGGCGGCGTCCTCCCCGCCTCCGTACCTGCGCTTCACGTAGTCGACCAGGATCTCCTTGAACTCCCCCACCAGGCCCTCGCCCTTCAGCGTGGTGTGGTGCTCGCCGTCCACGTAGACCGGGGCCTTGGGCTCCTCGAAGGTGCCGGGCAGGCTGATCCCGATGTTGGCGTGCTTCGACTCGCCGGGGCCGTTCACCACGCAGCCCATGACCGCCACGTCCAGCTCCTCCACGCCGGGATACGCCTCCCGCCAGACCGGCATCTGCTCCCGGATGAAGCCCTGGATCTCCTCGGCCATCTCCTGGAAGAAGGTGGAGGTGGTGCGGCCGCACCCCGGGCAGGAGGTGACCTGGGGCTCGAAGCTGCGGATCTGGAGCGACTGGAGCACCTGCTGGGCCACCAGCACCTCCTGGGTCCGGTCGCCGCCGGGCCGGGGCGTGAGGGACACCCGGATCGTGTCGCCGATCCCGTCCATGAGGAGGGGGGCGAGGCCCGCGGTGGTGGCCACGATCCCCTTCGTCCCCATCCCGGCCTCGGTGAGGCCCAGGTGGAGGGGGTAGTCGCAGCGGGCCGCCAGCTTCCGGTAGACGGCGTGGAGGTCGGCGGGCTTGGAGACCTTGGCGGAGATGACGATGCGGTCGTGGGCGAGGCCGATCTCCTCGGCCAGGCGCGCCGAGCGCAGCCCCGACTCCACCATCGCCTCCAGGAGCACCTCCTGGCTGTCCAGGGGCTCGTCCCGCTCCGCGTTCTCGTCCATCATCTCGGTCAGGAGCCGCTGGTCCAGGGAGCCCCAGTTCACGCCGATCCGGATCGGCTTGTCCCGCTCGACCGCCACCTCGATGATCTTCGTGAAGTTCTCGTCCCGGTGCTTCGTGCCCACGTTGCCCGGATTCACCCGGTACTTGGCCAGGGCCTCGGCGCACTCGGGATGGCCGGGCAGAAGGAGGTGGCCGTTGTAGTGGAAGTCGCCGATGATCGGGGTGTCGTAGTCCCGCCGCCGAAGACGGGCGACGATCTCGGGGACCGCCCGGGCCGCGTCGTCGCCGTTCACCGTCACCCGCACCAGCTCGCTCCCGGCGTCGGCCAGGGCGATCACCTGCTCGACGGTGGCGTCCACGTCGGCGGTGTCGGTGTTCGTCATCGACTGGACCCGGACCGGGTTCGGGCCGCCGATCCCGACCCCGCCCACGTCCACGCTGACGGTCTTTCTGCGCTGGTAGATGCCCACCCTCGGCCCCGCGCTGTGGGTGCGCCGGCGTCTCCGACCCCCGCTCCGGGGGGGCGTGCCGGCTTGCTTCCCGGCTCCGCAACGCCCAAATCTATCGGGACCGTGGCCCGCCTCCAAGGCGGAGCGCGGACCGGATTCCGGCTCACTGACGCGGCTCCGGGTTATGCATCCCCGAAGCGCGAGATCCATTCGACGGACTCCACTACCCCTGGAGAGGAGCAGATCGATGGAACGGACGCGCACGAGTTGGACCGCCCTCGCCGTCACCCTCCTCCTTCCCCTGGCCGCCGCGTGCGGCGGCGAGGCCGGTCAGGAGGGCGAGATGGCCGAGGAGGGCATGGCCGAGGAAGGCATGGTCGAGGAGGGCATGACCGAGGAGGCCATGACCGCCGGCGAGATGGCGATGATGGGCGCCATGAACGAGTCCGGCGTCTCCGGCAACGTCAACGTCAGCACCTCGGGAGAGTCGGTGACCGTCGCCGTGGAGGTCGAGGGGCTTCCCGGCGCGGGCGAGTACGCCTCCCACATCCACACGGGCAGCTGCGACTCGCCCGGCGGCGTGGTCGTGCCCCTGAACAGCGTCATGGGCGTCGAGGGCGGGACCGGCACCGCCACCACCACGGTCGCCATGGACCAGATCACCGGTGGCGACTCCTACCTGGTCATGGTCCACGGCTCCGAGGGCGCGCCGGTCGCCTGCGCCGATCTTCCCTCCATGAGCGGGGGGATGTAGACCCCTCGGGACGGTAGGGGCGTCGG
>JABAHQ010043521.1_pt2 | contig 10619 bp, 8 predicted proteins | sample 7062091 | NCBI WGS metagenome assembly JABAHQ01 (sample SAMN14534359, study PRJNA622989) | marine sediment metagenome | biome: marine biome [ENVO:00000428]; feature: marine pelagic biome [ENVO:01000023]; material: deep marine sediment [ENVO:00002113] | place: India: Gulf of Kutch | collected...
GTACATGATCTGCAGCGAGCCGTCGGGGTTCGGCTCGGCGATCCGTTCACGCAGGAATTGCGCGAAGCGGGCCGCTTCCTCGGTGAATCCCACGCGGATGAAGCCGTAGAGAGTGAAGGCGGCGTCCCGCAGCCAAGCGTAGCGGTAGTCCCAGTTGCGCACACCGCCGATCGCCTCCGGGAGGCTGGTCGTGGGTGCGGCCACGATCGCGCCCGTAGGCTCGTAGGTCATGAGCTTCATGGCGAGCACCGAGCGATAGACGGCCTCGCGCCAGCGCCCGGTGTAGGTGCACTGATTCAGCCAGCGCCGCCACCAGTCCGCTGTGTTGTTGAAGACCTCGAACTCCTCTTCCCGGGAGAGTGTCAGACCGCAGCCCTCGCCGCCCTCGATCTCCCTCAGCACGAAGATCGCTGTCTGCCCGTGCTCGAGGCAGAACTCGGCCGCTACGCCCGTGCCGTTGCGCTCCAGCCCGACATCCGTCACCAGGCCCAAGCTCAAGCCCGGCGCGTGGAAGCAGGCGCCCTCCGGTGATATGTCCGTCTGGTGCTGGTCTCGCGCATAGTTGAACGCGGGCTTGCACTCCATGCGGAAGGCCATCGAGCCGCGCACGGACTGTACGCGCCGTACGAGCCAGTGCTGGCCCGGCCCGCCGTGCGGGATTCGGACCGGCATGTAGTCGACGATCTGGCCGACGCCGTCCGGAGAGAGGAAGCGCGTGACCAGGACGTTGGTGTCGGGCCAGTAGTACTGCTTGAGCGTCACATCGGTGGGATCGCGGGGGCAGATCTTGAAGTGGCCACCCACGTTCTCGTCGAGGATCGCGGCGAAGACGCTCGGCGAGTCGAAGCGGGGAAGCACAGCCAGTCGATCGAGCCGTGCTTGCCCACCAGCGCCGCCGTGTGCAGGTCGCCGATGATGCCGTAGTCCTCGATGGGCTTGTACGCCATAGCCGTGTCCCCGTGGTTCGTTCGGTTCCAGGGTCTTAGCGCCGTATCGCGAGCCTGCGGTGCAGCGGTGTGGGACTATCTAATACCGAGGGGAACGCGGAGCGTCAACTGGAAGCAGGAAGCGGCGATGGGTGCGCGTGCGTGGGATCGCGCGCCCGGCGGCGATCGACCGACTCGACGCTAGCTGGTCCTCACGTCCTTCAGTATCTCGTGGGCCGCGTGGTGCCCGGGTATGCCTGTGACTCCCCCACCCGGGTGGGCGCCGGCGCCACACAGGTACAGGTTCTCGATAGGCGTACGATAGCGGGCCCAGCCGGGCACCGGCCGCATGAATAGTACCTGATCCAGAGTCATCTCGCCGTGGTAGATGTTGCCCTCCGTCAGCCCGAACACGTCTTCGAAGTCGACGGGCGTCAAGACCTGCCGGTGAACGATCGCCGACTCGATGTTCGGCGCGTAGCGCGCCAGCATGCCGACGACCCGGTCTCCCAGCGCTTCACGTTTCGCGTCGTCCCACATATCGTCCTTTAGACGGTACGGCGCGTACTGGACCAAGACCGACATGACGTGCTTGCCGGTGGGCGCCAAGCTCGGGTCGGTCACAGAGGGGATGACCGCCTCCAGGTACGGTTCCTCGGAGATCGCGCCGTGCTTGGCGTCGTCGAACGCGCGCTCCAGGTAGAGGAGGCTCGGGCTAATCGAGATCAGGCCGCGGAGGTGCGGCCCATCGCCGGGAAGGCAGCTGAAATCGGGCAGCTCGTTCAGCGCGAGGTTCACCCGGGCGCACACGCCCTTGAACTTGATGTTGCGCACGCGGCGCAGGAACTCCGGATCTAGGTTGATCGGGTCTAGCAGCTCACAGAAAGTCCGCCGCGGGTCGGCGTTGGAGATGACACGCCGGCCGGCGATCTCTTCGCCGTTGACCAGCGCCACGCCTGTCACGCGGCCGCCGTCCACAAGGACTCGCTCGACATCGGCGCTCGTCCTGATCTCTACGCCGTAGCTACGTGCCGTGACCTCGAGCGCCCGCGCCAGGTTGCCGATGCCGCCGCGCACGCGCATAGCGGGTCGCAAGGCGCCGTGGGTCGTTCCCACGTGCTGGTGCAGGAAGAGGTAGGCGGTGCCGGCGGCCATCGGCCCCTGAAAGATCCCACCGATAGCCACCCCACCGAGCGTGCCTTTCAGCACGTCGCTCTCGAACCATTCGTCGAGCAGCTCGACGGCGGTCATCGGCAGGATACGGAGGACCTCGATCATATCGCGCCGACCGAGCCGGCGCAGGCGGCCGACCGCTCGCAGCATCCTCCAGATGTCACCCTTCTCGCTGGAAAGGACCTCCGGTGGTGTGGTCGTGGCCAGTGATTCGATGTATCCGGCCGCCTTGGCCACCAGGTCAGCAAACCCGCTCCACCTCTCGGCGTCCCGCGTGGAGAGCTGGCGGATCGCTTCGACTGTTTGCTTGGGCTCGCGCCAGAGCAGCAGGTGGTCGCCGTCGAGGGTGGGGGAGAACACCATCGGGTCCAGCGGCAGCGTCTCGAGACCATGCTCGGCGAGCTGCAGGTCGCTCAACAGCCCGGGTTGCAGATGATTGATGCGGTGGGCTCCCATGTCGAACTTGAAGCCCGGATAGAGCTCCTCGGTCACCGTCGCGCCACCGACAAGCTGGCGCCGCTCCAGGACGATTACCCGAAGCCCGGCTCTTGCCAGGTAGGCCGCGGTGACCAGGCCATTGTGCCCGGCGCCGATAACGATGGCGTCGTAGATGTCGTTCATCGTTACCAGTCCTTCAAGATGTTGAGAGCCGCCAGGCGGCCGGAGGCGCCCGTGATCCCACCGCCCGGATGCGTTCCCGAGCCGCACTGGTAGAGATTCTTGAGCGGCGTGCGGTAATCCGCCCAGGGGTGCGCCGGCCGCATGAAGAACAGCTGATGCAGGGCCAGCTCGCCGTGGAAGATGTTGCCCTGGGTAAGCCCATACTCCTGCTGCATGTCCCACGGCGTGACCACCTGACGGTGTATGATGGCGCCCTTCAAGTTAGGTGCGAACTGTGCCAGCGTATCGACCACTGCGTTCCCGAATGCGTCCCGCTGCTCGTCGGTCCAGCCCCCGTTCAGCTCGAACGGCGCGTATTGCACGAAGATCGACATCACATGTTTGCCGGGCGGCGCCATGCCGGGATCGATCATCGACGGGATGATGATGTCCATGTAGGGATGCCGCGAGAAGTCGCCGTACTTGGCATCGTCATAGGCGCGCTCCAGATATTCCACACTGGGGCTGATCGATATCGCGCCGCGCAAGTGTGGGCCGACGCCCGGCATGCACGTAAAGTTGGGCAGCTCGCCGAGCGCTAGGTTCACCTTGCCCGAGGAGCCGCGGATCTTGTAGCGGCGGATCGAGTCGAGGAAGTCGGTCGGCAGATGCCCGGCCTCGATCAGNNCACGGATCTCCTCGCCGTCCTCGAGCGCCACGCCCACGGTCCGACCGTTCCTTACGATCACCTGGCTCACGCTGGCCTCGGTACGGATATCGGCGCCGTGCGCTCTGGCCGCCGCGGCGATCGCCTCGCTGACCGCCCCGGTACCGCCTTTGGCGAAGCCCCAGGATCTGAACACACCGTCGATCTCGCCCATGTAGTGATGCAGTAGCACGTAGGCTGTGCCGGGCGACCTCACGCCCAGGAACGTCCCGATGATCCCGCTGGCCGACATCGTCGCCTTCAGCGGCCCCGTCTCGAACCATTCATCCAGGAAGTCGGCCGCGCTCATCGTCATGAGCTTGCAGAGCGTGTAGAACTGCTCCGCCGGCAACCGGCGGAAGTGCTTGCTCAGCCTGAGCAAGCTCAGCAAGTCCTTGGGGCTGAACGAGGTCGGGTCGGGCGGTACGAGGCCGAGGATTGGCTTCATCGCGTAAGCCAGCTGGTGCATCAGCAGGCCGAAGTCGTCGTAGGCTTCCGCATCTTGCGGGGAGTGGCGATAGAGCTCGCGACGTGTCAGGTCGTGATCGGCCCAGCGCACCAGATGGTCGCCATTAGGCAGCGGGGTGAGCGTGCTCTCGAGCGGCAGGAGCTCGAGCCCATGGCGCGGCAGCTCCAGCTCGCGGATGATCTCCGGGCGCAGCAGGCTCACAACGTACGATAGGACGGAGAACTTGAAGCCCGGGAAGACCTCCTCCGTCACGGCCGAGCCGCCGATTCGGTGCCGCCGCTCGAGCACGAGGACACGCTTGCCCGCTCGCGCCAGATAGGCGGCGTTGACCAGCCCGTTGTGGCCGCCGCCGATGATCACGGCATCGTATCGCTTGCTCGTGCCCATCCTCAGCTCCGCTTCCTTGCCGGGTTGAAGAATGGGAGATCCACGACACGAGCCGCTGCCCTCTTGCGCTGATGCTCGACCGTGATCTCCATCTCGACCCGTGATCCCCGCTCCGCGTGCGCCGAGCGCAGGTGAGCGAGCGCGATGTACTTCTTCAGAGTCGGTGACCAGCAACCGCTCGTGGCGTAGCCGACCTGCCTGTTGCCATCGTAGATGGGCACGCTCGTTCGCCAGGCGATCGGCGGCAGTTCAGGCGGCAGTCCGAAACGGCCGTAGACCTTCTCGAGCGAGTTCCAGTCGACCTCGAGCCCCTTGAAATGCCAGGCCGGGCCACGACGCCACTCCTCCAGCAACGCTTCCCGGCCCACGAAGTAGTCCTTCTCCAGCCTCACCGTCCATCCCAACCCCAGCTCGAAGGGTGAGGACTTGCGCGACTCGATCAACGCCCGGTTGGCGGGCACGTAATCCACGCTGATCAGTAGCAAGCCGGCCTCGATTCGGGCGATATCGAGCGCCAGTATGCCGGCCGGTGCGATCCCGAACGGTCTGCCGCCGTCCAGCAGAGCGTCCCAGAGCGAGATCGCGTGTTGAGCCTGGACCCAGATCTCGTAGCCGAGATCGCCGGTGTAGCCCGTTCGGGTGATGGTGACCGGGATGTCCCTTATCCTCGCGAAGCTGAGGCGAAAGTACCTCAGGGCCTCCAGGTCGGCATCGCATATGCCGGCCAGGATGTCGCGGGACATCGGCCCCTGAAGGGCGAGGCCGGCGGTGGCGTCCGAGTCGTCCTCCACCGTCGCCCGCATACCGGTCGAATTATCGCAGAACCAGCGGAGGTTGGGTTCGGCGGACGTGAGGCGGAACACATCGTCTCCAAGGCGCTGCAGCGTGCCGTCGTCTATGACCTTCCCACCCTCGTCGCACCAGGGCCCGTACATGACCTGCTGAACCTCGCACTTCCCCACGTCGCGCGTGAGCATCCGGTTGAGGAAGCGTTCCGCATCGGATCCGCGGATCAGGTACTTGTACAGCGGTGATACGTCGATAAGTGCAGCCGCGCTGCGGATGGCATGGTACTCGCGCTCGTGGGTAAGCTCGTACGAGCTCACGGCCAGGCAGCCCGCCCAACGCCTCCAGTTCTGGCCCTGGCAGAGCGGAGCGGTTCGTGCGTGGAACGGTGTGCCTCTGAGCATCGCGTCTCCCTTCGACTCGGGGCGCTGCGGATCCGGCGCTGGCCAGCGTGCGTGGCTCTCTCGCGCCGGCAGCGACCGCCGCCCAGCTCTCGTCGTCGAGCCGAGGGGCGTGGCTTCGTCGTGAAGTTGGGACACCTCGAGGCCGGGGCAACGGATAAACTAAACTGCCAGGCGTTGCAAGAAAAGGCGTCCCGCTGCTAGGCTCTGGCAAGGCCGCCGAGGGCCGGCTATGTTCGGCGCGGACTGCCACTCGCGAACTGGTAGCGGCCTCCTGAGGCCGCTGCGCCAGGCTGGGACGAATGGTGATTGCCGCTAGAAGTCTACGCAACTGGTGTCTCGCGATGACGGCCGTGTTCGCTCTAGGTCCTGACCCACCGCTTCTCGAGGCTCAGGATGGGACCGGCGACGTGCCCAAGTCTTGGAGCGTGAGCTTTGACTCGGGCTTCTCGTTGACGGGAGGCAACAGCGAGACCACGAGCCTGAGCCTGGGACTCTCCGCTGAATACGTGTGGGACAGACAAGCACGGGATTGGGATCGCCAGCGCCTGAGTCTCACGGCCTCGTTTCTCCGGGAGACGAACGAGGGCAGGGAGACCTCGAACAGAGGCAGTGCGAAACTGCGCTACGACTTCAAGCCGAGCGCCAAGTTCTTTCTGCGCGCCAACAGCCTGGCGCGCTACGACGGACCTGCCGGCTTGGATATCCGCTTCGCTCCCGGCGCTTCCCTCGGTTGGGAGCTGCTCACCACGGCTCGCCATCGGCTATCGTTCACAGCCGGCGGGACCTACATCTACGACGGCTTCGTGGATGGGACGAGCCGGGATGACCTCTTCTTCGACTTCGGCCAGGAGTATCGGCTGCAGCTGAACGCCACGACCCGCTTGGAGGAACGGCTGGACTACGCGCCGAAGGGCAGGGACCTGAGCGATTTCCTCATCCACGCCGAGCTGATTCTATCGGCCGACCTGCTTCAGTGGCTGGCGCTGAAGGTCAGCTTCATCGACGACTACGATTCCACCCCGTTCGTGGACGAGCTGGGTGTCAGGGCGGAGAAGAACGACGTCGCCCTGATCACGGGGCTGAGCGTCAAATTGTGAGTTGACGGGGGCAGGTCGGCGTCCTGCTGGCTCGTGTCCGGAACCGGCGTGTCCCCGCGCAGCCGGTATGGGACGCTCCGGGGTTGAGCTCGCCTGATACCTGTTGTTTTCGGAGGTTGAACGCGGCATAATAGTCGCGTCCCGAGACCGAGGTCGGCTTTCCCGGCGGATCGATAGGTAGCCATGTCAGTCTACGAACGTATCAAGAGGCGGTTGGAAAGCGGTGAGGCGGTCGTCATGGATGGGGCCATCGGCAGCGAGCTCGTGCGGCGCGGTGTGCGCTGGCGCGGTCACGGCCTGCGCACCGATGCCGACAAGGTACAGGCTCTTCACGAGGAGTACATCGCCGCGGGTGCCGATCTCATCCGCACCAACACGTTCCAGCTCAACCCGCGCATCTACCTGAACGTGTTCCGCAACCGGGCCCACATGCGTCAAGTCGGCGCGCCGGGCGTTGAGACGAGGGCGCAGGAGCTGACGCGGAAGGCGGTCGAGCTGGCGCGTGCGGCACGCGGGGCGGCCGGCCGCGATGTGGCGATCGCCGGAGTGATGTCACCGCTGGAGCATTGTTTCCGGCCCGATCTGGCACCGGAGGTGGAGCAGGCGCGGAGCGAGCATGCGGAGACTGCGGAGGGCCTGGCCGATGCGGGCGTCGATTTCCTGATTCTGGAGTCGATGAACACGATCGCCGAAGCCCGAGCCGCAACGGAGGCCGCACTGGCCACAGGTCTCCCCGTGTGGACAAGTTTCGTGATCGGGCCCGAGGGGGAGATCCTCAACGGTGAGCCGCTGGTCGAGGGCGTCAGGGCGCTGGACGAGCTGGAGATCGATGCCGTGCTCGTCAACTGCGCGCCGCCCGATGACCTGACGCAGGCGGTGGGCAAGCTGCGGGATACGACGACGTGGGCCGTGGGAGCGTGCGCGCACATCGGGAAGTTCGACCCGCCGTCGTGGAAGTTCGAGTTCCACCCGCGGTTCGCCGGTACGTCGGAATGGCCGCCGGCCCGCTACGTCGAGGTGGCGGCGACCTGGCGTGAGGCCGGTGCCCAGGTGATCGGCGGCTGTTGTGGCACGAACCCGGACCACATCCGCGCGCTCAAGGAGGCGTTGTGAGCGATTATGACCGGATCCGTGAGCGTATCGCCGCGGGCGACCTGATCGTACTCGACGGTGGCATCGGTACCGAGATTCTCCGCCGGAACCTGACCTGGTCGGACCACCAGGTCACCGAGTCTCCCGCGGCGATTCGCCGACTGCACGAGGACTACATCCGTGCGGGCGCCGATGTCATCACCACGAACTCGTTCCAGCTGGCCAGGCGCAGCTTCGTCGGCCATTTTCGCGACGAAGCGCACATGCGTCACGTCGGTGTGCCCGGGCTCGATACGCGCGCCGCGGAGATGCTCACCGCGTCCGTGCGTTTGTGCAGGGAAGCCCGTGACAAAGTTGCCGCCGGCCGCCCCGTGGCGATCGCCGGTGCGGTGACGACGCTCGAATGGTGTTTCCGGCCCGACCTGGCGCCCACCGCCGAGGAGATGCGTGCGGAGTACCAGGAGATCATGGAGGTGATGGCTGCCGCCGGCGCCGACCTCATTCTGCTGGAGACGGTGAACAGCGTCAGGGAGGCCAAGATCGGACTCGAAGCGGCACGCCAGGCGGGCCTCCACTGTTGGGTGGGCTTTGTATGCGATGAGGCGGGGCGGCTGTTCACCGGCGAAACGTTCGCCGACGCCGAGGAGGCGCTGGCCCCGCTGGAGCCCGACGTCGTGCTGGTGAACTGCGTACCGCCCGATCACGCTACTGCCGGACTCCGCGAGCTCTTGGCGGCACGGGACGGACCGTGTGGCCTCTATCCTCACATCGGGCGTTTCGATCCGCCGGAGTGGTATTTCACCGACGAGTATCCGCCGCCCAAGCTCTTCGACCAAGCGCAGCACTGGTGTGAGATGGGGGCACAGGTCATCGGCGGCTGCTGCGGAACGACACCCGATCACATCGCCGCGCTGTCACAGGGACTGCGAGGCGCGTGACTCAGGAGGATCAGGATGACCGCCTATAAGCCGAGCCGTCTCAACTTCCGCTGCCCGAAGTGCGGCAACAGCACGTATGAGACCGGTGAGATGCGGGCTACCGGCGGCTTCTGGAGCAAGGTGTTCGACGTGCAGAGTCGGAAGTTCACCACGGTGACGTGCGATCACTGCAAGTATACCGAGTTCTTCAAGACCGACGCGAGCACGCTCGGCAACATCTTCGATTTGTTCACACGCTGAGCCAGAGCGCAGGATGTCGCCGGCTCATGACGATCGGGCGGTGATGCGGGAGGGTCCGGCACTCGCGCCGCCGAGCGAAACTACAGCTTTAGGCGTTTGAAGACGGACTCCGGGATATGCCGAATCACCAGCATGACGAGACGCCAGATCCCGGGGACGTAGACCACCGACTTTCCCTTCTCGATTCCGCGGAGTATGGCCGCCGCCACCGCGGCTGGATCTGCAGCCATCCCCGGCTTCACCGTGCCGAAGGTCATCCGGGTGTCGACGAAGCCAGGCTTCACCGTCAGCACGTGCACGCCGGACGTGTGCAGCCGGTTGCGCAGCCCCTGGAGATAGAGCGAGAAGCCGCCTTTCGCCGAGCCGTAGGTGTAGTTGCTCTGCCGGCCCCGGTCTCCCGCCACCGACGAGATCCCAACGACGAACCCGCTCGCCTTCCGCTCGAAGTACAGCAGACGAGTCAGAATACTGACGGCACCCACGTAGTTGGCCCCGATGATCTCTTCCGCGTGGGCGAAATCGGTCGCCGCGCGCTCAGCGTCGCCGAGCAGGCCGAACGCGACGATGACCCCGGCCAGCCGCTCTCCGGCTGTAGTCAACACCTCAGCGACGAACCGTTCGTGCTCGGCGGCCTTCAGGGCATCGAACGTTGCCGCGTGGGTACGCACGCCGTGTCGGATCTCGATGTCCGCCGTTACGCGCTTCACCTCCTCGGCGCTCCTGCCGGCTACGATGAGGTCGTACCCTTCAGCGGCGAGTGCCGCGGCCGTCGCCCGCGCGATCATCGAGGGCGCGCCTAGGACCAGTACGGTACCTGGGCCGTTCGAGCTCGAGTCCTGCGGTCGCCCACCGCTCACGGCAGCAGCTCCAGCCGCTTGGCCAGATCGGAGATAACGCGCCGCTCCGGGTCGACGCGACGCTTGACCTCGAGCCAGGCATCGAGCCCCGGATACATCGCGCGCAGCGAGTCTGGCGGCAGCCGCGCGTCCTTGCCCAGATAGATGCGGCCGCCCGCATCGATCACGATCTCGTCGATCCGTTTCAGGAGGTCGAACACGCCGTCGTCACGGCGCGGCACATCGGCGGCCAGGGTATACCCGGGCATCGGGAACGACAGGCCGTTCTCCCGCTCGCTCGCACCGAATCTCTTGAGTACCGCGAGGAACAAGCCGTACCTGGACTTCGCGAAAGCCTCGAGCACTTCGATCAGCGCTTCACGACCGGCCTCGTAGGGAACGGCGAGCTGATACTGTAAGAAGCCGTTTTTCCCGTATAACCGGTTCCAGTTGTGGAGGCGATCCAGAGGGAAGAAAAACGGCTCGTAATGCGTGAGCACGTCGCGCGCCAACCGCGGATTCTTCCGGTAGTAGAGGGCGTTGAACGCTTTGACCGCGATCCGGCTGAGGAGGAAGCTTGGGAACACGTCCGGGACCGAGATGGCCCTGCCACCATGCGGACTCAGGTCGGTCCGCGCCTCCGCCGGTGCCGGGTTGCCCCTCATCAATACCGAGCGGCCCAGCGACCGACCGGTGGACAGGCCGTCGAGCCAGGCGACGGAATACTTGTAGTTCTCATCCGACTCGTGGAAGAGTTCCAGAGCCTTGTCGATGTTGCCGGCCCGCTCGTAGTCGACGGTGAGATACGCACTCTCCAGCGGGATCAACCTGACGCGCAGGTCGGTGACGATACCGGTCAAGCCCAGGCCGCCCAGGGTCGCCCAGAACAGCTCGGCGTTCTCGTCCCGACTGCAGCGGACCCACGCGCCGGCCGGCGTGAGCAGCCGGAAGTCGTGCCCGTGCCG
>JABAHQ010022150.1_pt1 | contig 10618 bp, 11 predicted proteins | sample 7062091 | NCBI WGS metagenome assembly JABAHQ01 (sample SAMN14534359, study PRJNA622989) | marine sediment metagenome | biome: marine biome [ENVO:00000428]; feature: marine pelagic biome [ENVO:01000023]; material: deep marine sediment [ENVO:00002113] | place: India: Gulf of Kutch | collected...
ACGATTACCTCTGCCTCTTCCTCAGCCCTCCTAAGAATTTTCTCATAATCTACTCCTGCAAAGACCACGATTCCATTCCTTATGTGTGGCTCATACTCCTCCCGTTCTTCAATTGTGCAATCATACCTATCCAAATCCTCCAGAGTGGCAAATCTCTGGCATATCTGCTCACCTAGGTCACCGTAAGGCATAGGGTGCCGCACAACAACAACCTTGAATCCTAACTCTTTCAAAAATCTACTCACCCTCCGTGAGGTCTGACTCTTTCCAGATCCTGTTCTGACCGCACATATAGAGACCACCGGAACTTCAGCCTTCAGCATAGTGGTCGTGGTGCCCATCAGTCTGAAATCGGCACCTGAGGCCATTGCCATAGAAGCCTTGTGCATAACGTACTCGTGGGATACATCGCTATAGGCGAAGATTACCTGCTCTACATCGTGTTCTTTAACAAGCTCCGGTAGCTCATCCTCTGGATAAATGGGTATCCCCTGGGGATAGTGGGGGCCAGCGAGCTCTGGGGGATATTCACGTTTCTCGATTCCAGGTATCTGGGTGGCCGTGAAACCAATCACTCTGTAGAAATCGTTATTCCTGAAATAGACATTGAAGTTATGGAAGTCCCTCCCTGCTGCCCCCATTATCACAACTCTTGTTTTCTCCATGCAAAACCCTCGGTCGGGAATTAAAGCGAACATAAGATTCCGCCTTCATATAAGCCTTAACAATCTAAGCTGGTAGCCGCCTACAAGCCAGCAGTTCAGTGGTTGCCTCGGTCTCTGCTTCTTTTCATATATCAATGCCAAAAATGGATTTTACTGGACACATTATGACCCTACTTACAACGGGGTAGACCCTAGTTACGATTTCCCAACTCGTATGTATGCCCTTCGCATGGGTGTTCTAAATTGTAGAACACCATGTTCTAAGAGATAGCATTATGAGGCGTCACAGATCTTAAGTAGTGTGGATCAGNNTGGATTTGTCTTATCCTTGGTTACAGGATTCATTGAGAATCCACCTGAAGCGAGCATAACGACACTCAACTATTATGGTTATCCTCTGGTCTGGCGGGTAACGGAACTTTTTGGACCCGCCCAGTATAGATTCGGTAACTTTGCTATAGACTGCATATTTTGGATCGCTGTTTCTTTCTTAGTCTTGGTCTTGATAAAGATATTTGAGTCGAGGGCAAACTCTAAGTATGATCTAGGTCTGCTGCCTCTAATAATGTTTGTTCCCCTTGGTTTTGTGATGGATCTGGTTCATGAACTGGGTCATGCAATATGGGGGACTACTGCGGGAGGGAATCTGAATTTTATGCAGATAGCCTACTTGGAGATATACCCTCGACTTGCTATGACTTCTCGATTTGTCTTGGGCTATGCCCGAGTCACCGGTATTCCTACCCAGTTCGGGAGTGGTCTCTATCTTCTGGGAGGATCATTGACAACCAACCTCACCTCTTGGTTATTGGCTTTGTCATTTCTGAAAATGGGTTTGGATTTCAAAACAGAAGTCGTAGTGAAGATTCTGGGCCTCTGGGGCCTCCTCGATCTTCCGCTCTATGTTCTTCTCCCTCAAATAGGCTTTCACCACTGGCTAATTATCGGCGGATCCCAGCCTGAACCGTTAGTTGGGGCCAGAAGGATGGGTATACCTGATTTGATATTCTATACCTTGGTTGTTCTCACCACTGTTGGGTTGATCTTCTTCTACTTCAAACCCTTGCGCCAGAAGGTTAGAAGGTGGTTGAGCTCTTTCTCAGAGAAGACGGGCTGGTAATCTTTTCTAGGTCAATGCAAACCAGTTTTGACACGTTTTAAACCTTCCTTCAACAGCTTCCATATTCTCGGTAGTATACCCCCGGGGGGATGCATCCTTCCTTTGGAAGATATGCATATGGATATCACGGTTTCAATGCACACGATCAACTGCAGATCACAAAGCTTCCTGGCACACACATCAATTATTAGGTCTATGTTTCGTTTTCTATGATTTTCTTCTTCCATCCACCCTTCGAAAGCCAAGCAACAGAGAGGATCGCGGCACCAAAGTTGCCTATTGCCATCCCGATCCAGATTCCCACTGCGCCCGCTCCGAGGATGAAGTAGAATGCGTAGGACAATAGAATTCTCAACCCCCAAAGTCGGATGAGCGAAACAGTCATCGAAGGTCTTGTATGTCCTGATCCTTCAAAGACGCTCGTGCTCAACCTGAAGACGGCGAAGAAGGGAACCGAAGGTATGAAAAATGTGATAAATGTGGAGCCCATCTGCAGCACCGCCGGATCGTTAATGAAGACCTGATACAGTGGCCCCCTCAAAAAATAGATACCAATACTTGCTGCGGCTGCGATAGAGAAGAAAGTGAGTAACAGCCTCTTGACTATTTTACCTGCCCGCCTCGTCTGATCCGCTCCCAGATTCTGTCCCACCATAGTAGATACTGCAGTAACTCCACCCCAAAGTATGACATTTACCATGTTTATTATCCTGATCCCAATCCCGTAGGCCGCTAACATTGTACCTTCTCCTGCCAGCGCCTTGTCTTCTATGGAAACTAGACTGATGAGTGCCACAAATCCCAGAGCGGTCCCGGCCTGACCGATAGAAGAGGGGGTGCCTATTGAAACGATCTTCTTTATCCAATCAATTTCAGGCTTAAGATATGAAAGATTCAGCTTTATACCAACCTTTCCAGAGAAGAGAAGATACAGATCGATGATTGCAACCACCCCTCTGGTCATCAGTGTTGTTAAGGCGGCTCCTGCAGTTCCCATCCGGGGAAAGAACCCCCAGCCGAATACGAAGAAAGGGTCCAACAGGGTGTCGAACACCGCTGATGAAACGGTTAAAATCATAGGGGTTCGTGTATCACCATACCCCCTCAAGAGTGATCGGAACCCGAAATGACAAAAGAGAAAGGGCATAGCAGAGAACATAATCTGCAGATAGGGCGTGGCAGTATCTCGCACTACCTCAGATGCTCCCATCAACCTCAGCACATCTCCAGTAAATACAAAACCAACTATAGACACTGTACAAGCCCCGACCAAAAGGAAACTCAGCAATTGACCCGCTGCCTTGTTAGCTTTCTCAGGTTCACCCGCCCCTGTGTATTGGGAGACCAGTGATATCCCAGCTATTCCAAACCCAGCGCTTAATGAGATGAAAAGGAACATGATGGGCCATGAAATCGATGGGGCTGCCACAGATTCGGGGCCCAGCTTGCCGAGCCAGAAGGCATCCGTCAGATTGTAGGCAGTTTGGAAGAGGTTGGAGAGCATTACTGGCCACCCTAAGGCCATAGCTGTATACACTATGTTGCCATTCAGAATCAGCTCTCTCATCGTTGCTCTTGCCAATTAGGTAGCTCTCCGATCTTTAGCCTAAGAGCTAAGGCCCACCTAAAATAACTTACACTCTGTAATTCAGGAAATGATAGAACTCTGGAGATGCGAATACCAGCACCAGCCTAAGAGATGAGGGACTGGGGCTCGACAAAGGAAGGTGCTCCCACAAAAATTTTAACGAAAGGTCTATAAAGATGTGGTCTGCGTCTCAAGAGAAGAGAGGGAGAAGATAGTAATGGTGTTTGATTTCTCAGAGACTGAAGAACAGAAGCTCATTGTGAATAGTGTAAAAGAGTGGTGTGAGAAAAATCTGACAGCTGAAAAAGTTAGAATGATGGATGATAAAGGCCACCCCTTCCCTAAGGAGATCGTAGAAGGCTTATGTACGTTGGGATATGTTATGGGACCGATTCCAGAAGAACACGGTGGTCCAGGAATTGATTGGCTGACCCAAGGCATGATTGCTGAAGTGATCGGGTACTATGATCCCACCATCGCCACCGCAGCAGCCTTGATGGCTGTAGAGACTGGATGGGGCTTCACTCTGGACAGGTACTGCAGCCCGACCGTGAGGGAGAAGTACGTAAAGCCAGCTATGAGGGGAAAGCAGTTTCTGGGCATAGCCACCACCGAGCCTGGAGGAGGATCCGATGTCTCAGCCTTCAAATCCACTGCCAAGAAAGAGGGAGAAGAGTGGATCCTCAACGGGGAGAAGACCTTCACCAGCGGCACAGAGGAGTGCAAAGAATGGGGGGGAGGCTACTGGATCAACGTCAGAACTGGCCCACCCCCACCAGAGGCTCCACACCGGAATATGACCTCCTTCTTCCTACCCATCCATACTGAAGGCGTAGAAGTACAGAAGCCCTACCGAGACGCTGGCAGGATGGCCATCTCCACCGGCGGCTTCATCATGGACGATGTGCGCCTTCCCGATGAGTACCGGCTAGGAGAAGAAGGAAAAGGCTTCTACTACACCATGGAAGGCTTCGACAACGCCCGAATGATGATCGCCGCCAGCTGCATAGGTGTAACCCAACGCATCCTAGACATAGCCACTCCCTACATAAAGGAGAGAGAAGTCTTCGGCCGCCCCCTAGCCAAGTATGAAGCCATCCAATTCGAGTTGGCCGAGATATACCTGGAGATGGAAGCCCTAAAACTGCTGACCCGGAAGACCACCTGGATGCAAAACATAAGATACCAAGAGGAAGGAATACCACACAAGACCGCCAAGGCTAAAACCTTCAAACCTACCGAAATAGCCAAATGGATATCCCTAATCAAATGGAAGGGCCCCTCCCTAGCTCTGGACGCCGCCAAACAAGCCATGCTCTGGTTCGGAGCAGCCGGATACACCAAAGACCACCTCCTAGAAGCCGCTTGGCGAGGAGTAATGTCCTACGTAGTAGGTGCCGAAGGAGGCAAGAACATCCAGAAACTGGTGGTAGCCAGAGAACTACTCGGAAAAGAATACATACCATACAAATGATTTGCTATCCCAAGACACACAGTTCTCACAGAGTAATCGACTCGAGTTTGAGGATCACTAATCATATGACTATGGATTCCTAAACTCAATAAGGTCAGCGAACCCGCTTTTAAAATACTTATATGCCATTGCTACTCCTCTGAATGACTAGTGGCGTACTTCGATGACTAGAAAAAGTTCCAAAAGCCCTAGAGACAAACCTCTGAGAGTCAAGGTTTTTAGAGTGACGGGAAGGATCTCAAAACCGAACCTCCAAACGAGCTTCCATAAAGAGGTAAGAGCGGTGAAGCCTGAAGAGGTTGTGGAACGAATCTACAAGGAACTAGGAAGCAAACACAGAGCCAAACGCCATCACATAAAAATTGATGATATCGAAGAGATCAATGCTGAAGAGATTGAGGATCCAACAATAAGGCAGTTTACGCTGGGGGAAGAAGAGAGTGTCTAGTGAAGAAGAGAATTTCCGTAGATTAGCCGTCGAACTCCGAATATTAGAAGGAACCGCCGAGGCACTTCAGTCGAGAATAAACCTCCTGAACGGCGCATTGAGTGAAATGAGAGTCGCAAACAGAACTCTGGAAGGCATGAAAGAAGAGGAGGAGGGCGCTCCACTCTTCGTCCCGATCGGAGGCGGCTCCTTCATAAAGGCAAAGCTGGAGAGCGCTGAACAGGTCATTGTGGGACTGGGCGCTGATGTGTCCGTTGAGAGGACGATAACCGAAGCCAAAGACAACGTTCAAGATCGTATAGAAGAGCTAGAAGAGACCAGAAACAACCTCAGACAACAACTGAAGGATGTGATAGAGAAGATTCAAGGGCATAGAACAGAGCTTGAAGAATTAACAACAGAATTGCGCAGAAGGGAGAAACCAAGGAGTGTTCGAAAGACTTAGGAACGGCCTGACCAAGCTTGTGGACAAAGTAGCCACTACAGAGCTGAAGGCGGAGACGCTCCATCCAATTCTGGAAGATTTCAAACTGGACTTGATAAAAAATGATGTGGCTATCTCCGTCGCTGATCACCTCAGCGAACAGTTGGAAACCCAACTAGACGGAGTGGAAGTCAAAAGACTACAAAATAAGAGAGAGACAGTGAGGAAGCATCTCCGGCATGTTTTACTCGACATCTTAACTGTTAACGAAAGCATCCAGTTGGTGGATGTAGTCGAGAAGAAGAAACAGTTGAACGAACCCTGTGTCGTTCTCTTCGTAGGAATAAACGGAACCGGAAAGACCACCACCATAGCCAAAGTGGCCAAGCACCTCATAAATCAGGGATACTCGGTAGTCCTAGCCTGTAGCGATACTTACCGCGCAGGATCGATTGAGCAACTGCAAGAACACGCTAACAATCTGGACGTTCGAATGATCAAACACCAGTACGGGTCTGACGCGGCGGCTGTGGCCTATGATGCTGTTAGCCACGCGGAGGCACGTGGATTGGATGCGGTGCTCATCGATACGGCTGGACGCCTTCAGACAGATCGGAACCTTATGAATGAACTCCAGAAAATTAAGAGAGTCATCAACCCTGATTTAACAATACTGACTGTGGATGCTCTAACTGGAAACGACGCGGCAACACAAGCTGAGGAATTCCATAGAAAGATAGGCATCAATGGGACTATCCTCACAAAGGTGGACGCGGATGTCAAGGGTGGATCAGCTCTCAGTGTGACATACCTCACCAGCAAACCTATACTCTTTATTGGGACCGGCCAGGAATACGGAGACCTGCAGATGTTCAACCCAGAAAAGTTTACGAACATGATCCTCAAATAACGAGAGTAGTGGTTCTTGGCATTCTTTCAGCCGTTTTTTTCATTCAAGAGGGTCTGAATACAATACAAGATCTTTTTCTCAAAGCTGGCATGTCAGATAGATTTCTGGAAGAAACCAACAAGGCAGAATCTTTCTCATAGCAACATTCTTGGCTTTCTCGAAAAGTTTCAGCTTCTTTCTTCCGACAGCCTTAATATGTTCAATAGCTCCTTCTAACTCGCCTCCTGCTAGAGCCTCTACCCCTAAGAGGACACCTTACGGGCACCAGATAAGCTGGGCAGACGCTCTCTTCTCCATTCAGTTAAGCTGAGGAAACTGGTGACACGAAAAATTTTGTCTCTAGCGATGGAAAAATTCACCGCATCTTTCGGTAGGGAAAGCGCCATTCCTGAGAGCTCCTTTTGAACTCTGGCCGAGGATGACGGACTCCAGAGAATTCCAGAGTTCGGACACTTCACAGTCACAACTATGTTTGTGCAGGCATTCTAGAACGCTACTGGCAACCAGTTCTCCCCCCGGCTGGGACCTTGAGGTGGAAACTTTAATGTTACTATCAAACTCTTACTAACCGGTAGAGAGAAGCCGATATGATACTGATGGTAGCTTCAAAGAGGGATATTGCCAGCAGGAATATATCGGAGCAGCTTCTGAAGCATTACAACTTTGGAAAACTCTCGGGATCATTTCATCAAAATCCAGTGTATATGAAAAGACTTCAGAATGATGAAGTTAGAATGATCTACACGAATGAAGATCTCATAGAGACTCAGTTCATAACAGATTTTTTCACCCCCCAGCTAGTGATTTTTCTGTCCAGACATAGTAGTGCGAGTAGGATACCCACACTTTCGGTTCATACACCAGGCAACCTGGGGAAGGCAAAGTATGGCGGGGTTCCGAGGAGGGTGTCCATCTCTCCCGGAAATGCGATGAAAAATGCTCTTATGGCGTTGGTGAGGATGAGAGATAAGATGGGGCTGGAATACGAAGTCTCCTATGAAGCCACCCATCACGGGCCTTCTTTGGATGTGCCTGCCATGTTTGTTGAGGTGGGGAGCTCCCTTCAGCAATGGAGAGATAGGCGGGCAGCTGCGTCTGTGGCTCGAGCTGCGATGGCTGCGGCTTCCAAAGAGGCGAATTACCCAGTTGCTTTGGGAATCGGCGGTCCACACTACAATGAAAAATTCACTCGAATCGCGTTGAGTAAAGATACCGCCTTCGGCCACATGATACCAAAATACGCCGTCCCGTGGTTAGACTTAGAACTAGTGAGGCACTGTATTGAAAGGACCTTGGAAAAGGTGGAGTCCTTGGTTCTGGACTGGAAGGGAATTCGAAGTATACATAAAGATAAACTTATGACTGTGCTCGCCGAGATAGGCATACCCGTGGAGAGAGTCTGAGGTACAGACTGGATTCTTCATCAGCCTGAAAGCTGCTTTTCAATCTTTGTCCTGCGAATTGATGCTATTAGAGTCAAATGGTTTTTATATTAGAATTAATTGTTGAAGGATGCGATTAACGATGGGATTAAGGTCATTCCTCAGGTCCAGTGCGAGGCTGCTGAAGCTCGCCACAAAGCCTGGCAAGAGTGAGCTATGGCTCTCGGTAAAGATCTGTTTTCTTGGCACACTAGTAGTAGGGGGTATAGGGTTCATCATCAAACTAATAGCAAGCATACTGACGCCAGGAGCCACAACTGGAGGATAGCAGGGAATAGAGTCATGGAAGAGCAAAAGTTTTCTTCAGCCATCTTCGCAGTAAGAACTACGGCTGGACAGGAGAAGAACGTCGCGAATCTTGTGGCTGCCAAGGTGGAAACCAATAATCTACCAGTAAAAGCCATTCTGGTTCCGGAGTCTCTGAAAGGTTACATCTTCGTTGAGGCGGAGGGGCCCCATATTGTGGACGAGGCGATAGGTGGAATAAAACATGTGCGATCTAGAGTTCCAGGGACTGTGAGCTTCCCAGAGGTTGAGAAGTATATAGTCGCGAAACCCATGATCGCAGAGCTTGATGAGGGTGACATAGTGGAGGTCGTAGGTGGCCCATTCAAGGGGATGAGGGCTAGGATAACGCGGGTGGACCAAACCAAAGAGGAAGTGGTCCTGGAGCTACTGGAGGCAACGTTCACCCTGCCCATCACAGTTCACGCCGACTACGTTAAGGTTGTGGAGAAGGGAAGAGCGGCGGGAGAAGAGGTTGAGTGAGAAGAAGACTGTGGAGACTTTAGTAAGCGGCGGAGAAGCGACTGCAGGACCTCCCTTGGGGCCTGCCCTTGGCCCGTTGGGAGTAAATGTCCTGGCTATCGTGGATAGGATCAACGAGGTTACTGAGAAGTATTCAGGTATGAAAGTTCCTGTCAAAATAATCATAGATTCGGAGACCAAGGAGTTTGAGGTGGAGGTGGGAACCCCGACCACGTCTGCGTTGATCAGTAGCGAATTGGGAATTGAGAAAGGCTCTGGGGCTCCAAGGACCGAGAAGGTGGGGGATCTCTCTTTGGACCAAGCCCTTCGAGTGGCAAAGATGAAGGGCGACACACTTCTGGCCAGAGATTTGAAGGCTGCAGTCAAGGAGGTTCTGGGCAGCTGTGTTAGCATGGGTGTAACTGTGGAAGGTAAGGATCCCCGCGAAGTGCAACAGGAGATACAGGAAGGAAAACACGACGATCTGATCGCAGAAGACGGGTAACAATCTTTTTATAAATGGGTCCAATAGGTGGTTCGAGGCTTCGGAAATGCCGCTAGGCGAAGATAGATTCCTTAAAGCTATCAAAGAGCTCAAGGATAAGTTACAGGATAGGAATTTCACACAGTCCATAGAGTTAATCATCAACCTGCGAGACATAGATGCAAAAGACCCTGAGAACAGAATACAAGAACTGATCGAACTGCCCTATGCGGCAGAGGAAATGGAAAACAGGGTATGTGTGTTTGCGTCTGGCGAGATGGCTCTGAAAGCCAAAAGAGGCGGAGCAGATCGAGTTATTGATAGAACGGAGCTGGAAGCAATGACCGGCGATAAGAAGAGTCAGAAGGACCTCGTCAAAAGTTATGATTTCTTTATAGCAGAGGCGCCGTTAATGCCGTTAATCGGAAAGGTTCTTGGCGCAGTTCTAGGACCAAAAGGGAAGATGCCTACGCCAGTGCCTCCAACAGCAGATATAGCTGAGCACATAAAGAGATACCGCAAAATTGTACTAATCAGGCTGCGGGGACAACCGGTTCTCCAATGTCGTGTTGGAACCGAAAAGATAGCAGAGAAAGAAATAGCCGAAAACGTTCAAGCCGTGATGAGAACTATTGAGAGGAAACTCAGAAGAGGAATGAAAAACATCAGATCAATCTATCTTAAAACAACCATGGGACCGTCAATTAAAGTTAGTGTGTAGGTGGGTAACTCATGTCTACGCGCCATAACCCTCAGGAAAAAGCCAGAGAAGTGGAGGAAATAAGGAGCCTTATTCAAGAATATAGGGCTATCGGAACCGCGAGCCTCCAAAAAGTTAGGGCGCCACAGCTCCAAGAACTGAGGAGGAAACTACAGGACAGCGCACATCTCCGAGTTGTGAAAAACACCATAATGAAAAGAGCCATTGAGGAATGTGAAAACAAGCCTGAACTGGGAAAATTAGGAGAAAACCTAAGCGGAGCTAGCATCTTCCTCTTCACTAACTTAAACCCCTTTAGACTGGCTTTACTGCTTCAAAAGAGTAAGGTAGAAACAACTGCACGAGGGGGAGATGTTGCAGCTCATGACGTTACTGTTCCAGCTGGAAACACTGGACTGCCTCCCGGGCCAATTATTAGCCAACTGGGTTCGGTTGGCTTGCCCACTAGGATAGAGGCTGGAAGCGTCTGGATAAGCCGCGATACTTTAGTTGTGAGAGAGGGCGAGACGGTATCGGCGAGACTGGCAACCGTACTCTCCAAGCTCGGCATAAAATCTGTGGAAATAGGGCTTACGCTGAAGACAGCTTATGACGA
>JABAHQ010018627.1_pt1 | contig 10616 bp, 7 predicted proteins | sample 7062091 | NCBI WGS metagenome assembly JABAHQ01 (sample SAMN14534359, study PRJNA622989) | marine sediment metagenome | biome: marine biome [ENVO:00000428]; feature: marine pelagic biome [ENVO:01000023]; material: deep marine sediment [ENVO:00002113] | place: India: Gulf of Kutch | collected...
CTGGGCCTCTCCTCAAGCGCCTCCACTCAACCGGAATCCTGCAGTTCGAGGCTGATCGCGTCTATCGAGCGTCTATGATGCGAATATCGATGAATTGGGGCCGGCAGCGGACCGCGAGGGGCCAGATGGAGCCTGTCCGAAGCCGCATGTTCACGGGTTCTGGCGCTCTCGGAGCTACGTCTCCGGGGGGCGCGGTTGGCGCCCGGATCCAAGAGCGCTGGCGGGAAGTCGCTCAGTGGGCGTAGCGGGGCGGTCCGCGGAGTGCGGCCAGGGCATGCCCGAAGAGGCCCCGGGCCAATTCGACGGGCGGGACGTCGAGGCGCCACTGTTCGCCATGGGTGGTCCAGCGGCCGGGGGTCCGGAAGAGCCAGGCCCGGAGTCGCTTGGGCTGGGCCGCCGGCCAGGCGCCCCGGAGCCGGCTCCGGAGCTCGTGGAAGAGCTGGTAGGCGAGGCCGCCGAGCGCCCAGAGCAGACGGTTGCCGTCCAGGTCGTCGATGGCGGTCTGACCCACCGAGAGCTGCTTCAGCTCCTCGATGCGCTGCTCGATGACGCAGCCGGCGTTGTAGCGCCGCCAGGCGGTGAGCGCGTGGATGCCGGGGATGTTGGTCAGCACATGAGCTGTCTCGGTGACCTCGTAGGTGTCCAAGTCGAGAGTGCCTGTGGCCTCCTGCAGGGGCCTGCGGCCCTCGAGGCTGAGCAGCCTCGCCCCCCACAGCCGGCCCGAGTTGGAGTGGACCTCGGCGGCGGTGGGGAAGATTCCCTCGGCCCGCGTCGAAAGCCGCCAGGTGCTCAGGGCATCGCGCACGTAGTTCTGGTTCGGGGCCTTCAGCAAGAAGCGGACGTCCAGGTCCTGAAGCGTGCGGACGATCTCCTTCTTCCAGAATCCTTTGTCCAGCCGGAGCGTGATCTCGCTGACCCCGACCTCCCGAAGCCAGCCGACCAGCTCGGGCAGCCACTCCTCGGTGCGGGCCCCGGACCATGCCGAGCCCGGACGCCACAGCAGCCCGATCAGGTCGCGGGTCTCGACCGCGAAGGCCAGGAGCGGATGATGGCTCGGACGGCCCGGCTTCTTGGGATTGTATCCGACCTCGGCGCCGGCCTGCTTGGTGCCGTAGCGGACGACGACCGTCGAGTCGAGGGCGAGGGTAAGCGTCTCCGGTACGCCCCGCCGCTCCCAGCGCCGCCGAACCAGGCGCCGGAGCAGCCGGTCGATCATCGGAACCACAAGCTCGCCGGCTCGCCGGAGCCAGCGTCCGAAGGTCGTGGGATCCGGCACCCGCTCCCAGCCGAAGAGCCGGCGGACCCGACGCCGGGCCATCAGCTTCAGGTCGTCCAGCCAGCCGCCTCCGTACCACAGGAGCACGACCCACACCTCGACCATCAGCGAGGAGCGAAACCAGCCGCCCAGCTCGGCGGTGTGATCGTCGATCCAGGAGCCGAGCGAGAGCTCGTCCCACAGGCGGCGAAGAACGAGGAGTCCCGCGCCATCCGTCAGCTCCTGGGCGCTGGGGCGCAGATGGATCGGGCTCGGCGATCCTTGTACCTGAGGCCGGGAAGGAATATGCTGAACACTCACCCGTTGGGTGACCTCCGTCGAGGGGACGCTTCTTGGCCGAACGCCCCAACAACGTAGGCATCCAGCGGGTTTCTTTCATCTGCCTATGCCCCCTCTACTGCAGGATCCGGGTTGAACCGACGGGGCCGCCCAACGTTTCCCCCCCGCGAGGCAGGGCTGTTCTGAAAACCATCTCACGAAGTCTCGCGGTGACGACGTTCTCGATGAGAACGCACATTCTCGATCCCAAACGTTCGTCATGAGCGCGGATCGCTCCACCTTCGAAGGGGACCTGAGGCATCTCCTCGTCCTCGAGGAGCTGGAGCGCCACGACAACGTCTCCCAGCGGGCCTTGGGCGAGCGTCTCGGTCTGGCCGCGAGCCTGGTGAACCGGCTGATCCGCGAGCTTCTCGATCAGGGCCACGTTGAGATTGTGGACCGGGCCGTCCGGCCCTTCGCCTACCGGCTGACGAAGGAGGGTCGGGAGTACCGCCAGCGCCTCAACCACCAGCACTTCCGCGCCGTCATGAGCAGCTTCCGCCGCCTCCAGCAGCGGGTCCGCAGGCGGCTCCGGGAGCTCGAGGGAAAGGGCGTTGAGCGCCTGGTGATGGTGGGGGCTGGGGATTTCGCCGAGGCTCTCCTCCGGGACGAGAAGCGTCACGACGAGCCCCGGGAGATCGTTGGTCTTCTGACGGACGATCCGGCCAAGCTCGACGCCGACGTCGAGGGATACCCCGTCCTGAGCCACACCGACGACCTTGAGGAGATCGTCGAGGCCCTGGGCGTGGACACGGTGATCCTCGCCCTCCCCGCGGCCACGGAGAAGAAGATCCGAGACCTGGCCCGCCGGGCCCGCTACTCGGGCGCCCGGGTCCAGCGGGTGCCGCGCCTCCACGAGCTCGTACGGCGGGGGATCGGTGGACCCGCATCTCGCACCGGGCTCAGCTTCTCCGACGTCACCGACGTCACCGCGGCAAGAGAATTGCATCTCTCGAAGAACGGCTCGTCTACGCGGGCTTCCCCCCCCGTACTCATCACCGGCGGTGCCGGATACGTTGGCGTCCACCTCGTCCGGCGCTTCCTGGACGAAGGCCGTCCCGTGCGTGTCCTCGACATTCTGCGGCACGGACGGGCCGGGCTGAAGAGCATCCTGGACCACCCGGATCTGGAGCTCCATGAGGGCGACGTCTGCAACATCCGGGACATTGACGAGGCGATGCGGGATGTGGACACGGTGATCGCCCTGGCGGCACCTGTCGCCGAATCCGCCTCAGAGGCTGACGCGGAGCGCACGCTCAACCTCAGCTACGAGAGCACGAAGGTGCTGGTGGAGGCCGCCAACTTCTACGGAGTCCGTCGCCTTGTGCTGGCTTCGACGTGGGAGGTATACGGTCCGGGCCACGAGGAGGTCGTGGACGAAGATTCGCCCCTGGGCCCCGGATCACTCTACGCCTCGGCCCGGGTCTACGCCGAGCGAATCCTCCTGGAGCGGACGAAGCGGGAGGACGACACCGTGCCCGTGATCCTCCGGCTCGGGAACAGCTTCGGGCTGTCACCTAGGATGCGCTTCGACCTCCTGGTGAACCGCATGACGGCTCAGGCCGTCATCGAAGGGCGAATCGAGATCGAGGGTGGTGACCGGTACAGGCCGTTCGTGCATTGCGCCGACACAGCGGAGGCTTTCCTGCTAGCGGCCAAGGCTCCGGAATTCAAGGTGGCCCGGGAGATCTTTAACGTGGGGAGCGACCGGTTGAACCAGCCGATCTCGGAAGTTGCGAGAGTCATCTCAGAACAGGTCCCTGACGCGGAGGTGGTCGATCGGAAAAGCGCCAAAGAGAGTCGGAATGAACGGATCTCATTCGAGAAGATACGGAGGAAGCTGGGATTCGAGGCTGGGCGCGATCTTAGGGTGGGGATATCAGAAATGATAGAGGCGATCGAAGGAGGAGACGTAAGAGTCTCTGGGTTTGCGGCAGGGAGATTCTCCGACGGCCGGGTCGTGGGCGTCGAGACCAGATATGACTATTGAAGCTGCCGCCTGGGTCGAAAGACCAACCGAGGCAGACCCCATATGGGCCACGTGCGCGGTGAGATCGGGATGAGGCCAGAAACTTGNNGGCTCTGTACAGGCATCTTGCTCGATTTCGGCGCGGAATCGCACTTCTCATCTATTCCTCAGTTGCGGCGTTGTCGTACGCGCTTGCCTACATCCTCCGCTTTGAGCTTGCTTGGCCGGAACATCTCACCGAGACGTTCCTTCTGACCCTACCGCTCCTCCTCCTCATCCGGATCGGGACGGTGGTGGCCTTCCGGCTGACGCTCGGGCGTTGGCGGTACGTGGGGGTGGAAGATGTTGCTCGACTGGTCCTCGGCACCACCACCGGCTCTGCCTTCTTCTACTTTGTCCTCCGGCTCTTGCCGCTAGCACCCGGAGTGCCGCGCTCGGTGGTAGCGCTAGAGTGGATCGTGACCACATACGTTACGGCCGGCCTCTGGATTGTCTACCGGATGGGCTACGAGCTTCTCCGGAGCCACAGCCACGAAGACGGTGGTCCCGGCGCTCCGCGAAAGCGAGCTCTCGTGGTCGGTGGTGGAGAGGCGGGGAGCGGTTTGCTCCGTGAGATGCGTCGGACCCCGGTGCCATACGTGCCCGTGGGCATCGTGGACGACGACCCCATGAAGTGGGGAACGACACTTCACGGGATCGAGGTCGTGGGTTCGATCGACGACGTCGTGCCCATCGCGAATGCGTGTGATGCCGACGAGCTGATCATCGCTCTTCCTTCGGCAAGCCCCGCTCAGCTTCGCTCCGTGGTCGAGCGGTGCGGCGAGACGGGTCTCCCTCACAAGGTACTTCCCGGGATCGCTGAGGTGTTGGAGGGCCGAGTGTCGCTTAGTCACCTCCGTGAGGTTCGTGTGGAAGATCTGCTCGGCCGCGAGCCCGTGGAGCTGGCGCTGCCCGAGCTGGAGGAGGAGTTCCGTGGCGCCACCGTGCTGGTCACCGGCGCCGCCGGGTCGATCGGCTCGGAGCTCGGGCGCCAGGTCGCACTAAACAGACCCGAGACGCTCGTGCTCTTAGATCAGGCCGAAAGCGACCTCTACTTCGTGGATCTGGAGCTCCGTAAGGAGCATCCGGACGTCGAGATCGTCCCAGTGGTCGGGGACATCCTCGACGAATGGAGGCTCCGGAGTCTGTTCGAAAAATACCGGCCCGACTTCGTCTATCACGCCGCTGCGTATAAGCACGTGCCCCTCATGCAGTCCAACGTGAGGGAAGCAATCCGAAACAACGTGTTGGGCGCGTGGGCGGTGGCGGGGGCAGCTGCGGCCTCCGGAGCCCGAAAGATGGTCCTGATCTCCACGGACAAAGCGGTCCGTCCGGCCAACGTCATGGGGGCCACGAAGCGGCTGGCCGAGCTCGTGACGCTGGCATGTCAACAGCGCTTCCCCGAAACCTGGTACACTGCGGTCCGCTTCGGAAACGTTCTGGGCAGTCAGGGCAGCGTCCTGCCCCTCTTCCGGAGGCAGCTCGAGATGGGTGAGGCTCTGACCGTCACCCACCCGGAGGTGACCCGCTACTTCATGACCGTGAGCGAGGCGGTGCAGCTCGTGCTTCAGGCATCGCTCGTCGAGGAGGCGAAGGGGCGGATCGCCATGCTGAAGATGGGCGATCCGGTCAGGATCGTGGAACTGGCCAGGAACTTGCTCCGTCTGTCAGGGGCCCAGCACAACGGGCAGGACCGTATCCAGTTTGTAGGCCTCCGGCCCGGCGAGAAACTCCACGAGGAGTTAAAGGCGGCGGAGGAGAAAGCGGTGGAGACGGGGGTGGAAAAGATCCGGGTCTTGAGAGGCACGGAAACGGCCGACTCCGTTGGCTTGCTGCGGGAACTAAGGAACTGGAAAGAGGTCCTAGGCGATCGCTGCGATTGGGCGCAGATCGAGAGCATCACCCAACGGATGTGGGCGTTGTGCAGTACCAACGAGGCCGCTGCGGGCCACGGGTCATTGGATCGGGGGAGTGCGCGGACCGCGGCGGGCTCTACCTGACGTCTCTAGCGGGCGTGAAAGCGCCGCATCGTGGGCAATATCTTGATCCGGAAACGAGCGGCTCTGAGCGGGAAGGCATCGTGCTGCGTCGCATATGGACCGCTGGCCCGCTGATCTGAGCGACTCCTGGCTCCAGGGGGTGCATCCAGGAGTTCTAGGAGTTGTGCAAGGTGTCTTTTCAAGCGGAGTTCTTCGTGCGACCAAGCATCAGACGCCGCAACAGTGAAGTCCCTCGCCGAGTCGACCGCTTTCCTGACGAAGCGTACAGGTCCGGTCGAGGGACTCTTTCCGCCCCAGGCAGCTTAAGCTGTCGAAGGCCTCGAGTCGGGGCGAGCGCGAAGCGAAGCGGATGAGGAAAGCGATGCGACTGGTCCTGGCCGCTGGAGCTCGTCCCAACTTTATGAAAGTGGCTCCGATTCTCTGGTCGCTCGAACGCCAAGGTCACGATGCGGTTCTAGTGCACACCGGACAGCATTACGACGAAGAGATGTCCGACGCCTTCTTCCGGGACCTGGATATCCGTAGCCCGGACCACTCCCTGGGTGTGGGCTCCGCTACGCACGCGGTCCAGACCGCCCGGGTGATGGAGGCGTTCGAGCCAGTGCTCGTGCAAGAGGCTCCGGATTGGGTGGTGGTCGTGGGGGACGTGAACTCGACTCTCGCCTGCGCCCTGGTGACAGCAAAACTTCGCCACGAAGTCGGATGCCGGCTGGCGCATGTGGAAGCCGGACTTCGAAGCAGGGATTGGCGCATGCCCGAAGAGGTGAATCGGGTACTGACCGATCGCCTTTCGGACCTTCTTCTGACGCCGAGCCGGGACGGGAACGAGAACCTCGTGCGCGAAGGCATCCAAAAGGATCGGATCCGTTTCGTGGGCAATGTGATGATCGACACTCTCCTCGATCGGCTAACCGTTGCCCGGCAGAGTTCGATCATATCGGATCTCGGGCTGGACCGTGGCCGGTATGCCGTGTCCACCGTGCACCGGCCGTCGAACGTGGACCAGGCGCAATCGCTCCGACGGGTCCTCTCGGCGCTCGGAGCCGTGGCGTCCGAGCTACCGGTGGTGCTTCCAGTACACCCCCGGACACGAGATCGGATTGATCATTTCGGGGTCTGGAACCTCCTTGAGCCCTTGATCGCCATCGAGCCGGTGGGCTACCTGGACATGATCGCCCTGATGGACGGCGCGGCCCTGATTTTGACTGATTCGGGAGGCATCCAGGAGGAGACCACGGCCCTTGGCATACCGTGCGTCACGCTGCGGGAGCAGACCGAGCGGCCCATCACTGTCCAGGAAGGAACGAACCGTCTCGCTCCGTGGCCAATCACGACACAAGGGATCCTGAGGACAGGAATGGATGCCATGCGAAACGGCTCTCAGGGCGAAAGCCGCCCGGAAGGCTGGGACGGCAAGGCCGCCGAGCGAATCGTGGACGCGCTCAGGGAAATCGACTGACTTCGATGCGTCAGATCCTTCAATCCCTTGGATCGGGAGAAACCAGGCTGGTCGATGTTCCGGTTCCAGCACCGGCGGCCGGTCATCTGGTTGTGGAAGCGAGAGCATCTGTCGTGTCGGCTGGGACGGAGCGGATGCTCGTCGAGTTCGGGCGGAGAAATCTCCTCAACAAGGCTCGGCATCAGCCTGAAAAGGTCCGGCAGGTCGTCGAAAAGATTCGGACCGATGGATTGGGCCCTACCCTCAAGGCAGTCCGTTCGAAGCTCGATGAACCCGTCCCTCTGGGATACAGCAACGCTGGGGTCGTTCGCGATGTTGGGCGGGGCGTGACCGGGTTCGAAGTTGGAGACCGTGTGGTCACCAGCGGATCTCACGCCGAATATGTGCGAGTGCCGTGGACACTCGCGGCGAGAATTCCCGACGACGTGCCGTACGAGTCAGCAGCGTTCACGCCACTGGCGTCGGTGGGGCTTCAAGGGCTCCGTCTGGCTGACCCGACGTTGGGTGAGACTGTCGTGGTCTACGGTTTGGGTTTAATTGGGCTTCTTACCGTGCAGCTGGCCCGTGCCAACGGATGCAGGGTCATCGGCATCGACCGCCTGAAGGATCGACTGGATCTCGGAGCCGAGTTCGGTGCCGCGGTGGTGGAGGCCACCGACGACGCGGACATCGTCGAGGCCGTCCGAAGTCACACTGGGGGAACAGGAGCCGATGCCGTACTCCTTACTCTGGCGAGCGATTCGGATGAGCCGGCGCGCTTCGCCGCACGCATGAGCCGGAAGCGGGGCCGACTCGTATTGGTCGGCGTTACCGGCCTCGACTTCGACCGAGCCGACTTTTATGAGAAGGAGCTGTCGTTTCAGGTGTCATGCAGTTATGGGCCTGGTCGATACGATCCGGATCATGAAGAGGGGGCGATGGACTATCCACTCCCGTTCGTCCGTTGGACCGAACGGCGCAATTTCATGGCGGTCCTGGATCTTATGGCCGACGGCCGATTGGACACCCTGCCCCTCACTACGCATCGGTTATCCTTCGACAGGGCTCCCGCCGCGTATGACCTGATCACGAGCGATGAACCGAAGCTTGGAGTCGTACTGGAGTACCCCGAAAAGGACGCGAGCGAGGCCACTCGCGGGCAAACGATCTCCCTTCAGACGCCGGACGATGAGAAGGTCGATATTCTGCCGGAAGGGGGGATTANNGGACGCCGGAGCCGTGCTCCACACAGTGGCTTCATCAGGGGGCAACTCCGCCGCGATGGCGGGGAAGACCCACGGCTTTCGGCGCGTCACCACGGATCCCGATACCGTCTTCACGGAGCCGACCATCGACACAGTCGTGGTCGCGACGCGGCACGACACCCACGCCAAGTATGCGCTCCAAGCGCTCGAGGCCGGCAAGCATGTCTTCGTCGAAAAGCCCCTGGCGCTCTGCAGCGAGGACGTGAATCGAATCGCCAGGTCGGTCCGGGCCGCGAATCGAGTGCTTTGCGTGGGATTCAACCGGCGCTTTGCCCCTCTAACGGTGCGAGCAAGGAAGCTGCTCGAGGGACGGACTGGTCCGCTCGTGGTTAACATCACGGTGAATGCCGGCGATCTACCAGACGACCACTGGACGAAGGATCCTGAGATTGGTGGTGGCCGACTAGTGGGTGAAGCGTGTCATTTTGTCGACTTGGCTCGCTACCTCGTCGGCCATCCCATCGAAACCCTCAAGAAGACATCCGCAGCGGACCGGACCGGTCAGAAAATCGAGGATATCAGCCTACTCCAGCTTGCCTTCGAGGATGGCTCGGTCGCGACAATCCAATACGTGGCAAATGGACCGCGCAGGATGCCGAAGGAGCGCGTGGAGCTCTACTGGGACGGCAAGGGCCTGCGAATTGACGATTTCCGCCGGATGAAGGGGTGGGGCGTGCCGGGCAAGTCCGGGGGACTGCTGGGGAGACAGAAGAAGGGGCATACCGAGCTTGTCAGAGCGTTCGTCGAGGCCGTGCAGGGGCGCGGTTGCCATCCGATCTCTCAAACAGAGATTCTCGAAGTGGGCCGGTGGATTACCGAGCTGAGTCCGTAGTAGAGCAACTGTGTTCTCGTGCCTTGTCTTAACCGTTCAGACGTGCTCGAGAACGTTCCGCCAGGGTCTTGCTCCGGCTGCGTGCAGGTTCGTGGCGGATGGACCAGGGGATGGCAACCCCTGTTTTTTAGGCGCATTCCCGGGGCTGTGGTAAGGATCGGGAATGAACGTGGTTCACTCCTGGTTCGGCAGCCTGCGCCTGTTGTTCGACGGACCCGGGGACGGGGAGAATCTGGGCGCTCAGATCGTTCGTGGCGGCGTCGGCAGCCTGTGCGTCAAGGGCCTTCACATGGTCCTGATGCTCGCACTGATGGTCCTTCTCGCCCGCCTGATGGGGGCCGATGGGTACGGAGTGTATTCATACGTGTTCGCGCTGGTTCAGATTCTGGCCATCCCGGCGCAACTAGGCCTCCAGACGCTCGTCGTCCGTGAAATTGCAGCGTACCAAGAACGGGAGCAGTGGCCGCGCCTGATCGGAGTCCTCCGGTTTGGATTCTTGACGATCCTCGGTCTCGCCGCGGGCATCGTACTGGTGGTCGGAGTCGCGACCTGGAGTCAGGGATGGCGATGGTCCGACGTACAGCTTAACACGCTTCTCTGGGGTCTCGTCCTTCTCCCGTTCATGGCCCTGGGGAACTTTCGGGGGGCCGCTCTCCGGGGCTTGAAGAAAATCTTTCAAGGTCTCCTTCCTGAGAATGTGCTGCTGCCGGGTGGCCTCCTTCTCTTCTGTACCGGGTTCTGGATACTCTCACCCACTGCGGACCTGCCTCCCGACCGCGCCATGAGCTTTCACGCGGCTGCGGCGGCAGCAGCCTTTCTTGTTGGCACCTGGCTTCTCAGCCGTCAGATTCCAGCAAAGGCAAAGCGCGCGGCACCCGACTACGAAGTACGCCGCTGGCTCAGTGCGGCCGTTCCTCTCGCATTGGTAGGTGGAATTCAGATGATCAACAGCCGGGCCGATTTGATCATGCTCGGCATTTTCGGCACCGCCAGGGACGTGGGTGTCTATCGAGTTGCCGCGGATGGCGGAGTCCTGGTCGTTTTTGCCCTACGGGCGATCAACATGGCGGTCGCGCCCCACTTCTCAGCTCTGTGGTCGGCCGGGGACATTGAGCGCCTGCAGAGGCTGGTGACCGCCACAGCGCGGGCCGCACTACTATTTTCTCTACCGGTGGCAGCCGGATTGATCGTCTTTGGCAGTCCGATCCTGACCTTGGTGTTCGGCCAAGAGTTTTCGGCATCATATGTGCCTCTGGCCATAATCGTCGTAGGGCAAGTGTTCAACGCAGCCGTCGGCTCTGTCGTGGTCCTGTTGAACATGACGGGGCGAGAATCCACCGTCATGCGAGGCTTGATTATAGCTGCGGTCTTGAACGTCGCGATGAATCTCGTGCTCATACCCTTGTGGAATACGGCGGGTGCAGCCGTCGCGACGGTCGTGACCTTTGCAGTGTGGAACCTGATCTTGTGGTCTGCGGC
>JABAHQ010003219.1_pt5 | contig 10613 bp, 8 predicted proteins | sample 7062091 | NCBI WGS metagenome assembly JABAHQ01 (sample SAMN14534359, study PRJNA622989) | marine sediment metagenome | biome: marine biome [ENVO:00000428]; feature: marine pelagic biome [ENVO:01000023]; material: deep marine sediment [ENVO:00002113] | place: India: Gulf of Kutch | collected...
CGTATTTCTTAAGAATACCCAGGAGTATCTTCTGTATCGTGGTCTTTCCCGCGCCGTTCGGACCCAAGAACCCGAAGATCTCGCCTTCATCGACGGAAAATTCGATGCCCTTGATGGTTGGTTCACAGTTGCCAGGGTATCTGAATGTGAGGTTTTCTACTTGTATCATCTAATTTTGGGTTTCTTTTCTGCGGGGAACAAAGCAATTCGCTCAAATGAGGAAAATGAATGGTTCGTAGTTCAAGCTTTAGCTTGCCAAAAGCAGCCTGAAGGCTGAACTACAAACATCTCTACTTCACTGCGTTTCGGGTCGAAATGACAAGCTCAGACTTAGTTTCACCTAAGATTCGACCGTCAATCCTCTCACTATCACGTCTATGTAAAGCCGCATAACATCCGGGTACAAGCTCTCCCCGATTTCATCCTTGTGGAGCGTAAGCAGAAAAAACGAGCGCAAAAGTCCGCCAATGATTTCTGGCTTTGTCTCAACCAAACCGCCCCTTTCTTGCAGTTCGCTCACGAATCGCCGCACGAACCTTTCATCTCGTTCAACATGGGCCTGGATCCGGTCTTTCGGCAGCTTGCGGAATAAGATCGTCATTTCGTTGCGTTTCTGCAGAGCTATCATGAGCGGGTTTTGCTCGACAAAAGCAAGTCCGCCTTCGAGAAAGTCTCTTAACATTTCCGGTGCGGATTTGTCCTGGTTTAAAATGTCGTTCACGAGCTTATCGCGAAACTGCTCTTCGCGTTCCAGAATCGCAAAACACAAGTCTTCCTTGGACGCAAAAAAAGCGTAGAATGTCCCTTTGGCGATGCCAGCCGCCTGGGTGAGATCTTCAACATTTGTCTTTCTCAAGCCATGCAGAGAAAAAAGTTCTTTGCCTTTTTCAATGAGCGTTTCAAGTATGGACGTTCTTTCTTGTTCTGAAAAGACTTTCGGCATATACAGACTTCTTTTAATAATATTTAATGACCAAAACTCTCATTTAGTCATAAAATAATAAAAAATCTCTTATTGTCAAGACATTTTTTATTCTTGAAATGTGAGCGACGTATTTAGTTGCTAGCCATAAAACCACTTTGAATGGCCTGAAAAATTCATAACTACAAAGCCTCAAAGACGCAAAGTCTCACAAAGTTTTAAGAAATAATAGATTGTGACCAAAAACACTCATCAAAACAAGAACATCGAAAAAACTCAATTTGAATTGAACTCTCTTCATAATTTTAATAATCTTAGAGACTTAGTGTCTTTGTGGCAAAAATTTATGAATAGTCCAGAAAAATTCCACCCCTCCAGAAAATGTGTTTGGCTGACCATTTACCAAGCAGGCACTTTCTCAAAAATAAAAAGAACGTTTCTTATTTTTGAGAACAATGCCATTCGCTAAGAAATTTGTATTGTTCGGGCTATCTATTTGATTTTATTGAATTAAGTGATTGGCTTTGGCTGTGTGCGATGGAAATGGTATGATCTTTGGGGCAACATAACGTCGTATGTCCATCATTCGTTTCTTGCCTTGATTAGCATGCAAATTAATATTAATAAATTACTTAAGCTTCACATCCGAGGCAAATTAGCCATTGCTTTCGTCGGACTCTCGATTCTTCCTGTGCTAGTAGTTGGCATTTTAGGAATTTCTTCGAATATAAACTCCCTGCGGCGCATTGCGATAGAAAACCTAAACCATGACTTATTTACCATCAAAGAGCGACTGGAAGTTTTCTTCGAAGGCATGGAAGAAAATATCCATTCTTTGACGGCTTCGTCTTCATTTAAACGCCTTATCAACAAAATCGACGATCACGAAGCCCTAAGATCTTCACCCATTACTTCCGATTTGCTTGCGGAATTCACGGCGTTTGCAGAGCGCAAGCCTATCTTTTATCAGATTAAGTTTATTGATTTTGACGGCGATGAGATATTTGCCATCACACAAGCTGCGGGAGGTTACAGGATTGTTCCGGAGAAGGAATTAAACAAAACAGGCACCAATTTCTATTTGTACCTCGCCAGGGAAACACCTCCTAATAAAGCGGTATTTATTCCCGTTGAGCTTAAAGGCAATCGAAATGAACTGATCCCGGGCATTAGTTGCATCTACACTGTTTATGACTCCGGGTTTTCCGGAATTCTCGTGTTCCAGATTTACGCCCGGAGCTTTTTCAAGATTGTCGAGCAGGAGACTCCCCACAGTCCAGAAGGCACAGTAATGCTGGTAAACGCTGATGGCTATTACCTGTATCATTCGGAAAAAAAGAAAGACTGGAATCAGCTTTTGGCTACAAAGGAAATTCTCAATTTAAAGGCCGACTACGGCGAAGGAAAAGCCCAACAGTTACTTTCGAGGGCTTCTTTTGCAATTCAGGAATTAGATAAAGAAATGGTCGCTTATGCTCCGCTTTTCACCGACCACGCAGGGTTAGAAAATAAGTATACTGTTTTAAAAAGTGTTTCCAAGTCCGAAATATTTGCTCCTGTGAACACTTTCAAAAAACTTTTCTTCGGATTATTAGGATTTTATCTGTTGACCTCCCTCACTCTGGCTTATTTAGCTACCCAGCAATTTACCAGGCCGATTCAGAGATTAAGACGAGAAACGGAGGGCATAGCTAAGGGAGATTATCATGCCCGAGTGGATGTGCGCACCTACGACGAAATTGAAGAGCTCGCGCATCAATTCAATGTCATGGCTGAATCATTGGAGCAACGGGAGGAAGAAATATTTCAGCACCGCCTGTTTCTGGAGCAAAAAGTGCAGGAGCGCACCAGAGAGCTTGAAGATGAAAAAGATAAACTTAAGATCATCCTGGATAATGTGCCGAGTGGTTTTATTCTCTTAGACAAGAATTACAAGATTCTCACGGCCAGTGCTGCACTTAGAACTATTACAGGTAAGCCGGTCGAGTCCCTCATCGGTAAAACCTGCAACGAGGTGATCGGCAATGGCCACATCTGTTCGGGATGTCCAACTGAACGAGTTTTCCGCAGCGGTGAGATGGAAATGCAACAGGTACAGCGGTTGGGAGCTGATTCTGAAGAACGCTTTCTGGAGCACATTTCTGTGCCACTGAAAAGGAACGGACAGGTAGAAACGGTACTGGAAATTATTACGGATATCACCGAACGCAAACGCCTGCAAGACCAACTGATCCGTTCTGAAAGGTTGGCAGCCACCGGCGAAATTGCAGCGGTAATCGCCCATGAGATGCGCAATTCCCTGACTTCCGTGCGCATGATCATACAATTGCTAGCCGAGAGTAAAGTCCTGGGTCAGTCGGATTGTGAGTCGCTAGACGTTGCCTTAGATTCCCTCGGCAGTATGGAGCGGATTGTGAATGATTTGTTGCAACTGGCTCGACCCACTCAACTTGAAAGAAGAATGGACAGCATAAACGATATTTTGCTTGATAGCATTGAATTTGCTAAACATCAAATAACTCGGCACGGAATCGTGGTCGAAACCGAACTTTCAGGCGATTTGCCAGAAGTGGCATTAGATCGAAGCCAGATGAAAAAGGCTGTGGTCAATTTAATTTTAAATGCCTCACAGGCAGTCGAAGGACACGGAACAATCAAAATTAGGTCCGGTGTGACAACACTGACCAAGAATTTTCGCGACCTTGGAGAGGTGCGCACGGGCTCTGATGAGAAAGTTTCTCTGGGCGTACAGGAAGTCGTACTAAAAAAGGGCGAAAGGGTTTTGACACTTGCAGTAGAGGATACAGGGTGTGGTATTCCACCTGCCCAGTTGGAGCGCATATTTGATCCCTTTTTTACAACAAAAATTAACGGTACCGGATTGGGTTTGTCATTTGTTAAGCGGGTGATCAACGAACACGGTGGTCTTGTGACGGTTACAAGTCATATTACTAGGGGTACCTGTTTTTCCATTCTGCTACCAACTTGATCTGACCATATTAGCAACACGGATATTATGGACAAAATCAAAATTCTTATTGCTGACGACGACAAAAATATTCAGTTTGCGTTCCGTAAAACGTTTGAAAAGGACGGATTTGGGGTGATAACAGCAAACGACGGATGTGAAGTACTGGATAAATTAGTTTCAGATCCGCCAGAAGTCATTTTCATGGATGTTACCATGCCGAAAATGTCCGGCCTTGAAACGTTAGAGGAGATCAAAAAGCGGGGCTTCGAGATTCCGGTTGTGATTATTACTGGTTATGGCACTATGCAAACCGCGGTCAAAGCGGTTCAGCTGGGCGCCTATGAGTACGTCACAAAGCCATTGGACATAGATAAAATTCGGGTCCTGGCTCAGAGAGCTCTGGAAATGGTTCGCTTGCGAGATGAAGTCAAGAATTTGCGCTCGCAACTGAATGGTCCGACAAATGAATTTGAGATCATAGGCAAACACCCCAAAATGCAGGAAATTTTTAAGACAATTGGTGCGGTTACTGCTACCCCAAATACCACGAATGTACTTATCTTTGGTGAAAGTGGGACTGGTAAAGAATTGGTAGCACGCGCTATGCACAACCTGGGCCCACAAGGCAATCATCCATTCATGGCAATTAACTGCACTGTTTTGCCGGAGAGTCTTTTGGAAAGCGAGTTGTTTGGTCATGAAAAGGGAGCATTCACCGGAGCAACGGAACGTAAAAGGGGCAAGTTTGAAGTTGCCAAGGATGGCACACTGTTTTTGGATGAGATTGGTGACATGTCAGCTAAACTTCAACAGAAATTACTCCGTGTTTTGCAGCAACGGGAATTCGAGCGCCTGGGTGGACACGACCTTATCCCGGTGAAAGCTCGCTTTATCGCTGCTACAAATAAAGACTTAGAGAAAGAAATTAAATCAGGAAATTTCCGCGAAGATTTGTATTTTCGCCTCAATGTGATTTCATTGCGAATTCCGCCATTGCGTGATCGTATGGATGATATCCCATTGCTGGCGAAGTACTTTTTAAATAAATATACCCAACAACTAAACAAACCTCTGAAAAAAATTGCGCAGGAAGTTATTGAAAAATTATTGACACTTGATTATTCAGGAAACGTACGTGAGTTAGAAAACATTATTGAACACAGCGTGGCCATGGAGAAAGGCAATGTGCTCACAATGAGCTCGTTACCTCCATATTTAACAAGCAGTTCAGACAAAGTAACGTTTGACACCTCTATCACTGATAAGAACCTTAAACGAGCGAGGCGTGCTGTAATAGAAGCATTTGAGAAACAGTTTCTGCAAAAGCGTTTAAGGGTATCCCGCGGAAATGTAAGCGCGGCTGCTCGCGAANNCTCATGAAAAAATATGGTATTCGTTCGGCGGATTTCCGTCGTTAACTACTCTTCCCCTGCAACATTTCATCACACACCTGCCACCAAATAGGTTACACTTTCCGAGTTTCCAAATCTAGACCCTTTTTATATAGTAACTCCATAATTTTCCAAAAATCAGTTATTTACAGTTAGCCAATGGAAGACCATTAATTTTGGCACTTTATTTGATGACCAACGATCATAGATATCGAAATGCATCCCTTAATTGTTTGTGTGGAGGTTCTTATGAAAAACGTACTGATCGTAGGGTTTGTTGGCTTTGTATCCTGGTTTTTAATAATTATGATAAGCCAACATGAAGCAGAGGCGATTCCTGCATTTGCGCGGAAATATGAGACGAGTTGTCAGACTTGTCACGTCGCCTATCCGAAGCTGACTCCGTTCGGGGAAGCGTTTCGGCAAAACGGTTTTCAATGGCCAGGTGACATTGAAAATGAAGAAGTAAACACAAAGGATGAGCCAGTCGAGTTGGGTGCAGAAGCCTACAAGCGAGTGTTCCCGGATGCGGTTTGGCCAGGCGCAATACCCGGTGGTATTCCTATTTCATTTCGTGCACGCAGCGGTTTCAAATGGGAGGACGATGGCTTAGGCTCTATCTCCGCATTTGAACTGCCGACCCTCCAAACCATGATGGCCGGCACCCTCGGCGATAATGTTAGCTTCTTCGTTGGCGCGCACTTGTTTGAAGAAGGCAACTTTGATCGCGCTTCTGTGGATCGGTTTTATCTAAAGCTGGATAATTTGTTCAGTGGCACTTTGCCTGACAATGCGCTTTATGTTCGCTTCGGGCAGTTCATTCCCGAAATCGTCCCTTTCGCAAGCAATCATCGCGGTTTAACATTGTCTTCTTACGCATTTAATACCTACTCGCCTGGGCTTGGGGATGAATTTATCGCCGGTCATGTTCATGGCAGCGCAGAACACAATGAGGCTGAGGCGGGCGAGCATATCCATGAAGAGACGACTGCTTTGGGACCACAGTTCGGCATTGAGAATTTTCAATTGGGAGTGGAGGCAAGCGGTATCATTAAAAAGCGCTTTCGCTATGTGCTTGGATTTGTTAACGGCGGCGGAATTGCGGAGGAAAACAACGCAGCCAAAGACGGCTACTTTCGCTTTGCTTACAAATTTGGTGGTATGGCGTTTGATGGCTCCGGCGGTGCCAGTGAGTCTAACAGTAATTGGATTGATAACTCGTTTGCTCTGGGAATCTTTGGCTATCGCGGTTTTGCTTTTAATGAAGGGGGTTTTGGACCGCGTGACTTAAAAATCGAACGGCTGGGAATGGACTTCAGTTGGTTCCTGGGTGACCTCAATCTTTATGGTGGCTTTATGCGTGGCGGTGACGAACTCTTAGGGCAAACCGAAGTTCAAACCGTCGATTTTAATATGTTCTTCGCCGAGGCCAACTACGTTATCTATCCCTGGATGATTGGGGTGCTGCGATATGAGCAGGCTGACCCGGAGGGGATGAATACCATATACAGAATCGTCCCCAATTTGACCCTTCTTTATCGCGCCAACATAAAGTTTGGCCTTGAAACTCGCATTGACCCCAATGATCCAGATTTTAGTGTTTTCCTCTTGGGAGTCGATTTCGCGTACTGAAATCCACCAGTTTAGAAAAAGGAGGTAATCAACAATGAGATTTTCATCTATCATGACTAGTATTCTGTTGTTCTGCTTTTTCCTAACAACCCCCATTTTTGCCGGCGATATCGTCGGAAAGGTCAATGCCAAATTGACCAAATACCAGAAAGATGTTGTGGTTTATATCGACAAGATTCCGGGGGCTAAGTTCGAAGTGCCTTCTGAACCAGCAGTCATGGACCAAAAGAATCTCACCTTCATTCCACGGGTCTTACCGGTTTTGGTTGGAACCCAGGTAGACTTTCTTAATAGTGACAACGTGCTGCACAATGTTTTCAGTCCTGACAAGGCTGCCGATAAAGTCAATCTTGGCACTTATCCCAAGGATGAAGTCCGTTCAAAAGTTTTTGATAAACCCGGGGCCGCGGTGCTCCTGTGCAACGTTCATCCGGAAATGGAGGCGTATATTGTGATTGTGGAAACGCCATATTTTTCTGTTACAGACGAGGCTGGTGATTTTGTAATCAAGGATATTCCCCCGGGAACGTACACTTTGCAGCTCTGGTCGGAAAAATATCGCGCCAAACCTCACGACATTAATGTACCACCTTCCGGGACGACCGAAGTAGAATTCGAACTAACCAAATGACGGGAGGAATGTACACGTGCTAAACCCTAAATCAATATTCTGGTTTATCGTCATCATGCTCATTTCCGGTGTTATTGGAATGGGTGCAGTACGCTATACCAGCAAGCCTACTTTGCGGGAGATAACCTTTGAGGCCGAAAAATATGCTTATACACCCGCTCGACTGAAGGTGAATTTGGGTGACACATTGCTCATCAAACTGGTTTCAAAAGATGTGACTCACGGATTTTATCTTGAAGGATACGACTTCGATGCTTTTGCCCGAGCTCAATTTCCCTACTTTTTTGTAAAAAAGTATGATGAAGAAAGCAAGAAATTTGATCATGAGACTGTGCAATCCTATCGGTTGCTTATGGATAAACCAGGCAAATTTCGGTACCGCTGCTCGGTGACTTGCGGATCTATGCATCCTTTTATGCAGGGTGAACTTATTGTTGGGCCAAATTATGCTTATGCTGCCACAATCGGCTTAAGCTTTGGTTTGATGATCGCCTCAGTGTTACTGATGGGCTCCAGTGCTAACATAAAAAAAGAAAAGGTAAATAATCAGAAAGTTCCTGAAGTCCAGACAGCATAAAACAGGTCCTCACTATTTGGGGAGCACTTGATTAGTTGAGGTTCGATCTCTTTAGCTAAGGGAGCAATATGAAGAGTCAAGACAAAAGAGTGAATTTATTTCAAAAATTTCCATGGCTCCATAAATTGGTAAAATTACGCAGCTTTCAATTTCTGGTAATCTTGCCAAATCTGCTGCTGTTTTATGTATTTATCATTTCAGGTCTGTTTGGAACTCCTGTTGGTAACCACAACATCATGATCGTCTTTGTTTGGATTCTGTGGTGGGTACTGCTCATCGCTGTCATGGTGCCATTCGGTTCACGCATTTGGTGCACTATCTGTCCTTTACCTTCACTTGGAGAATGGCTCCAAAGACTTACCCTCATCAACGTTAGGACTGGGAAATTAAAGTTTTTACGTAACAAACTGTATGGACTAAAAAGGGACTGGCCCAAGCCGTTGCAAAACATTTGGATGCAGAATGTGGGATTTTTGCTTCTGGCCATATTTAGTGTGTTACTGGTAACCCGTCCAATCGTCTCTGTCGCCGTCTTGGGAAGCATGATTTTCTTGGCCATTGGTTTGAGTTTGATTTATCGGCAACGGGCTTTTTGTATGTACCTTTGTCCGGTGAGTGGTTTTCTTGGACTTTATTCAATGGCTTCAACTATTGAGCTGCGTTCCATCGACACCGACGTATGCAAGAAATGCAAACACAAAAACTGTCTTCGCGGCTCAGAATTAAATTATGGATGTCCCTGGTACCAGTATCTCGGGGACATGGACCGGAATAATTACTGTGGTTTGTGCATGGAGTGCGTGAAAAATTGTCCCCACGACAATATTGCCTTGAATTTGCGCCCCTTCGCCAGCGACACAAAAATCAAAGGCTATGATGAAGCCTGGAAGGCGTTTATCATGCTGACACTTGCGCTGGTTTATTCTGTGACCCTGTTGGGACCCTGGGGTCTGGTGAAAAACTGGGCCAATGTCACAGAGACCGGTCAGTGGGGTGGCTTTTTGCTGTACGCGGCAATCATCGTTCTGACCGCGCTGGTGGTGTTTCCCGCTATCTATGGCGGCTTTGTCTGGCTTTCCAGATTGTTGACAAAAACAGAAGAAGTTGAGATTAGGGAAATTTTTCTGAAGTACGCTTACACTCTGGTCCCACTCGGCTTGCTGGCGTGGATAGCTTTTAGCGTACCGTTATTGCTGGTCAATGGCTCTTACATCGCGGCTGTAATCTCAGATCCATTCGGGTGGGGCTGGGATCTCTTCGGAACCGCCGGTACACACTGGAATCCAATGGTCCCTCATTGGGTACCTTTTATCCAGATAGGGCTACTTATTATAGGGCTATATTATGCGATTGGCAGTGGTCTTAAAATCGGTCGAGAAATATATTCGTCTGACTATGCTGCTGTGAAAAGCTTTGTTCCAATCGGGGTTTTCTTGACAGCAGTGACATGTGTATTCCTTAGATTGTATGTGGGCTGATTCTGATTATTTGAATTCGGAGCAAGAAATGTGGGTCAAAATAAGAGAATTGCTTGCTATAATAACGGTACTCTTGATATTGGTAGGACTACCATTTGCTGTCCGTTATTATCATCAAAAGATGATTTTAGAAAATTATGGTTCCGATGTCCAGGTTTTTGATTTATATGCAAGCGCCACAGGTGGAAAATGGATTACCGAGCCTGTCAATGGGACAAATTATTGGTGGAAAAATTTTCAAAACTGTGACACACTCAAAGTCGAACTGGGAAAACCAGTTGTTTTTCGAATCACCAGCACCGACGTCTTGCACAGTTTTGCCATTCCAAGCATACGTGAGCTACGCAAACCAATTGACATCGAGCCTGGAAGGTGGCACGAAGTAAGTTTCATGCCGGAAGAGGAAGATGTGTTTTCCTTCTTGTGTTGGCAATTTTGCAGCGACCATCACGAATCGATGCACGGTGAAATATCTGTGGTTGATGCGCCGCAGCGAAATTTTGATCAAAAGTCAATTAAATAAATAACATTAACCTGACTTCAAATTTGAGGAGGTATCATCATGTTAAGCAGATTTATCATTTCAATAGTTGCAGTTCCGATTTTGTTTGTCGGTTGCGGCGCTGATCGCAGTCCTGTAGGAATAGGTGAGGAAGAACCTGAACACGATGATGAACTCACAGCAGAATTGACACTTTCTGCTGACCATGTTCACACCCTTTCTGAGGTAATCTTTACTGTGGTAGTGAAGGATCATCATGGCAGCGTGGTCACAGACTTCGAATCCATTCAAGTAGAACGCAAACTTGTGGGAACAGACACCTGGCGGGGAATTGAACTTGCTCTGGAAGGAAGTTCTTATAAAGGAGCTTACACCTTCACCACAAGTGGTGAGTACCATCTCCGGGTTTCAGGTATGCGCCCAGGGGAGCACGAAATGGCGATGCTGTACGAGCCGACTGAGTCTTACCACGTTGGACGAGCCCATCTCGAAGCGGGAGGTTACAGAGT
>JABAHQ010005684.1_pt6 | contig 10608 bp, 12 predicted proteins | sample 7062091 | NCBI WGS metagenome assembly JABAHQ01 (sample SAMN14534359, study PRJNA622989) | marine sediment metagenome | biome: marine biome [ENVO:00000428]; feature: marine pelagic biome [ENVO:01000023]; material: deep marine sediment [ENVO:00002113] | place: India: Gulf of Kutch | collected...
TGGATACAGAGGTGTATTCGAACACCGGTGGGCAGACCTCCAAGGCGACACCGCGCGGGGCCGTGGCGAAATTTTCTGCCGGAGGCAAACCTGCTGCCAAGAAAGACCTCAGCCTCATCGCCATGACGTACGGTAATGTTTATGTGGCGCGCGTGGCGATGGGTGCTAAAGATGAGCATACGCTTAAGGCATTTCTGGAAGCGGAAGCCTATCCCGGTCCGTCGTTGATTATCGCTTACAGTCATTGCATCGCGCATGGCATCGATATGGCCACTGCAATGCAGAATCAAAAAGCCGCCGTGGATTCCGGACAGTGGCTGCTGTATCGGTATCATCCCGAACGGGAGGAAGCTGGAGAGAACCCGCTTCAACTGGATTCTCGCAGACCGAAGATTCCGGTTCAAGAGTACATGTACATGGAAAATCGGTTCAAGATGTTGAGAAAAAGCCATCCTGAAGAAGCCAAGCGTTTGCTCAAGGAAGCGCAGAATGATGTGAACACCCGCTTTAAATTTTATCAGTACCTGGCTGCGAGAAAAATGGGCGACGAAGAATGATTCGAATTAGGCAAAATAATTAAGGGCAAAATCTTTTATGATAGTTGCCGAGACTAACCTGAGACTTGCCACGTTTTAGCTTAGAGCAACTATCATGGAGCTTTTAATTGTTTTGCCCCAAAATTATTTTGCCTATTTTACCTTTAAAACGAGAGCGTTTCTAAAAGATTAACGTGAATCCCGGCTAACAATTTTCGAGAGGTAAGTAAGAATGGACTTATCGACCAACTATTTGGGCATGAAATTGCGCACGCCGCTCGTGCCGTCCGCGTCTCCTTTATCTGAGGAGATCGACAACATCAAGCGCATGGAAGATGCCGGTGCCTCGGCCATCGTGATGTATTCGTTGTTTGAGGAACAAATTACCCATGAGACCTATGAGCTCTACCATCATTTAACCAAAGGCACGGAAAGTTTCGCCGAGTCGCTGACCTATTTTCCGGAACCAGACGACTTTGTACTGCGGGCTGAGGAATATGTCGAGCACGTGCGAAAAACCAAAGCCGCCGTCGATATTCCGATCATTGCAAGTCTGAACGCTCATTCCGAGGGCGGCTGGAGCGAGTACGCGAAGCACATTCAAGATGCCGGTGCGGATGCGTTGGAATTAAACATCTACTACATTCCGACGGACATGAACCTGGCAGGCGAGGACGTAGACAAGAAGTACGTCGATATTCTAAAGTCCGTAAAATCGGCTGTGAACATTCCGCTGGCAGTCAAGCTCAGTCCCTTTTTTAGCAATTTTGCTAACATCGCCAAACGATTGGATGCAGCCGGTGCGGATGCCCTGGTGCTGTTTAACCGATTCTACCAACCGGACATCGAGCTTGAGACGCTTGAGGTGGTGCCGCGTGTGCTTCTCAGCACCCCGATGGCATTGCGACTGCCCATGCGCTGGATTGCCATTCTTTACGGAAAAATAAAGGCGGATCTGGCAGCTACCAGTGGCGTTCATAAACCGCCGGATGTGCTGAAAATGCTCATGGCCGGCGCCAATGTCACCATGCTCTGCTCAGTGCTCCTAAAGCACGGGATTGACCAGATTCGGGTGATAGAGCAGGGCATGAAACAATGGATGGAAGAATATGAGTACGAATCCGTCCGGCAGATGCAGGGCAGCATGAGCCAGCAAAATTGTCCGCACCCAAGTGCCTTCGAACGGGCACAATATATGAGAGCCTTACACAGCTACGATACCACAAAGATCATCTGACGAAAGAGTCCTGTTGTGTGCGACGTCCCTCTAAGTGCGTCGCATATTTTCCCATTCGTGGGCAACAAGACCATACAGCACGTGATCCACAAAATGATCGTACAGCCACTCGGCCTCCTTGATGATCCCTTCTTCCCTGAACCCAAGCCGTTCGGGGATGGCCCGACTTTTTTGGTTTTTTGTAGCGCACCGTATCTCAATCCGGTTTAACTTGAGTTCTTTGAACGCATGATCCACCATTGTTTGGCAGGCTCTGGTTATCAGGCCTTGTCCTTGATGGGATTCGTCCAGCCAATAGCCGATGCTTGTTATCCGATTCTCCCAATCGATCCAATGGTAACCGATGACGCCAACCAGGCTGTTTCGAAACCAAATCCCGGTCTCAAGGCCGTTGTCCATTCTGAACTGTTCCAGCGAACTCTTGATAAAATTTTCCGTATTGGCTTTAGATTCAATGCGATCCAGCCAGGGGAGCCATCGTCGAAGGTGGGCTCGGTTCTTATCTGTCAAAGCGAACAGTTCATCGGTGTGCTGTTCTCGTAGTTGACGAAGTTCAGTTTGGTTGTCCAGCTCGTATGTAAACATGATTTAGTTTAGAACGCAGATCGTAGCGCAATCGTCTCGATTGCGGCCCTTTTGGGAAGCTGCTGCGGAATGAATTCCGCAGCTACGAGATGCAAGCCGAATGAATTCGGCTCGAAATTTGCCCACGCCAGCTCGAGTCGGCTTTAGCCGACTTCCATCTCGTCACCTGATGATTCATCATCACGCGATCTTTGACTTTTATTTTAGTTAGTCGCACGATAATCGTTCCAATCCGGCTATTATCGTATCGTTGTGATGATGCTCCTTTTGGTACAAGATATAGCGCACCACTGTGGGTAATGCTCTCTTACCGAACGATACAACGCCGTAATCCCGTTGCCAACCGAAATAGTACGAATGACCATGAACATGATTGACCCAATGGGAGGAGGCCCCTTTTAAATCAGAAATGAAATCCGCCAGAGCAATTTTCGGTGGGATGGAGGCCGCTACATGCACGTGGTCCTCAATGCCTCCAACGGCGTGTATGATGCCCTCGAGTGAAATACCTTTCCCACGCAAATATTGATGCAGATCGGACTCCAATTCTTCCGTTATCATAGGCTCTCGATTCTTGGTGGACCATACTATGTGATAGTATAACTCCCAATATGGCATTGTATACTCCCATCTTGTTCAATTTATTTTGTGACCGCCTTACTTCCTTTATCAGTCGGCTCTATTTGCTCAGTGTGCTCATGATTCCCCGCACTGCAGCAGGAATGTCAGCGGGCATGATCACCACTTTTGAGTTTTGCGAGTTAGAAAGTCCTTTCATGGCTTCAACATATTTTTCACCGAGCAAAAACGTCACAGGCAGCTCGTTGTTTTGAATCGCTGAAGAGACCATTTGAATCGCCTTTTGATTGGCCTCAGCCAAAATGATGGAAGCGTTTGAATCGCGCTTTGAGGCCTCGAGCCGACCATCGGCTTCGAGGATGGCGGCGGCTTTCTCGCCGTCGGCNNGGCCGCTTGTTCTTCCATGGCCGTTTGCATTGTCTGGGAAGGTTTGATATCCTGGATTTCTACAGTTTTCAGGTTGATTCCCCAGGCGGTGATGTCTTCCGAGATCCAATGTTTTAGTTTCGCCTTGATTTCCTCCCGTGATGACAGGGCGTCGTCCAGATCCATTTCCCCGATGATCGACCGCAAAGAAGTCTGTACCATATTCTGAATTGCGAAGCGGTAGTCTTCAACGCCGTAGACCGACTTGGACGGTTCAAAGATATTTATATAGGCCACGGCATTGCTGATAATGACGACATTGTCTCTGGTAATCACATCTTGTGAGGGTATGTCCAGAACGATGTCCTTTGTTGTGACTTTGTGTACAACCGAATCCATAAACGGAATGATGACATTCAGTCCGGGATCGAGAGTTGTGTGATATTTGCCAAGTCGTTCAACCACGTGCTTGCTTCCCTGCGGCACAATCCTGATACCGAGACCGATGGCCACTAAGATAATGACACCGGTGATAATGGCTACCAAAGTTAACCCATCCATAAAACTCCCTCCTAATTTTTCTGCGATGAATGTCTATTGGATTCTGTCGGTTCTGAGAAAAAAAGCTGGTAAAACTAGAGACGGAGTGGGAAAAATTTTGAGCGATTTTGGGTCAGCATGAGATCGTGCGGTGATTTTAAGTGTTGAAGCAGTTTTAAGAAATCATTGCCAGCACTATCACGTGTTTGTCTATTTAATGGGAAGGCCAACAGTTAACGCTGTTCCTTTGCCGGGTTCGGACGTCACCCTAATTGTTCCCGCATGTTCATGCACGATGCATCGGCTAAGGTACAAACCAATCCCCAGGCCCTCTTTTTTGGTTGTAAAATCGGGTTTAAACACCTTTTCGATATTTTCAGTCGAAATTCCAGCGCCGTCATCAATCACCTTAAAATAAACATATTTGTGATCTTGCCATGTTCTAATCTTGATATGTCCCTCTCTGTCAATTGCATCTGCAGAGTTGTCCAGAATATTGATGAACACTTGTATGAGTCTTTTCGAAGCACAACTTATCTTCTGCAAATTTTCGTTAAAGTCTTTGGATAGATTCGCCTCCTGGAGCTTGTCCCTAAGCATAGTCAGAGCGTTTTCGATAAGAGAGTTTATATTAACGTAATCCATTTCCCATGGATTGGAAGGGACATACTTCTGCAGTTGGGTGAGCTTGGAACGGAGTTGTTCAGCTAATTCGAGAGGGGGTTGGGTACTTTTGGCACACTCTTTATACAAGAAATCGGCTCGCTCATTGGTTTCATCTGTAGGCTGGTTCTGCCTTTCGAATTCGATGAATCTTCTAAGCGATCCAATATTTTTGGTTATGGAAGCAACGAGTCGGTCAATTTCTTGCGAGAGGTCTGAGGTAACATGACCAAATTTGATCAGGTTTTCACTTTGCTCCAGTTTTCTGTTCTGCTCATGAACGCGAACGTAGGTGTCAACTAGGGACATATAATCCCGAAGGATGTAGCTGGTAAAGACGAACTCTCTTTTGAACTCACTTTCCGGCAAGGTCAACTGCTTGTAGACCACCAGAATTTTCCGACTGTCATCGTACTCAATTGGAATTGCCGCAAGTGCTTCGACGAAGACTCTGCCGTCTTTCAATAGTTCATCAGGTTGCGTCGAATACGGTTGCCCACCGGAGTATGCACTTTCCATTAACAAGTGGAAGTCTCCGAGGTTTGGTGCGGGTTTTTTGAGGTCCTTTTCGAATTTACAAACTTCTTCCCATTGATCGTGGGTTTTCGTAACTACCCAGACGGCGTTAAGATCGAACGCATGCAGCAGCATAACCCAAAGCATCGCCAAATACTCTGAGGTTTTGCTCTCCGCTTCGCGATACTGATCTGCGTACCGCTGAATATATTTTGTGAAGCTTTGTTTTCTTGTATCATCCATTTGTAAACCCAGGATTGATTCCCAAGATACCGGACACCCTGTCAACGACATCTTCGAAAGCCGCGGGTTTTCGGCATATCTCGTTTATATGCAACTCTTTGATATTGTCCAACAACTGCTGGTCGGTTACAGCGGTTAAGATGAGCACCGGAATGTCTGTTTCTGATTGCATGTCAGGAATTTCGTTGTTTCGGATTTTTGACAACAATATCGATCCTGCTTTTCGCGGTTCCACATGTTCACCGATGATTTTCCCCGGTGCGAACATGATGTCCAACACGATCAAATCATAAACTTTCTTTCTAAGAAAATCGACGGCTTCGTCACCGTTTACGGCGAGGTCAACTTCGATATCGTGATCCTGTAAAATCTCAAAGTAGGGAGAAACGCTCCAGTCTTCATCATCGACAAATAGCACACGCTTAGCCATATTCAATACTCCTTGGGATTTTTAGGCAACATAACGATGAACGTTGTGGCATAGCCTTCGTAATTCATGATCTTTTTCGGAGCCTGGAAGTGTGGTTTGCTCACTACAAAAATCTTACCTTTGTGATTTTCAACACACTCTTTAGCAATCTTCAATCCCAGTCCGGTTCCCGGAATGAAACGCGTCGAATCGAGTTTTTCGCTGCGGCTGAATCCTTCAAAGATTTTTTCATGCAATCGTTCGGGGATTCCCACACCGATATCCTTGATTGAGATTTCGATTTTTCTCCCGTAGTCGTCACCGCGTATTTCGATGTTCTGATTGTCGTATGAATACTTAACCGCATTATCCAGGATGTTTGTCATCACCTGTTCAATTTGAGTTTTATCATAAAGAATAGCGGGGAGTTTCTTAATGCTATCATAAATAATAATATTGATGCCTCGTTTTCCGGCCGTTTCTCGCAATCTGTCCGCGCATTTTTGAACGGTCTCAACAATGCGCCCCTCTTCAAAGTTCTGTCCCATTCGCTCAAACGATTCGCCAGCAGAGAAGAGGGCGTTTTTCATTTGGCGTTCGGCACGGAAAGCTTCTTCTTGCACAATTTTTGTTATTTGACGGACTTTCTCGTCCCCACCATATTTTTTCTCCAGATGATATTTTAACCCCCCCAATTGAGTGCTGACATTGTGCAGCGGGGATCTGAACTCATGACCGATATCAGCAAGAGTCGTCTGGAGCTTTTCGATTCTAATTTTCTGTTGGTGTGCGCCAATCGCGACGGCAACCTGGTTTGCAAAACCCAACAATATCTTGAGGCTTTCGTTGAGGAAGTACTTGTCTTTCTTAAGAAGGACCTGCTTATCCGATAGGCCAATTTGTAATGTGCCAATTGCTTTATTTTTCGCAATGAGTGGTATGATGTACTGCGATTTAATCCCGACTTTTCGAGCCAATTCTTGATTGCAATTTGGATGTCTGGTACAGTCTTCAACAAATTCAGCCCTTCCACTCCTCACAACACGAGCCAGGATATTCCCACTGTTCAGCGGTACATTCGTTTTCGCCAGCATTTCGTTCCAATTATGTCCAGTCGCTTTTTTTGCAACAATGCAGCCTTTTGCCTCATCTATAAGAGAAATCATGCCTCTGTCGTAGCCAATGTGCCTCAGATTCTCAAAAATGACATCATATGCTTCTTCAAGGTTGTCCAAATTGAGCAAGGAAAGGGTAGCACGGTTCAGATGGTGGAGTTGTTTTTCCAATATTTTCCTGGTGCTGAGGTCTTTGGCAATACAAATGGTTCTGCTGATGTGATCCGCATCGTCTGTCTCCAAAACGGACGTAGATATTAGAACAGGAATGGGATGGCCATCCTTGTGTGGCACGCTTATCTCGAAGTCTGAGACTTCTCCGTTACCTTCTTGCAAGGCCGAAGTCAGTCTTTCCAGTTCGTCGCCAAGCCATCTACGAGCATCCTTGCCTTCGAATTCTCTCGACTGAAACTCATAACCGAAAAGTTCGTGGGCCGCCCGGTTGGCGACATCGATACGCCACACCAGCTTATCGTTCACCTTCTTGTTTCTCGTTACGAGCACCGGATCGGGTATTTTTTCGACGATGTGTCTTTGGAAGGCTTCATTCCTGCGAAGTTGTTCAATCAGTCTCGAGTTCTTGATGGCAATGGCCGCATAAGAAGCAAATGTCTTCATGAGCTTCTTAACCGGGGCCGAGAAGCTCTGGTGAGAACGGTAGTTTACAAACATCAACCCAAGGGTCTCATCTTCTGCTTCCAGAACCAAAGCAGCCAGGGATTTTATATGCTCTCGTTTATGAAATCTCGTTTTGGGTCTGCCTTCGACATTTTCTTCCTGACCTCCATTCATGAAAGGGTGTTTGTCGATGTCTTCTTGTCGTTCAAAATATAAAGACTCGCGATTTGCAATCACCATTTCGGCAAACGTGTCGCCGCTAAAAACGAAAGTCTTAGCATATCCGGCCTCCTCAAATAGCGTTCCCCCATAAATCGGAGGCGGGACAAGTTGATTCTTCTTCTTGTCATATTGAAAAAGAAGGACCGGGTTAGCTCGAAGAACTTGACAGGCGCTTTTGGCGATTTGCTTCAAGATTTGTTCAACTCTGGAGGAGGAAGCAATTTTCTCGCCGATGATATTAAAATGATCGACGAGCGTGTCGTAAGATGTCCCCTCTCTGATGACATCTTCTAACTGCGTGCCCTTGAACTTTTCCTTAGGATCTGCCATCTCTTTCTTCCGCAAAACTAAATGAACTTGTGTAATACATTATTGTCAAATGTCTTTTAACATACATAAGTCTGTCTTCGTTGAACATCTCGCGTGCACTGCATCATGGATAGAGCAGACCTCCCAAATTCATTGGGACAGAACGGAAAAATCCGGCTCTGTTATCCTATCACCCCTTCTGACGTAACTCACCTTAAGGAACAGCTTAATCAAGTTTTTGAGTCGGGTTTTCTTTCAAATTTCGGTCAATTCAACGACCATCTGGAAAAACGGATCCGAGAACTTCTTCAGGTCGGTTTTGCATTTACCGTTCCAAATGCCACGACCGGGCTTCAAATTGTCTTATCAACGTTGCCCAAGGGGTACGAGGTTGTCGTCCCGAGCTTCGCATTCCCATCTACCGTTCACGCTATCATTCATGCTGGGTTGAAGCCGGTCTTTGTAGACATCGACCCAAGCACTTACAATATCTCAATTAAAGATACAATAAAGAAAATAACCAATAAAACGTCTGCGATTCTGGCAGCCAACAATTTCGGAACTCCCTGTCCTATGACCGAACTGGAAAACATTGCAAGGAATCGCGACTTGACACTTTTTTTCGATTCAGCAACCGCATTAGGTTCAAAATATCGTGGTGTGTTTCTTGGTGCTTTCGGTGATGCTGAGATTTTCAGCTTTAGCGGCACAAAAATTGTTAGCGCAGGCGAAGGCGGAATTATCACAACCAATAACAGAGAACTGGCCGAAAAAATCAAATGTTACCGAAACTACGGTTATTCCTCCGACAAAACGGATTGTCTTTATACTGGCTTTAATGGCAAATTGGATGAACTCAGCGCTGTTTTCGCGCTGTGGTCGCTTCGACATATGGAATCACAAATTGCCTATCGAAAAAAACTTGCAGAAGTCTATCGTCTCGAACTTGCAACGATCGAAGGCCTTAAATTTCAAAATATCGATCAGGAACGCAAAAGTAACTATTGTCTATTCCCAATTGAGATCGACTCCAAGGAATTTGGTGTTGATGCTTCCACTCTAATAGACGGGCTAAAAGCCAATGGAATTGAAGCCGTTCGAAATTTCTTTCCTCCGGTACATAAAACTACGGCTTATAAAGAACATAATCAACTAAAACTGGATAAGACCGAAGCGCTTTCACAAAGAATCGTTTGCTTACCATTACATTCCAAATTAAGTATCGAGGATGTTTATCGAGTGTGTCGTATTATAAAAAAACTGCGGAGACTCACCTTTCGAATAAATCAACAGTTTAGTACCGGCCGTAAGGAAACAGCCGACAATAATGGTGAAACTTTACGGAAGCTATCTGCCGAACTGGCCCAAACCGATCTAAAATGATTGAGTCTGCTCCAACAGGTTCACTCTACCCTACCCTTTCAAATCTGTTTGTCCAATCCCTTAGCACGAGTTTTGCATGCTTAAATGCAAAATTAGTGGGGACTTCTCTTAGAGAAAACCATTTTGCTTCACTTACCTCATGATTTGGGGTTATCGAACCATTTAGAATATTACACGTGTAGTAAATATTTAAGGTCGATTCCTTTTGGCTTCCATAATGGTCCATGTATAATCCAATCAAGCCAGAGACTTGAATTTTAATATCTAATTCTTCAGACACTTCGCGTATCAGACCATCCTCGGGGTGTTCGTCAAATTCCAAAAACCCGCCGGGAAAATCCCAACAGTTTTTATAAGGTTCATTCGCTCGCCGAATCAAGAGAATATCTCCGTTCTTAGCGATAACTGCACCGGCACAGGGCTTCGGATGGTCATAGTGAGTGAAATCGCAGTTGGGGCAGAAACGAGCATTACTATCGTTGTCTGACTTTGATTCTAGTGGAGCACCGCACGCAGGACAAAAACGAAAGTCCATCTCACACCTTTCCAGGTTTAACAGATGGGAGACTGACGTAAAGAATTAATCCTATTGAATTTATTCTCTAATAAATATAATATTACTAGTTTTTTTATAAATGTCAAGCTAATTTTAAATTTAATCGAAGCTTCCGAAAGTATCAACAATGTCAAGTCCGACTCCACTCAACCCAACTCCAACGTCCGAAACAACTTCTTGCTCACTTCATTCGAATATTCGGGCGTGTAAACTTGATAGAGCCTGATCGTTTTTTTCACGGAGTCCACAAACGCTTCGCAGTTGGGACAGGACTTGACGTACTCGCGGACGGCTTTACAGTTGGGTGAGTCCATGTCCTCGCCAAGTTCGGTGCAGATGTTCAGAATTCTTTCTTTGACTGTCGAGTCCATCTATTGCTCCACGTAAGGTTCGAGTTTGTCGCGCAAAAAAAGTCGCGCCCTGCGCAGACGCGCTTTGGCGGCCGGCACGGAAATATTCAGCGCCTCCGCAACGTCTTCGATTTTCAAACCCTCCAAATCTTTGAGCACGAAGGCCAATCTGTAAATGGGTGGAAGCTCGAGAATGGCCCGGTCCATCTGATTCTTTAGTTCGTCACTCAACACTTCTTCCGCCGGGCTGTCCGGCCATTTGATGTAAAACTCCTTAATGCGTTCCTCGGGACGGTCCAGTTGCTCAAACGATTCCCAGCGATCGCGTTTCTCCTTACGAAATTTCATCAGACACGAATTGGACACAATGCGGTAAATCCA
>JABAHQ010031506.1_pt3 | contig 10608 bp, 15 predicted proteins | sample 7062091 | NCBI WGS metagenome assembly JABAHQ01 (sample SAMN14534359, study PRJNA622989) | marine sediment metagenome | biome: marine biome [ENVO:00000428]; feature: marine pelagic biome [ENVO:01000023]; material: deep marine sediment [ENVO:00002113] | place: India: Gulf of Kutch | collected...
CCGGTTAGCAGCGTTGCCACGGTCCGAGCCGCCGTCTAGCTTGGGAAAGGTGAGGCGCGTTGCGAGCACGGCCGGAGGCGATACCCATGGAACTGACCCTGAGCGTGATCAAGGCCGATATCGGCTCCATCGGCGGGCATATACGCCCGTCACGGAAGCTCCTGGCCACGGTCCGCCGCCATATCGAAGAGGAGGGGACGGGACTCCTTCTGGACAGTTACATCAGCCATACCGGTGACGACATCGCCATCGTGATGACCCATGAGCGAGGCATCGGCGATGAGGGAATCCACAAGCTGGCGTGGGATGCCTTCGCCGCAGGGACCGACACCGCCAGGTCCGAAGGGCTGTATGGCACCGGCCAGGATCTGCTCAAGGAGGCTTTCACCGGCACCGTGCGGGGCTTGGGGCCGGCGGTGGCGGAGATGGATCTTGCCGAGCGTCCCAACGAGCCCTTCTCTGTTCTTCGCCGCGGACAAGACCGACCCCGGGGCCTACAACCTGCCCCTTTACCTCGCTTTCGCCGACCCCATGAACACTCCCGGGCTGTTGCTTTCGCCGAGCATGGCGGCAGGGTTCAGGCTCGTCATCATGGATGTGGGCTACACGGAGGCGGATCGGGTCATCGAGCTGAGCGCCCCGGAGGACCTCTATGACATTGCGGCGCTGCTGCGGGATACGGAACGCTACGTGGTCGAATCCATCTGGTCCCGGGAAACCGGCGAGCAGGCCGCTGCTGTCTCCACCTCCCGGCTGCACAACATCGCGGGCAAGTACACCGGGAAGGACGACCCCGTGATGCTGGTGCGGGCCCAGAAGACCTTTCCGGCGACGGGCGAGATCGTGGAGCCGTACGCCATTGGTCCATTCGTGGCGGGCTGCATGCGCGGATCCCATCAGATGCCCCTGATGCCGGTTACGCTGAACTCGGGGATCAGCTATTTCGATGGCCCGCCGGTGGTGAGCTGCGCCGCCTTCGCCATGCGCGACGGCAAGCTCACCGAGCCGGTGGACGCCTTTGCCCATCCGTTCTGGGATACGGTGCGGCAGCGAGTTGCGGATAAGTCGATGGAGATGCGGCGCCAGGGGTTCTTCGACGGGGCGATGCTGCCCATGAGCGAGCTGGAGTATACCGGCATCACCGAAAAGCTGCGCAAGCTCGACGAGCAATTCCGGGTGCGGGATTAGCCTCCCCGGCCCGGTGCGGATCGGGGCCGAGCTCCCTGCATCTCCGGATCGGGAGCGGCTCCGCCATCTTCACTCCCTTTGCTCATTCACCGAATCCCCCGTCCGATTGGTGGCGGGATATCCGCAGCCATCTTCCAGGCGGGGCCTGGGCCGGGTCAGCTCATGCCGGGGATCCGCGCACATTTTGGCGATGAAAGGGGACAAGCTACCGCCAGAAGCCGATTCCGGGCGGGGTTGCTGGTATAGGGGAACGGAACGCCAATCCACAGCTCAAGGAGCTAGCCATGCCTATCGGGGAGTATTGCAACAGGAAAGTGGTGTCTACGGACCGTGACCGCTCCATCCGGGAGGCCGCCAAGCTAATGCGCAACCACCACGTGGGTGATTTGGTGGTGGTGGAGAGCTATGAAGGGGAGCGGATACCAGTGGGAATCCTCACCGACCGCGATCTGGTAATGGAGGTGTGCTGGCCCAGAATGTGGATCCCGCCGAGGTCACCGTGGGTGACGTGATGAGCGCCGAGCCGGCCGTGGCCCGGCAGGACGACGACCTCTGGGATACCCTGCTGCGGATGCGGACCTGGGGCGTGCGCCGCCTGCCGGTGGTCGATGCGAATGGGTGCCTGCAGGGGATCGTCACCGTGGACGACCTGCTTGAGCTGTTCACCGAGCACCTCAACGAGCTGGTGAAGGTGGTGACCCGGGAACAGGAGCGTGAGGTGCAGCGGCGCGGCTGACCCGGAGCCAATCTACGGGCAGAGTGGCGCCTGGCAGGACCCGGGTCTCGATCGAAACTGGGGTCACTAACTTCCGCGATACCTTCCAGGGCCTCATCCTGGCCCTTCCTCAGCTCCATGAGATTGGCGGGATCCATGGCTGGTCCATTCCCCATCACCGGTCCGGTCGGTGGCGCGCCGCTGGAGATCGACGGGGCCTTCGGCGAGGGTGGCGGGCAGATCCTGCGCACCGCCCTGTCGCTGTCCATGTGCCGGAAACGGCCCTTCCGGATCCGCAACATCCGCCGGGCGCGGCGCCCGCCCGGTCTGCGGCCCCAGCACCTGATGGCGGTCCAGGCCGCCGCCACGGTCTCCGGGGCCGCCGTCGAGGGGGCCGAGGTCGGTTCCGCGGAGCTGGTGTTCCGGCCGGGCCCGGTCGGGGCGGGAAACTATGAATTCGACATCGGCACCGCCGGCAGCACGTCCCTGGTGCTGCAGACGGTGCTGCCCGCCCTGCTTGCCGCTCCCGGGGAATCCCGGCTCACAATCCTGGGCGGCACTCATATCCCTCACGCGCCGCCCTTCGAGTTCCTGGCTCATGCCTACCTCCCCGTGCTACGGCGAATGGGGGCAGGGATCACATTGGATATGGCCCGGCCCGGCTACTATCCTCGAGGCGGCGGCTGCGTTACCGCGAGGATCGAGCCCGCGGTCGGTCTCGCGCCGATCCACATCGAACGGCGGGGGAGGCTCCTGCGGCGGGAGGCCCTGGCCACCCTCTCGCATCTGCCCGGGCACATCGCCCGGCGGGAGCTGGAGGTGCTGCACAGAGAGCTGGGGCTCACCGAGGCGGAGACGGGTGTCCGTCATGACGACGCTTCCCTCAGTCCGGGAAATTACGTCACCCTCACCCTGGAAAGCGAGAATGTCACCGAGGTCTTTACCGGCCTCGGGGAGCGGGGGGTTCCCGCAGAGACGGTCGCCGGAGATCTTGCCGAGGAGGCGAGGAGCTATCTGGGGGCCGGGGTTCCGGTAGGTCCGCATCTGGCGGATCAGCTGCTGCTTCCGTTGGCCCTGGCAGGGGGAGGCAGCTTCGGCACGCTGCCTCCGACCCTGCATGCCAGGACCAATATGGCGGTCATCGGCTGGTTCCTGGATGTCCGGATGCACACGGTAAAGCTCGATAGCCGCCGCTGGCGCATCGAGATAGCTTCCCCCTGATCTCCGGACTCTCCATGCCGAATGCCTGATAGGCGCGCCGGTTTCCACTACACTCTCGGACAGCCGGATCAAAGAGCACCGACCCGATTCTTGCGAGGAGCAGTGCTTGGGGAACGGGACCGACTCCCTGGAGACCCCGGTCGAACCGGCGAGCCGACCCATAGGGCTGGCTCCGGCGGAAGCCGATCGCCAGATCACCCTGAGCGACGGGCGGCGCCTGGCCTACAACGTCTATGGGAAGCCGTCGGGGCCTCCGGTCCTTTACCTGCATGGCTTCCCCGGCTCCCGCCTGGAGGCAGGCCTGGTCAATTCCCCGGCCGCACGTCTGGGGCTGCGGCTTGTGGCCCCGGACCGTCCCGGGCTGGGGCGGTCTGATTCCTGTCCGGGCCGGACCCTGCCGGACTGGGCAGCCGACGTGCGGCAGCTGGCCGACAGTCTGGGCTGGGAGCGGTTTCCCGTGCTCGGCGTCTCCGGGGGTGCTCCCTTTGCCCTGGCCTGTGCCGCCGGACTCCGGGACCGCCTGAGCCGGGTGGCGCTGATGGCCGGTATGGCGCCCCCCGACAACCCTCACGGCACCCGGGGCATGCGCTTGTTCGGGCGGCTGGAGCTGTTCCTGGCCCGGCACCAGCCTGCTCTCGCCAGCCTTTTTTTCCGCCTGGCCGTGGCGGCCACCCTGAGGCATCCGCGCGGGCTGCCCGGCTGGGCGGCCGGCACCCTTCCGGAAGCCGACCGGAAAGTGATGCAGCGCCCCGAAATCGCCCGGCTTTTCCAGGATTCGGTGCGGGAGAGCGTCCGCCAGGGCTGCTCCGCGGACCTGGAGGAGCTGGGGCTGCTGGCCCGGCCCTGGGGGTTCCGCCTGGGAGGCATAGCCGTTCCCGTCCGCTTGTGGCACGGGGAGGCGGACATTACCGTTCCGGTCGGCATGAGCCGTTTCCTGGCCTCTCGTCTACCGAGGTGCCAGGCTACCTACTTCCCCGGAGAGGGCCATTTCTCCCTGCCGCTCAACCATGCGGAGGCCATTCTGGATGACCTCCGGGGCCGGCCCTGAAGGGAGCGAGCGTTGTACCTCCAAACCGGACAGCGTCTCTGCTATGACGCGGAGGGCCGGGAGATCCCATGTCAAGGCACCGGCCAAGACGGGGAGCTTGCCCGTGGCCTGCCCTGGCCGGATCCCCGCTTCCGGGCCGACGGGGAGGTGGTCACTGACCGGCTGACGGGTCTGGTCTGGACCCGGAGCGCCAACGCCGCGGAGCTTCCCCTTGCTTGGGCCGAGGCCTTCGGATTCGTGAGCGGGATGAACCGCGCCGGCACTTTCGGCTTCAATGACTGGCGCCTGCCCAATCGCCGCGAGCTGCGCAGCTTGGTGAGCCACCAGACCCGCAGGCCCGCCCTTCCCGGAGGGCACCCCTTCCGCGACGTGTTCCAGAGCTGGTACTGGAGCTCGACCACTGCCGTGTTCAGCCCGGCCCACGCCTGGTACCTGCACCTGGAAGGTGCGCGTATGTTCTATGGCCACAAGGAGCAGGCGTATCTGGTCTGGCCGGTGCGGGGCCCGGGCAATGGGCTCGTGCCCGAAACGGGCCAGAGGTGGTGCTACGGCGGAAGAGGGACCCCGATCCCCTGTTCCGGCACCGGACAGGACGGGGATCTGCGCTGCGGGAAGAGGTGGCCGGAGTCCCGATACCTCCCCGTGGCCGATGAGGTGCGGGATGCGCTTACGGGGCTGTCCTGGCTCCGGCAGGCGGATTGGACCCGAGGTCCGGTAACCTGGGAGGATGCTCTGGCATCGGTGGCGGAGCTGAACGCCCGGGGTAAAAGCGGGGGATGGCGTTTGCCCAACATCAACGAGCTGGAGTCCCTGGTGGACTGCGGGAGCCATTCCCCGGCCCTTCCCGGGGGCGGCGGCTTCGAGGAAGTGCGCAGCGACTACTGGTCGGCCACTACCAGCGCCTTCGAGCCCGACTGGGCCTGGGCGCTTTATCTGGACAAGGGCGCAGTGGGCGTCGGACAGAAGGGCGGGAGATATTTCCATGTGTGGCCGGTGCGGGATGGGAGCTGATTTGCCCCCGGCTCTTCGCTGGCCCCGGGAGGATGCGCCGGACCGGACGATCGGACGAGAGGAAAGGACCATGATCCGGAAGATTGCGGGCTTGCTGATTGTGGGGCTGCTGGTCACCGGGTGCGCACCGGTGAACATCGGCAAGGATTTCGACCTCCAGGCCTTCGAGGAGCGGGTCCGAGTGGGGGAGACGGAGCGCACCGAGGTGCGGCGATGGCTCGGCGAGCCGGTGAGCACGGGCCAGGCTGTCCGCGCCGACGGCACGCGCGTGGAGGAGTGGACTTACTATCACGGGACCGGACACTTGCCCGGCCTCGGGGACGCACGCCTGAAGTACCTGGAGATCCGCTTCCGCAAGGACGGCGTGGTCGACAGCTACCAGTGGACCGGGGAGACCGAATAGCGATTCCGGGCCCTCTGCCTGACCCAGAACCCCCACGGGCCGTGTGCCCCCTCGGTTTCCGTGGTCAAGAGCCGGGAGACGGGGGGTGAGCGAGCCCGGGGTGGCCCTGTCGGATTTCCCCTGTTGGCGCTGGAGTGCGCCGTTCTGGCCGGTCTGTTGGCGGCCTCCCGGAAGCGCGCCGTCCGGCCGGTACGATGGCCCGTCGCCTTCTTCGCCGCGACGGGGGTGGCCGCCCTGGTCGGGGGAATGGTGCACGGGTTTTTCCCCGACGGAGGCGGCTGGGCGGCTGGGCTCCTCTGGAGGCTGACGCTCGCCCTGATCGGCCTTGCGGCGATCGCCCTGGCGAAAGTGGCCCTTCTCACTCTCGACCTCGATACCCGCATGGGGTGGGTGAGCCCGACCCTGGCAGCGCTGCTTTTTTTCTATCTGGCGGTGATCGTCCTGATCACCCAGGGCTTTTGGGTGGCTGTGGTCGTTTATCTCCCGCCGGCTTTGCTGCTGCTCGCGGTCTTCACGGTCGACTACGTGCGGCGCCGTCTGCCCACCCTGGCGGCGGGGGTGGCCGGAGTCGCTCTGAGCCTGGTGGCGGCGGTCGTGCAGGGCGCGGGCCTGAGCTTGCATCCCGTGTGGGCGAATCCGAATGTCTTGTACCATCTCATTCAGGCGGTGGGCCTCTTCCTGGTCTTTCTGGGAATGAGGGCGGTGGCGGAGCCGACCTCGGCTCTTCGGTAAAGGGGGCAGAGCCATGGAGCTGACGCTCGAGCGCAGGGGCTACTTCGACGAGGAGGGGACCTTCGGCGAGCTTTACGGCGGCGATTTTTCCTGCAAGACCGTGGAGCTGCCCTGGCGGGACAACCGGGTGAACAAATCCTGCGTTCCGGAAGGTACTTACGTCATGCGGAAGCGGATCTCCGGGGTGGTGTCGCGAACGAGCGGGGGCCGTTTCGACCAGGGCTGGGAGATCGTCAATGTGCCTGACCGGACCTACATCATGTTCCACGTGGGCAATACCCTGGCCGACCTCGACGGCTGCGTGGCCGTCGGCAAGGCCTGGGGATACATCGAGCGCCACTGGGGGGTAACCTTCTCCCGCGACACCTTCCAGGCCTTCATGCAGGCGCTGGACGGGGAGGAGGAGCACCGCATCGAGATCTACCAGTACTTCCCGATGCAGTGACCCGGCTGCTCATCGATTATCCCTCATTGGGACAAGGGCACCGCCTGTTTCCGGCTCCCCTTCCGCCCCCTCCCTGAGGAAGCCCGGAAGGGATGACGGGGAGCGGGAGTCGGCCCGGAAAACCGCCCGGGAAGGCTTGAAAGGTCCCCGGCTCCCGTCCATGTAATCTGGAAGGATCATTCCGGCATTCCCGAGGGGACGACCAAGGAGCCACCCATGGAGATCACCCTCATCTGCGCCAGCAAGCAGGAGCGCCTCCACCAGAGCGGGCGGGTGTTCAGCGTGGAGCTGGTCAACACCGAGGACGTCGCAGACGGCATCCTCGACGCCACCTTCCACTTCGAGACCACCGATCCCGAGCTGGCCGAAAGCTTCGCCATCAACGAGAGCTACCGCTTCCGGCTCGGGGATTGAGTCGGGCGGGCCAGCGGTGTCCCCACCCCCCGTTTCGGGTGAGCCTGTCGAGATCCCCGCGGACTGGGGGTCGGCCCTGGATGATCTGGCAGTCAGCGCTCGGATCCTGGTCCTGGGCGCCAGCGACCGCGGGAAATCCACCTTCTGCGGACTCCTGCGGGAGCGCCTGCTGGCGGCCGGCCGGGGGACTGCACTGGTGGATGCCGATATCGGCCAGAAGGACCTGGGGCCTCCGGCCACCATCACCCTGGGCTTGGCCGACCCGGGCGGCGCACCGGAGACTGTTCCGAGCGGTTACTACTTCGTGGGATCGGTGAGCCCGCGGGGCCATCTCCTGCCGGTTGTGGTCGGCACGCGGCGCTTGGCCGAGGAGGCCGGCGACCGGGTGGCGGTGGTCAACACCCCGGGCATGATCCACGGGGTGGGCCGCATCCTCCAGGATTTCCAGCTGGAGTCCCTGCGGCCCGACGCCGTGGTGGCACTGGAGAAGAACGGGGAGGCCGGGGCAATCCTTGGCGGGCACAAGCTTCCCCGGATCCATCGCTTGGCTCCCTCCACGCTGGTCCGCGCAAAGACTCCCGCTCAGCGCCGCGCTGCCCGGACAAGAGCATTCCGGGACTATTTCACCGGGGCGCTTGCGCAGGAGTGGGACCTCGCCGAACTGGCCTTCCAGCGCAGCCTTTTGTTCACCGGAAGGCCGGTGGATCCCGGCCCTCACCTCCACGCCGAGGAGACCGCCGAGGGCCGGTTGGTGGTGGGGGGGCCTGAGCCGCGGGATCCGGGGACAAAACGGCTCCCTGCGGGGTTCGAGCGGGGCCTTCTATGCGGGGTGGCGGACGGAGAGGGCTGCTGCCGGGGCCTGGCCCGGCTGAAAGGGATCGATTTCGCCGCCCGGCGGGTGAGCCTGAGCACTCCGGTCCCCGCCCATGACATCGCGGCAGTCCAGCTCGGGGACCTGTATGTAGGCGCAGACGGCCGCGAGCTGGATCGCCGCCGGCCCCGCATTCTCTAGACAGCCGGAAGTCCCTGGCGAGGTCCCTGCGGGATGTCCAACGTTACGACCGTGAGGCTCGGACCTTGCGCCCCGGAGAAGGGCAGGGCCGCCCAGGTGGGCTGCCGTCGGGGCGATACCTGCAGCGGTCAGTCTCCGGGGGAGGGCCTGCCGGGAGAGTCCGGGGGGCGGGGTTGAGCCGGGCCCGAAGCGGGCCAACGCTGCCGGACCGGGACTGCGTGGCCTTCCTGCGGTGGGCCCTGCCGCGGCTGGGCCTGCGGTGGCCCGGCTTTCGCCGGGTCCGGGGCCAGGTGTGCAAGCGGATCCGGCGCCGGATCGCCGAGCTGGAGCTGTCCGGCGTCGCCGCCTACCGGGAGCGGCTCGGGGCCGATCCCGCCGAGTGGGCGGAGCTGGACTTCCGCTGCCGGGTGACCGTCTCCCGCTTCTACCGGGACCGGGCGTTGTACGAGGATCTGGCTGCCCGGGTGCTGCCGGCCCTGGCCAGGTCCGCCTCCGAGGCCGGACGCCAGGAAGTGCGGGCCTGGAGCGTCGGATGCGCCTCGGGAGAGGAGCCCTACAGCCTGGTTCTGGCCTGGCGTCTGGGTGGCGGGCACGGCGGCAGCGGCCTCGCCCTGCGGGTGCTGGGCACGGACATCGATCCCGTGCTCCTCGACCGGGCCCGGCGCGCCTGCTATCCGCCCGGGAGCTTGCGGGAGCTGCCCGGAGGCTGGCTGCGGCGGGCCTTCCGGGAGGAAGGGGAAGCGCTCTGTCTGCGCCCGGAATTCCGGGCCGGAGTGGAGCTCCGGCGTCAGGACGTCCGCCGGGACCTGCCGGAGGGGCTCTTCGACTTGGTGCTGTGCCGCAACCTGGTCCTTACCTACTACCGGCCGGGGCTCCAGCGGGAGGTGCTGGCAAGGGTCGGGAAGAACCTGCGCGAAGGTGGGGCCCTGGTGATCGGAAGCCAAGAGACCCTGCCTGCCGAGACGGAGGAGCTCGCTCCCTGGTCCGGGGCTCGGGGAGTCTTTCGGAAGCCTTACTAATCCATTCGGAAGTTTTGTCAGGCGCCGCCCGGGGGCTGGGGGCAATCCGCTCCGGGGAGCCCTGCCTGACCACTCGCGGAGTGGTCAGGCATCCCCCAGTCGCTCCTTGCCCCCAGCCCCCGGGCGGCTTGGTGACATTACTTGTGAAACCACTAGTATAATAACCCTCTTCCAGGGTGACCCTGCATCCGGCGGCCCCGAGCCGGCAAGGGATGATGTGGCCGTGTCTTTGACTCCCCGTGCCCTCACCTTCGACCTTGACGGTACTCTGTGGTCCTGCGACGACGTCATCGCCCGGGCCGAGGGGGCTTTGTACCAGTGGCTGACCCGCCACTTCCCGCGGATCACCGAGGCCCATGATCCCGAGGCCATGCGGAGGGTCCGCCGGGACTTCGCCGAGCGGCGCCCGGAGCTGGCGGCGGACCTGACCGCCCTGCGGCGGATAAGCCTGGAGTGGCATGCCGAGCGGGCCGGGTACGATCCGGCGCTGGGGCAGGCGGGAGTGGAGGTGTTCCTTAGGGAGCGCCAGCAGGTGACCCCTTATCCGGATGTCCGCCCCGTTCTGGAGCGTCTGGCCGGAAATTATCCCCTTGTCGCGCTGACCAACGGCAATGCCGACGTCCGGCGCACCGAGCTCGGCGACCTGTTCCACCACGCCTTTTCCGCCGCCGACGTGGGCGCGCCAAAGCCCCATCCCGCAATGTACCGGGCCGCTTGCGACCTTCTCGGGATCGCTCCGGCCGAGCTGGTCCACGTCGGCGATGACCCCGTGCGGGACGTGCAGGCGGCCCGGAGCTTCGGGGCCGGAACGGTTTGGGTCAACCGCCATGGGGTGGGCTGGCCGGAGGAGCTCCGTTGCCCCCATTATGAAATCGCGACACTCCACGAGCTGCTGGCGGTGCTCGGGAGCGCGCCCGGTTGGCGGAGGATTTCCGGCAGCGGCGCGCAACGCTAAGAGCCCGACTTCTTGGGCGGCACCGCTTACGGAGCCGGAAACGGGCAGCGAGGCTCCCTCCCGTAAACGCTCGGGGTCGCCGTCCCCGGGCGCCTGGCACCTACCGAATCTCCGGTAGCTTTCCCACCCCCTGCCGCCACCCCAGCACGGCCACGGTTAGCGCCGGCAGGAAGGTCAGGGAGACGATGGCCGCGCCCAGGATGCCGAACAGCACGATGGCGCCCACGCCGCGGTAGAGCTCGGTGCCCTCGCCGGGCATGAAGACCAGCGGCGCCAGGCCGCAGATGGTGGTGATGGTGGACATGGCGATGGGCCGCAGGCGGGACTCCACCGCCTCGGCCACCGCCTCCCGGGCGGCGTGGCCGCCCGCGCGGGCGTTGGTGACGGCGCGGTGGACGATCAGGATGGGGTTGTTCACCACCGTGCCCATCAGGATCAGGAAGCC
>JABAHQ010064413.1_pt2 | contig 10607 bp, 11 predicted proteins | sample 7062091 | NCBI WGS metagenome assembly JABAHQ01 (sample SAMN14534359, study PRJNA622989) | marine sediment metagenome | biome: marine biome [ENVO:00000428]; feature: marine pelagic biome [ENVO:01000023]; material: deep marine sediment [ENVO:00002113] | place: India: Gulf of Kutch | collected...
CTGTGAAAGCCAGTCCGCCGTGCAGGCCATCAACCCCTGTGACTTCGATCCGGCCGGTTCGGCTCTGCACCCCCTCGCTCGAGAACGCCAGCTGGAAATCCGCCGCCAGTTTCCCGGCTTTCAGACTCAGCTGACCGGGCACCGGTAACAGCCCCCTCAGGGTTTCCAGAAGGGCCGGCAGCTTCTCGAGCTCGAGCTCCCCACCGACCCGGCCCTGACCGTTGCCGTCGAAATTTCCCCGCCAGGAGCCCGTCGCCCGCCACTGCGGCACCTGGTATTCGCCCTCGCCGCGCCAGCGCTGCGCATTCCCGGTGAGCGAACCCGCGACACTCAGGGGCAGGCCCGACTCCGTTACCGGAAGACGCAGATCCAGGTCGGTTGTCAGGGAAAGCTGCTCACCGGTCCGCCAGTCCAGGTCCGTTACCGACAGCTCGCCGTCGACACCGCCGGCACTGAGTTCGACTTGCAGGGAGGGCGCCCGGATGACGGGACCGTCGACCAGGTTCAGGCTCAGCGGTTCGGGCGCCGAAATCGCCACGCTGGCGCCGGTGTTCACCGCCGACCATGGTATCGAAGCGCCCGGATCGGCTGTCAGGCGCAGGGGATCCGGGATGTCGATGTCCAGCGCCGCCGCACTGCCCGACAAGCGCAGGGAGCCCGCGGCATTCAGGGTTTTGAGGACGCCGCCGGCGAGCGCCTCGGCGGCCAGCTCCGCTCGCACCTCCAGCGCCACTTCCGTTCCCTCCAGAACCCCGGGGGCGTCGGGCTCAATCACGGCGGGCAGGCGGATGCGTCCCTGCAACCCGACCTCCCCCTCCAGACCACGGACTTCCCCCGGGGTGATCAATCCGGGCCAGTGCTCACCGAGAGGGGCCGGCCAGAATCGGCCATCGACAATCAGCGCCGGGCGGCGACCCGGTTCGACACGGGCGGCGATCCGCGCCAGGGGCGCGGCGTCCTCGCCCACCTGAACATCCAGACCGGGCAACCAGGGCGTCGAGGGCTCCGGCGCCAGCGTCAGTTTGAGTATCGGCAGTGCGGGATCGGTTCCCCGAACGCTCAGGCGACCGGTCAGCGCCCGGCGCTGGTTGTCGAGCTTCAGCGCCCGCCCGCTCACTCGCCAGGTCTCGCCGCCGTAGGGGATGTCCGCCTGCAATTGATGGACTCGCACCGTATCCAGTGGCAGGTGCAGAGATGACAGGTCCGCCAGCATCCGGCCCGGCTCCACAGGGGCACCTGGTTCCCCCGGCTTCGCCACGGGTTCCAGCTCCACCACCAGGCGCTCGACGGAGATCGTCTCGATGCGCCCGTCCAACAGCGTCCGCCAGTGGTAATCCACTTGCAGATCCTCCAGGCGCAGGCGGAAGCGCCAGCCTTCCTGCCGACCGCGCAATACCAGACGATCCGCCAGTATTCCGGTGAATCCCGGTCGGAACCCGGCCAGCTCGTAGTCTTCCACCCCCCGGGTTGCCAGCCACTGCCGGGCCCGCTCGTCGACCCATCCGGGAAGGCGAGTGGCCAGCAGCACCCACAGCGCTGCGATACACAGCGCCAGTGTCAGGAGAATCCACAGGGTCTTGCGTTTCATGTACCGGGGTCGGTTGGTACTCGTCGACGATGTGCCACGAGGGTAGCACTGTGGCGGTCAAAAAGCGCCGGTCAGCGGGGATCGGCTTTCTGCTCCTCGATGCGCCGGAAGGCGGGCACCATGGACCAGAACACCACCACGGCGATCATCAACAGCACAGCGGCCACCGTCAGGGCCCAGCCCGGGCCGATATGCTTGGTGGCAAACGCCAGCGGGATGGTGCCCACCGGCGCCAGCCCGAAAGACATGAGCATCATGGTGGTGATACGCCCCCGGAACCGGTCCTCGGCCATGAGCTGCACCGAGGTGTTCACCAGCGTCTGGGTGAGCACCGAGGCGGTGTAGATGCAGAACAGCACGATCACCGCCAGCCAGAAGGAGGGCGAGTGCGCGAACACCAGCAGGAACCCCCCGAGCGACAGGGCGGCGGTGACCATGGGCCGCAGCAATCGCCCCTCCGGGATCATGGCCATGAGAAAAGAGCCCATGAGACCGCCCACGCCCATGGCACCCATCATGATACCCAGGCCGCTGCCACCGCGCTGCCACAGCTCTTCCACGAAGACCACCATGAGGTGCTGCAGGGGAATGACGATGAGCATGGGCAGCAGGCCGAAAAGAATACACAGGGCCAGGGAATGGTGCCGGAACAGATAGACGAAGCCTTCCTTGATGTCGTAGAGAAACGCGCTGCCCCCGGTGTTCTCCGGATAGCTGCGCTCCAGGCGCAGTGTGCAGGCCAGGGAGGTTACGTGCAGCGCCAGCAGAAAATAGTAGCCGTACCGGATACCCGCCGCGTCGGAGAGCACACCGACCACCGCCGGGCTCACCATCCGGGCCACGTTGATACCCCCGGAGATAACGGCGGTGGCCTTACCCAGGGACATGCGCCCCACGGTCTCCACCAGCATGGCGGTCCGCGCCGGCATGATGAAGGGAAAGGAGAGGCTGGCGGCGATAGCGCTGGCCATGAGAAAGCCGAAAGTCAGATGACCGGTTACGAACAGCACCAGCACGATCCCCTCGGCGGCAAAGATCAACGTCTGGGCCAGCATCATCAGACGGCGCCGTTCCAGCCGGTCGATCACAGCGCCGGAAAAGATGGACATGGTGAACATGCACGCGGCCGTGGCCAGATTGATCCAGGCCAGCGCCATTTCGTTGCCGGTGATTTCCCAGGCCAGCAGGGAACGCAACAACAGGGTCGCGGAATAGGCCAGAAACAGCGTGGTATTGCCGGCGAACAACCAGCGAAACTGCATGTTGCGGGCCAGACGGTGCCAGGCGCCTCCGGACGATTCTTTGTACGGCTCGGACATCGCTTCTCTTTTCTTTGTGGCGGGGCCCGGCTCAGCCGCCCCGCAGGAGGGCGGCGGGCACGCGAACGCCGGCGGGGCCCGCCGGCGGGAGCAGATCCGACTCATCCGGAATTGCCTGACGCCATTATATACGATTGGCGCCGGGCTTGCGGCTGTGAACCCCGACCGGACACGTTGCCGGGCAACGGGTTATCGTGCATGATTATCCGAGAACCCTGGAACCCGATCCATGCAGCACCTGTACTGCAATCATGACCTGCGGCGGCGCATCGTCGCCAATCTGGCCCACTTTCAACCGGAATTCGATCCCGCGCCCAAACTGCGCCGCGCCGCAGTGGCGCTCACCCTGGTGAACACTTCCCGCACCGCCGGCATCCCGGGTATCCAGGATCGCCCCGATCTGCCGGGACGCGCGGCGCTGATTCTCACACGGCGCGCGCCCGGCCTGAACCGGCACTCGGGCCAGTGGGCCCTGCCCGGCGGACGACTCGATCCGGGGGAGACCGTGGAAGAGGCGGCGCTGCGGGAACTGCACGAGGAGGTGGGACTGGAGCTGGACGAGAGCAGCGTGCTGGGACGGCTGGACGACTTCACCACCCGCTCGGGTTTCGTGATGTCCCCGGTGGTGGTCTGGGGTGGCTGCGATCCGGCGCTGAAACCGGATCCCCGGGAAGTGGCCTCGATCCACCGCATCCCGGTGGAGGAATTCCTGCGCCACGACGCCCCCATTCTGCAAAACATCCCCGAAAGCGACCGCCCCGTGCTGATGATGCCCATCGGACTGCGGACCATCGCCGCCCCCACCGGCGCTATCCTCTACCAGTTCCGGGAGGTCACCCTGGAAGGCCGCGACACCCGGGTGGTGCACTACGAGCAACCCACCTTTGCCTGGAAATGAAAGGTTCAGCTGCAAGCTGCAAGCTGCAAGCTGCAATTAGTGTGGAAAGCTGGCTGCGAGCTCTGTCAAGGTTTCCTTGTAGCTCAAGGTGAATTGAAGCGAAGCTTCAAGAGAAGGCCCCCTGGGGCGTGCGGCTTGCCACCTGTAGCTATCCCTGTAGCTTGAAGCTTGCGGCTTGCAGCTGGCCCGGCGCTGGGCCCTTAAAACTATATCCACTTCAGTGGCTCTTCCCCCATCACCGCCAGCTGCTCCCGCAGCTCGAGGATGTGCTCCCCCCAATAACGGGCGGTGTTGAACCAGGGGAAGGCCCGGGGAAAGGCCGGATCGTCCCAGCGCCGCGCCAGCCAGGCGCTGAAGTGCACCAGACGCAGGGCCCGCAGCGCTTCCGCCCAGCGCAACTGACGGGGATCGAAATCGCAGAATTCGCTGTAACCTTCCAGCACCTCCGACAGCTGTACCAGCTGCCGCTGGCGGTCCCCGGACAACAGCATCCACAGATCCTGCACCGCCGGCGCCATGCGGGCGTCGTCGAAGTCCACGAAGTTGGGGCGATCGTCGCGCCAGAGGATATTGCCCGGGTGGCAGTCCCCGTGGACGCGGATAAAGTCACCTTCCTCCAGGGTGTTCAGCAATTCCCGCACCGCCGCCAACAGATCGTCCGTCAGCGTGGCGTAGGCGTGAGCCAGATCCGCCGGAATCATGTGTTCGCGGATATAGGCCACCGATTTCTCGCCGAAGGTCTGCACATCCAGTCGCGGGCGATGCGCGAACGGACGCGCCCGTCCCACCTGGTGCATGCGGCCGATGTACTGCCCCAGGGTGTGAAGGTTGTCCAGATCGTCCAGCTCCGGGCCGCGTCCGCCCCGGCGGGGAAACAGGGCGAAACGGAAACCGGCATGGCGGGCGAGGGTACTCTCGCCGAGCTCCAGCGGCGGCACCACGGGCAGGTCCTGTTCGACGAGCTGAAAGCAGAAAGCGTGTTCCTCCAGGATCTGCTCGTCGCTCCAGCGATCCGGCCGGTAGAACTTGGCGATCACCGGGGTCTCGTCCTCGATACCCACCTGATAGACCCGGTTCTCGTAGCTGTTGAGCACCAGCAATCGGCCGTCGCTGAGCAGCCCGGTGCTGTCCACCGCGTCCATGATGACGTCCGGTGTGAGGTAGTCGTAGGGATGCTCGGTCACGGATCCTCCTGTGCCACAACCCGGGTGGATGCCCATACCAGGCCTTCCAGGGAAGCTTCCAGCCAATCGCCCGGCGCCAGGGGGCCCACACCCTCCGGCGTGCCGGTCATGACCACATCGCCGGGCAACAACGTGAAGGTGTGGCTGATATCGGCGAGCAGCGCCGCGGCGGAGAACACCATGTCGGCGGTGTGCCCGTCCTGCACCAGCTCGCCGTTGCGCCACAACCGCAGGCGCCGGTCCTGCAGATCCAGGGACTGGTCACAGGGCGCAAAGGGGGAGAGGACACAGGCACCGTCGAACCCCTTGCAGCGTTCCCAGGGATGGCCCCGTCCCCGCAGCTCGGTTTGCAGCTCGCGGCGGGTGAGGTCCAGCCCCACCCCCACGCCGGCCACCGCCGCCCGGGCCTCGTGGGGAGTTGCGCGACAAAGCGCGTCGCCGATCAGCAGCGTCATCTCGGTCTCGTAGTGGTGGCTGCCAAACCGCGTCGCCAGCGACAGGGTTTCGCCGAAACCGCGCATGGCCGTCAGCGGCTTGATGAACAACAGGGGCTCGTCGGGCACGGTATTGCCCAGTTCCCGGGCATGGGCGGCGTAGTTCTGCCCCACACAGACCGCTTTGGTGGGCGCATGGGCAAACCCGCCCCCCGATACCAGCCGGTGGCTGTACAACTCAGGAGGAACCATCGGGCAGGGCCTTGCCGTCGTTGAACGCCAGCCAGCCGCGCACGATGCGGTAGATCACCCAGACGGTGGCCGCCAGCATGATAAGCCCGCCGATGACCACCACAAAAAGAATGGTGCCGATCACCATCCACAGCAGCGCCCACCAGAAGGTGCGAATTTGCCAGTTGACGTGGGTTTCCAGCCAGGTCCCGCGCAACTCGTCGCGCTTGACGTAATCGACGATCACCGCGGCAATAAAGGTCACGCCCACCAGGAAACTGAGCGCCTGAAGGATGTAGACCACCAGCACCAGGTTTTTCTGTTCCTCGGTCGGTTGCGCCTCGCCGACGCCGCTGAAGGTGGCGTCCGACTCTGTGGGTTCGCTGCTCATGGCTTCTCCTTGTCTCAGGGATCGAAGATCTTGCCGGGGTTCATGATACCGCGCGGATCCAGTACCCGCTTGATGCCCTTGAGGGCCTCGATTTCCACCCCCGACAGACCGTAGTGGAGATGGGGCTTTTTCAACAGGCCGATGCCGTGCTCCGCGGAGATACTGCCACCGAAGGCGGCCACCCGCTCCATGACCGCCTCACCGATGGCCGGGCAGGCTTCATCGAAGGCACTATCGCTCCAGTCCTCGGGCTGCAGGACGTTGAGATGAATGTTGCCGTCCCCGAGATGACCGAACCAGATGGTTTCCAGTTCCGGAAAGCGCTCGCGCATCAGGGATTCCATGGCGTCGATGAAGGCGGGCAGCCGGGAGATGGCCACGGCGATGTCGTTTTTCAAAGGCCGGCGGGGTGCCAGACTCTCGGTGATGTTCTCCCGCAGTTGCCACAGGTCCCGGGCCTCGCTCCCGCTCTGGCTCAGCACCGCGTCCCCGGCCAGATCGCGGTCGAGCAGCGTCTGATAAAAATCCAGCACGACTTGCTCGCCGGGGTCGTCGAATTCCAGCAGGCCGTAGTAGGCCACCGGCTCCCGCAGGGGCGACCGGAGTCCGGTATGCGCCACCACCCGTTCCAGCGCCTGCCGGGAGAAAAACTCGAAGGCGCTGAGTGCGAGCCGGCGCCGGGCCTGGGCGAGAATCTCCAGCAGCTGCGGACAGTGATCCACACCCACCACCATGACCCGGGAGGCGGGCGGCGGTGCGCTCAACGCCAGGGTGACTTCGCAGATCACGCCGAGAACCCCTTCGGAGCCGATAAACAGATGGCGCATATCCGGTCCCGCGTTGTTCTTCACCAGACCGCGGTTCAGGTCCGCGTACTCGCCCGCCCCGGTCACCACCTTCAGACCCCGCACCTGTTGCCGGGTGCCGCCGTAGCGGATCACATGAATCCCCCCGGCATTGGTGGCCACATTGCCGCCGATACGGCTGGAGCCGGCGGAGGCAAAATCCACCGGGTAGTAGAGCCCCTCCCGGTCGGCCCGGGCCTGAATGTCGGCGGTGATCGCGCCGGCCTGACAGGTCAGGATCTGATCGGCGGCATCGAAGTCGAGGATGCGATTCATGCGATCCAGCGCCAGCACCAGCTCGCCGTTGGCGGCCACAGCACCGCCACTGAGGCCCGTGCGCCCGCCGGACGGCACCACGGCCAACCGGTGGCGATTGGCCAGCCGCACAATGGCCTGCACCTGCTCCGTGCTGGCCGGCAGAACCGCGGCGGCGGCGTTGCCCCGCCACAATGTGGTCCAGTCGAGGCTGTAGGGGGCAACCGCAGCCCGGTCGGTCAGCAGGTAATCGCTGCCCACCAAATCCCGCAGCTCCCGCAGTACCGACTCGTCCATCAGAAATCCAGCAAATCGAAGATGCGCTCGCGCAACGCCGGCGCCTCGTTGACCATATGGTGTTGCGCGCCTTCCACGCGTTCCACCCGGGCCCGCGGAAACTTCCGCCCCAACAACCGCAGATTGCTGCGCCAGGCCAGGGTCTTGTCGGCAGTGCCCTGGATCACGCTGACCGGGTATTCACAGGGGGTCATGGATCTGACCTCCCCAACCCAGCCCTTCATGGCACCGATCCATTCGATGGGAATGCGATCGGCCTGCAGGGGATCGGCCTTGAGAAAGGGAAGCAACTGCGGATCCGAGGAACTGGCGGTCAGCTTGCGTTTGATACTTTGCAGGCGTTTGTGGGCAAGGGCGTAAACCAGCTTGTTGAGCCACCACCAGGCCGGTTCCACCAGGGGCGCCAGCACGGAGACCCGATGGAAATCCCGGGTACCGCCCCGCTCCAGATGCTTGAGCAGAATCGCGCCGCCGGTACTCTGACCCACGGCGCCCAACGGGCAGGTGAAAACAGTCTCCAGCCGGGCCAGCAGTTCCTCCATCACCTCGACATAGTGGTCGAAGGTGGCGATACTGGCGCGCTCCCCGCTGGACAGGCCGTGGCCGGGCAGGTCGAAGGCCACCACCCCGTAACCGGCATCCAGCAGATGGCGGATCAGGTGGCCGTACAGCCCCACATGATCGAAGTAACCGTGGACGATCAGCACCATGCCCTGCGGCGGAATCGTGCCGGCGCCATTGGGCAGCCAGTAGTGGGCAGCGATGGTGTAGGGGGCGAAAACGACACGGCCCCAGCGGTGGAAGAACGCGTCGCCGAACTCGAGACCGTAGTAGTTCAGGTAACGGTCGGCCAGGTGCGTCAGCGGCACCTGCGCATCCCGGGCCGGGTCGAATGCCAGATCCGGCAACGCGGCACGCAAATCCTGGAGTTGCTGGCGGGTTGGAGGCGGAGTATCGCTGGTCATGGGGGGGATCATGGCAAAGGTTTGTGAAAAAGCAACCGTTTGCCCCCCGTGCGGTGGCGATAAGGAAGGGGGAGGGAGGCACACCCGGACCGCCCGGGTGTGCCGACATCGATCAGGCCGGCTTGCGGAACACGAAGATCCCCCAGGCCAGGTGGCCGTTGTTGCCACCGTCGACCCAGTGCTGCAGACCCTTTTTCATCCGCTCGATGTAATCCTGGCTGACCACTTTGGAAACCTCGTCCTCCCGGGATTCCAGCTCCTTGTAGACCCGGCCGTAGTGGCGGGGCAACTGCTCGGTGTGGTCGTCGAAGGTGACTTCCTCGAAGCCCAGGTTCTTGAGTGTTTCGCGGTAAAACCCGGGCGAGCCCATGGTATCCAGGTGGATACGGTCGAGGATGGGCTGGAGCACATCCTTCGGGCAGTCGTCCGCCATCATCGGATCGGTGAACACGAACTGACCTCCGGGCTTGAGAACCCGGCTCACTTCTTCCATCACCTTGCGGCGGTCGCCGCTGTGGAGGAAGGCGTCCTGGGACCAGACGACGTCGAAGCTGTTGTCCTCGCAGGGCACGTTCTCGAAATCCCCGTCGACGATCTCCACCAGATCGGCGAGCCCCTGCTCCTCGTTCATCTTCCGGCCGCGCTCGTTCTCGGTCTCGGAGATGTTGACGTTGACGCAGGAGCAACCGAACGTCTTCGCCAGGTAGCGGCACGAGCCGCCGTAGCCGCCGCCCAGGTCCAGCAGTTTCTTGCTGGAGTCCAGGCTGGCCAGCTCGGCCATGCGCTGCACGGTGCGCCGGCTGGCGGTGAAGATATCCTCGTCCTCGGACTGGTACAGCCCGATATGCAGATCTTCGCCGCCCCAGACGGTGAAGTAGAAATTGTCCGCGTCGTCGCTGTTGTAGTACTCGCGGGCGACTTCGGTTACTTCTGAATACTTGTTACTCACTTATCCTGCTCCATTTCGGCCTTGATTTCTTCCGGATCCCGGTAGGTCTTTTCGGCGGCGTGAATCAGGAAGTCCGGGTCGTTGGCACGGAAGGTTTCCTGAAAATCGCCGTAGGTTTCGATGTGCTGAAAACCCACCTCGTGCATCAACCGGCGGGTATAGGTCCGGCGGATGGGAAACATGTTGAGGTAGTAGCGGGACCCGTCGGGGAAGTCATAGCGAAAACGCGCCAGGCCGTCGTCCACGTGCTCCGGCTCGGCGGTAACGTTATCGCCACAATAATAGTATTTGTGTTTGGAACTGAATCCTTCGTCGAGAATCGCGTCGTAGTTGCGTTGATCCAGCACCAGCAGACCGNNGCTCGTTGAAAATGTGGGTGAAGGAGTTGCCCAGACAGATCACGGCATCGAACTGCTCGTGGATGGTCCGGTTGAGCCAGCGCCAGTCCGCCTGCACGGTGCGCAGGATATGGCCGCGGTCCCGGGCATTGTTGAACGCCTTGGCCAGCATATCGGGGCTGCCGTCCGCGCTCACCACATCGAAGCCGGCACTGAGCAGCCGTACCGAGTGGAAGCCGGTGCCGCAGGCCACATCCAGAACGCGTTCGACGCCCTTGGAGCGAAGCAACTCGATAAAAAAGTCGCCCTCACTCTTCCAGCGTTGCTCCCAATCGATCAGCTCGTCCCACTTCTCGACAAAGCTCTTGTTGTACTCGTCCTTGTAATGCCCGGTTTCGCGCACGGCGAGCGGGTCCGATCCGAAGGACTGGGATTGATTCTTGTCAGCCATTATTCTGTAAACCTCCTGCAAATATCAGGTCGGATATGCACGACAATACTGGTCTTATCCGACACGTCGTCGCGATACTCAAAGACAGATCAATCGGACTCGAAAACCTCGAACCGGCGACGGGAGACTTCCGGATGTCTCCTCCAGAATCCGTGCCGGCCGGATTGACAGCCCATTCGGGCCGGGGGCGCTCTGTGCGAACCCCCTCGATGCCTGCCTTTACAAGCAAAGCAAAGGGCGTACCGACAGATAGCCAAACAGGTCAGAGCGCTGAACGCTTGGCACCAGTGTAAAGGTACAGCATAGGCTATTGTCAACCTGGAGCCGGGCGGGCGCGGCGGACCACCCGGCTCCTGTGGCGGGTCTCAATGCACCTTCGGGCCCAGTTCCCCGCTTTCGTAGCGCCGGGACATGGCCTCCAGGTCGACGGGTTTGATCTTCGAGGCGTTGCCGGCGGTGCCG
>JABAHQ010018870.1_pt1 | contig 10606 bp, 13 predicted proteins | sample 7062091 | NCBI WGS metagenome assembly JABAHQ01 (sample SAMN14534359, study PRJNA622989) | marine sediment metagenome | biome: marine biome [ENVO:00000428]; feature: marine pelagic biome [ENVO:01000023]; material: deep marine sediment [ENVO:00002113] | place: India: Gulf of Kutch | collected...
GTCCTCTAAAATTCCCGAGAAACTGATCTCGCGGCTGGAAAAGGGAAATCCCCGGGTGGTGGAAGCGCCCAAAACGAAAATCCGATACGCCCGGGCCCCCTTCTTCTTGGCGAAGGCGGTTTCCGGAAACCAGGGATCGTCTTGAAACAGGTCGGGAAGGCGGATGGGAAGGTGAGAAAAATAATGCAGGGCCACGTACTGACTGTTCAAGGAATATTGGTCCGAATGGGACGGGGAAGCGCCTTCGAGGACGAAATCGAAATTTTCACCGAATCCTGAAATCCGGAGCGCCCCTTCCAGACCCAGGACCAAGAAAAGACCCAAAAAGACCAAAAGGATCTTGGACCGCCAATCTTTTTTCACACCCGCCCTCGAGATGAACCGGAGGTTNNTCGGGAAATCCTTCCCGGGAGCATCCTATCACAGGGCTTCCCCCGGGCAAAGAAAGCCAGTTGCAAGGCTCTGAGTTTTATACTACATTCAAAAAACGATCCGAACCCTCTACTTTAACGAACCGCGCCATGAAATCTATAACTCCAGTTTATGTTCTATGGATCACCGGTTTCCTCGTGGGCGGCCTTTTGATCGTCGGCTCGCCAGACCTCGTCCGTTCCGAAAAAGGCGGCGGAACTCTCGTGTTCGAAGATACCGGATCCCTGCCGCCGGTCGTTTTTCGCCACGACTTTCATTTGAAGGTGGGGAACCAGTGCGGCGATTGCCACGACGGCATCTTCAAACGGGAAAAAGGCAGTGCCGATGTGGGAAACGCCTTGACCATGGAGGCGCTCCGAAGCGGGAAATTTTGCGGCACCTGCCATAATGGGAAACAGGCTTTCAGCACCACGGGTTCTTGCGGCAAATGCCATGTCAAAGGAGAAAGACGGCGGTTACGGGAAAGACGGGGAAACTGACTCGCCCTATACCCTGCGAATCGTCCCTTTCGACCCGGAGGAATTGAAACGATTCCGGATCCAGACGGTCCAACCGGTGGCGTTCGATCCCGGAACCCTGCGAAAAGCCCTGCAACGCCTCGCCTTTCAGACCCGGGGCTTTTCGTGGTCGCGCAAACGCCGGGTTTTTCCGGATGCAGCCGTTAAAGTTCTGGCCCCTCCCTTTTTAAAGAAATTCGCCCGGGCGGGCGATGGAGAGCGAATCGAATACACCGTCCGTTCCCGGTCGGGCCGCATCCTGGTCCGGGGCGATACCTTTCAGGCGGTCGACGGACTTCACTGGCGAATCACGGTTTTGAACCATTCCCGCCGTCCCATCGACGATTTCAGCCTTTCCGGAGAGTCCTGGCGGCTGGTCCCGCTTGCCGGCCAAGCCTACAAAAAACGGCAGGTGACGCGGACGGTGGGCCAGGATTTGACGAACTGGATCATTTTTCCCCACGTGCAGCCGCGAAGGTTAAAGGCACCCCACCCCCGGGCCCGGGATGAAAAGCCGCCCCCTTCCCCGCCCCCTTCGCCCTCTCGGCCCGAAATCCGAACCAAACTGAAATTTCTCGAAGAATTAAAACAGGAAGGCCTGATCGAAGAGGAAGAGTACCGAATCAAGAAGAAGGAGCTCCTGGAACATTTCTAGTCCGCCCCGATGTTCCTCAGTCCCGGCCGCCGGGATAAAAGCTCAAAACCAGCCAGCCGACATGAGCGTTGTAATCGGGCACAAGCCCGCTGAGCAGCAAGACGTTATCCACATCGGCGGAGGCGCCGTCGAAGCCGTCGATGGCAAAATCATCCGAAAGATAATTTTCCAGCAGATATTGCGCCGATACATCCACCCAAGAGGAAACCTGGTAATTCAGCTTGGACTTGAATTGGTGCAACGAGGTTCGCAGATTGGGGAGGTTATCGCTGGTGAGCGACGTGCCGGTGGCGAAGGTGATGTCCACCAGGCTTTGGGAAAATGAGTAGTCCGTGCTCCAGGTCAACCGGTTTTCCAGAAAAGTGAGGGAGGACCCCACGCCCACGGTATGCGTCCATTCATCAAAATCCACCCGCCAGTTGCGGGTGGGATCGGTCTCGGACCCGGCGGCGAACGGATTGTGGGACCGGCCGTTCTGCTCGAACTGGCTCCGTTGGACCGTATAAAAGGCATAGGTATTCACCTGCTCGGAGGGAACGTAACTGGCATCGAGGGTGGCATCCTGGATCCGCGCGTAGCGGAGCCCCATCTCCGAGTTGGGGTAGTCATCTTCCTGGAAATTCAGATTCAGCCCGAGCACCCAGTCCGTGGCCGGGAAAAAGGTCACGTTGGCTCCCAGCTTGACCCGGTCGCGGTTGGCGATATCCGATCGACGCAGTTCCGGCAGGCTGTCGAAATCGCCGGGCGTGACGAATTGCTGCGTATGGCGGTTGTTGAACACGCGGAAGGAATCGTACTTGTCTCCGATGCGGGTCGAATACGCGAATCGAACGTTCCACTCGGCGAATGAAAAGTACCCCGAACGCAACCCGGCCTTGAAGGTGTTTTCCACCGTTTCCTCCACCTCCCGGAAATCCCGGTTCACCAGCTCCACTTCATATCCCAGCTTCAACCGGGTCGCGCGGAACAGAAGATAGGAAAGATCCACCCCGGCCTGGTTCTGAACCGAATCGTAGGGCTGGTTGAACAAGGCGTCGCTGCTGGTGATGGCCACCTGGCCCCCGGCATCGTTGTTGATGTACAGGAAGAGATCCTGGGGGGTCTCATTGATGGTTTGATAGTGCCGGTATTTCGCGCGGATTCCCAGGCGGGAGGTGGGCTGGGAAGAAACGTTCAAGGTGAAATGAAGGGTCTGGATTTCCGCGTCTGCGGTCGATCTCGGGAGCAGCGAGGCACTGGTCCCCACGCCGAACGGCAGCAGGGATTCATCCTGAGACATCAACCCGTATTCGGCAATGGCGGAAACCCGCGTGACCTGGGAGAGATTGTATCCTCCCGTCAAGCTGACCCGGTGATACTGATTGTCGGGCGGGCGGGAAATGAGACCGGCATCGGCCAAAACGGCGCTGGTGGAAAACGGGCTCTGGAAAAACAGGCTTTCAATCTTGTTGTCGAAATAGGAAAAGAAATATTCCAGCTGCACCTGGCCTTCCTCCCCGTTGTGGGCCAGGGACGCCTGAACTTCGTTGACGGTTTGATCAAAAACTTCCGGCAGCACAACAGCGCGGGCGTTGCCCCCGTTGGATCCGAAGGTGCCTCCCAGCGACTTGACCCCGTCCTTGTCTTCTCTTTTGAAACTCAGGTCGAACTCATATTTCCCGAATTTCTTGGACAGGCCGAACGCCTCGGCCTGGCGTTGATCCACCTCCAGGTCGATCCCTTTGATGCCGGTGATGGTCATCCCGCTCGTGGTGTTGGCCCGCCCGAATCCGGCCGGACGGGTCAGGAAGGAGGATCCGGCTCCATCCAGCGGGGTCTTGCTGGTGTTGGACAGGAGATGGGGCAATTGATCGAACCGGGCCCAGAATTCGTAGTCCCCGAACTTGCCGGTCTGCAGATGCAGACTCCGGTTTTCCAGGCCCACATCCTCGGCAAAAAAATCCATGAAATACACGTCGCGGGTGTAATAGAGCTCCGCCTCGCCCACAAAATATCCCGTGGACTCGCTGATTCCCGAATACTCGCCGAACTTGAAGGATTCCCGGTTGAGCCCCACTCCCGCGGCGCCCACGGAGACTTTTCCTTCCAGCCCGTCCCGGACGCCGATTTCTTTTTCACCGGACGCGCCCTCCGCGCCAAGACCCGGCCCCGGGCCGCCCAGGAGAAAACCCCCGACGACCCAAAAGAGAAGAAGGGACCGGAGGAATCTTCGGCTCTTTAGGGAAATGTCCCCAACTGGCATCAATCGACCTCCCGGAATGAAAAAAAACGTTCGTCTTTCATTGCTCCCCCGAGTACAAAGTTCCTTGCCTCAGCGCTGCAAACGCGGTCCGGAGGGGTGGTTGGATCCATGAATCTGGCTGTGGCAATTCAGACAGGATTTGCCGACCAGATTCTGGGACCGGGACCGCAATTCATTCCGGTCGTAGACCCCGCTGGGATGAAACGCATCCATGTGACACCCCTGGCAAAGAAAGGGCGGCTTCCGTTTCAACAGGTGGTCAAAGGTAGACCCATGCGGATCGTGGCAGTTGCTGCAGTTTTCTCGAACGGGCGCATGTTCCCAAAGGAAAGGCCCGCGTTTTTCCTGGTGGCAGAGGTAACAGGTTTCGTTCACCGTGGCTCGCTTCAACTGACTGGGGCCCGGTCCCCCATGCGGGTTGTGGCAGTCGGCGCAATGCATTTTGCCTTCCCGCAAGGGCATGTGGGAGGCGCGGAACATCCGGGCCCGTTTGCCCCGGTGGCATTGAAAGCAGAGTTTCTTGGAATCTTCAAAAATTAAAAGCTTGCGTTTGCTTTTCCGCCGGCTGATATAGTGGCAGGTGTCGCAACTGACCCCGTTCAGGGCGTGAGGGCTCGACCGCCAGTGCATCCGCTGGCTTTTTTCATGACATTGGAGACAGATCCGGTTTTTGGTCCGGGGGGAAATGGCGTCGAACGAGACCACCGTGGAGAGTTTTTTGGATTCGTCGGGTTCGGCCAGGTGGGCGCTCAGGGGGCCGTGACAGGATTCGCAGGCGCTGCCGATCTTTTTACCCCAGATGGCCCGAAAGGCCCGGGCGTGCCGGGTTTTGACAAAGGCTTTGATATAATCTTCGTGGCAGAACAGGCAATCGCGGGTATTGCCGACCGACCCCGCCCCCTTCAGGTTGGGGTTGATCGCTTCCCAGTTCACCCGTTCGCCGGACTCGGCGGGGCTTACCCAAAAAACAAAGGCCGATAAAAAAAACCCTCCTAAAAAAGCCTTTAAAAACATCTTCCCCCCCGTTTTTAGCCCAGCCCGGCTTTCTTCCCCCATAATCCTGTTTTTAATTCAATTTTGAAAGATTTGCAAACAGAGTTTTTAACTCCAGTGGATATTTTTTAAAAATAGGTACAATGAAAAACCCGTTCGAGGAAATATCCTCCTTCCTTCGAGGATCTTTTTTATTAGGGCTACGTAGGGATCACGAACCCGATGAAAAAAGGAGACATCATGGCTACTTTTATGATCATGGGGAAACTCACCACGCAGGGAAACAAAATGATCAAGGAAACCACCAAGCGGTCGGACCGGTTCCGGAAAATCGCCGCCGGGTACGGCGTCAAGGTCAAAGAAATTTATTGGTTGATGGGAGAATACGACGTCTGTAATATCGTCGAAACAGAGGATGAAAAAGCCCTGTCCGCGCTGCTTCTGGAACTGGGCGCCTGGGGCAACGTGGTGACGACCACCCTCCGGGCCTACCCCAAACCGGAAATGGATGAGGTGATCGACCGCATGGAAGAGAAATATAAAAAAGACGAGGGAACCGAACCCACGTATCAAGAGACCTGATCAAGATCGACGACCCTCATGAACCTGAAACCATGGATTGTCTCCGGAATGCTGATGAGCGTGTCCCTGCCCCACCCCGCGGGCGCAGGAAACGGTTCCGCCCCGAATCCTCCGGAAATCTCGCAAGCGGAAATCCGAGAGACTCTTTTGAGTGGAAGCCTGTTCCGCCGCCGGGCCAAAGAACTCAGCCCCGCTGTGGTCAATGTCCGGTCCCTCAAAAAAATCACCCGGTACTACGGCGATTTTCATCTCGGCATGCCGGGGGTTCCTGCCAATCCGTTCAACGGAAAATTTGAAAAACGAGGGGAAGGATCCGGGTTCATCATCGAGAAAAACGGAACGATCTTGACCACCACCCATATCGTGGCCGAATCCGATATCCTCCAGGTCACCCTGTCCACCGGACAAATGTACCGCGGTCAGCTGCTGGGCATGGACCCGGTCACCGACATCGCTGTGGTGAAAATCGATGCCCCCCAAGAATTGCCGGTCATCCCGTTGGGCGATTCCGACCAAATTCAGCCCGGGGATTGGGTCATGGCCATCGGCAGTCCCTTCGGATTGGATCTCACCGTCACTCTGGGCATCGTCAGCGCCAAGGGAAGATCTTTGGGAAGAAGCCCTTATGACGATTTCATTCAGATCGACGCCTCCATCAACCCGGGAAACAGCGGCGGCCCATTGATCGACACGCTGGGGAACGCCGTGGGCGTCAATGCAGCGATTCTCCAGCAAGGTCAGGGGTTGGGGTTTTCGGTCCCCATCAATATCGTCAAAAATTTTCTACCGCAGATGAAAAAAAGGGGACGCGTGGTACGAAGCTGGCTTGGGGTCCTGGTGCGGAATTTTTCATTGCCGGAGAAGGAAGCCCTGAAGTTGGATTCTCACCGGGGAGCGCTGATTTCCAGGGTGGCGCCCGGCAGCCCGGCGGAAAAAGCCGGCCTTCAAAACAACGACATCATCCTCCTGTTCAACAACAAACCGGTCAAAAGCTCGCATGAACTGCCCAAACGAATCGCCCAAACCGCCGCCGGAGAAAAGATCCCCGTCCGCATCTTTCGAAACGGCCAGACCCAAACCCTGGAGGCGGTGCTGGAGGAAATCCCGCCGGAAGGCCTTCAGTGAGCCCGCCCACCCATCCCTCCCGGGACCGTGGATTCCCGGTTGAGAAGGGGGTCGCCGGAGAATACAATAAGTAAAGCAGCTTATCGTTGTCCTCTAACCGTCAGAGCCAAGTCGCTTGTTCAAAGTCCCTCGCTGGGCCATGATAGAAAAAACTAAAGGGATTCCTTCGCTAAAGGCCGGACTCTGGGGAGGGTTTTTCCTGCTCCTGGTGCTCCTCCTGAACACTTCGTCCCTGGCCGTTTCCGAGACCTCCAAAAAAATTCCCGAGGTGGATTTGAACCCCATGGGCCTCACCCCCAGCGGGGAATGCGGAAAATGTCACCAGGATATATATAAGGCCTGGAAAAATTCGCTCCACGCCCAATCGGCCAACAACCCCGTCTTTTGGGCGGCGCTGTTGCAGGCGTATTTCCAGAAAGGGGAACCGGCCCGGAAAATGTGTCTTTCCTGCCACGCCCCCATCGCCAATCTGACCTACGACTTCGGTCTCGAAGAACCGCTCACCCACGAGGGCATCAATTGCGATTACTGCCATTCGATCAGCCGGGTTCAGCAGACCAATTCGGAATTCACCGTCGAGCACCAATTCGGCCTGCTCAAACAAGGTCCGCTCCAAAACGTCAAATCTCCGGTCCACGAAACCCGGCACAACCCTCTGTACCGGCAATCCCTTTATTGCGCCGGCTGCCATGAATTTAAAAGTCCGGAAGGCATTCAACTGATCGGCACCTATTCCGAATGGACGAAAAGCCCCTACCTACCCCAAGGAAGGCACGCACTGCCAGGATTGTCACATGCGTAAAAAACCGGGCAAGATCGTTGCGCCCGAAGTGGTGGAAACGCCCGAAACCGAGGTCAGCTCCCACGACATCGCCGGGGCTCATTCCCTGTCCCTGCGGGAAAAATCGCTGGCCCTGGAGTTCCGGGAGATCCGGCATCACAAACAAAAGATCGAAGTGATCCTGGACATCACCAACCGGGCCGCCGGACACAAGATTCCCACGGGGCTCCCGACCAAAAGGCTGATCCTCCAGGTGGCGGTCCAATCCCAGGACGGCCGAATTTTTGAAAGCAAACGCAAGATTTACCAAAAACTGATCGTCGATGCCGCCGACCGTCCCATTCGGGACGACACCCAGTTGCTCCTGGGAAAAAACCTGAGGATGGTGTCGGACAACCGGATCGGTCCCAAGGAAACGCGAAGGGAACGCTTTACCTTTTTCGTCCCGGCGGACGCGGACCAGGTGATCCGCGCCACCGTTTACTACCATCACACGCCCCAGCTCATCCAAAGAGTTCCGATCCGTTTCAAGATGAAAGAAATCACCCAGATCCTGGAGCGATGACCCGCATGGCCCCCCATTCCGGAGAAGCGGAGACGAACCGGAGGAATTTTCTCAAATGGTCTTTTTGGGGTCTGAGCCTGGCTTTTTTTGCCGGCGCCACCAACGTGGTGATCCGGTATCTGATGCCGCCGCCGCCGGAACAGAAAGTGGAGAAGCTCAGCATCCCCGTCAACCAGATTCCCCTGGGGTCCAGCCTGGTGGTCGACCTCCAGGGCTCGCCGGTGATCGTGATCCATATCGAAGAAGGATTCGCCGCCTTCAGTGCGGTGTGCACGCATTTGGGGTGCATCGTGAAGTGGGCGCGGGACGAAAAATTTTTCAAGTGTCCCTGTCACGCAGGATTTTTTGACGCCAAAGGGAACGTGATTTCCGGGCCGCCCCCGGAACCCCTTCACGCCATCCCCATTGAAGTTCGCGACGAAACCATCGTCTTTGTCTGAAGATAATGAACCTTCAAAAAAACCGCTGGGTTCATTCGATCCTCCACTGGTTGGACTACCGGACGGGAGTCCGGGACCTGGTCAAGGACCAGCTCACCGAGTATCGCGTGCCGCCCCGGCTGAACAAATGGTATTCCCTGGGCGGATTGAGCTTTTTCCTCATGGTGATTCAGCTTCTCACCGGGGTGCTTCTTCTCGTGTACTACATCCCCTCCACCGAGGAAGCCTTTGCCAGCGTTCAGCGGATCATGCTGGACATCCCTTATGGCTGGCTGATGCGCACCTCGCACGCGGCGGGGGCGCATTTCATGGGGTGATCGTGGTGGGCCTGCACATGATCAGCGTGGTGTTCATGGGGTCTTACAAGAATCCCCGGGAATTGACCTGGCTCACCGGCTGCGGCCTTCTGTTTTTAACCTTGAGCCTTTGTTTCACCGGCTACCTGTTGCCCTGGAGCCAGTTGTCTTACTGGGCCACCACGGTGGCCACCAGCATTCCCGAACCCATCCCGGTGGTCGGGCCCTGGATCGTGAAATTGATCCGCGGGGGCGACAAAATCAACCCCGATACCCTGAACCGGTTTTTCGCCCTCCACGTGGTGGTGCTTCCGGCGGTCCTGCTGGCCTTCGTCGCGGCGCACTTTTACCTGATCCGGGTGCTCGGCATCTCCGATCCCCGCGAGCGGCAGAGCCCGCCCCCCGAAAACCCCGAGCCCTAGACCATGTACCCAAAACCCAAGTATCCCAAAGGAAAACGGTTTTTTCCCACCTTCATCATGGAAGACCTGCTGGTCATTTTCGTGTTTCTGGTGGTGTTTTTTTGGGTCGTCTTTTTCTTCCCCGAATGGGTCATCACGGCAGAAACCGAAGTCCCCGCGGACCCGTTCAACACTCCGGAACACATCAAGCCGGAATGGTATTTCCTCGCCTCCTATCAGTTTTTGAAACTCGTCCCCTCGGAAGTCGGGGCTCTGGCCTTGCAGGGGATTTTTATCCTGATCGTGGTTTTTTTGCCCTTCATCGACCGGACACCGAACCGAAGCATCCGGCATCGTCCCGTTTTCGCTGTCCTGGTGGGTCTGGTTCTGTTTTTTTTCATCTTTCTCACCTTTTGGGGAGCCTATTCCTGAACCCATGCGATCGCGCCCTATGAAACGATCTGGCTCAACTCCTGGCCGCCTCGGGACCGGGGTCTTGATCCTCGGGATCCTCTGGCCGGCCCTGCTGATGGCGGCTTCCCCACCCGCCCCCTCCAATTCCTGCATTCAATGTCACCGGGATTTACCCGATCCCACCCTTTCGGAGCCCGTTGCCCTGTGGGCCGAAAGCGTGCACGCCAAGGTGGGCAACACCTGCGAGGGCTGCCACGGAGGGGATCCCAAAAACCCGACCCTGAAAGCCATGTCTCCAAAATTCAATTTCACCCCCGGGCCGGACGCGGGAGCGGTCACCCCTTTTTGCGGAAAATGTCATATGGAAATTGCCGATTTCTTCAAAACCAGCCCCCACGGCCTGATGGGCACCCCCAACTGCATCCAATGTCACGGCTCCCACACCATTCAACGGGTCAGTGAAACCATCATCAGCGGTCAACGGTGCTCCGGTTGTCATGAAGAAGAAACTCCCAACCAACTGCGAACGCTCCTGAAATCGCCTCACCAAACGTTAAAGGATCAGGAAGCCCGGCTCACCCGGATCACGCTGTTTCCCACGGCTCCGCTGGAAAATGACCTGGCCGCGGCCAAAAAAGACTTCAAATCGGTTCGCCGGGTCACCCACACCTTCGACCTGTCCCGGATTCAAACCGAATCCGAAAACCTAGAGAAATCCCTGTCCCGGTTGGCCCGGGAAATCGAGTCGCTGGAGGCTTCCACCCGGAACCGGAAATTTTGGGGCACCCTCACCCTCCTGCTGTTTGCCGGCCTGGCGGGCATCATTTTTCTCTACCTCCGGCATCTCCGGGACTCGGAGGCCGAGAAAACCAGGGATTAAAACCCCCAAAAAAACAAAATTTTATATTGACTCCCCGACAATATGACGTATATTTGGGTTATACATTCGGGAAAGCTATGTTTAAAAACCTCCGACAACACAAGGTATTTTTGGTCGGGGTCATGATCGTGGGCATCATCCTGTTTTCCACCACCCATACCGTGGCCATGAACGATCACATGAACGGCAAAAGCTGCCTGATTCAGTCCCTGTGCTCGGGGTGCGCGGTTCCCGTGGTCACCCCTTCCCCGGAAATATTTCACACCTTTTCCGTTCTGGAAATTCTCGCCCAACCCGGCGTGA
>JABAHQ010006099.1_pt1 | contig 10604 bp, 6 predicted proteins | sample 7062091 | NCBI WGS metagenome assembly JABAHQ01 (sample SAMN14534359, study PRJNA622989) | marine sediment metagenome | biome: marine biome [ENVO:00000428]; feature: marine pelagic biome [ENVO:01000023]; material: deep marine sediment [ENVO:00002113] | place: India: Gulf of Kutch | collected...
CGGGGCCGGCGCGCCGCCGGGCTCGCGGCCTGCCTGGCGGCCCTGCTCGGCGCGGCGGCGCCTCCCGCAGGCGCCCAGGAGCCGGCCGACGGCGCGCCCGCGGCCTACGGCGCGTACGTGGTCAAGGCGGCGTTCCTGTACAACTTCGCCAGGTTTACCGAGTGGCCGCGCGAGGCGTACATCGACGCCGCCGCGCCGCTCAGGGTCTGTGTCCTGGGGCGCGACCCGTTCGGCGCGGCGCTCGATCCGATCGCGGGCAAGCGGATCAAGGACCGGCTGGTCTCGGTCGCCCGCATCGCGCGCCTGGAAAAGGCCGCGGCGTGCCAGGTGCTGTTCATCAGCGCCTCGGAGTCGGCGCGCCTGGGCGAGATCGTGAGCCGTCTCGCCGGCCGCCCGGTGCTCACGATCACGGACCTGTCGGGGGCCGCCGGCCCGGCGGGGATGATCAACTTGCGCACCGTCGCTGACAAGGTCCGCTTCGAGATCGACCGCGAGCGCGCGGCGCGCTCCGGCCTGAGGTTCAGCGCCAAGCTGCTCAGGCTGGCCGGCTGAGGCTCGCGCTTGGTCGGGTCGCACGGCGCGCGCCGTTCGTATTTCCCTTCAGTTCCACTCGCTCGACGTGCTAATGTTCGGCCGTGACCGCGACCGAACAGCCGGAGCGAACAGTGCTGCCGCTGGCGCACGCCGCGGCGCGTCTCGGGATCACGCCCGACGCTCTGCGAATGCGGATAAGGCGAGGGAAGGCAAAGGGCTTCAAGCGGGACGGCCGGCTCTTCGTGGAGCTCGACGAACACCCGAACGAAGCCGTTCGGGCGGCGCCGCCGCAGAGCGAACAGGCGGGGGCAGAGCGGACCGGGTCCGAGCAACCGGCCGGCGCGGCGGCCTCGGCGCGGGCGCGCACCGAAGCGCCCGGCCCGGGCCAGGTGGCGGCGGAGCCCGACGTTGCGCAGCGGGCCTGGCCGGTGGTCGTCGAGTTCCAGAAGGTCGAACTGGACCGTCTGCTGCGCGAGAACCGGCGGCTCAACCAGCGCCTCGACCAGCTGATGGAGGAGATGCGGCACCTGCGCGAGATGCAGCAGCGCGAGCAGGTGTTGCGGCAGCAGGAGCAGGGCCTGCGCCAGCAGCTCCAGACAACGCTCGATCGCTTGGCCGAGCGCCTCGCCCTGCCCGGTGTCGGGCGCCGGCGCGGCGTCCCGCCTGTGGCGCCGGGCGTCTCCGAGGTGCCCGGCGAAGACGCCGCTCCGGCGAGCGGCTCCGCCCCGCACGCCGGGACGCCGGCGCCGGTGGCACCCGAGGCCGCGACGCCCGAGGGGCCGGGCGGGGCCGGTCTCGGGCCAACGCGTACGGGTGCGCCCTCGCAGCCAAGCGCGGCGCCGCCGCAAGGCCGGCCGATACGAGACGAACCCGAGAGGGAGACGCCGGAGAGCTCGTACGCGTACGATCCGGGCGGACCGGCGGCGGGGAGCGAGCGTGACAGCGCCGGGTTGGCGGCCATCCTCAGGGACGTCGGCGAGCCCGTGCGCCGGCGCGCGTCGCCGGCCGGGTCCGCAGGTGCGCACGACGCCCCGGGCTCGCCGGAGCCGGCCGGGCGCCCTCGGCCCCCGCCGCAGGCGCCGGCGCGGCCGGAGCCGAGCAGCGACGAGGAGCGGGCCCGGTTGCTCGAGCTGCTCGGGCGCATGGGTCCGACGGCCCAGGAGCGGCGCACCGCCGCCCGTATCATGAAGCGTCTGCTGCAGGGCCGCCGCGCGCCGCCGCGGCGCGAGGCGCCGGACTGAAGCCCGGGCACGGCGCGCCTCCAGCGCCCTGCCGCGGGGCATGCGCAGCGCCGCGGCGCGCTCGGGGGGCGGACCGGGGGCAACGCTCGAGACGGCCGGCGAGGCGGCGCCGAGGCGAGAGACCCCTTGGTCGCGCGACGGGCGCGGTTATCATGGCCCACCCCCCGTGCGGCCAGCGCCGCCGCCAGTGTGATGGAGACCGTGACCATGCACCGCGCGATCTACTACCTGATGCTTGTCCTCATGCTCCTGTGGACCGCCGCGCTGTTGATCGACATCGGGCAAGGCCTACTCGTCGGCCAGGCCATCCCGCCGGCGGCACCGACCCAGTCGCCGGTCGAGACCGCGCAAGGCGTCTACCGGTCGCTTACGGCGGACCTGTGGACCCCGGCCGCTCAAACCCGCGCCATTGTCTGGGGCATCCCGATGACCGTCTTCAGTCTGATCGCGGCCATTTCGCAGCGCTAGAGCGAAGCGCGCAACCCCGTGAGCGGGTGACTTACAAATTTGCCGCGTGAAAGAGGGGCTTGCATCGAAGGATCTGCACCGGCTTTGCACGAAAGCCGGTCCCAGCCGGGGCCGGCCGCGCCCGCCGGGCTCGGGCCTCGGGCGCCCGCGCGCGCCGTCTCAAGGAATTCGCGCCCCGGCGGCCAGCAGGTAGACCGCCACGCCGGCCAGGCCGAGGATCGCGGCGAGAACCGCCGTCACCGTCACATTGGCGGCACCGCGCAGCGGGTGACGCCCCCGCTCAGCGATGATGCGCGCCGGGTGGCGCCGCTCGCGCCCGGCGACCAGGGTGACGTAGAGGCGGCCGAACGGTGCCGGCAGGCTAAGGCGGATGTCGACCGGATGGCACCACCAGGCGTCCTGCCGCACCGCGGCGCGGATCGCGCCCTCCTGCTCCGGCGTCAGGCCCGAGCGCACGGCGGGATCGAGGGCCCGCAGCAGGCTCTCGGCCCGCACCTCGCCCATCAGCCCCATGGCTGGCCGTCCGTTCCTGTTTCAGGTCTTCGCGCCGCACTCGCTGCGGGCGCGGGCGCCATCCGAACACAGCCCGGTTAAGAAGGGGTTTAGGAAACGCGGCGAGAGCGGATCGTGTTCGCTCGGACCCGCTTCGCGGGTCCGAGCCAACATGTCAATCCGCTCTACATCAAAGAGTTATACCGGCGCGCCCTTGATCGGACTCGGGCCCCGCTTTTCGGCTTCGCTCAGAGCGAGGCCCTCATGCTGGAGCGACGTCAAAGCGTGAGGGCCGGCCCTAGTGCGGTCGTCTTCATCCGCTCGCTGGTCTTAGAGCAGATTCACCGGGTCGATGGCTCGGCCAAAGCGAGTCCCATCGACGAAGGATCTGCTCTAGGTTCTATCGGCCGTGCGGTTGCGGTCGATCGCGCATTCCCCTTGGCCCGCCAGATGGGTTAGCTTGCGTGCGCCGCAGGCGCCGAGGCGAGTGCGTGCGAGCGGTGTGCTCGGGCCATGGCGATCAAGACAGAGCAGCTCAAAGCCGACCTCATCGACCGCGTCGCGGAGCGGCTGCGCGGACGCCTGGAGCGCCGCCGGGCGGAGCCGGCGGAGCACTTCCTCCGCCAGTTCTACGCCCACGTGCCGCCGGATGACATTCTCGATGAGAGCCCGGACAACCTCTACGGCGCGGCGCTGGCGCTGTGGAGCTACGGCCAGAAGCGCAAGGCCGGCGCCTGCAAGGTGCGGGTCTACAATCCGCGTCCGGACGAACAAGGCTGGAAGTCGTCGCACACGATCGTCGAGATCATCAACGACGACATGCCCTTCCTGGTCGATTCGGTGACCGCGGCCCTGAACCGGCTGGGCGTCGAGGTTCATCTGGTCATCCACCCGATTGTCCGCGTCGAGCGCGGCGAGCGTGGCAAGCTGCTCGCCCTGCGCGACGAGACCGATCGCGGCGACGGCGCGGCCGGCGAGTCCTTCATGCACGTGCAGATCAGCGAGCAGCCGCCGGATCGGCACGCGGAGATCCGCCGCACCCTGGAGCGGGTGCTGGCCGACGTGCGCGCCGCCGTGGAGGACTGGGGCGCGATGCGCGAACGCCTGCGCGAGATCGTGGCGGAGCTGGAGCGCTCGCCGCCGCCCTTGCCCGAGGAGGAGATTGCCGAAGGCCTCGCGTTGCTGGAGTGGATGGACCACGACCACTTCACCTATCTGGGCTATCGCGAGTACAGCTTCGAGGGCAAGGGCGCGGCCGCCGTCGCCCGGGTGCTGCCGGAGAGCGGCCTCGGCGTGCTGCGCCAGGAGCAGATCTCGGTCTTCGACGGCCTGCGCAACCTGGGAAGCCTGCCGGCCGAGGTGCAGCACTTCCTGAAGCAGCCCGAACTCCTGCGCTGCACCAAGTCCAACCACCGGGCGACGGTGCACCGGCCGGTGCACATGGACACGCTCGCCGTCAAGCGCTTCGACAACAAGGGGCGGGTGAGGGGCGAGCGCCTGTTCATCGGACTCTTTACCTCCGTCGCCTATTCGCGCTCACCGCGCTTCATCCCGCTGCTGCGCCAGAAGATCGAGAAGGCCGCGAGCCGGGCCGGCTTCGCGCCGGACAGCCACGACGGCAAGGCGCTGATGCACATCCTGGAGACCTATCCGCGCGACGAGCTGTTCCAGATGAGCGTGGACGAGCTGCTCGACATCTCGATGGGCATCCTGCACCTGCAGGAGCGCCAACGTATCGCGCTGTTCGTGCGCCGCGACCCCTTCGAGCGCTTCGTCTCCTGCCTGATCTTCGTGCCGCGCGACCGCTACGACACCGCGCTCAGGCTCAAGTTCCAGAGCATCCTCACCGAGGCCTATCACGGCGCGGTCGAGGCCCACACCACCTACCTGGGCGACGCGGCGCTGGCGCGTCTGCACGTGATCATCAGGACGACACGCGGCGAGGTGCCGGACGTCGACGCGCAGGCGCTCGAGGACCGGCTCGTCGAGGCCGGGCGCTCCTGGGCCGACCGGCTGGAGCAGGCGCTCGTCGAGGACCGTGGCGAGGAACAGGGCCTGCGCCTGCTGCGCCGCTACGCCCAGGCCTTCCCGGCGAGCTACCGGGATCACTTCAACGCCCAGGCCGCCGTGTTCGACATCGCCCGCATCGAGCAGGCGCGGCGTGGCGAGGACCTCGCCATGAACCTGTACCGCCCCATCGAAGCGGGCGAGGACGAGGTGCGCTTCAAGATCTACATGGCGGGCGACCCGGTGGCGCTGTCCGATGTTCTGCCCATGCTCGAGAACATGGGGCTCAAGGTGATCAGCGAGATCCCCTATGACGTGCGCCCGCTCGAGACGGCGCGCTCGGTCTGGGTGCACGACTTCGCCATGCGCACCGAGGAGGGCACGGCCATCGAGCTCGGCCGCGTCAAGGACGCCTTCCACGAGGCCTTCGGCTGCGTCTGGCGCGGCGAGATGGACAACGACGGCTTCAACAAGCTGGTGCTGGGCGCCGGCCTGCGGGCGCGCGAGGTGCAGATCCTGCGCGCCTACTGCAAGTTCCTGCGCCAGGCCCGGATCCCCTTCAGCCAGCAGTACATGGAGCAGACGCTGACGCGCAACCCGGCGATCGCGCGGCGCCTGGTCGATCTGTTCCTGGCGCGCTTCATAGCGGGCGCGGCGGGCGCCGAGGCCGGCGCGGCGGAGGAGCGGGCGGGCGAACTCGCCGCCGGGATCGAGGGGGCGCTCGAGGACGTCGCGAACCTCGACGAGGACCGAATCATCCGGCGCTTCCTCAATTGCATCGAGGCGACGCTCAGGACGAACTTCGCGCAGCGGGACGCCCACGGCGCGGCGAAGCCGTACATCTCCTTCAAGGTCGATTCGCGGAGCCTCGACGAGTTGCCGTTGCCCCGGCCGTTCCGCGAGATCTTCGTCTACAGCACGCGCGTGGAGGGCGTGCATCTGCGCTTCGGCATGGTGGCCCGCGGCGGCCTGCGCTGGTCGGACCGGCGCGAGGACTTCCGCACCGAAATCCTCGGCCTGGTCAAGGCGCAGCAGGTGAAGAACGCGGTCATCGTGCCGGTCGGCTCCAAGGGCGGCTTCGTGGTCAAGCGCCCGCCGCCGCCGGAGGCCGGGCGCGAGGCGTTGCTCGAGGAGGGGATCGCCTGCTACCGGACGTTCATCTCGGGCCTGCTCGACCTCACCGACAACCTCAAAGCGGGCGAGGTGGTGCCGCCGCCGGACGTCGTGCGCCGCGACGGCGACGATCCGTACCTGGTGGTGGCGGCGGACAAGGGCACGGCGACCTTCTCCGACATCGCCAACGAGGTCTCAAGGAGCTACGGCTTCTGGCTGGACGACGCCTTCGCCTCGGGCGGCTCGGCCGGCTACGACCACAAGAAGATGGGGATCACCGCGCGCGGCGCCTGGGAATCGGTCAAGCGCCACTTCCGCGAGATCGGCAAGGACATCCAGTCCGAGGACTTCACCGTCGTCGGCGTCGGCGACATGTCGGGCGACGTCTTCNNCTGCACGTCTTCGTCGATCCCGACCCCGACCCCGAAAAGAGCTGGGCCGAGCGCAAGCGGCTGTTCGACCTGCCGCGCTCGGCCTGGAGCGACTATGAGAAGAAGCTGATCTCCAAGGGCGGCGGCGTGTTCGACCGTAGGGCCAAGTCGATCAAGGTGACGGCGCAGATGAAGAGGCTGTTCGGCCTGACACGCGATCGGCTGACGCCCGCCGAGCTCATCGGCGCGATGCTGCGCGCCGAGACGGACCTGCTCTGGTTCGGCGGCATCGGCACCTACGTCAAGGCGAGCGACGAGAGCCAGCTCGACGTCGGCGACCGCGCCAACGACGCGGTGCGCGTGGACGCCGCCGAGCTGCGCTGCAAGGTGGTCGGCGAGGGGGCGAACCTCGGCATGACCCAGCGTTCGCGAATCGAGTACGCGCTGCGCGGCGGCCGCCTGAACACCGACTCCATCGACAACTCGGCCGGCGTCGACTGCTCCGACCACGAGGTCAACATCAAGATCCTGCTGGGCGACGTCGAGGCCGCCGGCGACATGACCCGCAAGCAGCGCAACCAGCTGCTGGAGCGCATGACCGACGAGGTCGCCGAGCTGGTGCTGCGCGACAACTATCTGCAGAGCCAGTCGATCACCGTCTCCTCGACGCTCGGCGTGCATCTTCTGGACCGCCTGGCGCGCTACATGCGGGTTGTGGAGCGGGCCGGTCACCTGAACCGCGCGATCGAGTTCCTGCCCGACGACGAGACCATCACCGAGCGCGTCGCCAAGGGCATCGGCATGACACGGCCGGAGCTGGCGGTCCTCATGTCGTACGCCAAGATCACCCTGTACGACGAACTGCTCGCCTCCGACCTGCCGGACGATCCCTACATGACGCAGGACCTGATGCGCTACTTCCCGCAGCCCTTGCAGAAGGCCTACGCCGAGCGCATCACGCGGCACCGCCTGCGCCGGGAACTCATCGCCACCGTGGCGACCAACGAGATGGTCAACCGGGTCGGCGTGACCTTCGTCCAGGAGGTGAAGGACAAGACCGGCATGACCTCGGGCGACGTCGCGCGCGGCTACACCATCAGCCGCGAGGTCTTCGGCCTGCGCGACCTCTTCGCCGAGATCGAGGCGCTCGATACCGTGGCCCCGGCGGGCCTGCAGGCGGCGATGCTGATCGAGTGCGGCCGCCTCATCGAGCACGGCTCGACGTGGTTCCTGCGCCTGGGGCCGCATCCGCTCGATATGCGGGCGCATGTGGAGAGCTACAGCGGCGAGGTGGCGCGCCTGGCCGCGGGCCTGGAGGGCCTGCTTTCGGAGGCGGACGGCAAGCTGCTCGGCGAGCGCGCGACGGCCTATGCCGCGCACGGGGTCCCCGAGGCCCTGGCCCGGCGCATGGCGGGCCTGCCGTTCCTGGTGCCGGCCTGCGACATCGCGCGCATCGCCCGGCTCGCGGGCCTCGAGGTGCTGCAGGTCGCCCGGGCCTACTTCATGATCGGGGCGCGTTTCGGATTCGATTGGCTGCGCCGCGCCGCCGCCCGCCTGCCCAGCGACAGCGCCTGGGACAAGCTGGCCGTCGCGGCGATCGAGGACGACCTGTACGGCAATCAGAGCGAACTGACCTCGCGCGTCATAGAGGAGGTCGAGGACCTGGGCGACGCCGAGGGGGTGATCGACGCCTGGGCCGAAAAGCACCGGCCGCGCGTCCTGCGCACCGAGCAGTTGCTCGCCGAGCTGCACTCGTCGGGTGCGCCGGACCTGGCCATGCTGGCGGTCGCCAACCGGCAGTTGCGCTCGATGGTGATCGACTAGAGCGGATCGTGTTGGCTCGGACCCACTTCGCAAGGTCCGAGCCAACACGTGACCCCGCTCTCCATCAAATCGTTAGAGCAGATTCACCGGGTCGATGACTCGCCGAAAAGCGAGTCCCGTCGACGAAGGATCCGCTCTCGCCGGGAGCGCAGCCCGGAGCGGCGCGTGCCGCAGGGGGACGCCTCCGCGCGGCCTGGACTCGCGGGGCGCCCGGCTCCGATGCCCCGCCGCGCTCCGGCGTCAGATCGAGCACGGCATAGCGCGATGCGCACGGGCGGCGCCGTCGTGCCGGAGGGCAGACCGGGACACGACGGCGCACGGGGACTCGCGCGCGGGCAAGGGGCGGGCAAGATGTCCGGATCCGCCGGAGGGGGTGGCAGGCTCAGGGCGCAGTGTCCTAATCCGGCTAGGGCATGTCGCCCTGAGTCTCAATAATTAGGGCATAGCACCCTACGTTGTAAGCAACATCGCAGCAGATTAAGGTGGAAATACATGGAAAGGATACGAAAATGAAAGCACGTTTATTTAGACACTATTATAGCCTCTCGCATATAACTTTACATGAGAGTTGCCGTTGCGCCCGGTGACGCGCCGTTCGGCGGCGCCGGGTCCCGGCCCGGCGGGCCCGCGAGGCCCGCTCCGGCCGACGAGCCGCGCGATGAGGATGGAGTGGAACCATGAGCGGAATTGCGATCACGTCCCCGGCTGGTCTGGACGAGAGCCTGGCCAGCGCCCGGTCCGGGGTGCTGCCGGCCTTCATCGGCGCTTTGGGTGCGGCTATCGCTCTGCACATGCTGGCGCCGCTCTTCGCCACGGCCAGCGTTCCGATGAGCGTCCTGGGCCTCGTGCTGGGACTTCACAATCGGAACATCGAGGCGATCGTCGCCGGCGGCCTCGCCGTGGCCTGCGCCGTCGCGGCGCTGTTGAGTTCGGATCTGTTCTGGGTGGCCTTCGCGGGGCTCGCTAGCGCTTTGACCGCGGCTTGAGACCAGGGGGATCGGCAAAAAAACCGGCGCACGCACCGGTGATCCGCCTTGACGGCGGGGCCGCTCACGGCCCCGCCGTTCTTTCTGGCCGCCCCCTGGCTCCCCCTCACCCGGCCCTGCCGGCGCGGGCCGGGTGAGGGCAAAAAAAAACCGACCCCGGCGCAGGCAGCGAATCGGTCTCGGCCGGGGTATAGTGCCCCCTTGGTCGCCTCGGCGTCGGGCGCCGAGGAGGCGGGGCGGGTGTCCGGTCGCCGGGCCGCGCGGCACGAGCGCACCCCGGCGAGGTGATCCGCCCGGGACAGGCTTGAGGCCATTGGCGAAGGGCGGGCATGGCCCCGACGCACGAGGCACAGGCCGAGGATGCCGGCCGGCGACGCCGGGCGCTTGCCGCGTGGTGCCTGTTCGACTGGGCCAATTCGGCCTTTCCCACCGTCGTCGTCACCTTCATCTTCGCGGCCTACTTCACCACGACCTTGGCCGAGACGCCCGAGGCCGGGACCGGGCAGTGGGGCCAAACCATCGCCTTGTCCGGCCTTACGGTGGCGCTGCTCGCCCCGGTTCTGGGCGCGATCGCCGACCAGGGCGGCCGGCGCAAACCGTGGATCGGCGCCTTCACCGTCCTGGCCGTCGTCTGCGCCGCGGCGCTGTGGTGGGTCGAGCCGGACCCCGCCTTCGCGCTCCTCGCCCTGGGTCTGGTCGGGTTCGGCAACGTCGCCTTCGAGTTCGGCCAGGTGTTCTACAACGCCATGCTGCCGGAGGTGGCCCCGCAGGCGCGCCTCGGCCGCGTCTCCGGCTGGGCCTGGGGGCTGGGCTACGCCGGCGGGCTCGCCTGCCTGGCGCTCTCCCTCCTGCTGTTCGTGCGCGCCGAGGCGCCGCTTATCGCCCTGGACCGGGAGGCGGGCGAACAGGTGCGCATCATCGGGCCTTTCGTGGCGCTCTGGTTCGCGCTCTTTGCGCTGCCGCTGTTCCTGTTCACCCCGGACGGCCCGGCGCAGGGTCTGCCGCCCGGCCAGGCCATCCGCAAGGGCCTCGGCACGCTCGCCGCTACCGTGCGCGACCTGCCGCGCCATGGTCAGACCGGCCGCTTCCTGCTCGCCCGCATGATCTATACGGACGGCCTCAACACGCTGTTCGCCTTCGGCGGCCTGTACGCGGCCGGGACCTTCGCCATGTCGTACGAGGACATCCTGGTCTTCGGCATTTTGCTCAACGTCACGGCCGGGCTGGGCGCGGTGGTCTTCGGCTGGATGGACGACCTGTTCGGGGCGAAGCGGACGATCATGGTGGCGCTGTGCGGCCTGACGCTGTGCGGGACGCTCATCCTGCTGGTCGCCTCGAAGGCCTGGTTCATCGGGCTCGCCTGCGTCATCGGCGTCTTCATCGGCCCGGCGCAGGCGGCCAGCCGCTCGCTCATGGCGCGCCTCGCGCCGGCCGAGGTCCGCACCGAGCTGTTCGGGCTCTACGCGCTGTCGGGCAAGGCCACCGCCTTCATCGGCCCGGCGCTCGTCGGCTGGGTCACGGTCTGGGCCGACAGCCAGCGCGCCGGCATGGCGACGATCCTGGCCTTC
>JABAHQ010003482.1_pt2 | contig 10601 bp, 7 predicted proteins | sample 7062091 | NCBI WGS metagenome assembly JABAHQ01 (sample SAMN14534359, study PRJNA622989) | marine sediment metagenome | biome: marine biome [ENVO:00000428]; feature: marine pelagic biome [ENVO:01000023]; material: deep marine sediment [ENVO:00002113] | place: India: Gulf of Kutch | collected...
CGCCCCCCCTTCTTCCCCCCCACTGGGGGGGAAAGAGGGGGGCAGGCTGCTCGATTTTCGCCGGAGTCTTGCTGGTTGGTTTAATCGCAGTGATGATCATCGCTGGACTGGGTTTACCAAATTTTTTTGCCAACGTCCAGACGGCAGTAGAGCCAGCAGGCTTGACCGATGATACGTCGCCTGAACTCATGATCGCACGGCAGGAACAAGCGGAGGCCCGGTTAAATAGCTACGGTTGGGTGGATAAAGAGTCTGACGTCGTTAGGATTCCTATCGACCGCGCAATGGCGTTGATCACCGAGAATGGGCTTCCCGTTGGCGTCGAAGAAACTGAAGAAACAGCGCCTGCGGAGGAACTACCCACAAATACCCCTACGCCGGTTGGCGTTGACGAAACCCCTGACGTCGGGACGCCTGTTGCCGAGGCTGCGCTGACAGCGACCCCCACGCCAGAGACAACGAGCGAAACACCTACCCCGGAGGACGTCTCCGATAGCACAGAGACACCGCCGGCTCAAGAATCGCTGACAGCGACCCCTACTCCAGAGGATGCCGGTACCCCGGAGGGCATCTCCGACGAATCCCCCGGCGAAGAGACGCCTACCCCTGATCCTTCACCTGCAGCTCCTCCCACGCCAACTGTTGACCTCGCCAACGTCAGCTTTAAAGACCATGTGTTGCCGATCTTTGAACAAAATTGTGTAAAATGTCACGGGGGAGAAAAGCCTGAAGGCGGACAGAGACTTGAGGAGGGCTTAAGCTTGAAAACTTATGAAGATATAATGGCCGGTTCGTGGAATGGTTCCGTCATCGAGCCGGGCGATGTGGCGGACAGTTATCTGATTGAGCAGATTGTTACTGGCAGGATGCCCAAAGAAGGGGAACGTCTTTCACCCGCTGAAATCGAGATTATCACTGCCTGGGTTGAGGCCGGTGCGCCGGATAATTGAGAGAAGGAGAGAATACCCCGGAGGGCACACGTATTCAGCGGGCCTTTTTGGCCGTGGGTTCCACCGAAGCGGGCAGGGTGATGAAGAAAGTGGTTCCTTTTTCCCAGATGCTATCGACATTAATGGTTCCGCCAAGTCCTTCGATGTAGTCTTTGGTCCAGAAGAGGCCAAATCCCATCCCCTGCCCTTTTTTGTTCGACCAACCTAATTCGAAGATTTGGCTCAAATCCTCAGGCTTAATGCCAGTACCGCTATCCCGGATGGTCACTTCAATGATGTTATCTGGCCCGAGACGGCTTTCCAGCCATATATCACGCCCATTCGGATGTTCTTTGACGGCGTCAACGGCGTTTTCAATCAAGACTTTGAAGGCCTCGATGAGCATATCGGGAGAAGTGTGCACGAATGGCAACCGGTTAGCCAGGGAGCGATGAAGAATAACGCCTGTTCCCGTGTCAATTTCCTTTTTTTCAGTGTCAATAATGATTTTAGAGAAGACCTTCCGCGCGGCCCAATTTAAACAGTTATTGACGTTGGTGGGGATGTCGGGAGCCTGACGCCAGGGTTCGTGTAGACTATCAAGGATATCGGATGCTTTATTCAGATGGTCCAAAATATTGGGGCTGATCTCGAGCAGCTCCTGGCGTTGTTCGGTGGAGAGTTCGGTCGTTAAATCTATCACGCGAATATAGGCTTGAAAGGCGCTGATATGGTTGCGGAGGGCATGGATATTGGCGGTAGCACTAAAAGCCATTTTGCCGAACATTTGAGCAATTTGTCGCCTTTCTTCTGCTTTCGTGTATAAGCGGGCGTTGCGAATGCCCACGGCCGCCTGTTGGCCAAAGGTGGCCAAAAGTTCTTTCTCGCGGCTGGTGAAGCGTGGTTTACGGGTAGCCACAAAGAGATTGCCTACCACCTCATTTTCCAGGAAGAAAGGGACCGCGATAACCTGTTTGATATGAATCAGCCTCTGGGCTAAATCTGATAACTCCTTGGTAGCAATTGGCCTCAGCAAATCATATAGTTGATTGGAGACCACAAATTTTTCCGGTCGTCCGCCTGCGCCTTTGACCGCCCGGATAGCGAGGTTATCCTTAAATTTTTCGTCGCCGATGTGAACAACTGATTTTGGGCCAAGGAGGGTGAGACCTGCTTTTTGTTCTAATTTGTGCAGAATGTCAGGAGAGATGTCAATGCAATACGCCCGAACGGGAAGGGCCCGGTCTGCTTCTAAAGTGGCCACCATTGCGCCGGCATAACCTAGTTTCTGAACCACAGCATCAACGATGATTTGCAGAGTTTGGGTTTCGTCGATGATGCTGGTTTGTAGGGACAGAATAACTCGCTCTAAGGCCTCGATTTCCGCCAGACGACGCTGCATTTGGATGGCCATCGTGGCCTGGCGGCTAAAAGCGGTCAGAAAATCAATATCACGCAGCGAGAAATCCTGTTTGGCGGCTACAAAGAGACCGCCTACAACTTCATCCTCATCTTCCCAAAATAAAGGAACGGCGATAACTTGTTTGATCTCGGCTAGTTGTTGAGCTTGATCGGCCACACTCTCTTCGATATTGGGCCTGAATATATCATACAGCCTGTCAGAGGTAAGAAATTTTTCTGGGTGTTTGCCTAAGCCTCGAATAGCCTGGATGGCTAAATTGTCTTGATGATTCACATCGTCAAGTTTGATGGCCATTTGGGGACTCAGCAGATTAGGGCCAAATGTATCGGCCATCTGTTCAATGAAAGCCGAAGAGATGTAAAGGGTATAAGCACGAATGAGGAGGGAGTTATCTGGTTCTAAAGTAGCCATGATGGCCCCCACACACCCCAAAGCATCGACGACGTTATCAACCATGGATTGCAAATTTTTTTGCAGGGTGGGGGAGAGCAGAAACGCGTGCTGGTTAGTATCTTGGATGTTTTTTAAATTTACTTGATTTGGAACCAACTTTTCAGGCATAGAAGCGTTATCCGTAAATGACCTCTCACTCATTCTAAAGCACATTTCAGATCAGGTCAAGCAGTTTCAGCGTTTTTCAATAACTTTTAGGGTGACTTTCCCGGAAACTGTGCCGCGCCTGCAACAAGGCGACCCGACCGAGCGCCAAAGTGATTCTGTCAAGCGAGAGACTCTATAGCTTCCGGGAAGGTGAGCGCGCCGGCCAATAATAAGCATTGCCGTCTTGTTTCAAAATTGTTTGACATATAAACGCACCTTTGCTATACTTGGGCCGCCATCAGGCAATAAATTGGGCGGTTTTGGAGACAGCTGCGCATTTTTGAAAAACATCAATGTATCATTTTAAGAAGTAAGATTACGATTTAATGCAATGATGTTCTCTGTCCCCCATTTATAGATGTAAAATAAGTTACAGATGTCAGAGGCCATATACTATATTAAATTAAGGAGGGAAGATATTAAATTTGGATAATTGTATGCTAAAAGGTAGGTTCATCTATTCACATTCTACATCATTCTAGTTTAAGGAGGAGGTGTATCGCTATGCAAAAGCGATTTTTAGGTTTATTGATTGTTGCTCTGTTGTTGATAACCCTAATCCCTGCGACTGTTGTGGCCGCGCCACCCAGTCAAGAGGAGGGTACAACTTACACCATTCAAAATGATGACTGGCTTTCTAAGCTGGCCGACAAAGAATATGGGGATCCTTTGGCCTATCCGGCGATTGTCTTTTATAACAACCAGAAGGCCGCCGAAGATCCCACCTTTGCCAACATTGAGGACCCGAACCTGATTGAAGTTGGATGGAACATTTATATTCCTACCGCGGAAGAAGCCGCTGCATTTTTGGGCGGTGAGGTGACTCCAATTGAAGAAATTGAGGACCCGATAGGGACGGTGGAGATTGCTTCTGGGGAGCCTATCCACATTGCCTATATGCTGACCACCTCCGGGGCTACCGCCTTCTTGGGTGAAGATTCGCTGGGAGGCATTAGGGTGGCTATAGAGGAGCGCGGTCAAGTTAAAGGCCATGACATCTTGTTGACGGGCGAAGATTCGCTGTGTAGCGCTGAGGGTGGCCAGACGGCTGCCGTCCGCGTGGCGGCTGATCCCACTATCCTGGGCGTCATTGGTACAAATTGCTCTAGCGCTATGACGGCAGCGATGTCGACTGTCAGCGAGGCTGGTTTGGTGACCCTCTCGCCGTCGAACACGGCTCCGGCCTTAACGGACCCCAACGGTACTTGGGAGGCCGGCTACTTCCGCACCGCTCATAACGATCTCTTCCAGGGACGCGTTGCGGCTGAGTTCGCCTTTAATGAACTGGGTGCTCTCACGGCCGCTACCATCCACGATGGTAGCCCTTACGCAGACCAATTACAGCTTGTCTTTGCCGAAACGTTCCAGGAATTAGGCGGCACGGTGACCTTCCAGGGTTCGGTCAATGTGGGTGATACGGATATGCGGGCCATTTTGACCACCATTGCAGCCGACTCCCCTGACGTCCTGTACTACCCGATCTTCGAGCCGGAAGGCAACTTTATCACTGCCCAATCGGTTGAGTTTGAAGGTTTGCAGGAGACTACCTTAATGGGCGCTGATGGTTTGTTGGTCCAGGGCTTCCCGCAAAATTCGGGGCCAGCCTCAGAAAATATGTACTTGTCCGGCCCCTACGTTTCGGGCGCGGAATATGAAGAATTCCTGGTGGTATATGAAGAGATAAACGGCGCTCCGCCGCCATCCGGGTTCCACTCCCATGCCTATGACGCCACCAACATCCTGTTGGATGCTATTGATCGGGTAGCCGTGGAGCAGGAAGATGGCTCTCTGCGTATCGGCCGCCAGGCGCTCCGTGACGCGGTGGCTGCTACCGCTAATTACGATGGTCTGACTGGGCAGCTTAGCTGTACCCGCTTTGGCGACTGCGCCACCGGCGAGGCCTTGGGCATCTACGAAATTACGGCCGACCAGGTTGCTTCAGAAGATAACTGGCCGCCGCCGGTTGTTTATACACCATAACCTTAGGTTAATGGTCATTAGAGATGAGCCGGGGCATCACGATACCCCGGCTCATCCATATATTATTTATGTGATAGTGGTGAGAAGACGTAATGCGCCAACAATTATTTGAGCGATTTTCCTGGGTCGGGCTACTATTATGGGGGCTGCGGGTCGGCGCTTTGGTCCTTATTGTCTGGGGATCTTTCAACACTCTGGCCTCTGGTAGATATAGCGCCGATGATTGGGTAACTTTGTCTGTCTCAGGATTGGCCTTGGGGAGTATTTATGCGCTTATTGCTTTGGGGTATTCCTTAGTTTATGGTATTTTGTTTATGATAAACTTCGCTCACGGCGAAGTTTTTATGGCCGGGGCGTTCACCGCCTTTTTTGTGGCCGATAGTTTTGCCAAATCTGGTTTTCTGGATGAGCGCCCAATTGTGGCGATTGGGGTGCTGTTTATTGTCTCGATGATGGTGTCAACCATTATAGCCATGTTATTAGAGCGCATTGCTTATCGGCCTTTGCGCAATGCCCCCCGCCTGGTTCCCCTTATCACGGCGATTGGGGCCTCCTTTTTCTTGCAATATACCTTTCGGGGTCTATATGGGGACGGATTCAGGGCTTATCCAACCGTAAAGGCATTACAGGGTTCATGGACGGTGATTGGTTTTGGGCTGCCGATTGTGCAGGTTGTGGTTTTTGTAGCCGCCGTAATCATGATGATTGGTCTTTATTGGTTTGTGGAACGGACGAAAACCGGCAGATCCATGCGAGCTGTTGCTGAGGATAAAGAGATTGCCGCCTTAATGGGCATTGACGTCAATCGGGTCATCGTCACCACCTTCGCGGTTGGGGGGCTGATGGCTGGAGCGGCGGGTATATTCAGGGGATTGTACCAACCTCAAGGGATTTCATTTATCATGGGTTTCATTCCTGGTTTGAAAGCTTTCACCGCCGCTGTCCTGGGTGGAATCGGCAATATTCCAGGGGCCATGATCGGTGGACTTTTCTTAGGGGTTTTTGAGTCTATTGGCCCGAATCTTATCTTAGAGGGCTTGGGCATTCCTTCAGCTAACCAACTCAAGGATGCCATCGCCATAGTGTTACTTGTTCTAGTCTTAATTTTCCGGCCCCAAGGGATTTTGGGTGAGCGTTTGGCTCAAGAGAAAGCATAAGCGAATGAGATGGATGTATGATAGATAAAGTTAAACTCCCCCTGAAACTGGGCGCTTACGGCGGTATCGTTGCCGTGTATCTCTGCGTTATTGGTATGGTCGAGACCTTTGGGCAACGAACCATTATTAGCGGGGTCATTTCACTGGGGCATACGCTCCTCTTAATCACAGGCTTGGTGATCGGCTATCTGACGGCTCATTTTGTTGTACGAGCGCGTAACCCACTTTCTGAAGCTGACCAGCCGGTAGCCAGAGGCCAGATTGTTATGGCCGGATTGTTGGCCGGGTTGGTAGTGGGCCTGGCCCTGGCCATATTTGTCATAATCGCCAGTCAATTCAATTTGCGCCCTGTTCTGATTAATGTTTCACCGGCCTTGTTGAGACTTTTGACCCTCGGGCAGGGGGCTACGGTTGGCTCAATAGCGCAGTTAGTGATTCTGGGCGTTTTAGTGAGTGGCCTTGGCAGCCTATTGTATGTTCTGCCGGCTGTGGTGAGACAACCCCTCCTGTGGGGATTGATGATCGTGCTCTTGACGGGTATGTTAAGCGACCTGCTCCGCATCACCTTGACTCGCCCTGGTTGGCCAACCACCCTGGCAAAAATGTTCTTTGCTACACAAGGGTTGACTGTAAGGGGGGCAATAACCTTTTTTGTCATCACCACCGCTTTGGTGATTATTCGCCCATATCTGCCAGGTCTATACCAGGGTTTGATTCAGGCCTTGGTATCCTGGTTACCGCTGTGGTTCCGTCGGATATTTGTGGGGTTGCTCAGCCTTTCACTATTGCTCCGTTTGATTTGGTTCATTGGCATTGATACCAAAGACTTACCCCTACTTCCGGCTTGTAGAGAATTCGATCTGTTGACATGTGTTGGCTCGCTCGGCGAGACCTTGGATAACCAGGCGGGAACTCAAACGGGCCTTGCCTCTCTCTCGCCGATTATCTTAGTGGCTACTACCATTGTGGAAATGCTTTTGGCCGTCTGGCTGGCTGTGGCAGTAGTATGGTTGATTGCGCAAGGCCTGCGTTGGCGTCAGATAGCCCCTGCTGAACGGGATCAGGGTGCGCCTACATCTGATGTCGTATCTGAGGCCCGACGGGCCACAACCGTATACATTAGCATTGCTCTACTTCTCTTTATACCTGCTTTATTGGGCACTTTTCCCAGTGAAGTGATGGTTAATGTAGGGCTATTTATGGTAATGGGGTTTGGCCTGAATATCGTCGTCGGCTTTGCGGGTTTGCTAGATTTGGGCTATGTAGCCTTTTATGCTGTTGGTGCTTATGCTGCGGCGTTATTGACCTCATCAGCTTCTGCGTTGGGGGTCGAGCTTTCCTTTTGGAGCGCACTTCCCTTTGTCTTTATTATGGCTGCGATCGCTGGCCTTTTGGTGGGCGCGCCGGTCTTACGTATGCGGGGTGATTACCTGGCTATCGTCACCCTTGGCCTGGGGGAAATCGCCCGCTTTTTGGCTCTCTCAGACTGGCTCAGACCTCTCTTGGGTGGCGCGCAGGGTATTTTGGATGTTCCCAATCCGACTATTTTCGAGGCAGAATTTGTTGGCCCACAAAAACTTTACTACCTCCTGTTAGGGGGGGCTCTGGTAGCTTTGTTCGTCTCTTGGCGGTTGAAAGGATCTCGAGTAGGTCGGGCCTGGGTGGCGATGCGCGAAGATGAAGATGTCGCCGATGCTATGGGGATCAATACCGTGCAGTATAAGCTGATGGCGTTTGCTACGGGGGCGGTTATTGCCAGTTTTAGTGGGGCAGTTTTTGCGGCCAAATTAGGTTCAGTTTTCCCCCATAGTTTCAACGTATTGGTTTCGATCACTGCCCTCAGCTTGTTGATTGTTGGGGGGATCGGTAGCCTGCCAGGTGTCGTTGTGGGGGCGCTAGCTTTGGTCGGCATACCGGAATTGCTCCGTGAGTTTACAGAATTTCGTCTGCTCATTTATGGCGCTGTCCTGATTATAATGATGCTTGTCCGCCCTGAAGGGTTATTGCCCGATGTGCAACGGGCTCACGAACTCCATGAGGAGGAGCGAGCCCAGGATGCCTGGTTGCAACAGCCCCAACCGGCGACGGCGCCGGCCAGTCCTGGGTCAGCGAAATAGGTGTTCGAGGACGATATACGATGACATCGTTTTTTGAGTGCAAAGGGTTGGTTAAAAACTTCGGCGGTTTGAATGCCGTTGATCATTTGGATATCCACGTTGAGGAAGGCGAAATTGTCAGCGTCATTGGGCCGAATGGCGCGGGCAAGACGACTTTCTTTAACCTGGTAACCGGATTTTACCCGCCTGAGGCGGGTGAGATCAATTTCCAGGGACATCATCTGGTGGGTCTAGCGCCGAATCAGATTACCAAGCTGGGGATTGCCCGCACCTTTCAAAATGTGCGTTTGTTTCACAATATGACGATTTTGGAAAACGTGATGGTCGGCCAGCATCCTCGCACCCGAAGTGGCATATTTGGGGCGATTTTTAGGACGCCGGGTTACCGGGCCGAAGAGGTGCGCATTCGGCAAAAAGCTGAAGAACAATTAAGCTTCTTTGGGACTCGCCTGGTGGGGTATCGCCTTGACCAACTGGCCGCCAGTCTGTCTTATGCGAATCGTCGTCGTCTGGAGATGGCCCGGGCTATGGCTACCGAGGCTAAATTGTTACTCTTGGATGAACCGGCCGCGGGCATGAACCCCAGAGAGACCAAGGAGATCACCGAGTTAATTGGCCGCATGCGAGATGAACGCGGTTTTACGATCATTGTTATCGAACATGATATGCAGGTGGTTAGAGGCGTTTCGGATCGGGTGATTGCCATGGACTATGGGCGTAAAATTGCCGAAGGCTCTTATCAGAACGTTGCCACAGATGAACGCGTTATCGAAGCCTACCTGGGGCGAAAAGTTGTAGAAAACGACTCATGAATGAAAATGAAAACCATCGACCCATCTTAAAATTGGATCAAGTCAATACCTTTTATGGCCCTATTCACGCTTTACACGACATTAATGTCGAAATTTATCCGGGTGAGATGGTCTGCTTATTGGGCGGAAACGCCAGTGGCAAATCAACGACGCTCAAGACGATCTTGGGCATGGTCAAGCCAGCCGGCGGAACCATCGAATTTAAGGGGAAACGGATTGACGGCCTCTCTACGACTCAGATTGTTGCTGAAGGTATTTCTCTGGTGCCGGAAAACCGGCGCATTTTTGCCCGCATGACAGTCAGGGAAAACCTGGAAATGGGGGCCTATATGCGCACCGACCATGCTGAGATTGAAGAAGATATGGAGCGGCTTTTTGTCCTCTTTCCTCGTTTAAAAGAGCGGTTGAAGCAGTTCGGGGGGACCTTATCAGGGGGTGAGCAGCAAATGCTAGCTATGGCTCGAGCCTTAATGGCCCGCCCCAAGTTGCTGCTGATGGATGAGCCTTCGATGGGTTTAGCTCCTCTTTTTGTGGTGCAAGTTTTCGAAATTGTTCAAGAGATCAGCCGACAGGGGACAACCATTTTTATGGTTGAACAAAACGCCAATATGGCCCTTTCCATTGCTGACCGGGGGTATGTACTTCAAACCGGCGAGATTGTGCTGGCAGATACGGCCGAGAATTTGCGCCATAACCAGATGATGCGTCAGGCTTATCTGGGTGAGGCCTGAGGCCTAAATCCTGGGATCTATCCCAAAAATTGGGTGATAATCCACAGCCCCACCAGCATAACCGCGGCATATTCGGCGAGCACCCGCCGAGAAAGTTTGTTTTGTAAATAACTGATCACGATGCCGCTTAAAAGATAAAAGATCAACAAGGTCAATAATCCCAGTCCTGTAGCGTTGAGCCGCCAATAATTAAAGGCCCAGGCAATTTCCCCCATACCTAAGGCCATTAAAAACCCAAAAAGGCCGATACGGTTACCCGCCGGCGCATACAACTTAAAAATAGAGACCCCTAACAAGCCTGCCAGTAAAAACATACTGGCCACATTAAAAACCGGGGCCATTTGGGCCTCGTAAATTAAGATGGTATGGGCCAGCATCAAGGCGTAGCTGACCCACTGCGACCACAACCGGGCCAGACCCAGAGTTTTTTCTTCTCCCTCTAGTACATAATACTCGGCCAAAATCGTGAACCAAAGTAAAATACCTGTTACGAGTAACCCGATCGCCCAGGCCAGTGGGCTGCCTAGGCGAGCCAGGGTCAGCGTGGCCAGAATGACGATTAAGGTGGCGTTGACCCAAAAAGGGACAGTATAAGGGGGCCGGCGGTTAGAATGAGCGCGAACGACTGCCCCACTCCCCGTGAAAGCCAGCCCGCCGAGTAAGGTTGCCATTAGCAACCTTACCGAAGCCGTAATGGTCACCGGTGGGCCGAATACCTCAAAGGTGAAATGTCGGGTCGGCAAGTCAATAATAAAATAAAGGGCCAGTCCAATCAAAGTGAAACTGACCACCATGCTCAAGCGTTCGTAAACGGGCATAAATAAACTCCAAAGGGAATAAATTCAGATACCT
>JABAHQ010004186.1_pt1 | contig 10599 bp, 13 predicted proteins | sample 7062091 | NCBI WGS metagenome assembly JABAHQ01 (sample SAMN14534359, study PRJNA622989) | marine sediment metagenome | biome: marine biome [ENVO:00000428]; feature: marine pelagic biome [ENVO:01000023]; material: deep marine sediment [ENVO:00002113] | place: India: Gulf of Kutch | collected...
GGAGGTGCGCGCCGCGTAGGCCGGCGTCCCTGCCGCCGGTTCGAAAGGCGCTGCCGCGATACCAGGTGATGGCGCCGTGATGCGCCCGGAAGTCCACCGACCGGCCTGGCGAGGAGCGCTCACGCTGATGCTCCTGGCGGCGCTGGTGCTGGCCGGCCACGCGCTGTCGCACCGCGCCGTCGTCGCCTTGAAGGGCGACGCCGCTACGCTCAACGTCGCCGGCCGACAGCGCATGCTCTCGCAGCGCATCGCTCTTTTGTCGCTCCGGCTCGGGCGCGCGGACGGCGGCCAGGCGCAGATCCCATCTGGCAGGGCGAGCCGCGGGGCGCCGGCGTTGTCCGCACGCGCCTCGTTGCGCGGCGCTTCAGATCAGGCCGCGGGCGCTCAGGCTGCGCATCAGCTCGAGAGCGCCGAAGTTCCAGGGCGGCAGGCGGTTGCTGCGGTCCACGCGGTTGGCCAGACAGCCGAGCGGCTCGGCTGAGATGCGCACGATGTCGCCGATCTTGTGGGTGAAGCCCTCGCCCGGCCGGTCGCGGTCCTGCACCGGCACGAACATGGTGCCGGTGAACAGCAGCAGGCCGTCCGGATACTGGTGGTTCTCGTTGATCGTTTGCCCGACCAGCTCGCTCACGTCGCGGCTGATCTCGGCCATGGAGCTGGAGCCCTCCAGCCGGTAGCCGTCCTCGCCCTCGATGACCAGCCTGAGCTCGGCGCGGCGCACGTCCTCCAGGGTGAAGGTCCCGTCGAACAGGCGGATGAAGGGCCCGATGGCGCAGGACGCATTGTTGTCCTTGGCCCGGCCGAGCAGGAGCGCGCTGCGCCCCTCGAAATCCCTGAGGTTGACGTCGTTGCCCAGCGTGGCGCCGACGATGCGGCCCCTGGGATCGACGACAAGGACCACCTCCGGCTCCGGGTTGTTCCACACCGACTCGGGATGCAGGCCGATATCGGCCCCGGTCCCGACCGCCGACATGGGCGGCGCCTTGGTGAAGACCTCGACGTAGGGCCCGATGCCGACCTCCAGGTACTGGGACCAGAGGCCGCGCTCGAGGAGCGCGCCTTTGAGGCGCTCCGCTTCGTTCGAGCCGGGCTTGACCGAGGCGATGTCGGCGCCGGCGATCTGCGCCAGGTCCCGGCGAATCTCCTCGGCCTTCGAGGGCGCGCCCTTGGCGCGCTCCTCGATGACCCGTTCGAGCAGGCTGGCCACGAAGGTGACGCCGCAGGCCTTGAGCGCCTGCAGGTCGCACGGCGCCAGGAAGCGCGGCCGGATCTCGTCGCGCCCCGCGCGCGGGCTGTTGGCGAGCACGGCCTGCACCGGGCCGAGCGGTTCGCCGCGCGAAGCGCTGCGGAGCCGCTCGAGCGGCGCCNNGCCGAGCGGCTCGCCGCGCGCGGCGCCGCGCAGCAGTTCGACCGGCGCCTCGGCCTCGAGCAGGTGGGCGATGGTCGGCACCGCCGCCGAGACGTCGTACACCTCGCCGCCCTCGATCACCACGACCGCCGGTCCGGGATGGCGGCCGGGGACCCAGGCGCGGCCGACCAGGGTGCCGGCGTCGCCGTCCGCCGGCAGGCTGCCCGCCGCATCCAACTCGAGGCTCATGGTCATGCTCTCCCACTCATGAAGGCCCGGCCGCGCCCCCTCGGCGGCCCGAGCGGGCGTCAGCGCGGGCGCCGATGCGGGCCTCAGGCGGCGTGCGTCGGCACCACGACCACCTGGGCGACCGTGACACGCGGCGGCTGCTCGAGCGCGTAGACGATGGCGCGGGCGATGTCGGCGGGCTCGAGCGCCTCGGGGAAGCTGTCGTAGAACGCCGCGCCCTTTGCCTTGTCGCCGCGGTACCGGCGCTCGGCGAACTCGGTGCGGGTCAGGCCGGGCAGGATCTCGCTCACCCTGAGATCGCTGTCCGCGTAGTCCTGGCGCAGCGCCTCCGTGAAGCCGCGCACCGCGAACTTGGTGGCGCCGTAGATCGTGCCGCCGCGATAGGGGTGCAGGCCCGCGACCGAGCCGAGCGTGACGATGTGGCCGCGGCCGCGCTCCAGCATGCCGGGCACGACGGCATGGCAGACGCGGATCATGCCGGTCACGTTGGTCTCCACGATGTCGGCCCAGTCCTCCACCGTTCCGGCGTCGAAGCGCCGCCGCCCGCCCACATCGTGGCCGGCACACGCGACCAGGATGTCGATGGCGCGCAGGTCCTCGGGCAGGCGCCGAAGCAGGCTGCCGGCCGAGTCCGGGTCGCTCACGTCGAGCTCGAGGGCGCTGGCGCCTTCGCCGATGCGCGCCACCAGGTCGTCCAGCCGGGCCTTGCTGCGGCTGGCGCAGACGACGCGCGCCCCCTTCTGCGCCAGGGCTTGCGCCGTAGCGGCGCCGATGCCGGCGCTCGCCCCGGCCACGAGCGCCACCGCGCCCGGCCGCAAGACTGCCTCATCCGCCACCTTCAGGTCCTCCCTTCCGATGCCGCCCTCGTCGTTCGGGCACCGCTTCACCCAGGCGCGCCAGGATCGAGTCCAGGGCCGCCAGGAACGCCTCATAGCCGCCGGCCGTGCGGATCTCGTGCAGCGCCTGCTCGTTCAGGCCGCCGGGCGTGGCCGCCTCGGCGACCAGCGCCTCGAAGTCACCGCCCTCGGCCGCGGCCGCGAGGCTCGAGAGCGCGTGCAACATGGAGGCGAGATAGGCCCCGGCCGTGGGCTCCGCGACGCCCGCCTTCACGGCCCAGCGCGCGCCCTCGGCGACGAGGGCGAAGTAGGGCGCGATGAGCGCGGTCAGCGTCCACAGCACGTTAAGCTCGCGCTCGCTGGCGGCGGCGAGCGGCGTGCCGGTCGGCCGGAACAGCTCGAGGGCCCACGGCGTGCCCGGGTAGACCGCGATCGGGCCGAGATGGTGTGCGCAGGACGGCAGCGGCAGGGCCCGCACCACGTCCCCGGCCGGCGCCACCAAGTGCCGGGCCTGCGCCAGCGGCGTGAGCGCGAGCAGGCTGACGACCCGCTGCTCGGCCCGGAACCTGAGCGGCGCGAGGACCGGGCCGGCGTCCTGCGGGCGCACCGCGAGCACGACGGTCGCGCTGCCGTCGACGACCGCCTGGTTGTCCGGCGCCACGTCGACGACGGGGAACTCGGCCGCGAGCGCGACCGCCTTCTCGGCGCTGCGCGGCGACAGCAACACCTTCGCCGGCGGCGCCTGCGAGGTGCACAGGCCGCGCACCAGTGCCGAGGCGATGTTGCCGGTGCCGATAAAGCCGAGTGCCATGCCGCGCCGCCCCGCTGACCGATCGCGCAGCTAGGGTGCCCGATGCGCCCCTGCCCTGTCACGGCCCAAGCGGGCCTCGCGCGCGGGCGGCCGGGCGGCCATGGCACGGGGAGCGGATTTGCGCTAGAGTTGCCACCAGATGGCGCGCGGGCGGCGGGGCGAGAGCGGCCTGTCCGGGCTCAGGCTCCGTTGCAGGGCCGCACGTGATCGTGGCACGATCCCAAAGGCTTACCTGCGACGGAGCGCATCGCGCGCGGCAAGGGTCGGAGGCGGGAAGCGGACGATTCCAAGCTGGCGCCAGCCCAGCTCAACGTGGAGGCAAGTCCAGGATGGACGACTACAAGGAACTCTCCGAGGACGCCAAGCAGGCATGGCAGCGCGGCTATGACCTGGCGCACCCGACGGGAACGCCGCGCTATGTCCTACGCGAAGGGCCGCGAGACCAAGGCGCGGAGGGCTCTGCAGATGACGTGGCCCGTGCGGTGGACGCGGTCGCCGCCGCGTTGCACGACGCGGGGCACGACGCGGGGCAGAACGCGGGCAAGTCGGTCCCGGGGCTGAGCTCGGGTGCGCGCATCCAGATGGTGGTGATGGACCCGGTGTCGGTCGAGGCGGTCATCGGCGAGCTGGACAACATGAAATCCGACGAATGCAAGGAGGCCCTCGGCCGGGGCTTCCTGCGCGGCATGATCGCCAAGGCCAGGGCCGCCCGGGCCACCGGCCGCGCCGACGACGGCCCGCTGGTCAACTGACCCGGGGCCCGGCGGGCACCGGGGCGAGGCCTGCGGACGCGACAGATGCGGCCGCGAGAGAACCGCGCCCCGGGTTGGCCCGCGCGCCGGCGGCCCGCGCTGTGCGCAGCCCATCGGACGCGGCCCCGCCACGCCCCGGCGGCCCGTGGGGCGACCGTGGTACGGGGGCCGGAATTGGGCTAGAGTCGCGGCGACCGGCAGCGAGGCGCGGATGAGCGAAATCGGCGGCGGAAACGGGCCGCTCAGACCCAATACCTTCTTCTGCATCGACGGGCACACCTGCGGCAACCCGGTGCGCCTGGTGGCCGGCGGGGCGCCGCCGCTCGCGGGCGCCACCATGAGCGAGCGGCGCCAGGACTTCCTCGCGCGCTACGACTGGATCCGCACCGGGCTCATGTTCGAGCCGCGCGGCCACGACATGATGTCGGGCGCGATCCTCTACCCGCCGAGCGATCCGCACGCCGACGTCGGCGTCCTGTTCATCGAGACGAGCGGCTGCCTGCCCATGTGCGGCCACGGCACCATCGGCACCGTCACCTTCGCCCTGGAGCGCGGCCTGGCGCAGCCGCGCGAGGACGGCGTGCTGCGCCTGGACACGCCGGCCGGCGCGGTCGCGGCGCACTATGTCATGCGCAACGGATACGTGGAGTCGGTGCGCATCCGCAACGTCGGCGCCTATCTTGCCGCCGAAGGCGTCAAGGCCGCGTGCCCGGAGCTCGGCGAGCTCAGCGTCGACATCGCCTATGGCGGCAACTTCTACGCCATAATCGAGCCGCAGGGAGCCTACCGCGACCTGGCGGCGCTGTCGGCCTTCGACCTGCTGCGCTTTTCGCCCGTGCTGCGGCGCAACCTCAACGCGGCCGTCGAGGTCGTCCACCCGGAGGACGAGACGATCCGCGGGGTCAGCCATATCCTGTGGGTCGGCGCGCCGCGCGCGCCCGAGGCCGACGCCCGCAACGCCGTGTTCTACGGCGACAAGGCGATCGACCGCAGCCCCTGCGGCACCGGCACCTCGGCGCGCATGGCCCAGCTCGTCGCCCGCGGCGAGCTCGAGGTCGGCGACGACTTCGTGCACGAGAGCATCATCGGCTCGCTGTTCCGCGGCCGGGTCGAGGGCCTGACCAAGGTCGGCAACCACGCGGCCATCGTGCCCTCGGTCGAGGGCTGGGCGCGGATCACCGGCTTCAACACGATCTTCATCGACGAGCGCGACCCCTACGCGCACGGCTTCCAGGTGCTCTAGCCTCGTCGGCGCGGACCGATGTTTCGTGTTGAAGGACCAAGCCACGAGGAGCGACAGGCACGGCCCGCAGCCGGGCCCTCAAGACTTCGGCGGAGGACCGACGCGATGGCTCTCATCATCTGGAACACCGACTACAGCGTGGGGGTGGACAGCCTCGATTCCGACCACATCGTCATCGCCAGCCTCATCAACCACATCCACGACGCCAAGCAGGTCGGGGTCGACGAGGCCGCCATCGAGCGCATCATCCGGGTCCTGCTCGAGCAGGCGCACGGCCATTTCCGGCGCGAGGAGGCGTTGCTGGAGAAAAAGAGCTATCCGGACCTCGAGGAGCACAAGAAGCACCACCGCCTGGTCGCCGAGCAGCTCGCCGAGCTGCGCGACGACTACCAGAGCGAGCGCAACCCGGAGACCATCGACGAGATCATGGAGCTCCTGTCGTTCTGGCTCGACGAGCACATCCTCACCGTGGACATGAAGTACCGGCCGTACATGGCCAGCGGATAGGGCTCCCCCGCGCAGCCGGCCCGGGCCGCGCCGCGCCGCTCGGCGAAGGGCGTTGCCCGCATCCCTCGGGCCGGCAGATGGCCTGCGGCACGGCCGCCGAGGCCCGCATGAAACCGATGGCGCCGCGCACACTCCCGCCTCACGCAGCCGTCGCCGCAGGCACGGCCAGACGGCGCTTCTTGAGGCTGGCCGGAATTGCTACGCTCGGCCTCGTCACCGGCCGCTCGCGCGCGCAGGCAGCCTTGGACGAAGCACACGAACCCGGCAAGACGCCCTCCGCCGCCTCGGACCGGCTCACCCTGTTCCTCTGCGGCGACGTCATGACCGGGCGGGCGATCGACCAGATCCTGCCCCATCCGGGCAGCCCGCGCATCTGCGAGCCCTACATGACCTCGGCGCTCGGCTACCTGGAGCTGGCGGAAAAGGCGCACGGCGCAATCGCGAGGCCGGTCGACTTCGCCTACGTGTGGGGCGATGCGCTCGACGAACTGGCGCGCGCCCGTCCCGACGTGCGGGTCATCAACCTGGAGACCAGCGTGACCCGGAGCGAGGACTGCACGGACAAGGGCATCAGCTACCGCATGAGCCCGGACAACGTGGCGTGCCTGAGCGCCGCCGAGATCGACTGCTGCGGGCTGGCCAACAACCACGTGCTCGACTGGGGCGTCGCGGGGCTCATCGAGACGCTGGAGACGCTGCAGCGCGCCAACCTCGAATACAGCGGCGCCGGACGCAACAGGCAGGAGGCGCAAAGGCCGGCCGTCCTCGAGGTGCCGGGCAAGGGCCGCGTCATCGTCTTCGCCTTCGGCTCGCAGACGAGCGGCATTCCCCCGGACTGGGCCGCGGCGCCGAACCGGCCCGGGGTCAACCTCCTGCCCGACCTGTCGGGCGCGACGCTCGGCGACGCCGCCGCGGCCGTGCGCCGGGTCAAGCGGCCGCGCGACATCGTGATCGCCTCGATCCACTGGGGCAGCAACTGGGGCTACGAGGTCCCGCGCCGGCAGCGCGCCTTCGCGCACGATCTGATCGACGAGGCACAGGTGGACATCGTGCACGGTCACTCCTCGCACCACGCCAAGGGCATCGAGGTCTACAGGGAAAGACCGATCCTCTACGGCTGCGGCGACTTCCTGAACGACTACGAGGGCATCGGCGGCTACGAGGCCTTCCGCGACGACCTGGCGCTCATGTACCTGCCGAGCCTGGCGCCGTCGACCGGGCGGCTCGTCGACTTCGAGATGAGGCCGCTTCGCATCCGGAACTTCCGGCTGCAGCGGGCGCCGCCCGAGGACGCCGCGTGGCTGCGCGATGTCCTCACCCGCGAGGGCGAACGGCTCGGCACGCGCGTCGAGCTGGACGAGACCGGCACGCTCAGGCTCAGGTGGGACTGAGGCCCGGCCGCCACGGCAAGCGGGCGAATGCCCGGGCAGAGGGACACCGTCCATGGCACACATCAGCCAGTCCGGGGCGCACGTGCTGTTGCTGACCGGCGCGCCGGGCATCGGCAAGACCACGCTCGTGCGCCGCCTCGCCGGGTCCTGTCCGGCCGAAGGACTGCGCGGCTTCTACACCGAGGAGATCCGCGAGGCCGGCGTCCGCCGGGGCTTCCGCCTGGTCCCGTTCGATGGCGCGGCGCGCCTCATCGCCCATGTCGACATGGCCAAGGCCCGGCGCGTCGGCAAGTACGGCGTGGACGTGGCCGCCGTGGACGCGGCGGCCGCGCTGCTCGCGCCCGATCCGGCCGCCCGCGTTTATATCGTGGACGAGATCGGCAAGATGGAGTGCCTGTCCGAGCGCTTCGTCGCCGCCATGCGCGCCCTGCTCGCGGGGCGGACGCCGGTCGTGGCGACGGTCGGCCTCAAGGGCGGCGGCTTCATCGCCGAGGTCAAGCGGGCCGAGGCCTGCCTGCTCTGGGAGGTGACGCGGGCCAATCGCGACGCCCTGCCCGGGCGCATCTCGGCGTGGCTTGCGCGGGCCGCGCCTTGCAGGCACCTTGGCGCGGCGCCCGGCGCATAGCCGCGCGCCGCGGCACGGCAAGGAGTCCACCGATGTCCGAACCCAACGCCAAGGCGACGCGCCTGCAGCAGGTCGTGCCCGGCGTCTGGCGCTGGCACGTCTGGGACGAGCGCATCGATTTCGAAAGCGACGCCTATGCGCTCGCCGGCGAGGCCGGCAGCGTGCTCATCGATCCGCTGCCGCTGGGCGAAAAGGCCCTGCAGCGCCTCGCCCCGGTCGCCGCCATCGCCCTCACCGCCGCGTGCCATCAGCGCTCGGCCTGGCGCTATCGCGAGCGGTTCGGCGTCAAGGTCTACGCCCCGGCGCGCGCGCGCCAGATGGAGGGCGAACCGGACGTGCGCTACCGCGCCGGCGACGCGCTGCCGGGCGGCCTCGAAGCCGTCCATACCCCGGGGCCGGAGAGCGCCCACTACGCCTTCCTGTGGCGCGGCACGCCGCGGGTGCTGTTCTCGGCCGACCTGCTCGCGCGCGGCAGGACGGGCCCGCTGGAGTTCATCCCGGCCGCCTACCACGATGCGCCGGGACTCACGCGCGACAGCGTGCGCCGCCTGCTCGAGCTGGACTTCTCGGTGCTCTGCCTGTCGCACGGCGCGCCGGTCACGCGCGAGCCCCATGCGGCCTTGCGGCGCGCGCTCGAGGAGGACGATGACTCGGGCGACTGACCGGCCCGGGCCAGCGCGCCCACGCCGAGGGGCGCGGCAACGCGGTCCCTTCGTTTCCCGGTGTACACACACGCAAAGCTCCATGGCCAAGAGCCGCCTGAGACTGCAGCCGGACACGTTGTGGCCACGCGTTGTGGAGCGGACGGCGCGCGCGCTGGCCCGCGGCGCGCTGCGCCCCATCGAGACCGAGGAAAGCTACGTCGAGCAGGCGGGCGTGCGCTTCGTGGTCCGCGCGGTGTCCAGCCTGAGGCGCAAGGCCGCCGAGCGCGCCGAACGGGCCCGGGCCGCGCAGGCCGCGGACAGGGCCGTGAACCCCTTCCTGCCGTACGAGGAGGACCTGTTCGTCGCGGACGTCTCGGACCGGCATGTCTGCCTGCTCAACAAGCACAACGTCATCGCGCACCACCTGCTGATCGCGACGCGCGCGTACGAGGACCAGGAGTCCCTGCTGAACCGGGCCGATTTCGAGGCGCTGCTCGCCTGCATGGCGGGGTTCGACGGCCTCGGCTTCTACAACGGCGGCGAGGCGGCCGGCGCCAGCCAGGCGCACAAGCACCTGCAGCTCGTGCCCCTGCCGCTCGCGCGCGAGGGACCGGCGGTCCCGATCCAGCCGCTCATCGACGCGCTCGGGCCCGGCGGCGAAAGCGCGACGATCCCCACCTTCCCCTTCCGCCACGCCTTGGCCCGGCTCGATCCGATGCTCGCGGAGCGGCCCGTGGAGGCGGCGCGTGCCGCGCACGAGCGCTACCGCACGCTGCTCAGGGCCGCCGGGCTCGGGACGCGCCGGGTCGCCGGCGAGACGCGCCAGTCGGCGCCGTACAACCTCCTGCTCGCGCGCCACTGGATGCTGCTGGTGCCGCGCTCGCAGGAGCTCTGCGACTCGCTCTCGGTCAATGCGCTCGGCTACGCCGGCTCGCTGTTCGTACGCGACGCGCGGCAGTTGCGCATGGTGCGCGAGCGCGGGCCGATGACGATCCTGCGCCAGGTCGGGCTCGCGGCAAGCTCGGCGGCGCCGTGATCCCTCACGGCCCGGCGGCGCATGCCCGAAAAGTCGTTCTCCAGCGGCCCGCGGCCGTGCATCATGGGCGGCGCGGCGTGCCGCGCCCAAGGAGGAGCACGCCGCCCGGCCCATGCGACGAGGCCGGCCTCCTGCGCCTCGCGCGGGCCGACGAGCAGGCGAGCGAGTGGCATGCGCGGCGGCCGCCGCTGGCAGCCTGAGGGAGCGAGAGCGATGACCCGGTCCGCATCAAGATGGGCCCTGGTGGCTATCGCCGTGAGCGCGCTTCTCGGCGCCGCGGCGGCCGGCGCCGGCGCGCTCGAGCCGATCCTCGTCAAGGCCTCGGACACCTCGTTTTCGCGGCCGCACGATCTCGCGCTCTCGCCCGACGATCGCTACCTGTTCGTGGCCGATGTGGGCAACAACGCGGTCAAGGTGCTCGACCCGAACACCTTGCAGACCCTGGCCACCATCGGGCGCGGCGACCTGAGCGGCCCGCACGACGTGGCCTTCGACGACAAGGGCCGGCTCTTGGTCGCCGACAGCCACAACGACCGCATCGCGATCTACGCGCTGCGGGGGCTGGAGGGCGCGTTCGTCGGCGCCTTCGACGAGGGGCTGGGCAGCCCCGAGGGCGTGGCGGTCGGGCCGGAGGGAACCATGTACGTGAGCAACGCGCGCCTCCACACCGTGCTGGCGATCCGCGACGGCGTCGTGATCGCCAAGGTCGGCACGGGCGGAGGCGGCAGGAACCAGTACGACCGGCCGCACGACGTGGGGGTCGATGCGCGGGGCCGGGTCTACGCCGTCGATCCCGGCAACGACCGGATCCAGGTGCTCTCCCCCGCGCTCGGGCTGCTCGGCGTGCTCGCCGGCCCGCCCTACGACTTCGACGAGCCCAAGTACCTCGCCTTCGACGAGCGCGGCTGGCTCTACGTCGCCGACGAGCACAACAACCAGGTGAAGATCTTCGACGAGAACCGCAAGCCGCTCGCGGTCATCGGCAGCGGCGAGCGCGGCAAGGGCCCGGACAGGCTCAACAAGCCCGAAGGCGTCGAGGCGCGCGGCGGACGGGTCTGGGTCTCCGACACCTACAATCACCGGATCGTGCTGTACCGGCTCCAGGGCGTGCGCTAGTACCTGATCGCGCAAATTCGTGAGTCGCCCGACTCACGAAT
>JABAHQ010011779.1_pt1 | contig 10598 bp, 7 predicted proteins | sample 7062091 | NCBI WGS metagenome assembly JABAHQ01 (sample SAMN14534359, study PRJNA622989) | marine sediment metagenome | biome: marine biome [ENVO:00000428]; feature: marine pelagic biome [ENVO:01000023]; material: deep marine sediment [ENVO:00002113] | place: India: Gulf of Kutch | collected...
CCGGGCGTTCGGCGTCCCGGGGCACGATCACCGCACCGGCGCGCGTGGTGGCCAGTTCCGCCGTATAGCGGGGATTGGCCAGGAAGCTCACGTCGTGCGGCCCGGCCTCCCGCAACCCCGCGGCGCCCTGCAGTTCAAGGTCGCCGTCTCCCTCCAGGGCGACATCCCCCAGGTGCGCGGCGAGGGCATGCAACGGGGCAGTTTTGAACCGCATGATGTCGAAACCTGGTCGATTGGTGGCGGTTTTTCGTGACGGGTCAACGGGGTGAGAATTTTGTCGGTGCGGCGCGGTGGATTTTGCTTGCCAATACCCCCGCTCCTGCCTTGTTATAAGAGTCCGTCCGCAGCGGGGGCAACCGACCACCGGCGACTCCCCGCGGACACCGCAAAGGCAATATTGAGTCTTGGCAATGGAAATGCCAAGAGGGCGCACGCCATGGAGGGTCCGGTCGCCCGGCCTGCCGCGCCGTGAACGGGTTTCACGTTCGCGCGCCGTCCCCATCGTGGTATATACTGGTTCCTCTTGGGCATTCCCTTGCAGTGCTGCCTCCCGGATGCGGGTCAGGCGGTCACCTTGCTGAACAAAGGGGAGCACCATGGAGGAGACCATCCACCACCGCACCGCCAAGCAGACCGGCAAAGCAGCCAAACGCCGCAATGGGCTCACCTTCGAGCGCCATTTCACCACCGAGGGCACTGCGCCCCTGGACGCGGTGGCGTGGACCAGGCGGCGCTCGGTGATCACCGAGCCCAACGGCAAGATCGTCTTCGAGCTCAACGACTGCGAGGTGCCGGAGGACTGGTCGCAGCTCGCCACGGACATCGTGGTCTCCAAGTACTTCCGCAAGGCCGGCGTGCCGGGCACCGGGCACGAGGTCTCCGTACGGCAGGTGATCCGCCGCATCGCCCACACGATCCGCGTGTATGGGGAGGAGCACGGCTACTTCCAGACCCATCACGACGCCGAGGTCTTCGAGGACGAGCTGACCCTGCTGCTGGTCACCCAGCGCGGGGCGTTCAACTCGCCCGTGTGGTTCAACTGCGGCCTGTGGCAGGCGTACGGGGTGGAGGGCAGCCCCGGCAATTGGCACTGGGACGAGTCGGCGCAGGCGCCGCTGATGCTGCAGAATTCCTACGAGCACCCGCAGTGCTCCGCGTGCTTCATCCAGCGGGTGGACGACGACCTGATGTCCATCTTTCACCTGCTGCAGAAGGAGGCGCGCGTGTTCAAGTACGGCTCGGGCACCGGCACCAACTTCTCCCACCTGCGCAGCAAGCACGAGAAGCTCTCCGGCGGCGGCACGTCCTCGGGCCTGATGTCCTTCCTGGAGGTGTTCGACAAGGGCGCGGGCGCNNACCACGCGCCGCGCGGCCAAGATGGTCTGCCTGGACATGGACCACCCGGAGATCGTGGACTTCATCCGCTGGAAGGCCAAGGAGGAGGCCAAGGCCAAGCTGCTCATCGCGGCGGGCATGGACGCGGACTTCAACGGCGAGGCCTACCACACCGTCTCCGGGCAGAACTCCAACAACTCGGTGCGCATCACCGACGCCTTCATGCAGGCCTACGAGGAGGACGGGGAGTGGCAGACCATCATGCGCACCACCGGTGAGGTGTACGAGACCCACAAGGCGCGCGACCTGATGCGCGAGATCGCCGAGGCGGCCTGGGCCTGCGCCGATCCGGGCGTGCAGTTCGACACCACGATCAACGACTGGCACACCTGCGCCGACACGGACCGCATCTACGCCTCCAACCCCTGCTCGGAGTTCATGTTCCTGGACGACACGGCCTGCAACCTGGCCTCGCTGAACCTGATGAAGTTCCGCGACGCCGACGGCCGCTTCGACCTGGAGGCCTACCGCGAGGCGATCCGCGTGTTCGCCACGGCCATGGAGATCCTGGTGGACTTCTCCAGCTACCCCACCGAGGAGATCGCCCAGAACAGCCACGACTACCGGCCGCTGGGCCTGGGCTACGCCAACCTGGGCACCCTGCTGATGGTCAACGGCCTGGCCTACGACAGCGAGGAGGGCCGCGCGCTCGCCGGGGCGCTGACGGCGATCCTGTGCGGAGACGCCTATGCCACCTCCGCGGAGATCGCCGCGCACAAGGGTGCCTTCCCGGGCTACGCCGCCAACGCGAAGCCCATGCTGCGCGTCATCGGCAAGCACCGCGCCGCCGCCGAGCGCATCGACCCCCACCTGTGCCCCCGCGAGCTGTGGGACGCGGCGCAGGAGGCCTGGGCGCGCGCCGAGGAGCTGGGGCGGGCGCACGGCTACCGCAACGCGCAGATGACCGTGCTGGCGCCCACGGGCACCATCGGCCTGCTGATGGACTGCGACACCACGGGCGTGGAGCCGGACTTCTCGCTGGTGAAGTGGAAGAAGCTGGCCGGCGGCGGCTACATCAAGATCGTCAACCAGTCCCTCTCCCTGGCGCTGCAGACCCTGGGCTACAGCGACGCGCAGACCGCCGACATCATCGTGCACATCCTGGGCACGCGCGAGCTGGCCGATGGGGACACCATCGACCTGCCCCGCCTCAAGGCCCTCGGCTTCAGCGACGACGAGATCCAGGAAGCCGTGCAGTCCGTGCAGATGACCGGCAACTTCAACGACTACACCCCCCACATCAATCCGGACAGCCTGCGCGCCAAGGGGCTGAGCGAGGAGGAGATCGAGCGGGCGCGGGTGCGCATCGGCGGGCGGGAGACCATCGAGGGCGCGCCGCACCTCAAGCCCGAGCACCTGCCCGTGTTCGACTGCGCCAACCGCTGCGGGCCCTACGGCGAGCGCTTCATCCCGCCCATGGCCCACGTGAAGATGATGGCCGCGGTGCAGCCGTTCATCTCCGGCGCCATCTCCAAGACCATCAACGTGCCCGAGCACACCACGGTCGAGGAGATCGAGAGCCTCTACGTGCAGTCCTGGCGCTACGGGCTGAAGGCCGTGGCCCTGTACCGCGACAACTCCAAGGGCTCCCAGCCCCTCAACACCAAGCTCGGCGAGACCAAGACGCAGGGCGAGGACGTCGAGGCGCCGCCCACGGCCGTGCAGGTCGCCGAAGCGGGCGGAATGCCCGACTTCCATGCGTGGCGCTACCGGCGAGAGCTGCCCCGGCGCCGCACCGGCTTCACGCTGGAAGGCGCGGTGGGCGGGCACAAGCTCTTCCTGCGCACCGGGGAGTACGAGAACGGCGAGCTGGGCGAGATCTTCATCGACATGTACAAGGAGGGCGCCGCCTACCGCAGCATGATGAACAGCTTCGCCCAGGCCGTCTCGGTGGGCCTGTCCTACGGCGTGCCGCTGGAGAAGTACGTGAAGATGTTCACCTTCACGCGCTTCGAGCCCTACGGCATGACGGACCACCCCAACGTGCGCACCGCCACGTCCATCCTGGACTTCATCTTCCGCATCCTGGGGATGGAATACCAGGGCCGCACGGACTTCGTGCACGTGGAGCCGCAGGCCTCCATCGACACCCGCTCCGACGGCCATGCGGAGGAGGCCGCCGCCAAGGAGCAAAGGGAGGCGACCGCGGAGGTCGCCCGCACCCCGGCGGAGCAGCGGCAACACGAGGACGCCCTCAACGAGCACCTCGCCGAGATGATGGGCGACGCGCCCGTCTGCGACACCTGCGGGCACCTCACCGTGCGCAACGGCACCTGCTACCGCTGCCTGAGCTGCGGCAACTCCATGGGCTGCTCGTAGGGCAGGCGCGGCAAGCGGCGGCGGACAGCCGGCGCCGCGGCACATAACGGCAACGACAGCGGGCAGGTTCTCCACGCGGGGGCCTGCCCGCTTGCCGTTCGTGGCCCGGGGCACTGCGCCGCGGTACCGGCGCACGCGCTCACAACGAGCGGAACCAGGTGCCGAAGAAGCGCAGGGGCTCGTCCGGAGCGCGGGGCAGGTCGAACTCGGCCGTCACCAGCCCGTCCTCGTAGGCGGTCACGGTGAGCCGGTGCTCGTCCACGGTCAGCAGGTCGCCGAACTCCTCCGGCGTGACGGTGAGATAGTCCACGCCGTCCACCTCGAACGTCCCGCAGCCCCCGAGCACGGCGATGCCGACCAGGCCCACGTCGTCGGTTTCCGCCGTGAGGGTCCAGGGCAGGCCGGGCTCGATCTCCGGGATGGACGCGCGCACGATGCGGGCCTCGCCGTCGGGCGTCGTGTAGGCGATCTGCGCCAGGCACGAGGGGCCGGATGCGCGCACCTCGAAGTCGAAGCGGTGCTCCTCCGGTGCGCAGGCGAGCAGGAACAACGCTGCCGTCATTGCCAGCAGGGCTCTCATGGCTCCCATCTTCCGCCCGTGGCGGGTGCCGGTGTGCCGTGCGGCGGCGTTGCCCCGGCATCCCGGCCCGGCCCCGCGTGCGGTCGTGCGCAGCGCGGACGGGTGCGGTGCTGCGACCGTCCGGCCGCGGTTGGCCCTCCGTGGTGGCGCACCGCGCCCTGCACCTGTCGCCAGGGCGGGTGCTGCCACAGCGTCTGCTGAGGGTGCTCGCCGGGCGCTCAGCCCGCAGTGCAGGCGACGCGCCTGCGCGGGGGGCTCGGCGGATCGGGCACGCGGCGCTTACCAGAACGGTGCGCGCCGCCTGCCGGCGGCCCGAGTCGGGGAGGGGGAGCCGACAGCTCCTCCGCGGGAGGTTGGCGTAGCGGAGGAGTCGGGCCGCCGGCGCGGGTTCGTGCCCGCAGGCCGAATGGCCGGGGGAGGCCTAGTTGGCCTCGGGTGCGTTGTCGGCGGCGTCGCCGACGTTCTCGTAGACGCCCCACTTCGCGCCGACCAGCGTGTGCGCCGGCACCACCTCGGCCGGCAGCGTCCTGATCAGGCCACCTTCTTCCTGAAACTTCTTGATCGCCTGCTGAATCTCCTCTTCGGAGATCACTTTCTTGTTCTTCATGGCGTCTCCTTTCGCTGAGGGTGCGCCGTTCCATCACCAACACGAGGGGGCGGATGCGGGGCCGCCGTTGTTTGTGTTAGCACTCTAACGCTAGGTTTGCTAACGGTCAAGCATTTTCGTCGGCATCCCACGTTTTGTTTGGGGCCGGGCTGTGCCTCGGCATTCGTGCGTTCTGTTGTTCATGGCCGCCGGTGTTCCATAAAAACGACCAATTTCGTTCAACGGTTCCCCAGGTCTGCCATCCCGGCATCCTGCCCGGCTGCGTTGTGACCACCCCGGCGATCGGTGCGCGCTCGTTCCGTGGCGACCGTGGCCGGGGTGCGTGGCCCTTGTGCTTACTTAGACGGCGGCAGGGGCCGATTCGTTACGCCGTCGCCGTGCCGGTCGGGGGCAGCACCCGCGCCCAGCGTCGCGCAGGGCGGTGCAGCGAGGATGGGCGCGGTGTCGAAATTCGGTGGGGAATCCGTGGTGCGGAGCCGGCTTCGCCCCGCGGCCCCCGGGTGCCGCCACGCCCACGGTCCTGCGCGGTCCGTCCGGCGAGCGACGGCCGCGGGGAGCGAGCGCGGGCGGGGCGCTATTGATACAGGATGCCCTGCTTTTCGAAGTGCTTGAGGGTGTCCGTGTCGCGCAGGTCGCCGGGCTTGAGGATCACCGCGTCGGTGGCGGTGCGCCCGTCGTCGGAGAGCAGGGCGCCCCCCACGGCGAGGCGATAGGGCGGGATCACGGGAATCTGGTACACGGTGCCGGCGACCTCCGTCGTCATGGGGGGCACGACCTCGCCCGTGGCCTCGTCGAAGATGCGCTTGCCGGCGGCCATCACCACGCCGCTGGCGAGCACCGCGCCCTCACCGACGATGCCGGAGACCTCGCACATCGCGCCGATCTTGGCGTGGTCCTCGATGATCGACGGCAGGCGCCCCGCGGGCTCCAGGATGCCCTCGATGCCCGAGCCGGCGCCGAACTTCACGTTCTTGCCGATCTGTGCGCAGGAGGCGATGCGGCCCGCCACGTCCACCATCACGCCGTCGCCGGCCACGTAGGCGCCCACGTTGATGAAGGCGTGGGTCATCACCACCGTGCCCGGGCCCACGTAGCACCCGGTGCGCACCACCGCGCCGGGCACGTAGCGCACGCCGGAGGCGGCGAGTTCCTCGTCGCGGGCGCCGCTGATGCGCAGGGGCACCTTGTCCCAGCCGTCCTCGCCCATGCGCACCGAGTCGTGGGTGGCGAAGTAGTTGAGGATGCCGTCGATGACGTAGGGCTGGGGCTGCCAATGCCCGTCGACCTTCTCCGCCGCGCGCACGTCGCCCGCGTTGAGCAGGTCGAAGAACGCCTCGGCGTCCTCGCGGCTGCCCTGGCGCGCCGCGATGCGGCCGAGCAGGCCCGCCACCGGGCTGGCCACCACCCGCAGGCGGTGCGGCTTGCCCGTGGCCGCGTGGCGCAGCACCTCGGCGCACGGATTGCCCTGGTGCTGGCCCAGTTCCGCCAGCGCTTCCAGCCCGCGCTTGGCCTCCGTGGCGTGCACCTGGCCGTCGCGGTCCTGCACCCCGTGCAGCACGCGCAGGGCGTCGGCGTGGGGCGGCAGGTTGGGCAGCACGGCGCGCAGGTGGTCCTCCGCGTCGTACACGCGCAGCAGCACCATGTGGTCGATGGCCGGAAAGCGCTCCAGCACGGCGTTGGCTTCGCTCATGGCTCCCTGTCGGATTGGCGGGATGGGGGTGGTGTGGCGCGGCGGGCGCCCCGGCGCGTGGCTACAGGCCCGCCGCGACGCGGGCCGAGTCGATCAGGCTCAAGGCCCGGGTGCCGAAGGTGCTGAAGCGGTCGTCCTGGGTCTGGCCCCGGTGCCAGCGCACGTACAACTGCTGGATGACCACGGCCACCTTCCACAGCGCAAACACGTGATACCAGTCGATGTGGCTCACGTCCACGCCGATCCGGTTCGTGTAGCGCTGCACCACCTCGTCCCGCGAGGGGAAGCCCGGCTCCTCGGTGGGCATCACGGCGAAGGCCTTGCGCGAGGCCGGGTCGCCCGGCTCGGTCCAGTAGCCCAGCAGGGTGCCCAGGTCCGCCAGGGGGTCGCCCAGGGTGCACATGTCCCAGTCGAACACGGCCACCGGCGTGGCCGGGTCGTCCGCGTCGACCATCATGTTGTCCAGCTTGAAGTCGTTGTGCACCAGGGAGACCCGCGGCGGCGGCGGCACGCGTGCCTCCAGCCAGCGGTGCAGGGCATCGAACACCGGCACCTCCTCGGTCTTGGCCGCCTCCCAGCGCCCGGCCCAGCCGCTGACCTGGCGCTCCATGAAGCCCTCCGGGCGGCCCAGGTCCGCCAACTCCACCGCGGCGGGATCCACCGCGTGCAGGTCGGCCAGGGCGTCCACGATCATCTCGCCCAGGCGGCGCGCCAGCGCGGGTTGCCCGCGAAAGCGCTCGGGCAGCTCGTTGCGGATCACGATGCCGTGGCGCCGCTCCATCACCAGGAACGGCGCCCCCACCACGGATGCGTCCTCGCTGAAGTAGAAGGCGCGCGGGGCCAGCGGATAGGCGCGGTACAGCCGCGAGAGCACCCGGTACTCGCGCCCCATGTCGTGGGATTTCGGCGCGACGGGCCCCAGCGGCGGCCGGCGCAGCACGTACTCCACCGGTGCGTCCCCCGCCGCCCCGCGGTAGGTGAGCNNGTTGGCCTTGCCGCCCTCGAACTGCAGCACGTCGGGCACGCCCCGGGCGTCCGGAAGGCGGCCCTCCAGCGCGGCCCCGATCTGCTCCGGGTCGACGCGCTCGTCGGGGCGCATGGGGATCGTCTCGCGGAAGTCCGCGGGGGGAGTCGCCGTCATGAGGGTCTTTTGGGCTCGTGGCCGGCCGCAACAGGGTCTCGTCCGCGGCGCCGGGCGGCCGGTCCACACCGGCGCACAGGCCGGGCACGGCCTGCCGCGGCCCTCACTCTTAGCCCGGAAGCGTCGGGAGTGGCAAGCGCCCGGCGAGGCCCGCGCGCCCCCGCCCCCGGCCGCCGCGCGCGCCGGCCTTGCGGGACCCGCCCGGCGCCTCTATATTGGGGCCGGAGAGCCGACACCCACCCGAGTGCCCCCACGAGCCCCGACCCCGCGCGTCATGGATGCCACCAAGTACCCCCTGCTCGCTGCGCTGAAGGATCCGCTGGAGCTGCACGACTACGACGAGCAGCGCCTGCAGGCCCTCACGGACGAGGCGCGGGCCTTCCTGATCGAGGTCATCAGCGACACGGGCGGGCACCTGGGCGCGGCCCTGGGCGTGGTGGAGCTGACGGTGGCCCTGTTCACCGAGTTCGACTTCCTGCACGACCGCATCGTGTGGGACGTGGGCCATCAGGCGCACGTGCACAAGCTGCTCACCGGCCGCGCGCACCGCTTCGGCACGTACGGGCAGTGGGAGGGCCTGTGCAAGTTCCTGGAGCGCAGCGAGAGCCCCTACGACCACATGGGGGCGGGGCACGCCTCCACCTCCGTCTCCGCGGCCCTGGGCATGGCCATCGCCCGCGACCTGCAGGGCGAGGAGCACCACGTGCTGGCGGTGATCGGCGACGGCGCCATGACCGGCGGGCTGGCCTACGAGGCGCTGAGCATGGCGGGCGCGCTGGACCTCAACCTGCTGGTGGTGCTCAACGACAACGGCATGAGCATCGACCGCAACGTGGGGGCGTTTTCCCGCACCGTGACCCGCATCGCCTCGTCGGACTCCTACAATGCCCTGCGCGACGAGCTCAAGCGCCTCTCCCGGCACGTGCCCTTCGGCTCGGAGATCCTCAAGAGCCTCAAGCACATGGAGCGCTCGGTGAAGGACTACGTGAGCGGGGACGAGGCGGCGTTCTTCGAAACCCTCGGCTTCCGGTACTTCGGGCCGGTGGATGGCCACAACCTGCACGAGGTGCTGCCCCTCCTGCGCCACGCCCGCACCATGCACGGGCCGATCCTGGTGCACCTGCAGACGGTGAAGGGCAAGGGCCTGGGGCCGGAGCTGGAAGGCACCTTCGAGGCCCATGCCGTCTCCCCCACCAAGCCGCCCGCGCCGGATGCGCCCGCCACCAAGAGCTGGACGCGCATCTACACCGAGGGCCTGCACGCGCTGATGGCCGACGACCCGCAGGTGGTGGCGATCACCGCGGCCATGCAGAGCAACACCGGCCTCTCGCCGCTGGCCGAGGCCTATCCGGGGCGGGTGCTGGACGTGGGCATCGCGGAGGCGAACGGGTACTGCAGCGCCGCGGGCATGGCCATCGGGGGCCTCAAGCCGTTCGTGACGATCTACTCCACGTTCTCCCAGCGGGCCTTCGACCAGCTGGTGCACGACATCGCCCTGCAGCGGCTGCCGGTGCGGATCATGATGGACCGCGGGGGGTTGGTGGGCGCGGACGGGCCGACCCACCACGGGGTGTTCGATTTCTCGTATCTGCGGCTGATCCCCGGCTTCGTGCACATGGCGCCACGGGACGAGCGCGAGATGCGCCGCATGCTGCTCACCGCGCACCACTACGAGGACGGCCCCATCGCCATGCGCTATCCCCGCGGCGAGACCGCCGTGATGGCACTGGACGCACCGCTGGAGCCCATCCCCATCGGCAGCGGCGAGGTGCTGCGCGAGGCCCCGCAGCCCGGCCTGCTGCTGGTCGCCGTCGGCGCGATGGTCCCGTCGGCCCTGGCCGTGGCCGCGGCGCTGGAGGACGAGGGCATCCCCTGCACGGTGGTGGACGCGCGCTTCATCAAGCCCCTGGACGAGCCGCTGCTGTGCGCGCAGGCGGCGCAGGCCAAGGGCGTGCTGACCCTGGAGGAGAACGTGGTCAGCGGCGGCCTCGGCGAGGGCGTGCTGGGCCTGATGGCCCGCAACGACCTGCTGCGGCCCACGCGCACCCTGGGCGTGCCGGACACATTCGTGCCCTTCGGCGGGCATGGCGACCAACTGCGGGCCTGCGGCCTGCTGCCCGAGCAGATCGCCGACACGGCGCGCAAGCTGTGGCAGGGCCTGTCGGGCACCGTCCGCCGCAAGAAGCAGCGCACCGCCTGAACGGCCCGCGCACGGCCCGAGTGCACCGCCCCCACCGCCCGCTTCCGCCCATGAGCGACACCATCCGGCTGGCCCGCGGCGAGGACGCCGCCGGTTGCCTGGCGATCTACCTGCCGTTCGTGGAGCACACGGCGGTCTCCTTCGAGACGGAACTCCCCACCGTGGCCACCCTGCGCGGGCGCATGGAGCAGACGCTGCAGCGCATGCCGTGGCTCGTCTGCGAGCGCGACGGGGCGGTGCTGGGCTATGCCTACGCGGGCGGATTCCGCTCGCGCCCGGCCTACCAGTGGACGGCGGAAACGACGGTCTACGTGGCGGAGCACGCGCGCGAGGCGGGCGTGGGACGCCGCCTGTACGGCAACCTGCTGGCGTGTCTGCGCACCCAGGGCTTCGTGAACGCCGTCGCGCTGATCACCCTGCCCAACCCGGCCAGCGTGGCCCTGCACGAGGCGTTGGGCTTCAAGCCCGTGGGCGTGCTGCCCCACGTGGGGTACAAGCTGGCCCGCTGGCACGACGTGGGGGAGTGGTACCTGCCGCTCGCGCCGCAACCGGCGCAGCCCGTGCCGCCGCTGGCGCTGCCGGAGGTCGCCGCCCGGTTGCGCTGGGCGTAGCCTCCCTGCGCGGGGTTCCGGTGCCAGGGTGTCGGGGGAGCTCGGTGTGCCGTGG
>JABAHQ010016833.1_pt1 | contig 10598 bp, 16 predicted proteins | sample 7062091 | NCBI WGS metagenome assembly JABAHQ01 (sample SAMN14534359, study PRJNA622989) | marine sediment metagenome | biome: marine biome [ENVO:00000428]; feature: marine pelagic biome [ENVO:01000023]; material: deep marine sediment [ENVO:00002113] | place: India: Gulf of Kutch | collected...
CCGGGGCGCCTGGCGGCGCCAGTCGCGAGGCAGAGCCTCCCTCCTACAAGGCGCCAATCGCGCAAGAGCTGCGCGCCTACTCCCCCTGGTTGCGCTGGAAGCGCTTGATGTCGCGGCGCTGCTTCTTGTCGGGGCGCTTGAGGGGGTGCTGCATGGCCTGGTTGGTGAGCCGGCGCGCCTCGGCCTCGCGCTCGCGGCGCGCGACGCTCTCCTCGGTCTCGCGGTAGAGGGTGCGCGCCTCGGGGGCGCCGCGGCGCTGCTCGGAGAGCGCCACCACCTCCACCTCGAGGATGTCCCAGCCCTGGGGCACGCGGATGATGGCGCCCACCTCCACCGCCTTGCTGGTCTTGGCCCGGGCGCCGTCGTAGTGCACCTTGCCGCCCTCGATGGCCTTCTTGGCGAGCGCCCGGGTCTTGAAGAAGCGCGCCGCCCAGAGCCACTTGTCGAGGCGCACGCGGTCGGAGTCTGAGTCGGATTGGTCGCCCTTTTTGCTCATGGGGGCATTATACCGCCTGGGGCGGCGTGATCGGAAGGAGCGTCTCGAAGCGTTCAAGGGCGGGCCAGCGGCCTTCCGGCAGGGGGTCACGCTGGCTGTCCGGCTGATGGATGCTCAGCAGGTGGTTGATGCCGAAGGCCTCGGCGGCGCTCAGGGCAGCGTGGTTGTCGTCGATCAGGAGCGTGGTGTCCGGATCGAAGGGTTCGCTGGCATGCAGGGCTGGCCAGAAGGCCGGATCTTCCTTGGGGCGGCCGAAACTGTGGGTGGTGTGGATGGCGTCCACCCACTGGTCCAGGCCGGTGCGCTCACGCTTGAGATCCAGTCCGCCACGGTGGGCATTGGTCACGATAACGGTGCGGCAGTGGGAGTCTTTGAGGGCGCGCAGGAACGCCGGCGCATCCGCCCGGTAGCGGATGCGGTCGCCCACTTCGTGCTTGAGCTGGCTCACGTCCATATCCAGCCGGTTGCTCCAGAAATCCAGACAGTACCAGTCCAGCGTGCCCTTCAGGTTCTGGATGGTTTCGTGGATTTCCCGGCTGGCCTGCTCCGGCTCAACGCCCCGGCTTTCCGCGTAGCGGGCCGGGAGGTGGGTAAGCCAGAAGTGGGTATCGTAATGGAGATCCAGAAGAGTACCGTCCATGTCGAGCAGGACGGTCTCAACGCGCTCCCAGTCAATCATTGCCGTCGTTGACGACCTCGCTGGCATTGCGGCCGGACTGGGTGCAGCCCAGGCAGCGCACGAAGGTGGCCTTGGCGGGGCCGACCACCAGGGTCTCGCCGACTTCATCGGCGTTGCCTCCCAGTGCCGAGAACGGGAGGGCGACGGTGTGAATGACACTGCCGACCACCGTGGCACCCAGCAGCAGCGGGCGGGCGATGACGGCATCACCGACCATGGCCAGGGCGGAGGGCTTTTCCTCGACACGTTGGGCCTGCGCCGGGCCGGCGAATGCCATGAAGCCGCTCAGGAGGGCGACGGTAACCAGTGTGCTCAGCTTTTTCATCGGGAGTCTCCGGAGCTGTGTGATCCTGCCTCCACTATGGCCCAAATCCGCGTTTTTTCAAGCCCTGGCCTCAGCGCTGGCAGCGGGTACAGAAAACCGTGCTGCGCTGGCTGATTACCCGGTGGCGAAGCGCCTGCCCGCATTGGCGGCAGGGTTCGCCTTCGCGACCGTAGACCGTGAGTGACTGGCGGAAGTAGCCCGGGTTGCCCTGGCTGTCCGTGAAGTCCCTCAGGGTAGTGCCGCCCACCTCGATGGCATGGGACAGTACCTCGCGAATGGCCCCGGCCAGCCGGCGGTAACGGGTCCGGCCCACGCGTCCGGCCGGGCGCTGGGGGTGGATGCCCGCCATGAACAGTGCCTCGGAAGCGTAGATGTTGCCGACGCCCACCACGATCTTCGCATCCATGATGAAGGCCTTGACTGCGGCCCGGCGGCCACGGCTCAGTCGGTACAGGACGTCACCGTCGAAGTCCGGCCCCAGGGGCTCAGGCCCGAGCGGGGCAAGCAATGGATGCTGTTCCGGATCCGTGCTCCAGAGCCAGGCACCGAAACGCCGGGGATCATTGAACCGCAACACCCGATCGGCCAGGGGGATCTCCACATGATCGTGCACGCGGCGTGGTTCGTCCGGAAGGCCCAGGCGCAGGCTGCCGGACATGCCCAGGTGCACCAGGGCCGCACCACGGGCGTTCCGGAGCAACAGGTACTTGGCGCGCCGGTCCACGGCGGTGATGGGTGTCCCGACCAGATGCTCTGGCAGCTCCGGCGGGATGGGCCAGCGCAGGGAGGGATTGTGCACTCGCACTTCGGAGGGCGTCACGCCCTCGAGCCAGGGTGCAATGCCACGCCGTGTGGTTTCGACTTCGGGCAGTTCCGGCATGGGTCAGGCCACCTCGAACAGGCTGTAGGCTACCTGGCCCGCTTCCTTGCGCCGTGCCAGGTCCCATTCCGGGGGGATAGAAGGCTCATGGTCACGCTCGTGTTCCACGTAGACGCGCGCGTTGCGCGCGAGCAGGCCGGAGGCTGCCAGTGCCCCGCAGACCGGCTCGACCAGGCCGGCCCGGAAGGGCGGATCCATGAACGCGATCCGGATGGCCCCGGTCGGCTCCGCCGTTTTGAGCCAATCCAGAACATCCTGCCTGACCACGGTACCTCCCCTGGCATCGAGGGCGGTCAGGTTCCGGGAGAGGGCGCGGCCGAGGTCCGAGCTCTGTTCCACAAAGGTGACGCTTTCAGCCCCCCGGGAGAGGGCTTCCAGCCCCAGTGCCCCGCTGCCGGCGAACAGGTCCAGGCAGTGGCTCCCCGGCAGGATCGGCATGAGCCAGTTGAACAGGGTCTCGCGCACCCGGTCCGGTGTGGGGCGAACGCCGTCCACGGCGGGGAACGCCAGTGTGCGGCGCCGCCAATTTCCGCCGATCAGGCGGACCTGGCCCTGGTCATTGCGCCGGCCCCGGCGCTGGCTGCGTGGTGGCATGCTGTGTTCGCTTTTTGGACGGCCCTGCTGAGGGCCGGTAGAATAACGCGCCTTGACCACGCCCGACCAGTTTCCCCGATGGTCGGCCAATGGCACCGATGAACCATGGGGCAGGATGGATCGCCATGAACGCAGAACTGATTTTCAACGCCCTTTTCGTGCTCTTTGTCGCCTGGTTCGTGGTGGACCTGGTTCGCGGCCGGCAGCAGATCCCTAAGCCGCCGAAGCCGCCGAAGCCGCCTGAGCGCCAGCCGCAGGCAGGGGCCGAAGAAACGCCGGCAAAGACCCCTGAAGCGGAAGCGCCCGTGGAGCAGGCGCCCGCTGAGGCTGAGCCGGCCCCGGCTCCCGAACCGGAAGAGCCGGTCAGCTTTTTCCAGCGCATGCGCGAGGGGCTGGGCCGCACCCGCGGCCAGCTGGCGGATGGTCTGGCCGGCCTGTTCGCCAGTAACAAGAAGATTGACCGGGACCTGCTCGAAGAGATCGAAAACCTGCTGCTCACCGCCGACGTGGGCATGACCGCGACGACCGAGATCATCGACAGCCTGACGGAGAAGCTTGAACGCAGTGAGCTGAAGGATTCGGACGCGCTGTTCCAGGCCCTGCGGGAGGAACTGCACGGTATTCTGGAACCCTGTACCACGCCGCTGGAGCCGGAAACGGAGAATAAGCCCTTCGTGATCCTGATGGTGGGCGTGAACGGCGTGGGCAAGACCACCACCATCGGCAAGCTGGCGCAGCGCTACCAGAAGGAGGGCAAGAGCGTGATGCTGGCGGCCGGCGATACCTTCCGTGCTGCAGCCGTGGAGCAGCTCCAGGTCTGGGGTGAGCGCAATAACGTGCCGGTGGTCGCCCAGCACACCGGTTCCGACAGCGCCTCTGTCATCTACGACGCACTGGAGTCCGCCCAGTCCAAGGGCACGGACGTGCTGATTGCGGATACCGCCGGCCGGCTCCAGAACAAGGACAACCTGATGAACGAGCTGGCCAAGGTAGTACGGGTGATGAAGAAACTCGACACCGAGGCGCCGCACGAGATCATGCTGGTGCTGGATGCCGGCACCGGCCAGAACGCGCTCAGCCAGGCCCAGACCTTCCAGGAGGCGGTGGGCGTGACCGGCGTGACCCTCACCAAGCTCGACGGCACCGCGAAGGGCGGCATCATCTTTGCCATTGCACGCCAGCTGGGACTGCCGATACGCTACATCGGCGTGGGTGAGACGGCGGACGACCTGCGGCCCTTTGCCGCCGACGAGTTCGTCCAGGCCCTGTTTGATGGCCGGGAGTGACCCGGCGCCCAGAGATGAGGCGCGATGATTGAATTCCGCCAGGTAACCAAGCGCTACGGGCAGCAGTTCACCGCCCTGCGGGGGGTGGACTTTGCCATTGAGCGCGGTGAAATGGCGTTCCTGACCGGCCACTCCGGCGCCGGTAAGAGCACCCTTCTCAAGCTCATCATGCTGATGGAGCGCGCCACCGCCGGGCAGGTCCTGGTGGGCGGGCAGGCGCTGGAGAAAACCCCGCGCCGCCGCATTCCCTACATCCGGCGCCATATCGGGGTCGTTTTCCAGGACCACCAGCTGCTGTTTGATCGGACGGTCTTCGACAACGTGGCCATGCCGCTGCAGGTGACGGGCGTGCCACCCAACGAGATTGGCCGGCGTGTTCGGGCGGCACTGGACAAGGTGGGGCTGCTCAAAAAGGAGCAGCTCAATCCAGTCAGCCTTTCCGGCGGAGAGCAGCAGCGGGTCGGCATTGCCCGGGCGGTCGTGAACAAGCCGCCGCTGCTGCTGGCGGACGAGCCCACGGGCAACCTGGACCCGGCGCTGTCCTCGGAAATCATGGACCTGTTCCGGGAGTTCAGCCGCGTGGGTGTCTGCGTCCTGGTGGCGACCCATGATATCGGGTTAATTGAGACCATGGGTCAGCGCACCCTGCAGCTCTCGGGCGGCGAGCTGGTACAGGATGGTTTGCCGACAGCGCTGGAGGTCGGGCATGGCTGAAGCACGTCAGCAGACCTCCCGGGGGGCGGCCAGGGCGCGCACGCCCTGGAGGGACCAGCTCCAGAGCTGGTTCAGTCACCACCGGCGCTCCGCCCGGGACAGTGCCGCGCGCCTGCGCGACGCCCCGTTGTCCAGTCTGATGACCGGCCTGGTGATGGGTATCGCACTCGCCCTGCCCACGGCGTTGTTCCTGATCATGGCCAGTATCCAGCAGATCGGCGGGGGCTGGGAACAGGCCGGGCGCCTCAGCGTCTACCTCACCCCGGAGACCGACCTGGAGAGGGCGGAGGCGCTGGCCGAACGCTGGGTGGACAATGCAGCGGTGGGGGATGTGCGGATCATACCCCGCGAGGAGGCCATGGCAACGATGCGCTCCAGTGAGGGCTTCGGCGGCACCCTGGACTTCCTCGACGAGAACCCGCTTCCGCACACCCTGGTGCTGACGCCTGATCGCGCCTACCGTGAGGCCAGCGTTCTGGAGGACCTGGCGGAACGACTGCGCCAGGCGGACGGGGTGGCCCAGGTCAAACTGGACCTGGCCTGGCTTCAGCGCCTCAATGCCATGGCAGAGGTCCTGGGGCGGGGTACCCAGGCCCTGGCGCTGCTGCTGGTCGTGGGTGTGGTGCTGGTGATTGCGAACACGGTCCGGCTGGCCATCGAGAACCGGCGTCGCGAGATCATCGTGGCACGGCTGGTGGGCGGAACCGACAGCTTCGTTCGCCGACCCTTTCTCTATACCGGGCTCTGGTATGGGGTATTGGGTGGACTACTGGCGTGGTGGCTGGTTGAAGTGGCATTCTGGTGGCTGAGTGGCCCGGTGAGCCGTCTGGCCGAACTCTACAACAGTGGTTTTGAGCTCCAGAGACCGGGGCCTGATGAAGTGGTCCTTCTCCTTGGCAGTGCCCTGCTGCTGGGGTGGCTCGGTGCCTGGTGGGCGGTGCACCGCCACCTCCGGGCGATTGAACCGGAATAATCCATCATCCGGGATAGTCCGTATGGACGATCGGGTCTTGAAAACGCAATAAAGGATCATATATTAGTCATCAGACTCTTTGTCGGGAGACAATGAATACAGGGGAAAGCACCATGGGGACAGAACTGCAGCTAAGCCAAAATCTGGTGCCGGGTGCCAATCTGGAGAGTTACGTCCAGACCGTGAACCAGATTCCGGTACTGAGCTCCGATGAGGAACAGACACTGGCACAGCGGTTCCAGGAACACGGAGACATTGAAGCCGCACGGCAGATGGTCCTGTCGCACCTGCGGTTCGTCGTGCACATTGCCCGCAGTTACTCCGGCTACGGCCTGGCCCAGGCCGACCTGATCCAGGAAGGCAACGTCGGCCTGATGAAGGCGGTCAAGCGCTTCGACCCCGATTACGGCGTGCGCCTGGTGTCCTTTGCCGTGCACTGGATCAAGGCCGAAATCCACGAGTTCATCCTGCGCAACNNACCACCAAGGCCCAGCGCAAGCTGTTCTTCAACCTGCGCAGCTCCAAGAAGCGCCTGGCCTGGCTCAACAATGACGAGACCGAGGCGGTGGCGAAGGATCTGGGCGTAGAGCCGAAGGTGGTCCGGGAGATGGAAGGCCGTATGGCCTCCCACGATATGGCCTTCGATGCGCCAACCGATGACGACGATGAAACCGGCTGGCAGGCGCCCGTCCACTACCTGGACGACAAGCGCTATGACCCGGCCAGCCAGCTGGAGCAGGCTGACTGGAGCCAGGATTCCAGCGAGCGGCTTGGCCATGCGTTATCGTCGCTGGACGAACGCAGCCAGGACATCCTGCGCCGTCGCTGGCTCAGCGAGAACAAGGCCACGCTTCATGAGCTGGCCGACGAGTACGGCGTATCGGCCGAGCGGATACGGCAGCTCGAGAAGAACGCCATGAAAAAGATCCGCACAAGCATGGTGGCGTGACCGCTGCCATGGTTGGGTTGATCAGAGGCCGCTCCTGAGGGAGCGGCCTTTTTGTTTGTGGGAATGGTCGTTCTTAATACATGGTAACTTTGCCGGTAATGCCCCTCGCCCCTAACCTGCCGGCGATCTGTTAATGTTTTTCAAGGCCTCACACAAAAGGGGGATGTCAGGTGCGTGTACTGGTGATTGAAGACGATCAGGATGTGGCGGACTACCTGAACAAGGGTCTGCGGGAAAGTGACTACGTGGTCGACCATGCCACTGAGGGCAAGGAAGGCATGACAATGGCGGCGGCTGGCGATTACGACGTGATGATCGTTGACCGTATGCTGCCCGGGATGGATGGCCTCAATATCATCAAGACCATCCGGGCGACGGGTAACCAGACGCCGGTACTCATCCTGAGCGCGCTGGGCGATGTGGACGCGCGGGTGGAGGGGCTGCGTGGCGGTGGCGATGACTACCTCACCAAACCGTTCTCCTTCACCGAGCTGATGGCGCGGCTGGATGTCCTTGCCCGGCGCACGCGTGCGGGCGGTGAGACCGAGACGGTGCTCAAGGTTGCGGATCTGGAGATGGACCTGCTCGCGCGGACCGTGAAGCGCAATGGCATGAACATCGACGTCCAGCCCCGTGAGTTCCGGCTGCTGGAGTACCTGATGCGCCATGCCGACCAGGTGGTCACCCGGACCATGCTGCTGGAGAAAGTCTGGGACTATCATTTTGATCCGCAGACCAACGTCATCGACGTACACATCAGTCGCCTGCGTTCCAAGATCGACAAAGGGTTTGAAAAACCGTTGCTGCAGACCATTCGTGGCGCCGGGTACATGCTTCGTGACGATTCTTAGCCAGCTCCGGACCTCTACTTTCCAGGTCGCGATGCTCTACATGGTGGTGTTCGCCACCTCCGTGTTCATCCTGCTGGCGTTCATATACTGGCGTACAGCCGGTTTCATGATGGAGCAGACCGACCAGACGATTGAGGCGGAAATCGTGGGGCTGGCTGAACAGTACCGCTCACGCGGCATCAACGGCCTCATGAACGTGGTGCGTGAACGGGTGGCCCGGGATCCGGACGGGCAGTCCCTGTACCTTTTCGCCACTGAGGATTACCTCAAGCTCGCCGGCAACCTGCCCAAGTGGCCGGAAGACGCCAAGACCAGCAATGGCTGGATCGATTTCACTCTGGATGAATCCATGGGCTTCGAGGGCGAGCCCCGTCGTGCACGGGCGCGCGTATTCGAGGTCCAGGGCGGCCTCAGGTTGCTGGTGGGGCAGGACATCAGTGAACTCAGCCGGGTCAAGAGCCTGATCGAAGCGGCCATGAACTGGGGCATGGGCATCTCCCTGGGGCTGGCGCTTATTGGCGGGTTCCTGATGAGCCGGAGCACCACCCGCCGAATTGAGGTGATCAACCAGACGGCCTACCGGATCATGCACGGGGATCTGTCCCAGCGTGTCCCCACCCGTGGTACCCAGGATGATTTCGATCAGCTGGCCGACAACCTCAACCAGATGCTGGACCGCATCGAGTACCTGATGGAGGGAATCCGCCATGTCTCGGACAGCATCGCCCATGACCTGCGTACGCCGCTGACCCGGCTGCGCAGCCAGCTCGAGAACACCCTCATCAACCTCAAGGACCCGGAAACCCAGGACCAGGTGGGCGAAGCCGTGGCGGAAGCCGACCAGTTGCTGGGGACCTTCAACGCCCTGTTGCGCATCGCACGGCTGGAAACCGGCGGCAAGACCCTGCAGAGTGAGCCGCTGGAGCTTGGAACCCTGGTCACGGACGCAGTGGAACTCTATGAAGCGCTGGCCGAAGAAAAGGATCAGGTGCTGGATTTTGAGACGCCCGATGAGGTGCCGCTGCTGGCGGATCGGGACCTGTTGTTCCAGGCGGTCAGCAACCTGATCGATAACGCCATCAAGTACACGCACCAAGGCGGTCGTATCCGTGTCGCCGTGCATCGAGACGGGGATCAGGCGGTGCTGGAAGTGGCGGACAGCGGGGATGGCGTGCCCGACCAGGAGAAGGAAAACATCTTCGGTCGTTTCTACCGTGTGGGCAAGAGTCGCTCACAACCCGGCAATGGCCTGGGGCTCAGCCTGGTCAGTGCCGTGGTGGAGCTGCACGAGGGCCGTATCGACCTGTCGGATGCTGAGCCCGGCGCCGAAAGGCCGGGGCTCAAGGTTACGCTCTACCTCCCGGCGCGCCCGCCGTCCGGGGACAGCGGCGAGCGGGAGTCCTAGGCCTGGCGCGGGTTCAGGCGCTCTTGCCACCGATCAGGCCGCGCACGGTCTCGCTGGCGATGCGGACCGGGCGGAAGGCCAGTTCCGAGGCGCTGTCCGCCAGCGCCCGGTAGCGCGCAGCACGGGCATGCAGGCTGTCCATTTCGCCCTCGAAGCGGCTTTTTTCCGCCATCACGAAGGCCGCCAGGGTGTGCCGGTTAACCCGGCTGGTGATACCGAGGCTTTCGAGCTGGTAGCCGACACGATCAAGACCGTTCAGCGCCATTGCAGTCATTTTCTTGGTGTTCATTGGCGTCACCTTTTGACGTTGTTTCCGGAGTCAGTCTGGCAAAAGGCTACTGCGGATGATTAGAGTGGGCAACCTAACGATTCGGTGAAATGTCACTGACCGGCGCCAGGAGCCTATGGGACGCTATCGACCACCGCGCCAGCGCGGATCCCGTTACATTACCCCGGAGGGCGAGCGTGCCCTGCGTGAGGAACTGCGTTACCTGTGGAAGGAAAAGCGGCCCGCCGTGACCCAGGCGGTCAAGGAGGCCGCCGCCCAGGGGGACCGCTCCGAGAACGCCGAGTACATCTACGGCAAGAAGCAGCTGCGCGAGATCGACAGCCGGGTTCGCTTCCTCAGCAAGCGCCTGGATGAGCTGACAGTGGTGCGCGAATCCCCCCATGAGACCAGCCGAGTCTTCTTTGGTGCCTGGGTTACGCTGGAGGATGACGAGACCGGTGAGGAGGTGCGCTACCGTCTCGTTGGGCCGGATGAGTTCAACGTGCGCGAGGGGCTCCTGAGTGTGGATGCGCCCCTCGCCAGGGCCATGCTGCGTAAGCGCGTGGATGACGAGGTCGTCCAGAAGACCGAGGACGGGGAGCGGCTGTGGATCATCACCCACATAGAATACCCCTGAACAACGGGAATGCGAGCCCGTTGGCGATTTTCTGATCGCCGTCGCGGTATCATGGGGGAAATCCGCTGGATAGGGAGTATCCGGTATGCCGGCCCGTTATCACCGTTGCCATTCCAGGCTGATCGGGGCGCTCATGATGGCGCTCACGGTGCCCCTGTATGCCCAGCAGGACGCCGGGGAAGACGATGCCATTGCGGCTCCACGGGAACGCTCCACGCCGGAGAGCATCCAGTTCGCGCCCGTGGACGAGGAGCAGCTTGGTGATACCAGCATCCAGGGCGCGCTGGGCCCGCCGTCCGCGGGTCTCGTGGGCTCTGGTACGGAGGTGTTGGTGGAACCGGTGTATCTCAGCGATGAGCTCCGGCGTGCCCTGGAGCTGGAGCGGAGCCAGCTGGAGCGCCAGCGGGAACAGCTGCTCGGGCCCAACCTGAACCGGACGCCCAGCGCGCCCCGGATCCAGTATCCGGGGTTCGAGAACCGGACCTACGACCCGGGATCGACCACCCGTACACGGGTGCGTGAGTAACGGCCAGTGTCATGC
>JABAHQ010026814.1_pt2 | contig 10598 bp, 6 predicted proteins | sample 7062091 | NCBI WGS metagenome assembly JABAHQ01 (sample SAMN14534359, study PRJNA622989) | marine sediment metagenome | biome: marine biome [ENVO:00000428]; feature: marine pelagic biome [ENVO:01000023]; material: deep marine sediment [ENVO:00002113] | place: India: Gulf of Kutch | collected...
GCCCCGGTAACGACCCCGAACGGCGACGATCAGCCTGTTCCATTCATCCTTCAGGTGGCGCAGGGTGACCAGCTCCGATCCGAGGAGCAGGACCTCCACCCCGGTCTCCTCGGCGAGCTCGGCGTAATGGAGAAGGATCTCCCGCCAATGGTCGAACCATGCGCCGACATCTTCGGGCATGATCGCCCCTTCCCACGTTCCATCGTCGGGAAACAGCGGCGTAAGGAGGACCACCCCCATCCCCATGCGGTGGATCTGGGAGATCACCTGGCGGAGAGCCTCGTCGCTCGCGGTCCTCTCCGGATCGCGATGGGGGTCTGAGTCGGTTTTTCCATCCTGGTAAGCGATGGCGAACAGGCCGATGTAGTTTGGGCAAAGCCTCGCCTGAATCTCTCGTAGATCATCCGCCACACTGGGCTTGAGATAGCTCTCCTTCTCCCAGGCAAGATACCACACAGCTCGAATGAGCTCCGGTTCCGCGGTGGAATCTCCGCGCGCGGATAGGGCAAGCAGCGCTTCGAGGGTATCAAAGGCGTAGGCGTCGTCAGATATCGCGGTAAATGCGCCATAAACAGGAGATCCTGGATCAAGCTGTTGGTAGGGCAGGACCTTCTCCGTGATGATCTGCTCGGCAAATGAGCGGTCGCCAAGCTCCAGGGCAACTCGGGCGATCAGGGCATAGACGGCAATGTTATCCCAGGTCACCAGCGGTGCGCCAGACTCAGGATCGTATCGGGCGAGTATCTCGCCCTTAGCTGCATATTCATCCTCAACGAAACTGAGGAAGTTTCGCGCCGCGTCTAGCGCAGCGGGACCGCCAAAGCTTTGGCCATAAGCGGCCAGATAATATGCAATCTGGGCCATCTGGGCCATGTTCCCATCGCCCTTTTCATAGATCCGCTCCCCTGGAAGATAGCTTTTGTAGAATAGTCCTTGGTCTGTCGCTCCTGAGAGCGCTATCTCCAGATTCACGGCGAGCGGCTCTTCCCAAGAGCTATCCCCTCGGGCGAGTCTAGCCATGGCCCCAAAGTCAAGCTGAGCCAACAGAACCCTATCGCCGTATCCCGCTCGCTCAAACTCCGGGGTCCAAGAGGCGTAATAACGGAGTGTCTTATCTGAGGCGATGTTATGTCCTTTGAGCCCTTCGCCGATCCTAAGAGCTAGCTCCTTATATGCCCCATCTCCCCACAAATCATGGGCTAGAAGGAGGGCTTCTACCACGCGCAGGCTGTCCCCCGTGTCGTTAGAATAGGTCCCCCAGGTGCTCTGCGATGGTTGCATCCCGGCGTCCAACTTCCAATAAAGCAATCCCAGATGTTCCTCGACGAAATAGTCATCTATCGCTTGCACTTGCTGGTCGAGGAGCTGGCGGTCCCCCTCGCGGGCGGCATAGAGCAGCAAGAGACCGTTGTTTTGGAGCAGGACATCGTGGGGGGCGACTAGCTCCTCCCCGGAACTGGGGATATTCTGATATTGGGTATAGACGCCCCCATGTTCGTTGATCATCTTGGTCAGGATGAAGTGGAGGGCCAGGTACTGCGGCGAGACCTGGGCCACAAGTTGGGTCACTCGACTGGGGCTGAGCGCTTGTCCCAAGATCAGCAGTAGTAGAATGAGGAGCAATGCTTTCCCTACTCTCATTTGGCCACCTCCTCTACAGTATATCTTACGGTCTTTGTCCAGTGTGGCCTCTGACGGGTGAGGATGCTGATCCAGCCTAAGATGAGCACCGGCACCCAATGATAGGCATATACTACGGTCAATGGCACCAGATACAATATTTTATATATGGGGATCCTCGCCCACAGTAATCCCAGGACCATCATGGGGACGAAGCTGAACGAGTTGGCCAGCAGGAAGGCCAGGCTGAAACTGTTTGTGATCCTCAAGGCCCCCGTGAAGTTGAGGAGGGAGAGAAGAAAGGAGAGGAGGACGATGAATGGCACGGTCCAGAAGCTGAGGTAATAGTGGAGGTCCAGCTTCTTGACCAAGGGAATCCTGGCCCTATGGATTTTCCCGCTCAACAGATGTCTCAAGAAGACTTGCAGCGTCCCCCAAGCCCAGCGATGGCGCTGCCTAAACAGCACTTTAAAGGATTCCACCCCTTCTTGCTCCACCCACCTATCCATGAATTTAACCCGCCCCCCGCGCAAATGGATCCGGGTCCCCAGATCCAAGTCCTCGGTGAGGGCCCGGTCATCCCAGCAACCTCCCTCTCGGCTCAGTCGCTCCAGGACAGCGGAGCGGACGAACTGCCCGTTACCCCCCAGGGCCACCGCCCCGGATGTTCGGTCGCGGACCGTTTGAGTTATAAAAGAGAAGGTAGTAAATTCGACATCCTGAAGGGCAGCCAGCAGGTTGTGGCCGTTCCTGATTCTAACTCCACACTGGGCAGCGGCAACCGAACCGTCACCGAATATCCTTCCCACCTCGATGAACAAATCGTCCTCAACCGCCCTACCGTCGGCATCGAAGACCCCGATTACCCATGTTTCTAAATCTCTGTCGGGGTAGCGCAGGCAGAGGTGGGAGAAGCCGTGGTTCAGGGCGTCGCCCTTCCCCCGTCTTGAACGATAGGGGCCTCTTTGCAGAAGGTAGACATTCTGGTGGGCAGCGGCCAGCCTCTCGGCGACGGCTAGAGTGCCGTCATCGCTGTTGTCATCGATGATTAGGACCTCCAACCAGCCGGGATAGGGGAGGGCCAGCAGCCGCAGCACCGTCCTCTGCAACACCCGCTCCTCGTTCAGCGCGGGGATCATGATGGTGATTATGGGGAGGTCTCTACCTGAGTCTATCAGAGCGATATCCCCATCGCTGCTGTTCCCCATCGCCGCATAGAAACGGGTGGCCAGGAAGTATAAGCAGAGGAAAAGGTTGTAAAGGACACAATAGAAGAGGAAGAAGAAGGTGAGGAAGTCGGTGGAGATGGTCATGTCTCAGCCTCTTCTGCTCCCTGCATGGCGGAATGTGCCCCAGGAATGGCGATGGTCTCCAGTGTCTCGCCGTTTCGAACCGCCGCAACCCCCTCGCCTTTGTCAAGATGCCGCATGGCCCAATTGAGAAGCTCAATGGCGGTCTTTAGTACCTCTGTGCGTGATGATGCCCCCATCTGCTTCTTCAAGCGATCGAGTTTGTCGATAGTCTGGTCAGGAAGGATGAACTGGGCTCTTCTCTTGGCCATTGTGGTAGTCTGACCTCCTTCTATTCTTTATTTATTGCCCAGCAAGGACGAGACCGGTTTAAAGGTCCATCCCTGCTCCTTCAGGACCGCAATGATCCTCTTCAGCCCCTCCAACCCCATCTTTGGGTGATAGAAGAACGAAGCGAGTGCACCGTGTTGTAAGCCGGCGAGCAGCCGGGCTTCCTCTAGAATCGTGTCTACGTCTGCATCTGGAGAGGCCCCACTTACGTAATTTAGGTTTGTTGGGACATATAGGTTGGTTTCGGTCTCTACTGGATAGGGGGCGAGTTTCAGGTCAAAACCCCAGCGGGGGTCCTCATACATCAGTTCAAAATACTTTTCAAACACCGCATAGGCCTCCTCACCAGCGGCATAATGCGGTGTCTCCCAGCCGACCAGGTAAGGCCCCAAGCCGGAAAATTCGATCTCCATCAGGGCATCGGCCACCCGTTGCTCGGCGTATTTCGCACCGCCTATGGGAGTCCCGCTTTCCTCGTCCCAGAACTCGTAGTCTTCAGCCGTTACCCCATCGTATTGATGGGTAGCGCCATGGAGGACGAACTCTCCCCCATCCAAGAGGGCGTTCTTGACCATGATTCTGAAGTCCCTGTCCTGGCTCAAGCGGGTCTCTTGGCCATCCTTGTCCACGTATATCGGGATCAAGGCCAAGGCGAACGGGACATTTTCGCTCCTCAACAAGCCGGTGATGGAGAGCAACTCTTGGGCGTCGGTGAGGGCATGGATGTCCTCCAGCCGCACCAGGGCTATCTTGCCACGTTCTATTCCGTAGACCTCGTTTAAGATGTCCAGGAAGACAAGGTGGGCTCCGAAGGGGATAAGATAGGCGGTGGGGTGAAAGCCAACGAAATAAAAGCATTCTCCATCTGCCGGATAATAGGTCTGCTTGGCGCTGACCATGATCGGGGCATCCTCCACGGTAGCCCGAGCTCGGGCGAGCTCGCCGTTGATCACCTCAACCGAGACGCGGTCCGGTGCAGTCAGGGTGTAGCTCGCTCCGGAGTCGAGGTAGCGCAGCTTCACCGGCCCACTTCCTGTGGAAAGCGTCCCATAACCCAGGCCGTAGAGCTGTAGGTAGGCCTGGACCTTATCTAGGTGGTAACCGATCCAAATTACCTTCTTCTTAGTCCTACCCTCACCTTCGAAGATATCCACCACTAGCTCCGGGGGTGGGGGCTGCTGATAGTCCGTCGCATAGTAGATGATCACCTCGAAGTCCCGGTACAATCCACTCTTGTATGATTCGTATATCCCTTCCTGATAGAGCACTTGCACGCTGGTCTGGTAGGAGGCCTCCAGCCAGACGGCCAGCTTGGAGACGAACGGCTCGGTCAGCTCCGTTCGCCTCGAGGTGACGATGAGCGTCCGCGAGCGGGAGCTTCGCCCGAAGATGCTCTTGATGGTGAAAGTAGTATAGGCCTCACAGTAGATTTCACTGGCTTGTGAGAGAAGTATCGCATGTGCCTCATAGTCGCCCATATTGCGGAAGGGCTCCCCAGTTATGGGGAGGGAGAGTAAAAGCTCATCCCACTCTGCCCCCTTGCGCAGGGAGATGTTCTCCTGAGTGCTCAAGGTGACGTAGGTCCCGAAGGGTTGCTTTAACTCCAGCTCCAATCGAGCGTTCTTTATATCCAGCAGGCTGGGGTCCGCGTTAACTTTAAGCCACATGTAAAGCTGGACTTGCTCATCGGGATGGTATGCGGGCTTGTCGGTCGATATCTCCATGACGCAGAGCGGGGCGGCCGCATAATGGACCGCTGTTGATGTGGGAAGAAGAAGCATTATCCCGATGCCGATCAACAGAAATAGCGTCGTTCTGCTACGGCTCCAGATGTTGCCCAAGATCCCAATTCGCCTTCTCATTTTGTTAATATCTCCTTCTTGTAGTATATTTTGCTTCCTCTTTAATTCTATCCCCCATACCTCCTCAGAGTGATCTGCATTACTTGAAAAAAGTGGGCGAGCCTGCTAAAATAGAAGAAGGCGCACAGCGGATAGCTCCATGGTATTGCCGAGGCGGGGAAACCTTGGTACCTAGTTATCACTGTGCGCCTCCTCTTTTACGAGCTCAAGCTCGCTCTCCTTTCCTTAAAGCTGCTACTGGATCATAGTTCGGGGTTGGGGAACTCCGGAAATCTAACCTTACAGGTAGGGCAATGCTCTGGGGAGCGGATAAAGGAGAGAAAAGACCATTCCGCATACCGCCCAGGTTGCCAGAGCACTCCATAAGCCAACCTCCTACTTTCCCTGCCTCTGGCAACCCGACTGCCTCAGGGAGGCTCGCGGTTTTGCGCCGTCGTCTTGCGACGACTCTGCCTTTTCAGAGGCGCTTTACTTATAGTTCAAACGGGTTCGACTGTCTGTTATGTGTATTACATTTGGTGTCGATTCCTGCGTAAATTCGAGCTCATAATAGCAGGGCCTCCATTGAAATGCTATGCCAGGTCGATGAATTTTTTCTGGATAGAAGATGGAATTTTCCTGGAAAAAGGCGGGCTGTCAAGGGGCCAGCTTATACCCGAACCCGCGCACCGTAAGCACGATTTCGGGATTCTGTGGGTCCCTCTCAACCTTCTTCCGTAAGAGATAGATATACTTCTGCACATCGCTGGGGCGGGCGAAACTGCTCCCCGGCCAGAGATGCTCGACGATCTCACGGTCGGCGAAGACCCTACCGGGCTCTAAGGCAAGAAGCTGCAAAAGCTCATACTCCTTAGGGGAGAGGCTCACCGTCTCTCCCCTGATCTTGACCGTCTTGCCCTTGTCATCGATGAAGAGATTGCCGACCTCGATGATAGCCCTTTTCGGCGCGGCCTGGGAGCGCCGCAGCACCGCCTCAATCCGCAGCCCAACCTCTATCAGATCGAATGGCTTGGTGATATAGTCATCGGCCCCCAGTGAGAAACCTTGGATGGTGTCCGTCGCAGCGTCCTTGGCGGTGAGCATCATTACCGGGGGAGAACTCCTCTCTCTTATCCTCTTCAGCACCTCCCAGCCATCCATCCCCGGCATCATCACATCCAGGAGCACTAGGTCTGGCTTTTCCTTATCGCAGTACTCCAGGGCCTTCTCGCCATCCCCAGCGGTGATGGTGGAGTATCCGCGTGACTGTAAGAAGGTCTTCAAAAGCTTCAGAACACCGGGATCATCATCAACTAGCAGTATCTTTCCGCGCGCCATACCTCACCTCCAAGATCCTGTCGACCCTCTCGGCTAGCTCTTCTGGATTGAACGGCTTCCCGGTATAGCCATCGGCACCCAATTCGGTCCCTGTGGCTATATCCCATCCTCTATCGGTGAACTCTAGTATTTTTTGAATTAGCTCTTTGGGGTCAAGCTTCTTGCTCAAGGACTCTTTTGCCCCCGGCGCCTTGATCTCCTCAGGGCCTCCGCGCCATCACAAGAGAATTCCACCTGGAGACCTTCCCGCTCTAGAAGCCGCTCTATTAGCTCAGAGAAATCGGGGTCATCGTCCACAATCAGGATCGGTCGACCTTTTCCAGCTCGATCCAGCTCCTTGAGAGCGGCAGAATGACTGTGAAGGTGCTGCCTTTGTTGAGCTCACTTTCGACGGTAATCTCTCCCCCATGCCTATCAATCGTGGCCTTGACGATGGAGAGCCCCAGGCCGCTGCCTTCTGCTTCTTTGACATAAGGGTTATCGGCGCGGAAGAATCTCGTGAACAACCGCCCCCGTTCCTCTTCGGTCATCCCGATGCCGGTATCCTCGACCTGCACAATCGCTCCTCCACTCTTACTTCTGGCCCTCAGCCAGACAGAGCCCTCCTTAGTGAATTTTATGGCGTTGGAGAGCAGATTGGCGAAGGCCTGAGCGAGGTAGTCCGCACTGCCTTTTACTGTTATCCCATCCTCGATCTTAGCCCTGAAAGAGAGCCCTTTCCACTCGGCGCTCACGGCAAAGGTCTCGGCTACATCCCGCAAGATCTCATCCAGCTTAAGCTCTCTGAACTCAAACCTTCGCTCGCCTGATTCGATCTTTTCGATATCCAGCAGATCGTTGATCAGCTCTGTCAACCGGTCGGAATTTCTGGCGATGACCTGGAGAAACTCCTCTTGGGTCCGGTTCAGCTCCCCAGCATCACCGGCCAGCAGTAGGTCAGCATAGCCCTTGATTGAGGTGAGCGGAGTGCGCAGCTCGTGCGATACGGTGGACACAAACTCTGATCTTAATTGCTCAATCTTCTTCTGCTCGGTGATATCCCGTAGTATCCCTTGATAGCTGCTAAGCCTCCCCGTGGCATCCTTGATCGCCACGCTGATCTCATGTACCGTCTTTATCGTCCCATTCTTATGTTTATACCGGAGCTCCATGTCCACGTAGCCATCCCTTTCCAGTCGCGCGCGAAACTCCTCCCTTTGTTGGGGGTCAGCGTAATTCTCGCCGAGATCGAGCTTGACCAGCTCCTCTTTGCTGTATCCTAATATATTAGCTACTGCTGGGTTCACATCGAGCAGCCGTCCTTCCGCATCGCATACGTAGATCACTTCCTTGCTATTTTCAAAGATATTGCGATACTTCCTCTCCGACCTCTGCAGCGCCTCCTCAGCTCGCTTGCGCTCGGCTAGATTCTGTATCGATTGCTGTAGCTCTGCTGTGGCGATATCGTGGCCCAGGGGTTCGGCCGGAGGTATGTAGTAGAAGTTATCGTAGACCTCCATGCCGACAACAGCAATGGGATGGGTGCGCAGCACGTCCAGCAGCACCGCCGGGGCGAACCGTCGCCGATCATACTGGCAGATAGCCAGACAGTTGCTGCCGGGAAAGAACTCGTTCAGCTTCGCCTCGTACTTGATCAGCCGCTCGGAACCAGACAACCCCCGTAGCGCCCAGCTCATCTCGCCTGTGACGCGCAGGGCTAGGTAGCCCTCGGCAAGGGCACGCTCCGTTTCAATCTGTAGCAGAGCGATCATTCCATCTGGATCAAAAACGCCCTCTCGCATATAAGCGTCATCAGCGGCAAGAATGCTCAGTTGCCCACTTGCCAGATAGGGCTCCACTTCTAGCCCGTCGTCCTGCAGATACCCCAGGACGGTCTTGGCAGTGTGGGCATCCACGATATAGATCACCTTCTCGCCCCGCTCCAGTCCCTGGCGCAAGAAAGGGGTGAGCACCGCCCGGTGCTCCTCTTCCGTCTCGTACAGGCAACAGAGGTGATCCCCGGGCCCCAGATCCTTTATTGTACGTGAGGAATGAGTAGGCAGATACCGTTCCTTACCCTCCTGCAGTGCCCCCTCTGCCCACTCACACTCGGTTTCTGATGCTTCCAATTCAGCAATCTCTGCCGCTCCATTTATGGGCTGCTCCTTTGTCTTAACTCTACCTTTCATCTTGTATACTCACCGATCTAGACTGCAAGCTCATCTAACCGATGTGCAAATCCCTCCATCCCCATTTTAGCACTCAGGCCTCGCTTATTCAAGGGTGCGTCTGTAATGAGCATTACATTAGCGCTCAATTATTGTATAAACTCCATCTCAATATCTCATCATAATCCCTCACGGCCACGGCAAATCCGCTGGCGATTTGGCTAACCCAGGAAACTTGACCTCCCTCCTCGCCCTCTTCTATGATTTCCCCACAGGGGAGTCGAATGCCGGATAAGCTTCTGTGGGCAATTCTAGGTGTAGCTTTGGCTGCGGCCTTGTTCTTGGTCCAAGAGCTCAAGGTGGGGGTCAAAGTTTCCACCTTCCAAAAGGGGATTTCCTATGCCTCTTGGCAACATGATGGCTATGATAGTCCGGAAGCAGCCCAGGCGATCGCGCTCCTGAGGGAGAGGGGGGTGGAGTGGGTCTCCCTGGTGGTGACCTGGTATCAGGAGACTCAACAGAGCCAGGTGATCTACCGCGATCCGCGCCTCACTCCGGATGATGAAGGCTTAATTCGGACGATCGAACTGATCCATCGGCTGGGGATGAAGGTGCTGTTGAAGCCAACGGTTGATATTAAGGATGGTGCCTGGCGCGGGCAGATCCGGTTCGAGGGCGAGGAGGATTGGCAAGCCTGGTTCTCCAGCTATCGCTATTTCATCAACCATTACGCTGAACTGGCCGCAAAGCATGGGGTGGAGGAGTTCTGCGTCGGGGTGGAGCTGGCGGGGACGGTCCATCGCGAGTCAGAGTGGCGCTGGATCATTGAAAACGTGAGGGCGCGCTTCAAGGGGCCCTTGGTCTACGCGGCCAATTGGGACAATTATGGGAACGCACGGTTCTGGGATGCCTTAGATTACGTAGGAATCGATGCCTATTTCGAGTTGGCCGTCGAGGAAAACGTTGATCTGGAGGGGTTGCTGGCTGCCTGGGCCTCATGGGTGGAGGAGTTGGAGGCTTTCCAGCGGAAGCTGGAGCAGCCGATCATCTTTACCGAGGTGGGTTGCCGAAGTATCGCTGGGGCCAGCGCCCGCCCTTGGGATTGGGCCACTGCCGGAGAGATTGACCTCCAAGAGCAGGCCCGCTATTATGAAGCGGCCTTCCGCATGTTTTGGGGAAAATCGTGGTTTTACGGGTTCTATTGGTGGGCCTGGGGGCCCAAGCGGGGCAGATTCGGGGATGATGATACCGGTTATAGCCCTCAAGGCAAGCCCGCAGAGGGAATTTTAACCGAGTGGTATGCTAAGCCAGTGAAACGGAGATAAGGAGGTGAAGATGGACCATTCCTACACCGCTCTTAAGCGAGACAAAAAGGCCTTAATCATCCTGATCTCAACCCTGTTGCTCCTGCTTCTCTTAGTTGATCTTCGGGCGCAGGCCCACCCTGCCAGTGATGCGCCGCAGATTCTCTTGGAGAGTAAGGAGATTGAAGTGGGGCAAGAGGCGATGCTTAAGCTCATCCTGGTCCGCGCTCCCCAAGGGCTGCAGAAGTATGATGTTACCGTCTCTAGTAGGGATAGCAGCATCGCTCGCCTCTGTTGTGCTCGAGGAGAGGCGATTGGGGGGCTCTACTTCCAGGTGCTAAGGCAAACCGAAAGCTCGATCCAGTTTCGGGCTTTGGATCTTTTTGGGAACAGGGTGGAACCGGGAGCAGGGGATGTCACCCTGGCCGAGGTTAAGGTAGTCGGGTTAAAAAGGGGCCGAACGACGCTGGAGGTGAAGTTCAACCTGTTCATCGATGACCAGGGCCGCAGCGTAGCTCCCGAGGTGGAATCGGGCCTGTTGGAGGTGCTCTCTCCAGCTCCGGAACTATCCCCGATCGGTGGCTCGGCTAATCCCCCCCAAGACTTGGATGGCGATGGCTTGTATGAGGACATCGACGGGGACGGAAGACTGACCGCTGAAGATGTCTCCCTGTTCGCCTTCAACATCGATAGCTCTGTCATCCAGACCCACGTGGAATACTTCGACTTTGACCGCGCCGGCGATGTGGATCTTAACGACGCCCAGGC
>JABAHQ010035101.1_pt1 | contig 10592 bp, 10 predicted proteins | sample 7062091 | NCBI WGS metagenome assembly JABAHQ01 (sample SAMN14534359, study PRJNA622989) | marine sediment metagenome | biome: marine biome [ENVO:00000428]; feature: marine pelagic biome [ENVO:01000023]; material: deep marine sediment [ENVO:00002113] | place: India: Gulf of Kutch | collected...
CCGTCGTCGGAGCGGTAGACCCCGTCGCCCTGAAGGACGTTCGCCCGGAGCTGCACCTCGCCCATCCCGATGTAGACCACGTCGGGATCCGAGGGCGCCACCGCCACCGCGCCCACCGAGGCGCTCCCGATCCGGCCGTCGGTGACCGGCCGCCAGGTGGCACCCCCGTCGGTGGTCTTGAAAAGGCCGCCGCCCGTGGCCCCGAAGTAGTACTCTTCGGGCCGGTCGGCGTGGCCGGCGACGGCGATCGAGCGGCCGCCCCGGTCCGGGCCGATCGAGCGCCAGGAGAGGGGCGGGAGGGGTCCGTCCTGGGTGGCCGCAGGGCCCGGCACACCGAGGGCCACGACGAGGACGAATGCGAGGGCGGTCGTCGGCTGCGGGCGTCTCATCGTCGTCGTCCTCCGTGAAGCGATCTCGGGTCGGGGAGCTCCCCGGGCCGGTTCCGCGGCCGCCCGTGCCGGCCCGGCCGCCTCAACGTAGCTCCAGGCTCTCCCGGGTCACCAGGTCCAGGTAGCCCGCGTAGCCGCCCTCCCGCCATCCCTCCACGAAGTCGTCGATCCGCTGGAGGAGCTGGGTGGAGTAGTGGCCCGGCACCGCCTGGGGGTGGGCCGACGCGCAGCGGTTGAAGCAGCTCCGGATCATCACGCTCCGGCGGTCCCGGGGGAGCCCGGCCACGCTCTCGGCGAAGGCGGAGAAGCCTCCCCCCCTCCACATCAGGTAGAACTCCACGTTCGAGGTGTAGAAGGCCGACACGGTGAGGCCCCGACGCCCGATCTCCTCGCCGATCGCCTTCAGGGCATGGGATCCCGCCAGGTCGCCCACCACCGGCACGATCCGATGGGCGGCCTGGAGCTCCTTCAGGAAGCGGAAGTCCTCCGAGCGGGCCAGGTAGTTGCTCCGCCGGCCGTCCAGGTCCCTCGCCAGGATCAGCTCCCGCAGGGTCGGATAGAAGAAGCGGGGCGGCCGTCCGTGGCTTGTGAAGCGGAGGTCCAGGCCCCGGCGGATGAAGGTCCGGTGGAAGCGCTCGATCGTGGCCAGGTCCTCGGCCGAGAGGTCCAGGCCGTAGGAGAGGACCGAGGCGAGGACCTCGCGCACCGCGTCCTCCGCGGCATCCGCGCTCGAGGAGGCGGCGTCCACGGCGGCCACCAGCTCCTCGACGCCGGCGTCGGCCCAGCCTCCCGGGCGCTCCGGCGTCTCCCGGCCCGTCCAGAGGGCCAGGTACTCGGCCCGATCCCGGGCCCGCTCGAAGAGGGCCTTGAAGAGGAGGTGCTGGAGGAGGTTGTCCCGGCGCACGTCCAGCATGAAGGCGATGTCGGGACGGATGCGGGCGACATAGGAGAAGTTCTGGTCCGGGCCCACGCCGATGTACGCGCCTCCCCTCACGCCGAGCCGCTCCAGGGCCCCGATCACGTGGAGGTAGGAGGTCTCGTTGGAGATGAGGTTGTCGGTGTCGAAGTAGCCCTGGGGCTCGGAGAGACGCTCGACCAGCGCCGCGAAGGAGGAGTCGGCGGCGGTGAGCGCCCGCGCGGGGGCGACGTCCGCGGGCGACCCGACCCGCTCGCGCCCCGACGCGGACGTTTCCGGCGGCGGGGCCGGTAGCGGGGGGCCGCCGGACGCGGCGGTGTCGCCCGACGCGTCGGGGCCGCAGGCCAACAGGGCCACGCTCAGCAGGAGGACGCCGGGCGCCGCCAGCCTCGGGCTCACCTCGTCCGCCCCGCCGGTGTGTGCACCGTATATACAGCGTATGCACGCGCGGATGCTCCGGGGCTCGAGCCGTGAGCCCCCCCGATGTCGCCCCCGCTCTCGCACCCCACCCCGTCCCGGTCCCGGTCGAAGCCATGGGGGTCGGTCCCCACGACCCGGAAGCGTCGGTGGGGAATCTCCCCGCAGTCGAGATCCGGGGGCGGCGGAGGGATGCACACGTCGGGATACGAAGGATGGCAGCTTCCCGGGTCCGCCGCGGCGGGCGCCCGGGGCTGCGCGGCCTCTCGCTCACCGGCCGGCGGCTCCTGCTCCCCTCCATTCCCGAATGCCTCCAGGCCCCACAGCCCCGCCCCCTCGGCCCGGGCCGAGTCCACCGCCGCCCGCATCGCCCCTACGTGCCTCACGTTGGGCGGGATCACCATGACCTGGGCGAATCCGTGGCGGGCGAGAACGCGGTTCAGCGTCCGGCCGTCGGAGAGGTGGACGTGGGCCAGGAGCCGGCCGTAGCGGTCCCGCTCCCGGACGTCGAGCTCGAGCCCGACCCGGGTTCCGGGCGGCACGATCCCCCGGACGAACTCCCGGGCCAGGCCCCCGAGGGGCTCGTCGCCCATTTCGGGCGCGTTCACCAGGAGGAGCCGCACCCGCTCCCCGTCGGCGCACGCCAGGGTGTCGCCGTCGATCACCCGCTCCACGTTGCAGGGACGCACCGCCTGAGCGGCGAGGCCGGGGACGACCGCGACCCCGACAGCCAGAAGAAGAGCGACGGCGGTAGGCTTGCTCATCCCCCGATCCTGCCTCCATGGAGACCGCTGGATCCTCGGATCTCGGGCCGGAGCCCGGATACTGAGGTGGGAATAAAGATAGGGGGCCCGCCCCGGGTTCGGGACAGGCCCCCTGGGAATCGCCGGGATTCGGGACCGCGGGAGGGCGGCGACCCGGAATGCCCGGCGGATGGGGTCAGTAGTNNCAACAGATGGCCGTTGCCGTCGTCATCGATAAAGGTGACCATGGCCTGGTTGTAGAGCGACTTCGAGAGCTCGGTGGCGATCGTTTCGGCTCCGGTGGCGCCCTGCCACGGGTCCAGGGTGCCGTCACTCTTGAGCACCGCGAAGGTGTTCTCGCTCGAGCCCGGCGTTCCTGCGAAGATCCCCGAGGTGGTGAAGAGGGCGCCGCCGGCGAAAACCGTGCTGTGCTTGCTTCGGATCTTGGACATGGCCTCGGTGGCCGTCCACCCGGCCGCCGAGAGCCCGCCGGTGCGCAAGTCGAGGCGGGCGAAGTAGACCTCGGCCGTCTCGGTGTTGGTCTGGGTCGAGGTCACGGGCGCGCTGGTCCCGGTCTCGCCCCCGATCTGGTAGAGGAACGGGCCGAAGTTGACGAAGGCGCCGTACGCCGCGGCCTCGGGGAGGGGATCCATCTCCTCCCAGGAGCCCAGGGTGCCGTCCTCCGCGACCGGGGCCCGATATGTCCTGGCCACCGCCGCGTTGGAGCCGTCGGCTCCGCCGGCCAGGTACAGGTAGCCCCGGAAGATCGCCGCGTCGGCCGAGTGGAGCGGCGTGGGCAGCGGCCGGTCCTCCTCCCAGGCGCCCACGGAGCCGTCGGGCGCCACCTGGGCCAGGAGGACGGTGCTCACCGTGGCGCCGGAATCGTCCACGCCTCCGAGGGCGTAGAGCACTGCGGAGGTGGTGGCCGTGTCCAGGGCGGCCGTGAAGGCCGTGGCCGCAGCCGTCGCATGGTAGGCGCGGGCCGCGGGCATGGCGGTCAGCTCGGTCCACGCGCCCGACAGGGCGCCGGTCTGCTCGACCACGTTGCGGTAGACCACCGACTGGGCCGTGTTGGTCCCGTCCGCGCCTCCGTAGACGAAGACGTAGTTGGCGGGCGAGGAGCCCTCCTCGATCGGAACGAACTCCGCGCCGAGTCCCTGGAGCGCGGTGGGCAGCGAGGTCGTCGCCGTCCACTGGATGTTGCTCGGGCTGAACGCGCCGCTCTCCAGGATCCGGAACTCGACGGAGTCGCTCACGCCCAGCACCGTCTCCACCCAGACTTTCGAGGTGTCGGCGGTTCCGCTGGGCACCGAGGTCACGACGAACTCGTCGGTCCAATCGTTCGCGGTGTCGGCGATCGTGGCCTGGAGGGCCGAGCCGTCGCCGGCCTCGAAGTACATGGCGCCCTCGCTCAGATCGAGGCTGTCTCCGAACGCCTCGCCCTCGACGATCACCGTCATGCCGATGAGGCCCACGGGCTTCGTCACCCCGTTGACCCGGAGATCACCGGGAGCGACGGCGGTGAACGCGCCCGTGGCGGTGTCCGACTCCTCGAGGCCGTCCGAGCTGTTGACGACCCGGATGTCGTAGGTCACGTCGGTGGCCAGACCCGAGGGCGCGAGGGCGAAGAGGGAACTCCCGTCGAGCTCCACCCGGGGCGACGCCAGGTCGCCGAAGAAGACGGCGGTTCCGGCGTCGAAGCCGCTGCCGTCCACCCTCACTTCGGTGCCGGGAGCGCCCTCCATGGGCGCGACGCTGCTCACCGCCGGAGTGGGAGGAGGCTCGGTCTCCGTCGTGCTGCCGTCCCCGCAGGCGACGAGGAGGGCGAGCAGGGCCGGCAGGATCGCCAGCCGAACAACTCCGACGTGGAGCCTCCGAGGCTTCGGTGGCGCCGCGATGTCGGCCGCGCCGCTTTCCGCTGTCGAGGGGTACCGGTTCGATGCATACATGGGTCTGGCTCCTGGTCGTGGGACGCCCCTGCCGGCCCGTGCTGGCACGGAGACGCCCCGTTCGATTCCGCTGTGGTGTTTCTGGTCTATCTGGGTGGGACCGAGGCTCGGTCCCGGGGTCCCGCATGGATTCCGGCCGGCGAGGGTGGAAGAGACCGCGGGGGCCTGTGGCCTCTTCCCCCTCTACCCGCTACGGCCGGTCATCTGGAAGGCGACTTCCCTTCGCTCAGCCGATCGGCGGACGATTGGGCAGATTGTCCGGAGGACCGGCGCCGTCGAGGCTTCCGTCCACCGGCGCGTCGCCCGGTGCCGGGACGCCCGCGGGGGGCCCGGCCTGCCCGACCGGAATCTCGATCGATCCCGGCAGGTCGAGCTCGGCCGGGAGATTCTGGAGCGCCTCGCGCCCGCGGGCCAGGGCGTCCTGGACGGCCGTGAGGGCCTCTTCCGGCGCGATCTCGGCGCTCACGAGGTAGGTCAGCGCGGCGATCGCCACGGACCGGCGCTCGCGGGGCGAGGTCTCGGCGATCTCGGTCAGAACCGCCTCGCTCACGCCCGAGTCGAGCGCGTCCGCGCTCACCGAGAGATCGGCGGCGTCGGCGTCGGGCACACCCGCCAGGGCGTCCTGGGCCCGGGCGAGCCCGTCCAGCCGATGCTGGACGGCGTCGGCGATCCGGTCCATCGGGATCCCCTTGGCCTTCCCTTCCGCGACCTTGCTCTCGAGCAGGGAGACCGGGATTCCCGCCTCGACGGCCTCGTCCAGCGCCGTCTGGATGCGCTCTTCGCCGGTCTGGGCGATCACGGAAGCCGGCGCGAGCATCGCCGCCAGCGCCAGCGTTCCGAGAAGTCGTGGGGTTCTCATCTTTCTTCCTCCTGCGAGTTCCAACGTTGCAGCCTTCGCTTCTATTGGGATGACGAGCGGGCGGGCGCGATCGTCACATCGCTTCCGCGTCCGGCTCGGCTTTCCAGCTTCGAGCGCAGCATCTCCCGGGAGCGGTGGACCCGCATCTTCACCGCGCTCACCGAGGCCCTGACCATCTCAGCGATCTCCGGATAGCTGTATCCCTCGAGGTGCTTGAGAAGGAACGCCTCCCTGTGCTCGTCGGGAAGCGCCGCCAGGGCGCCCCGGAGGGTGCGCCGAGCCTCCCCGCGGTCCAGCTCGGCCGCCGGACCCGGAATCGCCGAGACCAGGCCGGGGTGGTCCTCCAGGGGCTCGTGGGCGCGGCGTACGTTCTTGAGGAAGTCCCGGCAGGCGTTTCGCACGATCTGGTGGACCCAGGATCCGAAGCGGGACGGGTTCCTGCAGGCGTAGAGGCTCGTGTAGGCCTTCACCAGCGACTCCTGCACCAGGTCGGCGGCGGCGTCCCGATCGCCCACCATTCCGAGCGCGAAGCGCTGGAGCCGCTCCTGATAGCGGCGGACGAGGACTTCGTACTTCTCCGGGTCCCCGTCGAGGACCCGACGCACGACGACCTCGTCCGGTGGATCTCCGCGGTCGCCGTTGGACGACGGCCCATCCCCCCCGGGGCGAATCATCGCTCGGCGCGCTGGACCACGAGCAGGGCCACTTGGCCGCCCATCCCGTCGGAGCGGCGGCTGGGGACCGACTCGGGCACGTACCACTCCCCCGAGGGCGAGCGGAACGCGTAGCGGTAGACGCCGGGCTCCAGCTCGAAGGTCGCGGTCCAGTGCTTCCCCTCCCGGACCATGGGCACCGGCTCCCAATCCGTGAAGTCGCCCGCTACCGAGGGCGCGCCTCCGGAACTTCCCGCCGGGATGCGGATCCTGACCACGCCCTCGGTGACCTCCGGGGCGACGGCCGCGATCGCCCGCTCCCGAGACGCCCTGGACCGGCTCGCGCCTCCCAGGCTGTAGCTCATACCCAGGCTCCAGCGCCTTCGCGGAGCGTTCCAGTAGACGGGATCCGACGCGTCCTGGCGCACGGAGATCCCGAGTTCCGCACGGCCCACGTCGTCGAGGCGGACGGAGGCGCCCGCGCCCCACTCCGTGGTGGGCAGGGCGTCCGACGTCCAGGCGCCCACCGAGGTCCATCCCCGGAAGCGACCCGACCCGACGGTGAGGCGCCCTCCTACGTGGGAGTAGTCGTCCTCCTCGGCCCGGACGTGGCGGAAGGAGCCGGTGATCCGGGCCACGCGGCCCAGGGCGAAGCGGAGCTTCAGATCGGAGTCGTGGACGCCCCGGGAGAAGCTGGTGCCGGAGAAGCGGTTCCCGTACTGGACCCATCCGGAGCGCGCCTCGAGGCGGACCCGTCTCGCCGCGAGGGCCACCAGGGGACGCGCGCCCAGGAGGCCGCCCGCGCCCACGGTGGAGAGGGTGGGCTCCCGGTAGAGGTACCCCTGGGATCCCAGGTCCACGCCGAGCTCCACGCGGCCCGCGTCGTAGACCTGGCGGGTCCCGAGCCCGGCGCTGCCCCACACGGAGTCGTCGGACCCGAAGGGGACGCCGGTGGAGAGGTAGAGCCACCCGGTCGCGGAATCCCGATACCGGACGCCCAGGACCGCCCCGTTCTCCCCGGAGCTGGAGGTGGCGAGGTCGTACGCCACCCGGCCCCCGTAGACGTCCAGGGTCCAGCCCTGTCCAGCGGCGCCGCCGGGTCCGAGCAGGAGCGCCGAAAGTGCGAGCAGCGGGGCGACCGTTCTCATGAGGACCTCCCGTTCGCGGGCTCGCCCGGCGGGACGAGCGCGATCTGGCTGTTCACGCCCCCGAAGCCGTCTCTCACCCGCGGCGCGTCGGGATCCGGAACCCAGCGCCCCCCGTCGACGATGAAGGCGTACTCGTGGACGCCGGGGCGCAGGGGTACCAGCGCCGTCCAGTGGCCGGGCCGGGTCTGGGTCAGCCGGTAGCGGGGCTGCCAGTCGCTGAACGTCCCTGCCAGCGCCACCGAAGTGGCCTGTGCGGCATCCAGCTCGAAGCGGACGAAGAGGACCGTCCGGTCGGCCGACGCCGACGCGCCCGCCGGGTCCGCTCCTGCCGGCCCCGCCGTCGGGCCGGGAAGGACGCCGATCCCCAGGGCCAGCGCGACGAGCCCGGCCACGGCCCAGGCGGGCCGGAGCCGGACCGTCCGGGGCGTCCAGACCCACGACACGATCGTCTCGAGAGCCCTGGCGACCCCGGCCCGCTTCCCCCGGGCTTCGCTCTCCCGGCGGGGTTCGCTCTCCCTGGCGCGGAACTCGTGGATCCTCGTCATCACGGACGGCGTGAGATCCGGGAGGCGCGCCCCCCTCACGAGGGCGAGGCTCGTCCGGATCGTCTCCTCGAGCTCCTCGAGCTCCTCGAGCTCCCGGGGGGTGAGCTCGGATCGGGAGATCTTCCCGTCGAGGCAGGCTTGGATTCTCTCGGTCATCGGCTGATCCTCGCTGGCCGCGTTGGTGCCCGTCTTCCGGCCCGCGAGCGAGCCGTGGGGGCGGAGATGGCTCCTGGGTCCTCGCCCGGAAGACGACCGAGGAGTCCCGACCGTCACATTCCCGGGGGGGGCGGGGGATCGATGAGGTCGAAGTCCAACGGATGTATGCGCTTACGCGAGTTTCACATACTGCAAGGGGTAGGCCGGGGACCGTTGTACCCCTAAGGTTCGGTCGCGCATGGACTTAGGAGAGATCCACCGGTCGATCGAAGGCCGGGGGTGGAAAGCAGCTTCCGGAGGCGGCACTTTTTTCCGGGGGCGAGCACCGCCGGTCCAAGCCGATCCAGGAGGTCCGAAGCCTGATGAGCGACTGCTGCTCCGGCGTCCGCGGCTCGCTCGCGAGCCAGTTCGACGCCGACACCGCCCGGAAGGATCTGGAGCGTTACCGGAGGAAGGGGCCCAGCGCGACCACCCGGCTCCTGAAGGAGGAGATCACGGCGGCCGGGGGCGGCAAGAGCCTCCTGGACATCGGGGCGGGGGTCGGCGCCCTGAGCTTCGAGCTCCTGGACGCGGGATTCGAGGGGGCGCTGTCCGTGGACGCCTCCCCCGCTTACGCGGCGACGGCCCGGGAGGAGGCCGCGGCCCGGGGCCTGAGCGACCGGTTCCGGGTGCTGGAGGGGGACTTCACCGAGGTGGCCGACGGGGTGGAGCCCGCGGACGTCGTCACCATGGACCGGGTCGTCTGCTGCTACCCCTGGTATCGTCCGCTCCTGGAGCGGGCCGTGGAGAGGAGCCGCCGGCTCTTCGCCTACGCCTACCCCAGGGACCGCTGGTACATCCGGCCCCTCATCCGGCTCCACAATCTGATTCGCGCTATGCTCCGGGATCCCTTCCGGGCCTTCGTCCATCCCGAGAACGAGATGCGCGCGTGCATCGAGGGAGCGGGATTTCGGAGGGTGGCCCGGACGGGGACCTTCGTCTGGGCCGTGGAGGTGTACGCCCGGGACGGGACCTGAGGGGGAGGCGGGACGCGCCACTTCACCGGTGCGGCCCGCCCCCGCGTCAAGCGGCGGTTCCTCCCTCGATCAGCTCCCGATCAGCTCCTTGGCCACGCTTTCCAGACGGGTCACGCTCAGCGGCTTGCCGAGGAACGCCACCTGATCCTCGGGGATGGAGAGGTTGCCGATACTGACCTCCACATAGCCCGAGATCAGGATGAACCGGCTCACGGCGCGCTGCCCGTAGAGGCGCTCCGCCAGCGTGATCCCGCTGTCCTCCCCGGCCAGAGCCACGTCGATCACGGCGAGGTCGAACGGGGCCTCCGCGGACACGACGTACTCCAGCGCCTCCGACGAGCCGGGCGCGGCGGCGACGGTGGCGCCCATCCCTTGAAGCCAGCCCCGGATCGACGTGCGAACGTTGTCGTCGTCGTCGACGAGCAGGATTCTCGCGTCGAGCATCTCTCCTCCCCTCGGGCGGCACGGGCTCTCTTCTCGCGGATGCCGTCGGCCGGTGCGGTCGCCGACCGGGAACGATAGCCCCCGAGGGGGTCGCGTGTCACCCGCCAGGCGGGCGCGTCCGGCTTCTCACCATCCCATCTCCTCGTAGATCGCCTCCACGATCGCGTCCACCAGGACCTCACCCTCGGCCGCGGGGGAGGCGCCCCCCCGGGATCCGGCGGGCGCTCCAGAATAGGCGTCCAGCCCGAACATGGCCGGCTCGATCCTTCCCATCCACGGGCCGGGGCGGGGGAAGGGGCCCATGGGAGCCGCCCAGGGCCGCAGCGCGCACAGCCAGGGAAACCGGCTGCAGAGGATCATGCGCAGCCAATCCCGGGGGATCCGCGCCAGGGGCGGCCGGGGATCCAGGCGGATCAGGGGGAGGAAGGAGAAGTTCAGCCCTGCGGCGACCGCTTCCATTCGGTTGGCGATCGCGTTCTCCGCCGACGGCGCGGGGTTGGTCTCCCCGGCGAAGTGGAGCCCCACGGCCTTCATGCTGGCCTCGTCGATCCACACCGAGCCCGAGTCTCCGCCCAGGGAGACCTCGTAGTCCACGCCGGGCCAGGGCGGACGGGGGACGATGTGGATCTGGTCATGGAACGTGTTGACCGTCCCTCCCCCGTAGTCGAGGGTCAGGGAGAGGCTCACCCCGTCGATCAACCCTTCGGTCACGCCGGTGGTGCGCCCCGACTTCACGACCTGCGTGCCGAGGGAGGGCGGCGCCACACCGGTGATCGGGGTCAGGCCCACCAGATCGCGGCTGTGGGGACGGGCGCCCGTCAGCTTCGCGATCGCCGCGTCCATATCCCTGTCGAGACGGAAACGGTTGAGCGTGGCCACGGTGTTCGCCGAGGTCCCGCCGTCCGCCTTGCCGGGCTGCCAGATCTCCTCGCCCGCCGCCGCCGCGCTGCTTCCGGCGAGGACGTGCCAGTTGCTCAGGATCTGGGCCGAGCAGTCGGTCCGGTCGAAGACGATGGCGCCCACGGTGCCGGCGGTGATGCGGGGATTCCCACAGCTGATCCCTCCGACGATGGGGGNNCTCGGCGTCGGTGACCTCGACGGCGGCCACCTGGGCCGGCTCGTAGCTCGCCTCGATGACGTCCACCGGGAAGCCCCCCACCTCCTCGGGCGTCTCACCCGAGACGGTGAAGACCTCGTGCTCGGGAAGGGCCGCCGCCGGAAGCTTCCGCTCCACGTGGACGCGGAGGGCGAGGTCGTCGGTGAGCTCGTCGCCCGAGATCTTGTATCCCACGTCCACGGCGGTCACGCCGGGGCGCCGCAGCCACTCCCTGCGCACGCCGTCGAGCTGGGCGACGGC
>JABAHQ010036268.1_pt1 | contig 10588 bp, 10 predicted proteins | sample 7062091 | NCBI WGS metagenome assembly JABAHQ01 (sample SAMN14534359, study PRJNA622989) | marine sediment metagenome | biome: marine biome [ENVO:00000428]; feature: marine pelagic biome [ENVO:01000023]; material: deep marine sediment [ENVO:00002113] | place: India: Gulf of Kutch | collected...
GGGGTGCGCCTCGGCGCCCGAGCAGACAGCGCAGAACCCGGCTGCCGGAGACACCGAGACCGTCAGTGAAAACGTCGCAGTCCTGCCGAGCCTCGTCGTCGACGTGACCGGCGACGAGGAAGGGGCGAAAATCACGTGTCGGGACATGCTGAAGCAGGGATCGAACGTAATCGTGACGAGGTGTATGACGCAGGCCGACTGGGAGAGGTTCGAGCGTCATCAGGCCCGGGAGGCGCAAGAGATCGTGCGCATGCTGCAAGGCAGCGCGTACCGTTGAATCGGCACGGCGGCCGTGCAGGCTGATCGGCGAGCTTACGGCTCGTAGCCGTAGCGGTGGANNTCGTAGCCGTAGCGGTGGAGCACGTCGCGCACCGACTCGGCGAATGCGGCAAGCTCGGGGTCCCGTCGAAAGGCGAAAGCGCGGGCCGGATCCAGCCGCTCGAGCACGTCGGCGTAACCTTCGCGCCGCTCCACGCCGCAGAAGCGGGCGACCTCGGCGACGACGGCCTCGGGCTCCATGAGCAGCTCCTCGAAGCGGATCTCCAACGCGCGCTCCGCGAGGTCGGCCGACTCCAGACGCGCCTTCTCCACGTATTGCTCCCACATCGCGAGCGACTCGGCCAACGTCCAGCCGCGGCGTGAGGACAGCACGCCGAGCGCGTGGTCCTGGAACACGGCGAGCGGCGAAGGGACCGCCTCGCCCGTCGCCGACAGGCAGGCCCGGCGTTGCCTGCGCGCCAGACTCCGAGCGACGTCGACACCGTGACGAACGATGTGGATCGCCCTGCAGCCCGGGAACAGACGTCTCCAGACGGGCAGCGTGAAAGTGTTGCGCGGGTCCTTCCAGCCGAACGGGGGCGTGTCCTCGGACGTCGATCCCGGACGCCAGCCCGACCGGCCGATGTAACCTTGAAGCGTCGCGGCGAGCGTCTCGCGGACGAGCTCCGTTATGCGCTCCAGATGCTGCGGCTGGGCCAACACGACGTGCAAAGGCATCGGCTCGGACCAGAACGTGCCGCACTGATGAAATACGGCCTCGTTGATCCGCAGGAAAGTGACCGACTCGGAGTCGCCCTGCAGGTCGCCGCCCATGAAAACGCCGAGCCCGGCCAGCATGTCGGCGAGCAGCCGCGTGCCCGATCGATGCATGCCGATGACTATGAGCGGGCTGGCTTGCGGGAGCCGTGCATCCATGTGCGCGCGACGGGCATTGCGGTGCGGCCGAGAGCGGCGGCGACGGGCGCAGAATACTAGGTTCCCTGCCGCGTGGAAACTGGAGGCTGAGCGCTCACCGGACCTTTTCGGCGGTCCGGCCCCGGCGCGTCGTAGGGCGGCTTTCCGGCCCGGGAAAAACGGATGTGGGATAATGGCGTGAGGGGCCGTGCATCGAGGAGGGTGAAACGTGAAGCGGCGTCGACCCGCGTTCTGCGCAACCGGAGATCGAGCAGCCGGATGAATCGCCTCCTCGTCACGGGCGGCGCGGGCTTCATCGGCTCCGCGCTGATCAGACAGCTCATCGGCGAGACCGCCGTCACGATCGTCAACGTCGACTCGCTGACGTATGCCGGAAATCTCGATTCCCTGGCGCAGGCTCGCGGCCATCCGCGCCATCGCTTCGAGCACGTCGACATCCGCGACCGGCGCGAGCTCGACAGGGTATTTCGCGAGCATCGCCCGGACGCGCTGATCCATTGCGCCGCGGAGTCGCACGTGGACCGCTCCATCGACGGCCCGGCGGCGTTCGTGGAGACGAACGTGCGCGGCACCTGCACCCTTCTGGAGGCGGCGCGCGCATACTGGGACGAGCTCGGCGCCGCGGCGAAAGAGGCCTTTCGCTTCCATCACGTGTCCACGGACGAGGTCTACGGCGATCTCGGCCGCGAACGGCTCCCCCGGCGCGAGGAGGCTCGTTACGCCCCGAGCTCGCCGTACGCGGCGAGCAAAGCGGCGTCCGACCATCTGGTCCGCGCCTGGCATCGAACGTACGGCCTGCCCNNAACAACTACGGGCCGTACCAGTTCCCCGAGAAGCTGATCCCGCTGATGATCCTCAACGCCCTCGAGGGCAGGCCGCTGCCGGTCTACGGCAACGGCGAGAACGTCCGCGACTGGCTGCACGTCGAGGACCACGCGCGCGCGCTGCGCCGCGTCCTCGAGGCCGGCGAGCCCGGGGGCAGCTACAACGTCGGCGGCGGCGCCGAGCGCAGGAACATCGACGTCGTGCACGCCGTCTGCGGGATACTCGACGAGCTCGCGCCGCGCCGCGCGGGGCCTTACCGGGAGCTGGTGCGCTTCGTCGCGGATCGGCCCGGCCACGATGAGCGCTACGCCGTCGACGGCACGCGGTTGCGCGAGGAGCTGGGCTGGCGCCCGCGAGAGCGCTTCGAGGCAGGTCTGCAAAAGACCGTGCATTGGTATCTCGAGCACCCCGAATGGGTGAAGCGCGCGCGGACGGGCGAATGCCGTGAGCGGACCCGGATCGACCTCGCCGGGCGCGAGGAAGCGCGGTGACGATCCTGCTGCTGGGCTGCAACGGGCAGCTGGGCTGGGAGCTCGGGCGCGCGCTGGCTCCGCTCGGCGAAGTCGTCGCCCTGGCCCGCGAAGGGCGGGACACGCTGTGCGGCGACCTCGAGCGTCCCGACGACCTGCGCCGGACCGTGCGCCGCCTCGAGCCGCGTCTCATCGTCAACGCCGCCGCCTACACGGCCGTGGACGCGGCCGAGTCCGAGCCCGAGCGGGCCCGCCTCGTCAATGTCGACGCTCCCGCTGTGCTGGCGACGGAGGCGGAGCGCCTCGACGCCTGGCTCGTGCATTACTCGACCGACTACGTTTTCGACGGCAGCGGCCGCGCGCCCTGGAGCGAGAACGACGCCCCGGCGCCGCTCGGCGTATACGGAGAGACGAAATGGTCGGGCGAGCAGGCCGTTCGGGAGACGGGGTGCCGGCATCTGATATTCCGCACGCAGTGGCTGTACTCCGCCCGCGGCGAAAACTTCATCACGACCGTGCTGCGCTCGGCGGCGGAGCGCGACACGCTGCACGTCGCCGACGATCAGACCGGTGCGCCCACGGGCGCCGAGCTCGTCGCCGACGCCACCGCGCACGCGCTGCGCTCGGCGGCTGCCCGGCCGAGCCTTGCGGGCACGTACCATCTCGCGGCGCGCGGCGAGGTCACCCGACACGGCTGCGCGTGTTTCGTCGTCGAGGCCGCGCGTCGCGCCGGCTGGCCGATTCGCGTGAAGAGCGATGCGATTGTTCCCGTGCGGACGCAGGAGCTGACGGCTCCGGCGCGCCGGCCGCGCAACTCCCGCCTCAGCGTGGACCGGCTCGAGCGGGATTTCGGTCTGCGTCTGCCCGACTGGCGCCCCGGCGTCCGGCGCGCGCTCGCGCAGATGTGCGGCCGGACGTCGCCGTCATGAAGGTGACTTCCACGAGCATCGCGGACGTTCTGCTCATCGAGCCCGACGTTCTCGCCGACGAGCGCGGCTTCTTCATGGAGACCTGGCAACGGCGCAGGTTCGCCGACTGCGGCATCGACTACGACTTCGTCCAGGACAACCACAGCCGCTCCGTGCGTGGCACGCTGCGCGGTCTTCATTATCAGGTCCGCCAACCGCAGGGGAAGCTGGTGCGCGTCACCGCGGGCGAGGCGTTCGACGTGGCCGTGGATCTTCGCAGAAGCTCGCCGACTTTCGGCCGCTGGGTCGGCGCGCACCTGTCCGCCGACGACAAGCACATGCTGTGGGTGCCGCCCGGCTTCGCTCACGGATTCTGCGTCACGAGCGAGATCGCCGAGTTGCAGTACAAGTGCACGGACTACTACGCGCCCGAGCACGAGAGATGCATACGCTGGGACGACGCCCGGCTCGCGATCGCGTGGCCGCTCGAAACCGAGCCCCTGCTCTCCGACCGGGATCGCCTGCAGGCGACGCCTCTCGCCGAGGCGGAGTGCTNNAGGGCGCCGGCTTCGGCCGTGGCGCCGATGACGAGCTCCGCCGCCGGCCCGGCGGCCGCAAACCGGTCCCGGAACCGCTACACTGCGCGGGAATAACGACACCTTGCGCGCAGCGCACGAGGGTCGCCGGACGGGAGAACGAGGACGATGCGTAACACAATCACGATCGCGCTGATCGCAGCCTTGGCTTGCGGCGCCGCCCGGGCTCAGCAGGGAGAGCCCTCCAGGCCGCCGTGGCAGGACGCCTCGCCGTGGCCGGACCGGATCGTCGTCACGCTCGAGGGCGATCCCGCGAAGTCGTTTTCCGTCACCTGGCGGACGGACGCGAGCGTGGAATCGGCGCGCGCCGAGTTCGTCGAGGCCGCGCCGCGCAGCCGCTTCGACACGGCGGCCACGTCGGTCGCGGCCGCATCGGAGTCCGTGGACCTGCGCCGCAAGCAGATCGGCGGCGACGCGCGCCGCTTGCGCTGGAACGCGGATCTCGGCCCGGTCCGCTATCACACGGTCACGATCACGGGGCTCGAGCCCGACACGCTGTACGCGTACCGCGTCGGCGGCGCCGCGGGCCATTGGTCGGAGTGGATGCAGACGCGAACGGCGCCGGGAGGCGACGCGCCGTTGAAGTTTCTGTACTTCGGCGACGCGCAGAACGGCATACTGTCTCACTTCTCGCGCGTCGTCCGCGCCGCGTTCCGCCAGGCGCCCGACGCGCGCTTCGCGATCCATGCGGGCGATCTGGTCAACGTCGCCAGCCGCGACTTCGAGTGGGCCGAATGGTTCGAGGCCGTGGGCTTCATCCACGGCATGATTCCGGCGTTGCCGCTCGTCGGCAATCACGAGTATTTCGACGGGCTGCGCGACGACGACGGCGACATGCTGACCTCGCTGTCGCTGCTGTGGCGCCCCCAGTTCGCGCTGCCGACGACGCCCGGCCTGCCCGCGGAGCTGGCCGAGACGGTCTACGCGACGCGCTACGGCAACGTGCTGGTCGTCGCGCTGAACACGATGGGGGGCCGCTTCGCGGAGCAGGCCCGCTGGCTCGACGCCGTTCTCGAGAGCTCGACGGCCGACTGGCGCATCGTGACGATGCATCATCCGCTGTTCGAGCTCGTCGAGCGTGACTTCCCGGGCTTCGTCCCTACCGGCCCCGAGCGGCGCGAGCTGTTTCTGCCCGTGCTTCGGCGGCACGGCGTCGACCTCGTCCTCCAGGGACACGACCACTCCTACGGGCGCGGCGTCATGCCCTCCGGGAGCGGACCCGCCGCGCCCCGCACGCGGCGCGCCGCCGGCCCCATCGTGCTCGTGACCTCGGCGTCCGGCGCGAAGATGTACGAGACTCGCGAGGACCCGTGGGCGCCGTACGCCGACGAGGGCGCCGAGCTGCAGCGCCTGGCCGAGAACACGCAGTTCTTCCAGGTCGTCGAGATCGACGGCGACGCGTTGACGTACGAGGCGTTCACGGCGACGGGAGCGCGCTACGACGCGTTCCGGATCGAGCGCTCGGACGACGGGCCCAACCGCGTCGTTGCGCTCGACACGGACGTCACGCGGACCCGCTCGTTCGAGAGCACGGGCGAGTACTCGGAGGGCCGTTTCGACCTCGTGCCGCGCCGGCCGCCCGGTTCCGGAAGGTAACCGAATACACGCGCGCGGCTCGAGCCCGGTCGGGCGCCGTCAGTCGCCGTCCGGGGCGCCGAGCTCCCAGGACACGGCCTTCGTCTGCAGGAACGCCTCCAGCCCCTCGACGCCGTGCAGGCGCCCGATGCCGCTTTCGCGGTACCCGCCCGTCTCGACCTCCGGGAACAGCCGCGTGTGCATGTTGATCCACACCGTGCCGCTTCTGAGCGCCGCCGCCGCGCGCTCGGCGCGGCGCTGATCGCGCGTCCAGACGCTCGCGGCGAGACCGTAGCGGCTCGCGTTGGCCCGAGCGATGCCCTCCTCCTCGTCGGCGAACGTCTGCACGCTCAGCACCGGACCGAACACCTCCTCGTCGAGCAGCGGCGAGGAACCGTCGCGCAGCGCCACGAGGCTCGGCGAGATGAACGCACCCGACGCCAGCTCGCCCCCGGGCTCGCGGCCGCGCACGAGAATCTCGCCGTGGGCGGCGGACTCGTCGACGAGCCCGCGGACGCGGTCGCGGCTCGCGCGGTCGATGAGCGGTCCGAGCTCCGTCCCGGGATCGTCGGCGAGGCCGAGCTTCGCCCCCCCGAGCCGCTCGGCGAGCCGGCGCGCGAGCTCCTCGGCGATCGCCCGTTCCGCGATGACGCGGCTCGGCGCAACGCAGACCTGGCCCGCATGGCTCAGGCCCGCGCGGACGATGCGCTCGGCCGTCGCGTCCAGGTCGGCGTCGGCGAAGACGACGCACGGCGCGCTGCCACCGAGCTCGAGATTCAGGCGCTTCAGCGTGCCCGACGCGCCCTCCATGATGCGCTTGCCGACCTCGGTGCCGCCCGTGTAGCTGACCATGTCGACGTCGGGCGAGGCGACGAGGCGCCTTGCGGCGTCGCTGCCGGTCTCGACGAGCATGTTGACGGCGCCTCTCGGCAGCGCCTCGAGCGCGGCCACGTGCTCGAAGACGGCCGCGTTCGTCAGCGCGGTCTGCGCGGCGGCCTTGACGACGGCCGTGCAGCCCGCCGCGAGCACGGGCGCGAGCGAGCGCACGAGCAGCGTCACCGGCGCGTTCCACGGCACGATGATCGCGACGACGCCGACGGGCTCGCGCGCCAGCATCGTGCGCAGGCCGGGCTCGAGGTCCGTGACGCGGCCGAAGATGTTCCGGGCCAGCCCCGCGTAGTACCGGCACTCGGACACGGCGCCGGCGACCTCGTGGGTGCAGTCGCCGATCAGCTTGCCGTTCTCGGCCGCGAGCCGGGCCGCGAGCGCGGGCCGCGCGGCTTCGAGCCGGTCCGCGAGCTCAAGCAGCACGCCGGCGCGCACGCGCGGCGAGCGGGCCCAGACGAGCGCGTCGAACGCCGCCCGCGCGGCGCCGATCGCGGCGTCGGCTTCGCGCGCACCGGCGTCGGCGAACTCGCCGAGCGCCTCGCCCGTGCCCGGATTCGTGCTGACGCCGCGCGCGCCGTCCGCGGACTCGGTCCACTCGCCGTCGATCCAGTGCTTCGCGAGGTTCGTCATTCGCCTGGGCCTCGTGCCGATGCCGCGGGNNACCGCGACCGAGAACGCCATCGCGAAATAGATATAGCCCTTCGGGATGTGCAGATCCACGCCTTCGGCGACCAGCGCGAAGCCGACGAGCACGAGAAAGCTCAGCGCGAGCATCTTCACGGTCGGATGCGCGTCGACGAACCGGCCGATCGCGCCGGCCGCGAGCATCATGACGAGCACGGCGGCGACGATCGCGATGATCATGACGGGCACGTCCTCGGCCATGCCGACGGCCGTGATCACCGAGTCGAGCGAGAACACGAGGTCGACGAGGCCGATCTGGGCGATCACGCCCGCGAAGCTCGCCGTCACGGCTGCGGAATGAGCATGCTCGCCGGCGCCTTCGAGCGCCGAATGGATCTCGAGCGTCGCCTTCGCGAGCAGAAACAGGCCGCCGCCGACGAGGATCAGGTCGCGTCCCGAGACGTCGACGCCGAGGACCGTGAACAGCGTCGCCTGCAGCCGCATGATCCAGGCGATCGCGAGCAGCAGCAGGATGCGCATCACCATCGCCATGCCGAGCCCGAGGATGCGGGCGCGCTGGCGCTCGGACTGCGGCAGCCGACCGACGAGAACGCTGATGAACACGATGTTGTCGATGCCGAGCACGATCTCGAGCAGCGTCAGCGTCGCGAGCGCGGCCCAGGCCTCGGGCGAGCCTATCCACTCCATGGGCGGGTCAGATCGCGGCGGAGGGAACGCGCGCCGGGTGCCGGCTTGCGCGCCGCCCGGCCGTTGGGCGCATCGTGAGCCGCTTTACTCGGCGAGCTCGTCGAGCCGCTGCAACAGCATCTCGGGCGCGACGTATCCGCCGAGGTGCACGCCGCCGGGCGAGTAGATCGCCGGCGTGCCGCGCACGCCGACGTCCATGCCGAGCTCGTAGTGGGACGCGATCGGCGCGTCGGCGCAGCTCGCCTCGGGCACGTTGCCGCCGAGCTTGGCGCGCGTTATGGCGGCGTTACGGTCGTCGGCGCACCAGACCTTCTCGGCCTTGGCCCAGGACTCGGTGTCCGGCCCCGTGCGCGGAAAGGACAGGTAATGAACCTCGATGCCGAGCTCGGTGACCTTGTCCATCTCGCGATGAAACTGGCGGCAATAGCCGCAATCGATGTCCGTGAACATCGTGATCGTGTGCTTGACCTCGCCCGCCGGGCTGAACACGATCATCGACTCGGGGTCGACGTCCTCGAGCAGGTCGACGCGCTTGCTCGCGCGCGAGCGCTCCGTCAGGTTCTCGCTCGCCTCGAGGTCGTACAGGTCGCCCTGCAGCAGATAACGGCCGTCCTTGGATACGTAGGCGACGTTCGAGCCGACGGAGACCTCGTAGAGCCCCGGGAGCGGGGAGTCGACGACATCCTCGACCTTGACGTTGTTCAGCTGCGCGGCGATCTCGGCCTTGGACACGCCGGCGCCCTCGTCGGCCGCCGCCGCCGACAGCCCGCAGGCAATCCCGGCCGCTGCCGCCGTCTGCAATACCGCCCTCACGGATACACTCCTGGCCACGGGACTCTCTCCTTTCGGCGCCGCGCGTATCTTAACAGAGTGACCGCCGAAAAGACCCGTTGTTCCGCCCGATTCCGGCCTGCGCCCCGCCCGGCGCCCGCGATCAGCCGCGCGGGTGGTGGCGGCTGTGCAGCTCCTTCATGCGCTCGCGCGCGACGTGCGTGTAGATCTGCGTCGTCGACACGTCGCTGTGCCCGAGCAGCAGCTGCACGACGCGCAGGTCGGCGCCGTTGTTCAGCAGATGCGTCGCGAACGCGTGCCGCACGGTGTGCGGCGACAGCTTCTTCTGGATGCCGGCCTTCTTCGCGTAGCGCTTGATGATGTGCCAGAAGGCCTGGCGCGTCATGCGGTCGCCGCGACGCGTCGGAAACAGGTAGTCGGTCTGGCGCTCGAGCAGGATCTCGACGCGCGGGCCGTCGACGAACTCGCGGACCCAGTCCTGCGCCTCGTCGCCGAGCGGAATCAGGCGCTCGCGGTCGCCCTTGCCGACGATCCGCAGGACGCCCTGATTCAGGTTGATCTGCGACATCTTGAGATTGATGAGCTCGGAGACCCGCACGCCGGTCGCGTACAGCACCTCGAGCATCGCGCGGTCGCGGTGCCCGAGCGGCTCGTTCACGCTCGGCGCGGCGAGCAGAGCGTCGACCTCGTCCTCGGTCAGCGACTGCGGCAACGCCCTGCCGATCTTCGGCATCGCGATGTTGGCCGTCGGATCCTCGCCGATCGAGCCTTCGCGCAGGAGATAGCGGTAAAACCGCCTGAAGCTCGAAAGCTGACGCGCGGTGGAGCGCGGCTTCGCGCCGCCGTCGACCCGCCAGGCGATGTACTCGAGGATATCGGCCCGCGACGCGGAGGCGAGCGCGACCGAGCGCTCCGCGAGACGCTGGCTCAGCGCGAGCAGATCCGCCCGGTAGGCGCCGAGCGTGTTCTCCGACAGCCCGCGTTCCATCCAGATCGCATCGAGGAACCGGTCGATCAGAACCTTCGGGTCCTCGGGGTCTTTGCTTCCCACATCCGCCGCGTTGCTGTGCAAGAGGTTGTGTGCCACGTCTATCCGTAAAAACCTGCGCCGAGCCGGCCCGAGGAACCCTGAGCCCCCTGCTGCGCGCCGCGTCTCGAAATCCCTATGAGGCCGGCAGCACGAGCGTTCGAAAATCAACTATAATTCAGCACCTTAAACTGATCGGGCCGGATGGCTCGCCAAAACGCGGCCGATGCCAGCAGTATGCTCAACGGTCGCTCGGCACTGCGTGACAGGATTCACAAATCGCCCACGGCGTTAACATAAAGAGAATCAAGTCACAGAAATAACACGTCGCGCCGATAAATCCTCGGCGTCACCCTAATTCTTCTTTGACATAAACGTGGCCCTTACCGCAACTGCAAGACGCCTCGTCGCGAGGCTCCATGGTCTGTACGCCTGCCTCGCGTTCGGGCTCGCCGTCGTGCCGGTGCTCGCCGGCCTCGCCGTCGTGCCGGGCGTCGAGCGCCGACGCCGCGTCGCGCGCTGGGGGGCGCGCTGGTTCTTCCGCGCGAGCGGCATGCGCGTGGGCGTCGGCGGCAATCCGCTGCCCGCGGACCGGCCTGCCGTCGTCGTCGCCAACCACTCGAGCTATCTCGACGGTGTCCTGCTCACCGCCGTGCTGCCGGCGCGTTACACGTTCGTGATCAAGGAGGAGATGCGCAGCGTGCCGGTCGCGGGGTTCGCGCTGCGCCGGCTCGGCTCGGAGTTCGTCGACCGCGCCAGGCACGAGCGCCGCCACCGCATGGCGCGCCGCCTCCTGAAAGCCGCCCGCGACGGCAAAGGGCTCGGGCTGTTCCCCGAGGGCACGTTCGACACCGACGCGGGCCTGAAGCGCTTCCGGCTCGGCGCGTTCAGCGCCGCGTGGCGCTCGGGCCTCGCCGTCGTGCCCGCTGCCATCGGCGGCACGCGGGCGGCGCTGCCTTCGCGCAGCCTGCTGCCCCGGCC
>JABAHQ010031145.1_pt1 | contig 10585 bp, 8 predicted proteins | sample 7062091 | NCBI WGS metagenome assembly JABAHQ01 (sample SAMN14534359, study PRJNA622989) | marine sediment metagenome | biome: marine biome [ENVO:00000428]; feature: marine pelagic biome [ENVO:01000023]; material: deep marine sediment [ENVO:00002113] | place: India: Gulf of Kutch | collected...
AGGTCCTCGATGGAGTAGATGTCATGGTGCGGCGGCGGCGAGATCAGGGTCACGCCGGGCACCGAGTAGCGCAGCCGCGCGATCAGCTCGTTGACCTTGCCACCGGGCAGCTGGCCGCCTTCGCCGGGCTTGGCGCCCTGGGCCACCTTGATCTGCAGCACTTCGGCGTTGACCAGGTAGTCCGGGGTCACGCCGAAGCGGCCGGAGGCGACCTGCTTGATCTTGGAGCTGCGCTCGGTGCCGTAGCGGGCCGGGTCTTCACCGCCCTCACCGGAGTTGGAACGCGCCCCGATGCGGTTCATCGCCGCGGCGATGGCTTCGTGGGCTTCTGGCGACAGTGCGCCCAGGGAAATACCAGCGGAGTCGAAGCGCTTGAGGATGGCATCCAGCGGCTCGACCTCCTCCAGCGCCAGCGGCTGATCGGCCAGCTTGACCTTGAGCAGGTCACGCAGCATCGCCACCGGGCGCTGATCGACCAGCGCCGTGTACTCCTTGAAGCGGCTGTAGTCACCGCTCTGCACGGCGAGCTGCAGCGCGCTGACCACGTCGGGGTTGTAGGCGTGGTACTCGCCGCCGTGGACGAACTTCAGCAGGCCACCCTGCTGGATCGGCTTGCGGCTGCTCCAGGCTTCGGCCGCCAGCGCCTTCTGCTCGGCCTCGAGGTCCTCGAAGCGGGCACCCTTGATGCGACTGGCGACGCCGCGGAAGCTGAGCTCCACGACCTCGTCGGACAGGCCGACGGCTTCGAACAGTTGCGCGCCGCGGTAGGACGCGATGGTCGAGATGCCCATCTTGGAGATGATCTTCATCAGCCCCTTGGAGATGCCCTTGCGATAGTGCTTGAACACTTCGTAGAGATCGCCCAGCACCTCGCCGGTACGGATCAGGTCACCCAGCACTTCGTAGGCGAGGAACGGGTAGACAGCTGTCGCACCGAAACCGATGAGCACTGCGAAATGATGCGGATCGCGAGCAGTGGCGGTTTCCACCAGGATGTTGCAGCTGCAGCGCAGCCCGGTCTCGACCAGGCGGTGGTGTACCGCACCGACCGCCAGCGAAGCATGCACCGGCAGCTTGCCCGGAGCGATGTGGCGATCGCTCAGCACCAGCAGCACCTTGCCCCCGCGCACGGCCTCTTCGGCCTGATCGGCGATGTTGCGGATCGCCGCCTCGAGGCCGGTACCTTCCTCGTAGTTGAGGTCGATGACCAGACGCTCGAAGCCGGGCCGCTCGAGGTTCATGATCGTGCGCCATTTGGCGGGCGAGATCACCGGCGTGGTCAGGATCGCCCGATTGGCGTGTTCGGCGGTTTCCTCGAAGACGTTGCGCTCGGCACCCAGACAGGTTTCCAGCGACATCACGATGGCTTCGCGCAGCGGGTCGATCGGCGGGTTGGTCACCTGGGCGAACTGCTGGCGGAAGTAGTCGTAGAGCGAACGCACGCGGCGCGACAGCACGGCCATGGGCGTGTCGTCGCCCATCGATCCGACCGCTTCCTGGCCCTGTTCGGCCAGCGGGCGCAGCACCTGGTCACGCTCCTCGAAGGTGACCTGGTACATCTTCATGTACTGCTTGAGCTGGTCGGCATCGTAGAAAGCCGAACCGTGATCGTTGTCATCCAGCGTCGACTGGATGCGCAGCGCGTTCTGCCGCAGCCACTTCTTGTAAGGCTGCTGCGCCTTCAGGTGGTTGTCGATGTCGTCGGTGTGCAGCACCTTGCCGGTGTGGGTGTCCACCGCGAGGATCTGCCCCGGGCCGACACGACCCTTGGCAAGCACGTCTTCCGGCTTGTAATCCCAGACGCCGACTTCGGACGCGAGGGTGATATAGCCGTTCTTGGTGGTTACCCAGCGCGCCGGACGCAGCCCGTTGCGGTCCAGCATACACACGGCGTAGCGGCCATCGGTCAGCACCACGCCGGCCGGGCCATCCCAGGGCTCCATGTGCATGGAGTTGTACNNGGTCTCGACGTTCTGCCAGGCCGGCGGAATGATCATGCGCAGGCCACGGAACAGATCCATTCCTCCGGTGACCAAGAGTTCGAGCATGTTGTCCATGCTCGAGGAGTCAGAACCGGTGCGGTTGATCAGCGGCGACAGGCTTTCGAGATCCGGCAGCAATTCGTTGGCGAACTTCAGGCGGCGCGCCTGGGCCCAGTTGCGGTTACCGGTGATGGTGTTGATTTCGCCGTTGTGCGCCAGGAAGCGGAACGGCTGGGCCAGCCGCCACTGCGGCATGGTGTTGGTGGAGAAACGCTGGTGGAANNAGGCGCTCGTCACCCAGGTCCGGGTAGAACTGGGCCAGGTCGGCCGGCATCATCAGGCCTTTGTAGATGATGTCCTTGTCCGAGAGGCTGCAGACATAGAAGGCGCTGTCGTCGGCCAGTGCGACTTCGGCGCGGCGGCGGGCGAAGAACAGCTTGATGCCGAACTGACGCTCATCGAGGCCCTCGCCGGAAACGAACACCTGCTCGATGCGCGGCAGACGCTCGAGCGCCAGCTGCCCGAGAACGCTGGTATCCACCGGAACCTCACGCCAGCCAACCAGGGTAAGCCCCTGCGCCTGGATTTCCTCGCTCAGCTGAGCACGAGCGCGATCCGCCTTGCTGGCGTCCTGATCGAGGAAGACCATGCCAACCGCATATTGGGCCGGTAGCTCGGCGTTGAAATGCTCCAAGGCCTTCGCGCGCAGAAAGGCGTCAGGCTTCTGCATCAACAGACCGCAGCCGTCGCCGGTCTTGCCATCAGCGTTGATGCCGCCGCGGTGAGTCATGCATGTCAGGGACTGAATGGCAGTCTTTAGCAGGTGATGGCTTGCCTCGCCCTGCATGTGGGCAATCAGACCGAAGCCGCAGTTATCCTTGAACTCTTCAGGACGAAACAGACCTGCTCTCATAGGCACTCCACCAGCTAAATGCGTTGTAAATCAACCCCTTATTGACGGCGCAGCGACTCACCCCGTCATTCACGTGGGCAAAAGGGGGAGCAGTTTACAAAGCCCGCTAGATCGGCACAATTTATTTTTGCAAGCCCCAAAACAGTGCATTGCGCACTTTTTTGGGGCATTTTTTATCGAGCTGGCGCCAATTCCTGCTGGACGCTGGCGAAACTTCGTACCCACGGCTTGCCGGCCTGGAGCGAAGCGGGCAGCGACTTCACCGCTGCAACCGCTGCCGCTCGGTTGGCAAAATTGCCGTAGGTGACGACGTAGAGCGGCTTGCCTTCGTGCGTCTTGGTGAAGTAGCGATAGCTGGCGCCGTGCTGCTGAACGATCGCTTGGGCATTCTTTTCGACACGTGTCCCGAGGATCTGGACCAGATAGTTGCTGCCCGGCTGACTGGCATACCAAGACCGATTGCCTGAAGCGCTGGGCGCAGCAGTAGGCGCTGGCGTACGCTCGGCGACATTCTGCCGCACCTGCGGCGATGCCGGAGCAGGCGCCTGTGTCGGCGCCGGCGTCGGCACCGTTGCAACAGGCGGAGCAGNNTCGCGCGCACCGGGAAGCGCAACCTCAGCATCGTCTTCGCCACCTGCAGCGGCAGCGAGCGGCTCTCGAATCACCGGCTGCGCATCACCGCCCAGCGGCAGCGACAACGGCCGTTCCTCAGCATCGAACTCGATCGCGGTTTGCCCGCCCTGCTCAGACGAAGCCGCTGATGAGCCCGCCGGAGCATCGAGCGGCAACTGAGTGGCTTGCGGCGCAACCGACCGCTCACCCTCGCCACCACGCAGAACCAGAAAGCCAATCGCGACCACCACAATCACGGCCAGCGCCGCCAACAGATGTTTCTTCGGCAGCGGCAATGCCATGCCGGTGGACTTCCGCCGTCCGCGACTGCTCTGCATCGCCGCGAGAAGTTCGTCACGCGCCACCTGGTTGATCGCTCCAGGCCAGCCGCCCGACTGATCATGGATACGCGCAATCTGCTCCTCGCTCAGGCACTCGATGCCGCTACCCGCACCTTCGAGCCGCAGCGCCAGATACTCGCGCGTCTCTTCTTCCTCATAAGGTTGCAAGGCGATGGCGTGATGGCGTTCTTCGCCTTCGCTCAGGGCTTCAAGTCGCCCGGCCAGCGCAGGCTCGCCAAACAGAAAGACGTGCGGGCGTGCTTCAGGTGTCCCCGCAGCCAGACGCAGCAGGGTCTCCACCGCAGCGCCAGTCAGGCGCTCGGCATCATCCACCAACAGATAGACTTCCTGCCCCGTCAGAGCCAGCTGGACCACCTGCGCCATGATGCCATCGAAATCGGCGTCCTGACTGTTGAGTGCCTGAGCGATCTGCGCCAGCAGCGCACTGGCGTCCATGGTGCTCTGCGGAGTGACGACTACGCTCTGCACAGCCTGCTTGTTGCTGCTGGCGACAAGCGCCTGGCGTAGCAACGTTTTGCCGCTGCCTTCCGGCCCGGTCACCAACAACAGCAACTGGCTGTAACGGGCCAGGTGGTGCAGCTGCCCAAGCACCGGCTTGCGCTGAGCGGGAAAGAACTTGAACCCCGGAACACGGGCCGCGAAAGGGTCATGGCTGAAGCCATAGTGAGTCAGAAACGCGTCGTCCGCGGACAAACTGTTCATGGAAATTTTCTTACGCTCCCAAGTGTTCCGTCATAGCACCGTAATCGGCGCTCAAAGTGGTTTCGAGCACGCCGCGAGGGAAGTCGCCTGTGACAACCGCCTCCCCCATCTGCCGAAGCAGCACGAGACGGAGACGACCATCCAGGACCTTCTTGTCCACCGCCATGTGCTCAAGGAAATCTTGCGGCTGCATCTCGGCAGGAGGCACCACCGGCAGCCCGGCTCGCTGCAAAAGCCGGATGGCGCGATCACGATCCGCCTGGCCGATCCAGCCGAGCTGAGAGGACATCTCAAGCGCCATCACGGTTCCCGCCGATACCGCCTCACCATGCAGCCAGACCCCATAACCCATATGGGTCTCTATGGCATGACCAAAGGTATGCCCCAGGTTGAGGGTGGCGCGCACACCCGATTCTCGCTCGTCCGCATTGACCACCTTGGCCTTGGCTGCGCAGGAACGGTGGATCGCCTCGGTCAGCGCCAGGGAATCCAGCGAGCGAATCCGATCGATATTAGCTTCGAGCCAGGTCAGGAAGGGCTCGTCGCAGATCAGCCCATACTTGATGACTTCGGCCAGCCCTGCAGACAGCTCGCGAGACGGCAACGTCGCCAACGTGGCGGTATCGATGACCACTGCACGAGGCTGGTAGAACGCGCCGATCATGTTCTTGCCCAGCGGGTGGTTGATGCCGGTTTTGCCACCAACCGAGGAGTCCACTTGCGAGAGCAGCGTGGTCGGCACCTGGATGAAGTCCACACCGCGCAGGTAGCTGGCGGCCGCGAATCCCGCCATGTCGCCGATGACGCCGCCGCCCAACGCCACGACCGTTGTATTGCGATCGTGCCGAGCACCGAGCAGTGCGTCGAAAATAAGCTGAAGCGTCTCCCAATTTTTGTGGCTTTCGCCATCAGGCAGGATTATGGGGGTAACGGAATAGCCGGAAAGCGTGCTCGTCAGACGATCGAGGTACAGTGGCGCAACCGTTTCATTGGTCACGATGGCGACTTGGCGGCCGCGAATCTTGCTTGCAAAAAGATCGCTGCGATCGATCAATCGCTCGCCGATATGAATGGGATAGCTACGCTCGCCGAGATCGACCTGAAGAGTCTGCATGGGGGCCCCAACAATAAAGGGGGCTAGGATAGCGCAGATTCATCCTGGCTTTCACGGGGAGGCAATGAAGCGAGCCTATCGAGAATTTCCATGACCACCAGCCGGGGCGGACGCTCGTCTGTCTCGATGATGATATCCGCAATGGAGCGGTACAGCGGGTCGCGAATAGCCATGAGCCCAGCAAGAACGCTACGGGGATCGCTTGCCTGCAGCAACGGACGATTGCGGTCGCGCGACGTGCGCTCGAGCTGCTGATCGACAGAAGTGCAGAGATAGACGACGCGACCACCGGAGCGAAGTGCTTTGCGATTGTCCTCGCGCAACACCGCGCCCCCACCCGTAGCGAGCACCACCCCGTCCTGCTGACAAAGATCGGCGATCACTGCACGTTCACGCTCGCGAAAACCGGCCTCACCCTCTACATCGAAAATCAGAGGAATGCTGGCGCCGGTCCGCTGCTCGATTTCCTTGTCGGAATCCTTGAATGGCAGACGCAGCTCTTTGGCTAACAAGCGCCCGATGGTGCTTTTACCAGCTCCCATCGGGCCTATGAGGATGAAGTTGTGCAACGATTACTGGCCCACGGCGACCGCTCGATAGTTGAGGATTCTAGGGGTCAAGAAGACCAGAAGCTCGGATTTTTTATCTTCCACGATGTCCCGCCGGAAGAGGCGACCAACGAACGGAACGTCACCCAGGAACGGCACTTTTTCAATGCTGCTGATCTGGCTATTGGAGAATACACCACCGATGACGATTGTTTCTCCATCGGTAACAAGAACTTTGGCGTTGACTTCGTTCTTGTTGATCGGCGGCACGCCATTCAGAGCGTTAGCAAAATCAGGGGCATCCTTGGTGACCTTGACCTCCATGATAATGCGGTTGTCCGGCGTGATCTGCGGCGTCACCTCAAGCGACAGGGCTGCCTCCTTGAAAGATGTCGACGTTGCGCCACTCGAACTGGCTTCTTGGTAGGGGATTTCCGCACCTTTCAAGATTTTGGCCGTTTCCTTATCCGCAGTAACCACCTTTGGCTGGGAGACGACTTCACCGTTACCGGTTTTCTCCATAGCCGACAATTGAAGGTCTAGGATTCCATGGTCCGAGACATAGCCAATCCCAATACCGGCGGTGCTGTTAAGCACTCCTAGATCGACAAATGGAACCGGGGCCAACGCATCTTCCAGGGTAAAATTGCCGACTTTGTCTGTACCTGGGAGAAGATATCGACCGCCATCTTCATCACGACCGATGGCACCGTCCTTGCCATACAAGCCCCAATTGTCGTTGGTGTAGTTTCCGCCCCAACGAACCCCAAGCGCTTTATCGTAGCCCACATTCGCCTCAACGATGCGCGCCTCGATCATCACTTGCCGCACAGGAATGTCGAGCTGAGCGACTATGCGACGCAGCTCGTCAAGTCGCTCCTGCGTTTGATAAGCGATGATGTTATTGGTGCGATCATCCACCGCTATAGAGCCACGATCCTCTGCAACGGCGCCGTTGCTCGTCACTGACTGGAACAGGCGAGCAATGTCCGCAGCCTTGGCATAGTTGACTTGCACGACCTCGCGACGCAACGGTGCAAGCTCGGCAATCTGCCGCTGCGACTCGAGTTCCTGGCGTTCACGCGCAGCGATTTCGTCAGCTGGCGCAACGAGCAGCACGTTCCCCACTTGCCGCTTATCCAGCCCCTTGGTTTTCAAAACCAGGTCGAGCGCTTGATCCCAAGGCACATTCTGCAAACGAAGGGTGATATTGCCACTGACGGTATCGCTGGCAACCAAGTTCAGGTCAGTAAAATCAGCGATCAACTGCAGTACGGAACGAACATCAATATCTTGGAAATTCAGCGACAGTTTTTCACCGGAATAGGCGAAACGGTCTGCCTTGCGCTTATCGGCCTCTTCTTCTGTAAGAGGCTTTACGCTAATGGTCAGCTTATTGTCTGTCTGGTAGGCGAGATAATCGTATCGCCCAGTAGGCTCGATGGCGATACTGGCACCACCTGCCTGAGCGGTCGAGTCGACAAACTTCACCGGCGTAGCGAAATCCTGAACGTCGAGCCGAACACGCAGTGCTTCAGGCAGCTCCGCCTTGGCGAACACAACGCGGATCTTTCCTCCCTGCTCTTCGATAGTCGAACCTACCGACGGATCGGACAGTGTGATTACCACGTTTCCGGCACCATCCTCACCGCGGCGAAAATCGATATTGTCGATCGCCTTGCCGGCCGCCATCGGCTTTACCGGAGCAGACTTGGCAATCGGAGCAGTGACCGCGGCGGATGCAGCCGCAGGGCTGGTCGTCCCCGAGCTCTCTCCCAGCACGACAAACAGATTGTTCCCATCCACTCGAGTGGAATACGGAACAAGCGCGGTCAGATTGACGATGAGCCGGGTGCGCCCTTGAGCCTCGACGACCGTTACGCTGCGCGCATTACCAACGCCCAGCTCCCGGTTTTTGGCCCCCAGGTTGTTGGATACGCCTGGAAGATCCAGGGCAATGCGTGCAGGCTGATCCAGCGTGTAGCCACGAGGTGACGCGACAGGCTCGTCAAATGCCAGTTTCAACTCAACCCGATCGCCCGGCAAAGCAGCCACATCCAAGGCGTTGAGATTGGCCGCCAGTAGTGCTGGCGAAATAAATGCCGCCAGCAGAGATACGCCCAGGCGAGAAAGGGTAGTGTTCATAAATTGCTTCCGTTGTGCAGACCGGTAAAGGTTTTCCATTCTTTTGCCCCGCGCTAGGTGCGCTCTTTCAAGGTCAGACTGCGCGGGCGCTCAAGCCACCCACCCTCTCCATCAGGGACGATTTCAACCACATCCACCGCAGCCTCGCTGATTTCGACGATGCGCCCGTGGTTACGCCCCAGGTAATCGCCAATCTTGACTCGATGGACACCATCGCCCCCCTTGATCAGCGCATACCGGCCACCTCCATTGGCCAGCGTGCCAACCATGGTAAAGTTCTCGATATTGAACCCCTCGAGAAACTGCTTGACTCGCGACTCGTCGGGCTGGATGTCCTTCGAACCTCGCTGCCGCTGCGCCAAGTCAAGCTTCACGGGCGGCTGGAATGGATGACGCAACGCTGCTGCGCTATAGGTGAACGCCTCGTAAGGGACGAAGGCCGGCAGAGGTTCGATCGTGCCCTTCGGCTTGGTTCTCACCTCATCCATATACTGCTGTAGGTCGTTGAAGTCAGAACTGCCACTGCAGCCCGAAAGCACCGCCAGGGTCAGACCCAGCGCAGTCAGTCGCCCCCCCTTCATTTCTGCAGCCCCTTGTCGTTATAGCGATAAGTCTTGGCAACGATGCTCATGCGCAACTTCGATGTAGCAGTTTCACCCTTTTCGGGAACTATCTCGAAATCATGCAGCGTAACTATTCGCGGAAGACTTGATACGCCGCTTACGAATGTTGCCAAGTCGTGATAGCCGCCAATCACCTTGATATTGATCGGCAGTTCGATATAGAACTGCTGAGCCACTTCGGGCTGTAACTTGATCTCTTCGAACTCCAACCCGCTACCTAAACCAGTACGAGTGATATCTTCCAGCAGCCCCGGGACCTCAGTATCGCTTGGCAGCTGTCGAAGCAGCGCACCGAATGATGTTTCCATTTCGGCCATCTGCTCTTTGTAAGCTTCTAGGTTAGCGGCCTGAAACGCCTTGGTTGAAAACTGTTGTTTTAGAGTTACCTCTTGAGCACGGTGCTGCTCAAGCTGCAACTGCAAATCCTGCAAGTGAAAGTAATACCCCAGGCCGAGTACTGCCGCGAGCACTATCACACCAGTAATAAATTTAACCGGCGCTGGCCACGATCCCAGGTTATTCAAATCCAGATCAGCAAGATCAACCTTGCGAAGACTTTCCAACGACTCAGCCAGACTCATGGCTTAGCTCCTTCCGTAGATGCGCCCGGCTGGGTCTGCTGCACTGTCAACTGGAAGACATTTTCCTGATCGACAGCCCCCGCAGTGACTGCCTTCACCTCGTTCAGATTCGGCGCTTCAAGCCAATCGGAGCCGTCGAGATTACGCATGAGGTTTGAAACCCGATTGTTCGATTCAGCAGCACCAACGATCGCGATGTTCTTTCCGGTCATTTTGAGCGACGTGAAATAAACACCTTCGGGCAGCGTTCTAACGAGCTGATCGAATACCCGACCAATGATGGGGCGATTCCCCTGAAGATCCTGGATAATCTTCATTCGCTCCAGAAGTTGCTGGCGACGCTCCCTCAACTCTTTGATTTCCGCGATCCGAGCATCCAGAACTGCAATTTCTTTTTTGATGAACTCGTTCCTCGAATTCTGATGCTCGATCGCACCCTGAAAATAGCGATCGCCTAGGAATACCAAGCCGGCAGCGACGACAAGCACGCCCATGAGGGAAGCCAGAAAGCGCTGCTTACGCTCTTCCCGCAGCTGTTCGCGCCACGGAAGTAGGTTGATCTGAGCCATCAGTCAAAGCTCCTCAGCGCCAAACCGCATGCAATCATTAATGCAGGCGCATCACTAGCCAGCGCCCCGGCGTTCACCTTGCCGCTCAAAGCCATATCGGCGAAGGGATTAGCCACTAGAGTTTGCGTTCCGATCTTTTGCTGAATCATGTGATCGAGACCCGGAATGGAGGCCGTCCCGCCCGCGAGCAGGATGCAGTCGACGTCGTGGAACTGCCCTGCAGCGAAGAAGAACTGCAACGAGCGGGATACCTGCTGCACCACCGCCTCCTTGAACGGAAGCAGGACTTCACTGTCGTAGTCATCTGGGAGACCGCCTTGCTTCTTGGCAAGGCCGGCTTCTTCCTGAGACAGACCGTAGCGGCGCTGGATCTCTTCGGTCAGTTGGCGACCACCGAACAGCTGCTCGCGCGTGTAGATGGTACGCCCGTTATG
>JABAHQ010025374.1_pt1 | contig 10584 bp, 6 predicted proteins | sample 7062091 | NCBI WGS metagenome assembly JABAHQ01 (sample SAMN14534359, study PRJNA622989) | marine sediment metagenome | biome: marine biome [ENVO:00000428]; feature: marine pelagic biome [ENVO:01000023]; material: deep marine sediment [ENVO:00002113] | place: India: Gulf of Kutch | collected...
GTGCGGAAGACGCGTTCCGGGTGCGGCATCATGATGGTGAAGCGGCCGTCGGCGCTCGTGACCCCAGCGATGCCCAGTGCAGAGCCGTTCGGATTTTCCGGGTAGCGCTCGGTGGGCCGCCCGTAGCCGTCGATGAAACGGATGGTCACCAGGCCGGCATCCACGGCCGTCGCGGCCGGCGATTGGGGCGCGAACACGGCGCGTCCCTCACCATGCGCCACCGCGATGGGAAGCCGTGAGCCGGCCATATCGCTCAGAAACAACGAGGGCGACGGCGATATCTCCACGAGTGAGAATCGGCCCTCGAACTGCTCGGAGACATTGCGCTCGAAGCGCGGCCAGGCCTCCGTGCCGGGAATGAGCTCGTGCAACGCCGACATCATCTGACAGCCGTTGCATACGCCCAACCCGAAGGTATCGGTCCGCTGAAAGAACGCCGCAAACTCGTCGCGCGCGCGGCCGTTGAACAGAATGGATTTCGCCCAACCCTGTCCTGCGCCCAGAACGTCGCCGAAGGAAAATCCGCCGCATGCGGCGATCCCCTGAAACTCGCCCAGGCTCACCCGGCCTTCCAGAATATCGCTCATATGCACGTCCACCGCCGCGAAGCCCGCGCGATCGAACGCGGCCGCCATTTCCACGTGACCGTTGACACCCTGCTCGCGAAGAACGGCAACGCTCGGTCGCTCCCCTTTCAGAATATAGGGTGCCGCGACGTCTTCGTCGGGATCGAATGTTAATGAGACCTGGAGCCNNCCGGAGCCCGGGGTTGTCGCGGTCCAGAATGGCATCGAACTCCTGCTGCGCACATTCCGGGTTGTCCCGCAGCGATTGCATGTGCCACGTCGTGGACGACCACGCGCGCTCGAAGTTAATCCGCGAATCCCCCAGCACTTCTTCATGGTCGAAGGTGAAGGCTATGCGGCCCTCGTCGTTCAAGGTACCGATAACATGACTGTGCCGGTACACTCCCTGACGGCGCAGGATCTCCAGGACGGTGTCCGTATCGACGTGGCGCACCTGAATCACGGCGCCGAGCTCTTCGTTGAACAGCGCCGCGGCGAAGTCGTCCCCGAGCCCGTCCAGGCGAATCGTGACCCCGGTTCGCCCGGCAAAGGCCATTTCGCAGATCGTTGCGAACAGACCCCCGTCGGAGCGGTCATGATAAGCGAGCGCCAGGCGTTCCTCGCTGAGAATCTGCATGACATGGAAGAAAGACCTGAGCGCCTGGGGATCGTCCACGTCCGGCGCGTCGTCGCTCGTCTGATTGTATACCTGTGCAGCCGCCGAACCGCCCATACGCATGCGCCCCTTGCCGAGATCGATCAGGATCAGGTCGGTGTCCCCTTCATCCGTGCGCAACGCTGGGGTGAACGTATGGCGCACGTCCTTGACGGGCGCAAAAGCGGACACGATGAGCGAAAGCGGGGCGGTCACCGAGCGCTCCTCGCCGTCCTGCCGCCAGACGGTCTTCATGGACATGGAATCCTTGCCCACGGGGATCGCAATCCCGAGCTGGGGGCAAAGATCCATCGCCACGGCCTCCACTGTATCGAACAGGGCTGCATCCTCGCCCGGATGCCCCGCGGCCGCCATCCAGTTGGCGGACAGCTTCACGTCGCCGAGTTGCTCGATGCGCGCAGCGGCAATGTTGGTGATTGCCTCCCCCACCGCCATGCGTCCTGAAGCCGCCGGGTCCACCACCGCCACGGGCGTGCGTTCGCCGATGGCCATGGCCTCTCCCGCGTAGACGTCGAAGCTCGCTGCGGTCACCGCGACATCCGCAACCGGCACCTGCCAGGGCCCCACCATCTGATCCCGCGCCACCAGCCCGCCCACGCTGCGATCACCGATGGTGACCAGAAACGTCTTGTTTGCCACCGTGGGCAGCTGCAGCACCCGCGTCGCCGCGTCATGCAGCTCCAGCGAGCGGGTCTTGAAGGGTTCCTTGTGAAAGGGATGATGTTTCACATCGCGCAACATCTTCGGCGGCTTGCCCAGCAAGACTTCAAGAGGGAGATCGACCGCCGTGTTGTCGAAATAACCGTCGCCCAGCACCAGCCGCGAGCCCTCCGTGGTCTCGCCGATGACGGCGTGCGGGCAGCGCTCGCGGTCGCAGATCGCCTGAAAGCCCTGTATGCCATCCGGCGCCACCACCAGAACGTAGCGTTCCTGGGCTTCGTTGCACCAGATCTGCATGGGCGACATGCCTGGGTCATCATTCGGAATCGTGCGCAGCTCGAAGCGCCCGCCACGCTGACCCTCGTTGATGATCTCCGGCACCGCGTTGGACAGCCCGCCGGCACCGACGTCGTGCACGCTCAGGACGGGATTGTCCTCGCCGAGTTGCCAGCACTGGTCGATGACCTCCTGGCAGCGCCGCTGCATCTCGGGGTTGCCCCGCTGCACCGAGGCGAAGTCCAGATCCTCCGCGCTGGTGCCGCTGGCCATGCTGGACGCCGCACCGCCGCCGAGACCGATGAGCATCGCCGGGCCGCCGAGCACCACGACCGGCGCGCCCGGGGGAATGTGCTCCTTGTGGGCGTGCGCCTCGCGAATGTTGCCCAACCCCCCGGCGAGCATGATCGGCTTGTGGTAGCCCCGCACCTCGGGTCCCGCGGGGCCGGGTACCCGCGCTTCGAAGGTTCTGAAATAGCCGCAGAGATTGGGCCGTCCGAACTCGTTGTTGAACGCCGCCGCACCGATGGGTCCCTCCAGCATGATGTCCAGTGCAGAGACGATCCGACCCGGTCGTCCCGTATCAATCTCCCAGGGCTGCCCGGCGCCCGGAATCCGCAGGTTGGAGACCGAGAACCCGCACAGCCCGGCCTTGCTGCGTGCGCCGCGTCCGGTGGCGGCCTCGTCGCGGATCTCGCCCCCGGCGCCCGTCGCGGCCCCGGGAAAAGGTGAGATGGCGGTCGGATGATTGTGGGTCTCCACCTTCATGACGATGGGCAACTGCTCGCGCTCGTAGGTGTAGTGCCGGGTCACGGGATGTGGGAAAAAGCGTCCTCCCGCGCTGCCCTGCATCACTGCCGCGTTGTCGCGGTAGGCCGAGAGGATGCCCTGCGGCCTGCAATCAAACGTATTGCGGATCATCTTGAACAGCGAGCGCTGGCGTGCGCTCCCGTCAATCACCCAATCGGCGTTGAAGATCTTGTGACGGCAGTGCTCGGAGTTGGCCTGCGCGAACATCATCAGCTCCACGTCCGTGGGATTGCGCGCAAGCCCGGTGAAATTCTCCAGCAAGTAGTCGATCTCGTCCGGCGACAGCGCAAGCCCGAGCTCCGCGTCGGCACGCTCCAGCGCCACCCGCCCGCCGCCCAGGAGATCGATCTCTTTCAGCGGGGCCGGCTCCGCCTGGCGGAACAAGATCACGGCCTCTTCCAAAGAGCCCAGGACCGCCTCGGTCATCCGGTCGTGCAGCACGGCGGCAACGCCGGCCGCCTCGTGATCATTCAGCGGCTCACCGCCCTCGGTGCTGATCGCGTACACGCGCCCGCGCTCCAGGCGCTGCACGTTCCGCAGGCCGCAATTGTGGGCAATGTCCGTAGCCTTACTGGACCAGGGGGAGATTGTGCCCGGACGCGGCACGACGACGAAAAGCTGGCCCGGCGACACCTCCGCGGGCGGAGGCGGACCGTAGTCCAGCAGACGCTCCAGGATCTGCTGTTCGTCGGCGGTGAGCTTTCGTTCCAGGTAGGCGAAATGCGCGAGCTCGCAATGAACGGCGCGCACGGCGGGGGCCTCTTTTCGCAGTGCCGCCAGCAGTTTCTCCAGGCGAAACGCCGACAGGGCAGTACCACCGCGCAAGCGAAGCATATGTGACTCGTATCCGGATCGAGGCCGCCGTGAAGGCGCCATGATACTGAAATCGCCCGCACCGAACCAGCCGGCGGCGGCCTTCGGCCGCCGGGCACCGGCGAATGGAGCCTCATCCGGATACCGAGCGCAAAGCGTGCTTGACTCTCGCCAAGGGCGCCAAGGAAGGCGACGTCATAGGGCGGCCTTTGGCCGCCGAAGGTGAACGCTCGGCGCATCATCGGGGGGGGCGGCGCGCAAAGCGCACCCTGAAGCTGATTTCTTGGCGGCCTTGGCGTCTTGGCGAGCGAACATGTGTTCTCTCTTGCTCTCGCGAAGATGCAAAGACGTGAAGTTCCATAGGGCGGCCTTTGGCCGCCGAACGAGGACGAACGGAGGAACAAATCGGGATACGGCACGCAAAACGCGCCCTGTGACCTGTAATACGCACCCATCCCGCGGTCTCAACGATCGGAATCGCCGCCCAAGTCGGGAGTTCGGAACGTTAGACGCGAAACTGACTGACCAGGCCCTGAAGCCGCGCCGCCAGCTTTGCCAGCTCCTCGCTGGATGTCGCCGTCTGCTGGGCGCCCTGCGCGCTTTCCTGGCCGGCCTGGGTGATGCCGACGATGTTGCGGTTGATCTCCTCGGCGACCGCGGTCTGCTCCTCGGCCGCGCTGGCAATCTGCGCATTCATGTCGCTGATCGTGGTGACGGCCTTTGCAATCCGCTCCAGAGACTCGCCCGCGTGTGCGGCCTGCTCGACGCTGGACTGCGCCTGACCACGCCCCGTGTTCATGACCTGTACCGCGCTTTCCGCATCCGCCTGCAGCCGCTCGATAATCTCGTGGATCTCCTCAGTGGATTGCTGGGTGCGGCTTGCCAGCGTACGCACCTCGTCGGCAACCACCGCGAATCCACGTCCCTGCTCGCCGGCCCGGGCCGCCTCGATGGCGGCGTTGAGCGCCAGCAGGTTGGTCTGCTCGGCGATCCCCTTGATGACGTCCAATACCTTGCTGATGTTTTCGCTGTCCGTCTCCAGCTTGTCGATGACCTCGGCGGCCTTCTCGACTTCGCCGGCCAAGGCATTGATCGCGTCGATGCTGGCCGATACGACCTGTTTCCCGTTTCCGGCCTCACCGTCGGCTTCCTGGGCGGCCTGCGAAGCGGAAGATGCGTTGCGCGCAACTTCCTGCACAGTGGCGGTCATCTCGTTGATGGCCGTAGCGACCTGATCGGTCTCCGACTGCTGGTGCTGGATCCCGCGGCTGGTCTGGTCCGTGATCGCGGAAAGCTCCTCTGCCGCCGACGCGAGCTGGGAGGTGGCCCCGCTGACCTGCCCGACCAGCTCCTGCATCTTGGCCACAAAGGTATTGAAGCTCGACGCCAACTCGGCCATTTCGTCCTTGCCGGTGTCGTCGAGTCGCCTGGTAAGATCACCCTCTCCGCGCGCGATATCGTTCATCGCGGCTGCGGAGAGCTTCAACCGGCGCGTGATAAGATTTCCGAGCAGCCATGCGCCCAACACGGACAGGGCCACACCCACCACCGTCAGAACGGTGACCGTTGCCTGGGTTTTTTCGGATTCGGCAAGCACGTCGGCACTGGTCGTCTCGATGGTCTCCTGCATCCTGGAGACCAGTGTGTTCAGCTTCTCCTCGATGCGTGCGAACAGGGGTCCGATCTCGCTGCGGACCAGGTAGGCGTCCATGCGCCACTTCTCACCGCCGTGGATCTCAATCAGCTTTTCCAGGTTGGCGAAGAATTCCGCGCGGAGATCCTTTACTTTCAGCAACGAATCCTCCTGGTCCAAAGTAAGATCGGGGCCGTAGCTCTCCAGCTTCTCGATGAGGTTTGCGCTGCTATCTTGATAGAGTTTGACCTCGTCCAGAGAAGGCTGGGCTCGAAACGCAAGATAGGCGCGCACACCGTTCATCACATTGGCCCATGCATAGCGCAGGTCATGGACGTGGCTCAGCAGTTCCTTGCGTACCCCCGTGGCAGGCTCTTCGCCTTCGGACATAATCATCTGGGAGAGATTCTGCAATATGCGCTGGCTGAGAGGATTGAGATTCTGCGCGGCGTATCCCATGGCCGGCAGGTTCTTGCCCTGATCCTCGCCAAACTTCACGAGCTTCGCTTGAGCCTGTCGGAAGGCCTCCACATCGCCGCCGATCGCTTCGACCAGCGCGCGCATCTCCTCGTCCGCCTGGACCACCGGATTGTCCCGGATCTCAGACATGGCCGCGTCGGCTTCCTGCAGGGCATTCAGTGAGTCGGCCTTGTGAGTCTGTTCGTGGCTCAGGAGATAGAAGCCAATGGCCTGCGATGCGCGGTTAAGTCGGTCGCGCAGCTCCATCGAGGCGATGACCGCGGGCTGGATTTCCTTCACCACGTTGCGAAAGCCCCCCTGGATGGCCGACTGGCCGAGCAAAACATTGACCGCGATGACCAGCAGCACACCCAGGATCAGGCCGTAGCCGCCCCAGAGCTTGTGCTTGATGGATACACAGGCCAGCAGGCCCTGGATGGAAGTCCCGAATGCGTTCATAGACTGGCTCCCGGCGCCCGCGCTTTCATCCGCCCGGTCGGGGACGGATTCACCTCGCGGCGACTGACTCTATGTTTTTGATTGATAAAGGGATGCGCTCCACCTACGGACCGCAGGTCCCATCAGGCGTTATCGGCAGCCCGCGAAGAAGCTTAACCCGCATGTCGCACCAGTATCCGGGGCGCTGGCGCAGGGAATCGCCGGTCAGCCAATTTCCCGCCAGCCGAGCCCGCTTTCCTGCAGCGCCACGGCAATCCACTCCGGGTCGCAATCCAGGCTGTCGGCGAGGGCGTATCTCACATGATGGGGGGAGTTGTTGGTCTCNNACGAACAGTCGAGACTCTTCAACAACGCGGCGGCCTGTTCATTGCTCAAGTGGCCGAAACGCCCGCGGATGCGCTCGCGGACCACGGCTGGGTAAACGCTGCCCTCCAGCAGATCCACATCGTGGTTGCACTCGAGCACCAGGGCGTCACAACCGCTCAGTTGTTCCACGAGATGGAGCGTGCTGCACCCGACATCCGTCAACACCCCCAGACGATGTCGCCCGTCGGCGAACAGAAACTGTACCGGCTCGCGCGCATCGTGCGGCACGGGAAGGGGATGCACCTCGATGTCACCGATGGTGAAGTGCTCGGAGGCATCGATCAGGACGGGATGGGGCAGCGCGTCCGGGGACACCGCCCGCCAAGTGCCCAGAGTCATCCACACCGGCAGCGAATGCTTCCCCGCGAGCCGGCTCACGCCCCGGATGTGATCGCCATGCTCGTGGGTCACCAGGATCCCATCGAGATCCTCGATGGATCGCCCCAGCCGGCCCAGCCGTCGGCGGGTTTCACGCTCCGAGAACCCGCAGTCGATGAGCAACGTGGTGGCGCCCGCCTCCACGATGGTTGCGTTGCCGCGGCTGCCGCTGCCGAGAGACGCGAATCGCATCGCGTTCACGCGTTACGAGTACTACGATCAGGCATGGACGGAGTATAAGAGAAAACGGCGCGAAGGTTGAATGCCTTGCATCGCGGCCGACGATTCAGACCCGAAGCAGGCAGAGCGGCTACTTCAGTTGCTCATGCAACAAGCTGAGGATGCGATCCGCGGTCCTGGACTTTTCGGGCTGACCCTGCTCGTTCAGCACGAACACGCGCGTGTTTCGGCCTTCTCCGACGAGACTGACGAGATAGCGATTCTGTTCCTTGTCATCATCCCCGCTGAAGATGTTCAGGCGGTCCAACCATCCTTCATCGCCGCTGTTGGCATCCTTTTCCGGATCGATATAGCGCACGTAGTACACACCCTCGGAGCGATTCCGGTCCTCGACCGTGAAGCCCACGCGATCGAGGGCCACGCCCGTGCGCCGCCATGCACGCGCGAACTCATCCTTCAGGTTCAGCGTGGCATTGCCTCGCGCATCCCGGACCAAATGCGCGCGCTCCGGTCTCTCCTCGGCCCTGGCGAACAGCGTACTGGACTCGTTTTCCTCGACGCCGAAGAACACAGCCATACGCCGCAACATCTCGATCTCGAGCTCCGGGTCAGCGGGACGTGGTTTCCATATGGTCGACTCCGTGGAATTCTCCACGACCTCTTCGACGCCCCGGTGCGTGAGATACACCTCCGTCGTACCGGGTTCCTGCCCGCGTTCCAGCCGGACACGATACTTGTCGCGCGTGGCTGCGGAATACAGCGAATCGAAGATCTTGCTGATCTGACGACGAATAAAATCCTGAGGAATATCGGCGCGGTTCTCCGCCCAACCGGTCTCCAGAATCCCGATACGGGGGTCTTCCCATTTGACAAGGAATCCGCTCTGTAGCCAGAAATCCCGCATTTTCGGCCAGACCTCCGCCGGTTTCCCTTCGACAATGAGCCAGTAGGTCTTGCCCGCGTGCCTGACGCGAACATTTTCCTGTTTGGCCAGAACGTGAGAGCCGCGTGTGGCGGCTCCACCGCTTCGTTCACGCGTGTAGTCGGAATATGTCGCCGTGCCGACCGACGACATCCCCGGAACGGCCGGACCTTCATTAATGGACGACTTGGTCAGATCCGGTGGAATCTCGAGCGCCGGCTCCGTTCGCGCTTTCTTGTAGTCAACGATTTCCTCGTCGGGGAAGAATTCCTTCTTGACGTCGCTGACCGTGCTGCAGGCGCCGAGCGGCGCGATGATCAGCACGGTGGTTAGAATTCCTGGCAATGCTCTCAGACCACACATATTCTTGTACCTGTCCGGCTAATCCAGTACCCCGGCCTGTTTCAGCGCCTCCCGAACGGTCGCATGGTGAGATTCGGAGAGCCGGGTCATGGGGAGACGAATTCCCGGCGGGATCCGACCCATCTCGCTGAGCGCCCATTTTACGGGGATCGGATTGGGCTCCACAAATAGGGCCTTGTGGAGCGGCTCCAGGGCCTGGTTGAGGGTCTCCGCGCGCTCCCGGTCCCCGGAGACGGCCGCTACGCACATCTCGTGCATGGCCCCTGGTGCAACATTGGCCGTGACGGAGATATCGCCCCGGCCGCCGAGCAGCATACACTCCATGGCGGTACCGTCGTCCCCGCTGTAGATGTCGATCTTATCACCACAGCGGTCCAGAATCTCCCGCGCCCGGCTCATGTCTCCGGTGGCCTCTTTGATGCCCACGATATTGGGGATCTCGGCCAGCCGCTCCACGGTCTGCGGCAACATGTCGCAGGCGGTGCGTCCGGGCACGTTGTAGAGAATCTGGGGGATGGGGACGGCTTCCGCGAGCGTCTTGAAGTGCTGGTAAAGGCCCTCCTGCGTAGGCTTGTTGTAGTAGGGCACGACCAGGAGGCAGGCGTCTGCGCCCGCTTCCATGGCACAACGGGTGAGCCCAATGGCCTCCCGGGTGGAATTCGAGCCCGTTCCGGCGATCACCGGCAGGCGGCCCGAGGCCTGCTCCACCACCCAGCGGATCACCTCGCAGTGCTCCTTGTCGTCCAGCGTGGCGGATTCGCCCGTGGTCCCCACGGCCACGATGGCGTCGGTACCCTGTGCCGCATGGAAGTCGACCAACGCGCGAAGCGAGCCCTCATCGAGGCTGCCATCCTCCGCCATCGGCGTCACCAGCGCCACCATGCTGCCGTGGAACATCGCCATCCTCCGGAAAACTCAATTAAATTCCGCATGATACTGACCCGGCTCCACCTTGGCAAGGACCGCCCGCAGACGGCCTTTTCGGGCCGCGGCGCATCCCCGCCTGGCGGGCGCGCAGAATCCGACCCCCTTCCCGGCGTCCCGCCCGGGAGCGCACAGGGTGGCCGCCGGCCGTGCAGCTCACCCGCGCGACACGCGAGCAAACCGCCTCCCGTGTCGTCCAGCGTTCGACGCCGGCAACCAACCTGCCGGTTCGGAGCATCGAAGATATCGAACCGGCGACGGGGTACCGGCGTTCACGCCGGCCCGTGCCAACCGTGGACGACGGAGGCAAGCCATGGAACTCGCCGATTCGGCTTGCGAACACAGCCCGAGCTGTACGTGCCGGCGCGGCAATGTCGTTGAGCGGGTTCATGGCGCGACATATAATCGGGCCTGAGCCAGAGTGGCCTGCGGCCAGACATTCACTGACCTCCCGCTCCCCCGTTTTCGAATGAGCAGCTATCTCGTTATCTCTGCGTTGGGCAAAGACAGGCCAGGTATTGTAAATGAGCTGTCGCAGTCCATCCTGAACCATGGCTGTAACATTGTTGACAGCCGGATGACCGTGCTGGGCGGCGAGTTCGCGATTCTGGTGCTCATCTCCGGAAACTGGAACGCCGTCGCAAAAGTCGAAACCGCCCTTCCCGCGATCGGCAAGAGCCTCGGTCTGACTGTGATCAGTAAGCGTACGGAGCCACGCGCGTCGCGCCGGGACGTGTTGCCGTACACGGTGGAGGTCGTATCCATGGATCATCCGGGCATTGTATCCAGCATCGCGGACTTCTTCTCCAGCCGGGGCATCAACATAGAAGACCTGTCCACCGGGAGCTACTCGGCTGCGCATACCGGGACACCCATGTTCAGCCTCAACATGACCATCAGCGTTCCGGCGGATCAGCACATTGGCCAGTTGCGGGAGCAATTTACAGACTTCTGCGACGAGCTGAATCTGGATGCGGTCATGGAGCCCTTGAAAGCGTGATTCGGGTTCAGATTCAACAAACGTGCGGCGTCCATGCGTCTGGATCAACTGCGCTTACGGAACATCTGAACAATTCGATTAACCGCCAAGCACGCCAAG
>JABAHQ010025363.1_pt1 | contig 10577 bp, 10 predicted proteins | sample 7062091 | NCBI WGS metagenome assembly JABAHQ01 (sample SAMN14534359, study PRJNA622989) | marine sediment metagenome | biome: marine biome [ENVO:00000428]; feature: marine pelagic biome [ENVO:01000023]; material: deep marine sediment [ENVO:00002113] | place: India: Gulf of Kutch | collected...
CCAACGGTCAGTCGCCGATTGAAGTGCAAAGCATCAATCTGCGCCGACCGACTCTGGAGGATGTCTTCATCAAACTGACGGGGCGGGCGATCCGTGAGGATTCGGCGGGCTCCGGGATCAAGATGCCGATGCGCATGCGATCTAGGAGAAGGAAGTAAGGTACCGGTGATGGAAAGACTGATGGGTTGGTTGCGAGGTGCGTTCACCATCTGGGTCCGAGATCTTCTCCGGTTCAGTCGGGACCGGGCTCGTTTGGTTTCTTCTTTGGGACAGCCATTGTTGTTCCTGCTGCTCTTCGGGGGCGGATTCTCGGGCGCGATCTCGGGGCTGNNCACAATTCCTCTTCCCGGGCATCCTCGCCATGACGGTTCTCTTTACCGGGGTGTTCTCGGCAGTCTCGGTTGTTTGGGACCGCGAGTTTGGCTTTCTGAAAGAGGTCATGGTCGCGCCGGTGTCCAGGGTTGCGGTGGCCGCGGGCAAGGTGGCCGGTGGAAGTACGGTGGCCATGGTGCAGGGCATCATCATCCTGGTCTTGGCCCCGGTCCTGGGTATTGAGCTTTCCCCGTCCCAGCTCGTGCTGATCGTCGGCATCCTATTGCTATTGGCGGTTATGATGACGTCGCTGGGTTTGCTGTTGGCCTCCCGTCAGAGCTCGATGGAGGGCTTTCACATGGTGATGAACTTCGTGCTCCTGCCGATGTTCTTCCTGTCCGGCGCGTTCTTCCCCCTGCAGGGGGTGCCGTTATGGATGCACCTCCTGGCTTCAATCGATCCCGTGACCTATGGCGTAGATCCGCTGCGGCAGGTTGTGCTCCGGGGTGTGATTTCGGACACGGCGCTGCGCGAAATCGCGCTGCGGCCGATCGCGGTCAACGCGGCGCTCATGGCGGGACTGGCCGTCTTGTTCTTGCTGCCCGCTGTTTGGTTGTTCAGCAAACAAGAATAGGGGCCTGGTCCCCCCCTCAGCTTCTGTGACCCCGATCACGGTATTTTGAGCCCTGGAGTATACTCTTAGGGGCACGATGGCGGCCTAGAAGGCACCGCGCAGGCTCACACATGGGCCAGTCGAGAATTCACCCGGCATTTGCAAGTGAAGATGTGCAAGTCCTGCCTGATGGAGATCGGGGTTGAACCTATGCCGGCCATCTCTGTAGATATTGGCAAGAAGGAGGGGTCGGGGGAATCCGTGTGGGACTACCCGCGCCCCCCGCGGATAGAGACCACGAACCGCTNNACTGTCATGTTTGCTGGCGAGCGAATTGCGGAATCACGCCGGGCGTTCCGGGTGCTGGAAACGAGTCACCCTCCCGGCTATTACTTACCGGCGGAGGACGTCAACCTGGCGCTTCTCCATGAAACCGGGGGGGCCACGATCTGCGAATGGAAAGGTCGCGCCCTATATTACGACGTGGTCGTGAACGGCGCATTGGCGGCACGGGCCGCCTGGGCCTATCCCTCCCCTGTTGCCGGCTATGAGAGATTGGCGGGAGCGATTTCCTTCTATCCTCACCTCGTCGCCTGCTACGTGGATGGGGAACGAGCCCGGGCCCAGGAGGGGGGTTTCTATGGCGGTTGGATCACCGATGGCATCGTCGGACCCTTCAAAGGGGGGCCGGGAACAGCAGGTTGGTAGCGGACGTTTGAAGTACAGTGTGCCCATGTCCATTCGGGCCGTGTCGGCCCCGATGAGCAAGCTTCAAGGATGAGGTTGGAGGAGGCAAAGATGGGAGCCCGTTTTCAGACCAGCAATCGAATTGCGTACCTATTGGGAACCGCGATCCTTCTGGCTGGCTTGGTACTCTCAGCGTGCGGAGGCGGCGCGACGCCTGAGGGCGGAACGACGCTCCGCATCGGCTACGACCGGATTGAACAGACGGACCCCGCTCTCATCTCGTCAGATGCAGAGGTCAGCGTGGCCAATGCCGTCTATGATTATCTGGTGGATGTAGACGCCGACAACAGAATTCAACCTCGCCTGGCCACGGAGTGGGATATCAGCGACGACGGGCTGACATACACTTTCCAATTGGTGGAGAATGCCAGCTTCCACGATGGCACACCGCTAACCGCCAGCGATGTTGTCTACACGTTCGACCGGCTACGGGACCCCGATTCTGGCTACCCGACGGTCGATCTCTACAGCAACATCGTGGGAATCGAGGCGACCGACGAGTTCGAAGTGACGTTCACCTTGGCGGAAACTAACCCCTTCTTCCTTTTCGACTTGAGTGACAACCATGCCTTGATCGTCAAGGACGGGACGGAAGAGGCGACGGAGTTCAACGGGACTGGACCCTTCGAGGTCGTTGACTATCAAGTCGAAGATAGGATTGTGCTTCAAGCCAATGACGACTATTTCATCGAAGGTCAGCCTGTGGTGGACAACCTCGAGTATATCTTCTTTGCCGATCGGGCCGCGGCCGTGGATGCTCTGCGGTCGGCGCAAGTCGATATCGTCATGCAGCTGCCGACGCCAATTTATCAGGGCCTTGAGGGGGAGGAAGGGATCGAACGTTATCAGGTGGCCACCAACGCGTTCCCGGTCATTCGGCTCCGCGCCGATGAACCGCCGGGTGACGATCCCCGGGTGATGCAGGCGATGCGCATGGCCATCGATCGCGAGGCCATTTTTGAGCTTGTGCAACAGGGCATGGGCGCGGTGGGCCGGGATACGCCCATCGGCCCCCTTTACAGCGAGTTCTACGCCGAGGACATCCCGTTGCCGGAACAAGACGTGGAGGCGGCCAGGGACTTGCTAGCCGAAGCTGGCTATCCGGAGGGGCTCGACCTGACTCTGCGTTTGCCAGAAGCCCAGAACTTCCCCGATCTGGCTGTTGTGCTGAAAGAACAACTGGAGGAGGCTGGCTTCAACATTGAAGTGTCGGTGGAACCGGAGGGCGTCTACTACGGCGAGAACGGCTGGTTGGAAGCGACCTTCGGCATCACAGGATGGGGTTCCCGACCGTATCCCCAGTTCTATCTTGATGTGATGCTCGTCTGCGGCGCCCGCTGGAACGAATCTCACTACTGCAATGAGGGGTTCGACGCGCTGGCGCGCACGGCTGGGACCACCACGGACAAAGAAGTACAGGTCGAGGCCTATCACGAAATCCAACGGATCCTGATCGAAGAAGGCCCGATCATTGTCCCCTTCTTCTTCCCGCAATTGGGGGCCCAACGTGCCGAGGTCGAGGGCTTCCAGATGAAGGCCTTCCCCGGCCGATCGGATTTCCGGACGGTCTCTATAAGTCAGTAGCAGCAAGAGCGTGGAGTCAACACCGGCTGTCGGCGGCGGAGGAAGCGGAGCTCCCGGGCGAGGGGGACGCGTCCTCCCCGCTCTACGCCGGCTCTTTGGCCGGCCGGCTTCTGCCGTCGGCACCGTCATCTTCCTGCTGTTCCTCTTGACGGCGATGCTCGGGCCGATCATCGCCCCCTACGGTTCCAATCAACAAGTCGCCAGCGATGTGCGCCAGGCGCCATCCGCACGTCATCCCTTCGGAACCGACAACCTGGGCCGGGATATCTTCAGCCGCGTGTTGATCGGGGCCAGGGACATCCTGCTGCTCGCCGGTCTTGGCACGCTGTTGGCGATCGTCACGGGCACGATCTTCGGTTTGTCCAGCGGATACTTGGGCGGCTACTTCGAAGAAGCGGTCATGCGTTTTTTCGACAGCTTGCTGGCGATGCCCGCTCTCTTGTTGGCCCTTCTTCTCTTGGGGACGCTGGGGCGTTCGCGCAGCAGCGTCCTGCTCGTGATCGTTGTCGTTTACACACCGATCATTGCGCGAGTGGTGCGAAGTGTAGTGCTCTCCGTAAAGAACAAGGGATTTGTGGAAGCTGCCCGAGTGCAAGGCGCGCCCACCCGCCGCATCCTCTACCGTGAAATCCTGCCCTCCACCTTGCCCGCTCTGGCCGTTGAGGCGGCGCTGCGCTTCTCCTACGCCATCTTCCTCGTCGCTTCGCTCGGCTTCTTGGGGGTCGGGGTGCAGCCGCCGAGCCCGGACTGGGGTTTGATGGTCAAGGAAGCTCGGACGTTCGCCCGCCAGATCCCATGGGCTCTGTACTTCCCGGCCGGGGCAATTGCGGTGCTGGTCATTGGTGTCAATCTGATGGCCGATGGCCTGAAGCGTGCTCTACAGCAGTCGGACCTGTAGTCCGGTGAACGAAATGGAAAGGCAGCCTCTGCTGGAGATCAAAGACCTGACCGTTGGCTATCGGGCGGGAGGCCGGGTGCGCAAGGCCGTCAGGAACGTCAACCTCAGGATCAATCGGGGCAAGACATACGGCCTGGTGGGCGAGAGCGGTTCGGGCAAGACGACACTTGCCCTTGCCATCATGCATTACCTGCCGCGGGCCGGGGAAGTGATGGCGGGCGAGATCCGGTTCGATGGGCGAGATCTGCTCCGCCTTTCCCTGGAACAAATGAGGGGGATTTGGGGAGCCGAGATGACCTTCGTTCCCCAGGATCCACTGTCCGCCCTCAACCCTTCGCTCACGGTTGGGGATCAATTGATCGAAATGCTCGAGCATCACGTGGGCATGACGGCCAAGGAGGCGAGAGATCGTTCCTTGGACCTGCTGGAGATGGTGCAGATCGCCGACGGTGGCAGGGTCGCCAACAGCTATCCGCATCAGATCAGCGGTGGGATGCAGCAGCGGGTCATGATCGCCATGGCGCTCAGCACCGAACCGAAGCTGCTGGTCTTGGACGAGCCGACAACAAGCCTCGACACCACGACACAAGCAGCGATCCTCGATCTGATTCGGGACCTGATGCGGGAACACAAGACCGCTGCTCTTTACGTGACTCACAACCTGGGGGTCGTGGCTCAGCTTTGTCACAGGGTGGCCGTGCTCTACGCGGGCGAACTGGTGGAGGATGGGCCCACGGCCGAGCTGTATCGCAAGCCGCTCTTCCCGTACACACAGGGTCTGCTTGACAGCGTTCCCAGGCTGGGGGAGAACAAACAGCGGGTTCGACTGCGCCCCATCGAGGGTCGCATCCCCGAGCCACAGGACTTGCCATCGGGATGCATCTTCCGGCCCCGTTGTCCTTTGGCCATCGGTATCTGCGAGGAGTATCCGCCTCTTTACAAACCATCCCCCGGAAGAGTTACGCGCTGTCACCGATGGGATGAAATCGAAGGGGGCCAGATCAGCGCCAGACAACCGGAGCCGGAGCTAACGGCGGTATCCAGCGGGACAGCAGCGGCGGAGCCGGTCCTCGAGACGCGTCGCTTGCGAGTTCATTTTGCGCGGAGCAAGACGGTCTCGGAGGTCCTCAGGCGCCAGCGCCGACCTGCCGTCAAAGCCGTCGACGGCGTCGATGTCTCCATCCGGAGGGGCCGAACGCTTGGGCTCGTTGGTGAGAGCGGATCCGGCAAGACCACCTTGGCCCGGGCCGTCATTGGCTTGGAGACGCGGACGGACGGGGAAATCGACCTTCATGACCGTCCTCTGGCCCCTGATCTGTCGGAGCGGGATCTAGAAGTATTGCGAAAGCTACAGATCGTCTTCCAGAATCCGCAAGAGGCGCTGAATCCCTACTTGACGGTCGGACAAACCCTGCGTGATCCGCTCGTTCATATGCTCGGACTGCCCGTGGCACAAGCAAGGGCTAAAGTCTTGGAGTTGTTGCGGGCCGTTCATTTGACGTCGGAACACGCGCAGCGGTTGCCGGGCCAACTGAGCGGGGGCGAGAAGCAGCGGGTGGCCGTCGCCCGCGCGTTTGCCTCGCAGCCGGAACTCATGATCGCGGACGAGCCGGTCACCTCATTGGATGTGTCCGTACAGGCCTCGATCCTGAACCTGCTGAATGAGCTGCAAGCAGAGAATGGTTGTTCCTATTTGTTCATTTCGCACGACTTGGCCGTCGTGGGCTTCTTGGCCGATCGGGTGTCGGTCATCTACTTGGGTAAGTTGATGGAGGTCGCCGACTCGGAGGACCTCTTCGAGCCCCCATATCATCCCTACACGGAGGCGCTCCTATCAGCCATCCCTCTCATCGATCCACATGCGCACCAAGAACACATCCGATTGGAAGGGGAGGTGCCAAGCCCGGTGGACGTTCCCNNNGAACCGCCATGGCGGGAGACGGCCAGCGGCAAGCGATACTATTGCCACATTCGCGTGGAAGACCTTCAGGCGGAACAACAGCGAGTCTTCTCTTTCGAGGAGGCGGGTGGATGACGCGTTACATCCTGCGCCGGCTTGGTTTCTTGGTGCTGACGATTCTCCTGACTTCGCTCATCGTATTCGTCGTGACTCAGCTCCTGCCGGGCGACATCCCGCGCATCATCTTGGGGCGGGAGGCCGGCCAGGAGGCGGTGGAGGCCTTGCGGCAGGAACTGGGGCTGAACGATCCCTGGCCGGTGCAATACACGCGTTGGTTTGGCCAGCTCCTGATGGGGGATTGGGGGGTTTCTTACAGCACCGGACAACAGGTTCTTCCCATTGTCATCCAACGTTTGCGCAACACGATGATGCTGGCGGCGGTCATTCTCGTCGTTGCCGTCCCCCTGGCAGTTGCCTTGGGGGCCATTGCGGGTCTCAATGAAGACGAGCCTGTTGACAATCTGATCAGTATCAGCTCGCTGTCGGTTGTCGGACTGCCAGAATTCGTCACCGGCCTGGTTCTGATCGAAGTGTTCTCGTTCCAGCTTGGCTGGCTGCCGGCCAACTCGTCCATCCGGGTCGACACCGGTTTCTTCGAGGCGCTGCCCATGCTGGTCCTGCCGGCCCTGACGGCTACCCTGGTGCTCCTCGCCTNNGTTGACTCGTGCGGGAGTGATTGAGGAGCTGAAGAAAGCCTATGTCCGGACGGCTGTGCTCAAGGGACTGCCAGCCAACCTGGTCACCGTCCGGCACGTCTTGCGCAACGCGCTGCTGCCCACGATCACGGTCATCGCCATCAGCTTTGGTTGGATGATCAGTGGTTTGATCGTGATAGAGAACGTGTTCAACTACCCGGGCTTAGGGCGCTTGATGGTCTTTGCCATCGATCGGCGGGATCTTCCCTTGCTGCAGGCGATCACCATGGTCACGGTCGTCGGCTTCGCTGGGGCTAATCTGCTGGCGGATTTGATTTATGGCTATCTCAACCCTCGCATTCGGCTCGGCTCATAGGGAAGCGTGGGGCGGATGAGCACATCTGCCGAAGGGCGCCTGGCGCTGGCGGATTACCGGCGCAGGGTGGCGTCCATCTACGCTCGCGTTCGGTCGGAAAATGGATCGCAGGAGGACCGCTGGCTCGTTTACCGGCGGGCTCGCGATCGGCTTTTCAAGAGGCATCCGCAATCCGCGCTGCGGCCCGAAGCCCGCCAACATTTCGAGGGGCTGCGCTACTTCCCCTACAATCCTTCTCTTCGATTTGAAGTAGAGCTGGAAACCGAACTTGTAGCGGAGAAGCTTGAGGTCACTCTGGCGAAGGAGGGGCGCTTCCTACTGGAGAGGGTGGGCCAAGTTCACCTATCGATCGAAGCGCAGACGGTCACCCTTTCCCTCTATTGGATCTCGAGTTATGGTGGCGGCCTATTCTTGCCGTTTCGCGACGCGACCAACGGCGACGAAACCTATGGGGGTGGCCGCTATCTTCTCGACACCATCAAGGGAGCTGATCTCGGGCAAGTTGACGGACGGCTCGTGCTCGACTTCAACTACGCTTACAATCCTTCCTGCGCCTATGATCCCCGCTGGCACTGTCCATTGGCACCGATGGAGAATTGGCTTGAGGTTCCAGTACATGCTGGGGAGATGGCCTTCGAGGGGGTACAGGTTCGAGCTGCCGACCCTACTGCCATCCCGCGCCGGGGGAGCTGACTGCGAGCAGCCTCCGGACGGCAAATAAGACGGAATTCGCCAAGGAGCTGGTCCCTGCTGCAGTCTCAGTCGCCGAGCATGCCGAACAGTGTGTTGAAGGACTCGGCGAGGGTCGGATGAGCGAAAACACTGTCTCGGATTTCGCCGGCCGTGACGCCTCCCATCATGGCCAACTGCAAGGCCGAGGCGAGCTCGCCTCCCTCGAGTCCAAGGATGGCGCAACCGAGGATTTGATCGCTCTTTGCGTCGACGATCGCTTTCATCAGGCCTTTGGTCTCTCCGACCTCGATGGCCCTGGATGAATAATCCATCGGCATTTTGGCCACGTTGATCGACAACCCTCTCTCCCTGGCATCTTTCTCCGTGATGCCCACTCGCCCTAACTGAGGGTCCATGTAGACGGCGTACGGGACCGGCCTGTCGTCGACCGACCGATTCTCACCGTCGAGCAGATTGGCGGCCAGGATGCGATAGTCGTCGTAAGAGATGTGGGTAAAGGCCGGGCCGCCTTTGACATCTCCGACGGCGAAGATGCCCTCCACTGAAGTGCGCAATTGGTCGTCAACGACGACGTATCCCCGATCGTCCAACGCGACCCCAGCACGCGCCACCCGCAGGCTTTCCGTGTTGGGTTCACGGCCAACGGCCAGCAACAGATGGCTTCCCGTTACGATGCGTTCGCCGTCCTCCGTAGTGAGCCGGAGTGAGATGGCACCTTCATCGTCCAAGCTCACCCCAATGGCCTCCGCCGCCAAATGAATGGTGAGTCCTTCCTCCTCAAGGATCGCGGCGATGGCTTCGCCGACATCCCGATCCTCCCGCGGCAAAAGTTGGTCCCGACGCTGAACGATGGTCACCTGCGAGCCGAAGCGACGGAACATCTGACCAAATTCCACACCGACATAGCCGCCTCCGAGGACCACAAGATGTTCGGGGAGTTGTTCAACTTCCATCAGCCTGGTCGAGGTTAAGGCATCGACTTCGTCCAGCCCAGGGAGATCGGGGCGACGCGGGCGCGATCCCGTATTGATGACGATAGCGTCGGCCGTCAACCGCCGTTGCCCCCCTTTATTCAGGTCGACCTGCACGATCCTCGGCTCGACAAAACGGCCCTCCCCTTCGATCAGATCCACGCCTTCGGCCCGCTCCAGCCGGTGGCGACTCCCCTGGCGGAAACTCTTGACGATCGCCTCCTTTCTCTTGTGGACCTGAGGGAGGCTCACCCTGACATCCTCGGCCAGCACGCCGTAATCCGACGAGCGGCGCGCCAGATGGGCGACGCGGGCGCTGGCGAGCATCGCCTTGGTTGGCGTGCAGCCGTAGTTGATGCAAGTGCCCCCGACGTACCTGCGCTCGATCACGGCCGTACGCCAGCCTGCCCCTGCCAGTTCTGTCGCAAGGGGGATGCCGGCTTGGCCAGCCCCGATGATGATCGCGTCGAATTGCTCCGTTTCACTCATAGAAGATTCCCGTCCCTTTGATCCAATTGTTCGGTGGCGTCGGCCGAGGTGTCTTCGCATTAACCGGACCAGACATGCACGCGGATGAGCTGCTGCACAGGGTATTCCTAATTATTGAAACGGCCAATGCCCTTCGATCGTACCGTGTCCCCTCGGTCGACTCGATTGCTTGTGCCGATCATCTCCCTGGGAGTTTAGAATACTACTCATGGCTGCACCAGTAAGAAAAGGCGCGTCCAATGCTCAAATTGGACGCGCCGGGTTGCAGTTGAGCCTAGCCGTGTCTTTTGTCCGTGACTGGCCTCAGTTCTCGACTCGGACCCCCCGCCAGAACGCGATGTGATCCTTGATCTGTGAGGCCGCGCGGCTGGGTTCAGGATACGTCCAGGCTGCGCCGGGGTTGCGGTCGCCGTCTACGGCGACATCGTAGTAACTGGCGACCCCCTTCCACGGGCAGACTGTGGTCCTCTCGCTGTCCTCGAAGTAATGCCAACGAACCGAGTCCGGGGGGAAGTAGTGATTCCCTTCAACCACAACGGTTTCAGGGCTCTCCGCGAGCACAGTTCCCTTCCAAACAGCCTTGGTCATTTTGGATACCTCCACCATTACCGACAAGTGGGACTAGGCACATGCACCTTGAATATAGCCATTGCTGACGTGGGGGTGTGTGATCGGTCTTACAGGGTGTCAGTTCAGGTTGGAGGTGTTTTCCAAGCGTTTGAGGCCCCGGAGCGAGAGCTTTTCCAGCAACGCCAGCTCGCGCTGGAGCAGACGCTCGACCTGGGCATAGAGCGCGTGCAGGTCTTCGGTTGCCAGCAGCGTTTGTTTCTCTTCGTTCGGAATCTGAAGTGCAGCGCACGCGAGGTGGGCCATTGTGATGGGGTCCTCGGGAAGTGGCAGCTCCTGGGCCTGCCGCTGTCCGAGGTGGGCCAAGAGCTGGAGATACCTCCTCAACAAACGCCTTGCTCGTCCCACGCTGAGGGTGGGGGAGGCCGGCATATCGTAGGTAAGGCCCTCGGCGATGGCGGAGAGGTACGGCCCATCCTGAAGAAACTGGAGGACCCGAAATCGTTCATGTCCGATTGCCAACAGGTTGCTGCGACCATCGCCGACGGGTTCCAGGTAGTTGATTCTGGCGGTGCACCCGATCAGATGCGGTTCTGGGAGAGGCCCGAACGCCTCTTGGCCGGAAGCGATGAGGACCACGCCGAAGGGTCCGCCGTCGGCCAAGCAGTCCTGCACGAGGAGCCTGTAGCGGGGCTCGAAGATATGAAGGCGCAACGGCATTCCCGGGAACAG
>JABAHQ010003398.1_pt1 | contig 10574 bp, 11 predicted proteins | sample 7062091 | NCBI WGS metagenome assembly JABAHQ01 (sample SAMN14534359, study PRJNA622989) | marine sediment metagenome | biome: marine biome [ENVO:00000428]; feature: marine pelagic biome [ENVO:01000023]; material: deep marine sediment [ENVO:00002113] | place: India: Gulf of Kutch | collected...
GGCGTCTCGATGCCCGCCACGACCTTGAGCAGCGTGCTCTTGCCGCTGCCCGAGGGCCCGAGCAGCGCCACGGTCTGGCCCGCGTCCACGCGCAGGTTCACGCCGTCGAGCAACGGGCGCCGGTCCCAGCGCAGGTGGATGTCACGCAGTTCGAGCATGGGGTGGCGTCTGGCGGCGCGCGCCGCCTTCAATGAGCGCGAAGGCCGCCAGGGCGAGCGCCAGCAGCAGCAGCGCCAGCACCAGTGCGGCCTGCAGGTTGGTCTCGCCCGGGCGGCCCAGGCGTTGGTGGATCAGTGTGGTGAGCGTGAGCCATTCGGGCCGCGTGAGGAACAGCGAGACCGCGAACTCGCCCAGCATGGTGGCGGCGGCGAAGGCGGTGCCGCGCCGCAGCGCGGGCGCCACCAGCGGCAAGCTCACGCGCCAGGCCACGCGCGCGGGCGAGGCGCCCAGCGTGGCCGCCGCCTGCGCCAGCGACGGCGGCAACGCGTCCAGCGCGGCGGCCAGGGCGCGCGCGATGAAGGGGTAGGCGATGAGCGCGTAGGCCGCCACCAGCAGGGGCAGGCTGGCGGTGAACGCCGGGTAGAGCAGCAAGAGCCCGAAGGCCACCGTGACGGGCGACACCACGAAGGGCAGAAAGGCCGCCGCGCGCCAGGCCAGGCACAGGCGCCGCAGGCCCTGCGCCGACAGCGCGTGCGCCACGCCCAGCACCAGGGCCAGCGCCAGGGCCATGGCGCTGAAGCGCAGCGTGTTGAACAGCGCGTGCAGCGTGGCGGGTTCGCGCAGCACGGCCCAGGCCGCGCCGTCGAGCAGCGCGGGCGCGGTGCGCAACAGCAAGGCCAGCAGCGGCGCGCCGGCCAGGGCAAACAGCGTGGCATGCAGGCCCGCCACGGCGAGGCGGTCGCCAGGCGATGCCACCGTGCGGCGCGCGAGGGGCGCCGCGCGTGCGGGCGCGGCCAGGCGCTGCTCGATGGCCGCGTAGGCCAGCGCGACCGCGCCGTTGAGCAGCAGCATCCACACCGCCAGCACACCGGCCTGGCCCAGCGCCAGTTCGTGCGCCACCAGGGTGTAGATCTCCACCTCGNNCAGCGCCAGACCGAAGTCCGAGAGGCAGTACAGGAACACCAGGCAGGCCGCCGAGGCGAGCCAGGGCCGCGCCTCGGGCCATTCGACGCGCAGGAACACCCGCCAGGGCGAGGCGCCCAGCGTGCGCGCGGCGGCCACGCGCGTGGCGCTCACGTGCTCGAAGGCGTCCACCCCCGCGCGCACCACCAGGCACAGGTTGAAAAACAGGTTGCCGTACAGCAGCAGCCAGGGCGTGCCCGAGCCGTCGATGCCCAGCACGCCCAATACGCCGCGCGGCCCGGCCAGCGCCAGCACGCCCATGGCCGCCACCAGCGTGGGCACCACGAAGGGCAGCATCAGCGCGCGCAGCACGAGCCCACGGCCCGTGAAGTCGATGCGCGCGAGCACCCAGGCCAGCGGCACGCCGACCAGCAGCGCCGCCACCGAGGTGATGCCCGCCTGCGCCAGCGACCACAGCACGCGCCCGCGCAGGTAGTCGTCGGCCCACAAGGACCAGAAGCCGAACTCGCCCGCGCCCCAGCCCTCGGCCAGCAGCCGCGCCACGGGCGCCACCGCCACGAGGGCGAGGAAAAGCAAGGGGATCAGGGCGAGCGCGAGGCGCATGGAGGGCCGTCAGCGCAGGACGGTTTTCACCCAACGGTCCTGCCAGGCGCGCAGTTGCTCGCTCGCGCGCTCGGCCGGCGGGTTGTCGAAGCGCGTGGGCTCGGGCGCGTGCTTTTTCAACACCTCGGCGCGCGCGGCGCCGGGCTCGGCGGGGTACATCCACATGCTGGTCTGCAGCGCCTGTTGCACAGGCGGGGAGCGCAGGAATTCGATGAAGCGGCCGGCGGCCTCGCGCGCGGCGGGGTGGCTGCCCTTGACCAGCGCCACCCCCTCGACCTGGCGGAACACGCCGCCGGGCAGGAACAGGCTGGCCGTGGGCGATTCGGCGAGCGGCGTCTTGCTGAAGAAGACCTCGGCCGCCGGGCTGGTGGCGTAGCTCACCACGATGGGCCGCGCGCCGCCGTTGCGGCTGAACTCGGTGTAGTAGGCCTCGCTCCAGCCCTTGACCACCTTGAGGCCGTTGCGCCGCATGCGCGCCCACCAGTCGAAGGCGCCCTCTTCGCCCAGGCCGGCGATGGTGGCCTGCAGGAAGGCCTGGCCGGGGCTGGAGGTGGCCGGGTGCGGCACCACCAGCAGGTCCTTGTAGGCCGCTTGGGCCAGGTCGTCGAGCGAGCGCGGCAGGGCCAGGCCCTTTTGCGCGAACCAGGCCTTGTCGATGTTGAGCGCGACGTAGCTGTGGTCCACCGGCACCACGCCATCCCCCAGAGACGCGGCGCTGGGGCGCTGGGCGGCGGGGCCGTTGTACGGGTCGATCATGCCGGCCTGCCGCGCGCGCGGCAGCAGCGCGTTGTCGATGCCGAAGACGACATCGGCGATGGGCCGGGCGCGCGTGAGGATCAGGCGGTTGAGCATCTCGCCCGCGTCGCCGCCCTTGATGACTTGCAGCTTGGCACCAGCCTCGCGCTCGAACCGCGCGAGCAGCGGCGCGGGGAGATCGAAGGAGTCGTGGGTGAGCACGCGCAGGGGCGTCTGCGCCACCGCGAGGCCGGGCGCCCAGGCCAGGGCGGGAAGTAGAAGGATCGAACGCCGTTGCATGCCGCTACCTTACCCGCCCGCGCGGGGCAAGCTCAGAACCCGAGTTCGACACAGGCGCCCGGCTCGATCACGCGCTCGGGCCACTCGTGCGCGCCGGCGATGGCCCGCGGTCCGTGCGCCTTGAGGTAGTGCGCCGCGCGGATGACACCCGCGTGCGTGACCCAGGCCGCCTCGCGAATGCCGCTCGTGTGCAGTTCCATCAGCACGGCGGCGACGCGATCGATGATCTCTTGCGTGCTGGCCTCGCCGCCGAAGCGGTGGTGCGCGAAGTCGGCCATCCAGGCGTCGAAGGCGGGGCGCGGAATGGCGTCCCAGGCCTGCATCTCCCAGCGGCCGAAGTCCATTTCGTTCAGGCGCGGCTCCACGCGCGCGGCGCCCAGGTCGGGGCGCAGGCGCTGCAGCGCGGCGGCCAGTTGCTGCGCGCGCGCCAGGCCCGACACCCACAGCGGCACGTGGCGCGGCAGGGCGGCGGCCACGGTCTCGGCGGCGGCCAGCGTGGCCTCGGCGCGCGCGGGCGCGTCAGTGATGCCGTAGCACAGGCCCGGTGGCAGGGCGACGGCGGCGTGGCGGATCAACCAGAGCTTCATCGGCACCTCATTCGAAAGGCAAGGCGATGGCCACGCCCAGGTAGAACAGCACTTCGGCCACCTGCTGCGTGGCGCCCAGTCCGTCGCCGGTGAAGCCTTGCAGACGGCGCCACAGCAGGCGCCCCACCCAGGCGGTGCCCAGCGCGGCGCCCAGCACGCCGGCCCACCAGGCCATGCCGGGCATCAGCGCCACCACCAGCAGCAGCGCCAGCGCCATCCACAGCAGCCCGGCCAGCAGCGCGGCGGGCGTGAGGCCGTCGGCCAGCGGCTTGCTCTTGGAGCCGGCCACGTCGCCCACGTGCGGCAGCGTGAAGATGAGGGGCAATGGCGCGGCGCGCGACACCACCTGCGCCAGGAACAGCGCCGCCACCGCGTGCAGCGGGTCGATCTGCACCAGCAGCGCGAGCAGCGCCACCTTGCACAGCAGCGCCAGCACCAGCGCGATGGCGCCGAAGCTGCCGATGCGCGAGTCCTTCATGATTTCCAGCGCCCGCGCGCGGTCGGCGCTGCCGCCCAGGCCATCGGCCAGATCGGCCAGGCCGTCCTCGTGGAAGGCGCCGGTCACACCGATCTCGGTCGCCGTCGCCAGGACCACGGCCGCCGCGGCGCCCCACAGNNGGCCACGGTGGCCCCCAGCGCGGCCACCCAGGGCGCGGCGCCCGGCCCGGGCAAGGCCCACAGCAGCGCGGTGAACACCAGCGCCACCCACAGGCCCACCAGCCAGCCCACACCAGGAAAATGCGCCGCGCTGGCGCGCAGCATGGCCGGGCTGTAGCCCACCCAGGCGGCCAGCCGGCCGGTGACGGGCACGCGGGTGAAGAACTGCAAGGCCAGCAGGTAATGACGAAGGAAGCGGCTCATCGCGCCGGCTTGTCGGTAACGGGCGCGGGATCGAGGGGTTCGACGCTGGCGGTGGACACGCCCGCGCTGGCGAAGCTGGCCATCTCGTTGAGCAGCGCGCAGGCGCTTTGCAGCAGCGGCCAGGCCAGCGCCGCGCCCGAGCCCTCGCCCAGGCGCAGGCCCAGGTCGAGCAGCGGCTCGGCGCGCAGGTGGGCCAGCATGAGCGCGTGGCCGCGCTCGNNACGCAGCGCTGCAGCACGTGGGGCCGCAGCTTGCTGGCCACCAGCACGGCGGCGCTGGCGATGAAGCCGTCCACCACGACCACGCGCCGCTCGGCCGCGGCCTGCAGCACCGCGCCCACCAGGGTGGCGATCTCGAAACCGCCGAACGCGGCCAGCGCGGCCAGCGGGTCGCGCGCGTCGGCGTGGCGCGCCAGCACGGCGCGCAGCACGCCGATCTTGCGCAGCACGGCGTCGGCGTCCAGGCCGGTGCCGGCGCCCGTCACGTCGCCCACCTCGAAGCCGCCCAGGCGCGCCAGCAGAAGCGAAGCGGCCGAGGTGTTGCCGATGCCCATTTCACCGAGCAGCAGCGCGTTGCCGGGCAGGCCGCGCACGGTGGTCACGCCGTTGGCGATGGCCTCGTCGCGTTGCGCCTCGCTCATGGCCGGGCCCTCGAGCGCATCGGCCGTGCCCGGCGCCACCTTGCGCACCAGCAGGCCCTCGCGCGGCGCGAAGTCGTGGCGCACGCCGCAGTCCACCACCGTGAGCGCCAGGCCGTGCTGGCGGGCCAGCACGCTCACCGCCGCACCGCCGGACAGGAAGTTCTCCACCATCTGCCAGGTCACGTCGCTCGGGTAGGCCGAGACGCCGCGCGCCGCCAGGCCGTGGTCGGCCGCGCACACCAGCATCTGCGGCTGGTGCAGGCGCGGCGCGGCCGTGCCCTGGATGGCGCCCAGCCGCTGCGCGAGCGATTCGAGGCGCCCGAGCGAGCCCAGGGGCTTGGTCTTGTCGTCCATGGCGGCCTGCAGCGCGGCGGCCAGGGTGTCGTCGTGCAGGTCGGGGACCTCGGGGAGCTTCGGCTGGGTCATGGTGCGATGAGCGCGTCGAGCGCGCCGGGAATGAAGTGCTCGCGCACGCTGTCGGCCAGGCGGTCGAACACGGTCTCCAAGGTGGGCGCGGTGGCGCCGAACAGGGCCCGCAGCACGCGATCGTCCTCGAACAGGCCGTGCAGGTACAGGCCCAGCACATTGCCCTCGGTGTTTTGCCAGGCCAGGCCGGGGATCACCTCGTGCGCGACGGCTCCGGCCGCCACCATGGCGGGGTGCGGCGCGGTCTGGCCGTGGTGGATTTCGTAGCCGCTCACGCGCACACCCGACAAGGCCGCCCAGGGGCCGCGCACGGTGGTGAACGCGGCCTCGGTGCGGCGCACGGTCTTGTCGCGCGCGAAGCTGGTGACCAGCGGCAGCAGGCCCAGGCCGGGGGCGTTGCCGTCGATGCCCTCGGTGTCGATGAGCGCCTCGCCCAGCACCTGCAGGCCGCCGCACACGCCCAGCACGCGGCCACCGCGCGCGGCGTGGTCGGCCACCCAGCGGTCCAGGCCCTGCTCGCGCAGCCAGTCCAGGTCGGCGGCGGTGGCCTTGCTGCCGGGCAGCACGACCACATCGGCGCCGGCGCCGTCCGCCGGCGCGCGCACCCATTTCAGGCGCACGCCGGGCAGGTTCTTCAGCGGCTGGAATTCGTCGAGGTTGCTGATGCGCGGCCAGGCGAGCACCGCCACCGTGATGTGCACCGGGCCGGCGGCGTGCGAGCGGTCGGTTTCGCCGCCGGGCCGCCCCAAGGCGAAACGCACCCCCTCGGGGGGCAGCGAACCACGCGCAGCGGGGAGCGTGGGGGTCATATCAAACACGCCGTCCTCCTCGGGCAGGCCGTGGCGCCACTGCATGGGGATCACGCCCAGCATGGGCACGCCGGTGAGGTCCTGCAGTTGTTGCGGCCCTGGTTGCAGCAGCGACGCATCGCCGCGGAACTTGTTCAGCACGAAGCCGCGGATGAGCGCGCGGTCGGCTTCACTCAACAAGGACCAGGTGCCGTACAAGTGGGCGAAGGCGCCGCCGCGATCGACGTCGGTGACCAGCAGGCAGCGCGCCTTGGCCTCGCGCGCCACGCGCAGGTTGACGATGTCGTTGGGCATGAGGTTGATCTCGGCCGGCGAGCCCGCGCCTTCGATCACCACCACCTCGTGCTCGGCGATGAGTTCGTGCAGCGCGCGCCGCACCGTGGGCCAGGCGCGTTCGCCGCGCTCGCGCCAGGGCAAGGCGGTGAGCTCGGCGTCCACACGGCCCATCAGCACGTACTGGCTGTGCGTGTCGGCCTCGGGCTTGAGCAGCACGGGGTTCATGCGCACCTCGGGCTCGGCGCCGGCCGCGAGCGCCTGGAAATACTGCGCACTGCCGATCTCGCCCCCATCGACGACGCGGGCGTTGTTGCTCATGTTCTGCGCCTTGAACGGCGCCACCTTCAGTCCTTGCCGCGCGTAGTGGCGGCACAGCGCCGTGGCCAGCCAGCTCTTGCCGGCCCCACTGCTCGTGCCGAGCACCATCACGCAGACGGCGGCCATGCGCTTCAGCCCTTTCGGGTGGTCAGGCCCAGCTTGTCCAGCAGCGCCTGATCGGCCGCCACATCGGGGTTGCCGGTGGTGAGCAGCTTGTCGCCGTAGAAGATGCTGTTGGCGCCCGCCAGGAAGCACAGGGCCTGCACGGCCTCGCCCATCTGCTGGCGCCCGGCCGACAGGCGCACCTTGGCGCGCGGCATGGTGATGCGCGCGACCGCGATGGTGCGCACGAATTCGAAGGGGTCGAGGTCGGGCTGGTCGGCCAGCGGCGTGCCGGCCACCTTGACGAGGTGGTTGATGGGCACGGACTCGGGGTAGTCGGGCGCAAGGTTGGCGAGCTGCGCCACCAGGCCCGCGCGCTGGCGGCGCGATTCGCCCAGGCCGACGATGCCGCCGCAGCAGACCTTCACACCCGCGCCGCGCACGCGCGCCAGCGTGTCCAGGCGGTCCTGGTAGTCGCGCGTGGAAATGATGTCGCCGTAGAAGCCGGGGTCGCTGTCGAGGTTGTGGTTGTAGTAGTCGAGCCCGGCGTCGCGCAGTTGCTCGGCGTGGCCCTCGGCCAGCATGCCCAGGGTGGCGCAGGCCTCCAGGCCCTCGGCCTTGACGGCGCGCACGAGCTCGGCCACGGCCTCGACGTCGCGGTCTTTCGGGGCGCGCCAGGCCGCGCCCATGCAGAAGCGCGTGGCGCCTGCTGCCTTGGCGCGCTGCGCGGCCTCGCGCACGGCGTCCACGGCCATCAGCTTGCCGGCCTGCACGCCGGTGTCGAAGTGCACCGACTGCGGGCAGTAGGCGCAGTCCTCGGGGCAACCGCCGGTCTTGACGGACAGCAGCGTGGCCAGCTCCACCTCGTTCGGCGCGTGGTGCTCGCGGTGCACGGTCTGGGCGCGGTGCATCAGGTCGGCGAAAGGCAGGTCGAACAGGGCCTCGATGGCCTCGGCGCTCCAGCGCTCGGTGGCGGGCGCGGCCGGCGCGGTGTTCGCGCGCGGCACGAGGCGGATGGTCTGTTCGGCGGTGTCTTGCATGAGGGTCCTTTCTGTCTCTCTCGACTGCGACGGCGTGGGTCCGTCGTCAATGGGGGCGATTGTCACCGCCGCGCCCGCGCGGCCAGGCCGCGCGCAGGGCGTCCTGGTCGGCGGGTGATCGCACGCCCAGGCGCACGTGGCCCGGCAGGCCGAAGGAGGCGCAGTCGCGCAGCTTCACGCCGTGGTCGCGGCGCAGCGCGGGCAGGCGTTCGGTGTCGCCGGCGTGAGGCAGGCGCGCGACGAAGTAGTTGGCGTCGCTGGGCAGCACGGTCCAGCCCAGCGCTTCGCAGAGCGCCATTTGCCGGGCCTTCCATTCGCGCAAGCTGTCCAGGCTGTCGTTGAGCCATTGCTGCGCCTCGGGCCGGGTCCAGGCCAGCAGCATGGCCTCGGCGTGCACGCCCAGCGGCCATGAAGGCGCCAGGGCCTCCAGTTCGGCCATGGCCTGCCGCGCGGCCAGCGGCGCGATGGCGTAGGCGCCGCGCACGCCCGTGAGGCCCAAGGCCTTGTTGGGCGAGACCAGGCGCCACACGCGGTCCGGCGCAGGGCCGCTCAGCGTGGGCGCGCCGTGCAGGCGCAGCGGCGCGTAGGCCTGGTCCAGCACCAGCGATTGCTCGGGCCGCAAGCCCGCCACGCGATCGGCGAGGCCCGCTTCGGCCTGGCCCAGCGGCGCCGAGGGCTCGCAGGCCCAGAGCAGGCGCGCCCTGCCCGGCTCGTTCGTGCGACCGAGGCCCCAGGCATNNAGGCATCGGCCGCGCGGGCGAGGTCGCCGTAGTGGTGCGGCGGCAGCCACACCGAGGCGCCCGGTGATCGCGCGGCCCAGGCCGAGAAGCGCTGGATGCCCTCGCTCGCGCTGGCCAGCAGCAGCACACGATCGGGCGCCACGCCGTGGAACTCCCCCAGCGCGGCCTTCAGCCGCGCGCCCGTGGGGTCGGGGTAGCGCGAGGCGTCGGCCTGCGCGATGGCCAACAGCGCCGAGGGACAGGGGCCCAGGGCGTTGGCGTTGGTGGAGAAGTCGTGCGCGGGCGCGCCGAGGGCGTCGGTGCCGCCGTGCTCGAACGCCTTGTTCATGCCATGGACCAGGTGAACAGCACCACGGCCCCGAGCAGCACCAGGCCGACGGCCAGCGCGCGCCCCGCCAGCACGATGGCCGCCGTGGTGTCGGCGGGCCCGGGCGCGCGGCCATCGGCGTTGAGCGTGTACACGCCCGGCTTGCGCAAGCGCAGGTTCAGTGCCAGCGCGAGCGCGGCCATGGGCCAGCCCGAGTTGGGCGACGGCGTGCGGCGCGCCTCGCGCCACAGCGCGCGCAGCGCCAGGCAAGCGCCCGCGAACAAGAGCAAGGCGGCCGTGAGGCGCGCGGGCACCCAGGACAGCGCATCGTCCACGCGCGCGGCCCACTGGCCGGCCCAGGTCCAGTCGCGCGGCGTGCCGTCCGTGTCGCGGCGCAGGCCGTCGTAGCCCCACATCGCGTCGGCCGTGTTGGCCCAGCGGTAGAGCGCCGCGCCCGGCAGGCCCGCGATCAGAAACCAGAACAGCGGCGCCACCACCGAGTCGCTGAGGTTCTCGGCCAGGGATTCGATGGCGCTTTCGCGCACGGCCACCGCGTCGAGCGCGCGCGTGTCGCGGCTCACCAGCCACGACAGCCGCTCGCGGCCCTGCTCCAGCGACTGCGACAGCGCGGACTCGACCGCGAGCACCTCCTCGCGCAGCAGGCGCCAGGACATCAGCGGCTTGAGCAGCAGGCCGGTGAGCAGCGCCGCCCACCAGGGGTTCAGCGTCGACAGCGCGGTCTGCGCGGCCCAGGCCACGGCAAGGACCACGAGCGCGCCCGCGCTCCAGCCCAGCGCACCCAGCGCCCAGCGCACGCCGTCGAAACGCGGTTCGGCCTGATCCCGCACGGGCGCGATGCGCTGTCCCATGGCGCCGAGCGCGCGGCCCATCCACACCACCGGGTGCCAGGGCGCGCGCGGCTCGCCGAAGGCGCGGTCCAGGCCCAGGGCCACGATCAGCGACAGGGCCGCGCCGAGCATCGCGGGGCTCAGTCCTCGATGCCGCGCTGCGCGGGCACGCCGGCGTTGAACGCGTGCTTGACCTTGGTCATCTCGGTCACGGTGTCGGCCAGTTCGATGAGTTCGGGCGGGCAGCGCCGGCCCGTGATGACCACGTGCACATGGGCGGGACGGGCCTTGAGCGTGTCCACCACCGCCTCCAGCGGCAGCCAGCCGTAGATCAGCGGGTAGGTGAGTTCGTCGAGCACGACCATGAAGTTCTCGCCGCTCAGGATGGCCTCGCTGGCGCGCTGCCAGCCGTCGCGCGCGAGCTGGGCGGAGCGCTCCAGGTCCTGGCTCTTCCAGCTGAAGCCGTCCCCCAACCCCTCGATGGGCAGGCCGAGCTGCTCGAACATGCGGTGCTCGCCGAAGCGCGCGCTGGGCACCTTCATGAACTGGAAGATGCGCACGCCCTTGCCGTGCACGTGGGTGCGGCCGAAGGCGCGCAGCGCCAGGCCGAAGGCGGCCGTGCTCTTGCCCTTGCCGTCGCCGGTGTTCACGATGAGCAGGCCGCGGCGCTCGCCCTCGGGTTTGTCGTAGGGTTTGGCGCTGGGTGGGGTTTCGATCTGCATGCGAGGCTCCGTCGGGAAAGAAGTATCAGCGAGGCAGCGCCACCCACTGCTCGCCCAGCGGGTGGATGGCGATGCGGTGGTCGAACACCGCTTCCAGGGCGCGGTGCGTGGTGCCGTCGTCGCAGGCACCCTGGTGGCGCACGCGGCCACCGGCCACCACCACCATCTGGTCCGCGT
>JABAHQ010035403.1_pt1 | contig 10572 bp, 9 predicted proteins | sample 7062091 | NCBI WGS metagenome assembly JABAHQ01 (sample SAMN14534359, study PRJNA622989) | marine sediment metagenome | biome: marine biome [ENVO:00000428]; feature: marine pelagic biome [ENVO:01000023]; material: deep marine sediment [ENVO:00002113] | place: India: Gulf of Kutch | collected...
GAATCTACTCTTAATTTTCCTGGTACATTATTTCCTTCCCACCCCCTAAACTTCCAATTTTGTTGATTTTTATCAATCGCGATTTTTTTACTTTGAACCGGGTTATTTTTTAGTATATTCTTTCTAACCAACTGACAATTTAATCCTGAGACGCATTTTCTTAGAAAGAACCTTTATATTTCATAAAATTCACTACCGATTCCTCGAACACCTCATACGACCTTTGCGCTACATAATTGTAAACCTATTGTATGGGTAAAAAAGGATGGAAACTATTATCCACAGGATATTCTATAGATTAATCTGGCTGTTCGTGATTGGTATGATCTTATTCTACGGCTGCCAATCGCAGAATAGCGATGAAGGTATTCCCGCCTACCAGGTGAGCTTCCGTGTCATCCCTCAAACGCTTCCTGATTCTGCAACCGTGTACATCAGCGGTAACATCACACCCTTGGGGAATAGGGCCCCTGCTTTGGCACCCATGACAGAAGAGCCTGATGGCTCGTGGACCAAATCATTGCTATTGCCGCAGGACCTCATTTTAGAATACAGATTTGACCTGGGTGATGTGCTCAGCGAGGCAGTTGGTAAAGACAGTCTGCCGCTGGGTAGGATGTCCTTCACGGTGAAGAAAGACACTGTGGTGATTGTGCATGTTGCCAATTGGAAGGATGCGGTGCTCAGCGTCAAAGAGAAATCATCACCGAGTTACCAGGCGGAGAGATTTTTTCGCCGGGCGGAGTACTTAAGTACGAGGCGAGACTATGAACCCACCACCGACAGCGCGCGCTACTACTATCGCAAGGCGATGGAATTATTTAAGCAGCAACGCAACTGGCAGCGCCTGGTGATCTGCAATTATAGTATTGCAGCGATAGCCGATGATTTCGATCAGCGTTTGCGATACTACAATCGCGCCCTTGCTCTTGCTGAAAAGCATCTCGGCAAAAATCATGATGAAACAGGACGCGTACTCTATAGACTCGGTAGTCATTATAGTTATTTTGGAGATTACAACCGGGCGCTAACACTTGCCCAACGAGCATTAGACATTCATTTAGCCAATCATGGCGAAGTGTACCCTCAAGTATTTGGAGACCTGAGTTTGATCGGCAGCATTTACAGAAGGATGAAGAAATATGATAAAGCTATAGAGTACCGTCAAAGAGCATTAAACGTTTTAAGCAAGATCTGGGGACCGACGCATCAAGATGTCGGGAATTCATACAAGGCACTGGGCAAAATTTATGCGGATATGGGCGAATTCGATAAAGCGATAGAGTTCTACGAACGTGCCAGGAAAATCCACGCATTTTATAACGACGAAATCAGTGTTACCAGCCACATGTCTTATTTACACTTGGGTGAGGTCTACATGCTTGCCAGCGACTATGAGGAGGCAAAAGCATGTTTTGAAAAGGCTCTCGAAATAAGGCAAAAGATGTATGGCAAATTTCACGGTCATATCGCCAGGGCGCATCTGGCGATTGCAAAGGCATCTTTTATGGAAAAGGATTATGAGAATGCTATCAACCAACTGCAGAAATCGCTCAAAGTATTGTTCCCGGGATTCGACAGTGCTGATGTCTATGTGAATCCACTGATTGAAAGTGTCTCTCGATTCAGACCTGCTGTTTTCAATATATTTGTCTTAAAGGGCAAAGTTCTGCAAGGAATGGCGTTGCAGCACAAACAATCATTATTGGGCACTTCGGAAGCCACCATCAAAAAGTTTGAAACCGCACTGGACTGTTATGATGATGCTTTGCGGCTCGCCGCCATTGGATTGGGAGGAATCCTGACCACCAATGCCAAACTGCATTTGCAGACAAAGCTTGCCGAGGTTGTGGAGCAGGCCATTAATTCGGCTCAGCAGCTTTATGACATTACCGGCAATCGTGCTTACCTGGTAAGGGCATTTGAATTTAACGAGCGTGGAAAGTCCGTGCTTTTGCGCCTGGCTCTGCAGCAATCGGAAGCCAAATCGTTTTCCGGAATTGATGACGAAATACTGCAAGAGGAAGAAGAGCTTAGCCACCAAATCGCTGCGCTGGAAGTTTCGGTCGCCAGGGAAAAACAGCAACAAGAGCCTGATAAGGAGAAAATCTCCGAATTGGAAGCCGAGTATCATCAATTGAAATCAGAGCATGAATTCCTGCTGGCTGATCTCGAACAGAATTATCCGCGCTACTATGAGCTGAAATATCAACTTGACGTCCCCCCAGTAAGCGTGTTGCAAGATGTTCTCGATGACGACGCTGTGCTGCTGGACTATTTTGTGGGCGATAGTTCGATCCACATCTTTATCATCGCAAAAGAATTTTTCAAAGTGGTTTCCATGCCAAGGGCTGAAAACTTTGATTCGCTGGTTACCACCTTGTCAAGCTCAATCAGGCGCATTGTCGATGCCAGGGCCTATCTTGAGAGTGCCGCGCAGCTTTACAAGCTTCTCATACGGCCAGTGGAAGTCAACATCTCACACTGCGAGAGGCTGATTATCATCCCTGACGGATTGTTATTCTATGTCCCCTTCGAAGCGCTGCTCACTTCAACTCCTGTAAGTTATGATAATGACATCGATTTTTCAAACCTGGATTACTTGCTGCAAGACCATGAAATATCCTATCATTATTCCGCCGCTTTGTATCAAAGGTCGCAGAATGGACGAGTCGCGCCGCAGCCTCAAAAGCAATTGCTGGCCCTTGCACCAGTGTTCAGCGCCGACAGCGACAACGGCTATATTCTGGCCAAAAACAAAAGCGTGTTAAGCGGTCTTGAAGAATCCGAGAAAACTGAATTTGTCACCCGCGATGGTAGCAGCTTCCGCGAGCTCCAGCACAGCGAGACTGAAACACGTACAATTGTGGATTTGTTTGATGAGCGGGGGAGCATCGGCTTCTTTCATCATCAAGCCTCGGAGGAGAACTTCAAAGCAAATGCGGGGAAGTTTCGCTACCTGCATATCTCAACTCACGGTTTTATGAACGAAAACTATCCGCAGCTCTCCGGCCTGGCATTCTCGCAACCCGATGACACAACCTCCGGGGAGGACGGAATCCTGTATTCAGGAGAACTCTACACGCTTGACCTCAACGCTGAGCTGGTGGTTCTGAGCAGTTGCGAGAGCGGAATCGGGAAGCTGACCAGGGGCGAGGGCATGCTCTCATTGACGCGCGGCTTTCTTTACGCCGGCGCTAACAATGTGCTGGTCTCTTTGTGGAAAGTTTACGACCAGCATACCAGTAAACTTATGATCGAATTCTACCGGGGCGTCGCGGCGGGTGAGGACTACTCACCCGCTTTGCGCAACGCCAAGCTGAGCATGTTAAAGAATAAAGATACGGCCTTTCCGGTCTCATGGGCGGGGTTTGTGTTGGTGGGGATTTGAGGATGGAGACTTGGTACTTGAAACTGGAAAAATTCACATATCGTCCCTAAAGGAGACTCTATGCGGTTTGTAGGATGTTTTTTATCTATAAACATTCCATCCCTACGGGACTCTGGCGTGATTCTGAAAAATTATCTGCTTATTATGATTTCATCTGTACATCCGACTTATTAATTTGCCTGGAACAAATGCTTGTATGGAAATGCCAGTGTAAGAACGCTTCTGTTATCAGTTTTGTCCCATCGGGACAAAATGTTTATAGCCAAGATGATCCCCATGAAAATGATAAGTGCCGTCAGGGACGACATGTTAATCTCAAGTACAGGAGGAGTTGAATCGTGGCAAATACGTACACTCAGATATATATCCAGACAGTTTTTGCAGTGGAAAACAGGATCAGCCTGATTAAAGAAGCCTGGCGGGAAGAGTTGCACAAATATATCACCGGTATAGTACAGAACAATAGACATAAATTAATCGCAATTAATAGCATGCCTGACCACATTCACATCTTTATCGGATTAAAACCAGTTCTGTCAATTTCAGATCTATTACAAGATATAAAGGAAAATTCTTCCAAATGGATAAACAATAAGAAATTTGTGGTGGGTAAATTCAATCGGCATGCCGGCTATGGTGCCTTTTCATATTCCCATTCTCGCCTTAATCGAGTCGTAAAATATATCCAAAACCAACAGCAACATCATAAGAAGAAAACATTCCGGCAGGAATATATTGAGTTGTTGGACAGATTTAAAGTGCCATACGATGAGCGTTATTTATTTAAGGAGATAGTTTGATTAGAGATGATTCACATATCGTCCCTTGGCGCGAGCCATCCCTTTCGGGAAAAGGGACTTTGTGGGGTTTGAAGGAGGTTTTATCTTGAAACTGGAAACTTGAGACTGGTTAAGAAGGGGATTCTAAATTGAATTTTTGTTGAATTATAAAAAGAAGCAGTGCTATGAAGGAAGTATATGAACTCGATGTTTACCGATTAGCGGAAGATCTCTCGGATTTGATTTGGGAGGCATTTGACGAGTGGCCGATAAAAGCGCAACAAACGATGGGATATCAAATCATCAGATCATGCGATAGTATTGCAGCCAACCTTGCCTAAGGATACGGTCGTTTCACGCCTGCTGACCAAAGAAAGTTCTATCGCTATGCCCGCGGATCTTTTGAAGAGACCAAAGCCTGGCTTCGAAAGGCAATTCGACGTAAAATCATCGAACCCGATCAAGTCGATAAATACGGGAGGCTTATCAACGAATTAGGCCCCAAACTCAACGCCTTCATCAAAAGCACAAAATAGCTCTGCCAGCGTCAAGTATCCAGTTTCCAGTTCCCAATTTCCAGTTTCAATATTCACTCCCTCACAAAAAACTTCCCCAAATAAATCATCTCATTCTCGCTGAGCAGTGCCCAGTAATACAGCCCCGGTTCAAGTTTTTCATCAAAGGCAAGCTGATTCTCACTGACTTGAAAAGTGTACAAAAGTTTCTGCTTGTTATCAAGGATTCTGAGCTCGAGCGGCCCGGTATTTTCCGCATATTCAGCTTGAAGTGTCCAGCGAAACTCAATTTGGGGCTTCGTAAAAGTCTCATTGTTGGCCGGTTGGGCTTCCAGAACAAACCGGTTGGATTTTGTTGTCTGCTGCATATAACTCTCCAGCGCTAGTGAAGGCTCGAAGTTAGCTGCATAAGGTTCGCCGCTCGAGGGACTGTGAATGATCTGAAAATAGATAATTGGGGAAACCGCGATGATGAGAAGCAAAACGACGGCAGCCACCAGACCCGGACGCCGCCTTATGCCTTCAATCAGCTCAGCAAGGTAGTTTTGCACGTTTGCGAAAAGCTTGGTTCCTGACCGACTCGATTCTGAGAATGCTTGTCGGCCCTGTTGCCGGATTACTTCAACGGCATCGGTAGCGACTTTTAACTCGGCGAAGCATTCGGGGCACTCGAAATAGTGTTCCTCAAAAGCACGTTTGTCCGCCTCCGAAAGTTCCCCTGACAGGTATGCGGCAATCAGCTCGGAGCGGTTTTTTAGATGGCATTCCATATTTCTCCTTTATGCATTCATATAAATATTGGCAAAAAGGCAATGAATATTGAAAAATATTTATCACGTTTGCATTCATTTACCAGTTTCTTGAGAGCGTAATGGATACGCTCGCTCACCCGGCGGCGGTCCAAATTCAGTTTTTCGGCGATTTCTTCTATAGATTGCTGCTCGTAAAATCTCAGCAGCAAGACTTCCTGGTATTTGGGATTCAGACGGCTCAGGCATTTTTTTATTCTTTGGTTGCGCTCCTCTGTCACGAGATCGTGGAGGGCATTGCCGGAACCCGGGAGCGTCATCGCTTGCAAACCGGAATTGAGAGTTTGCGATTTCTTTTGTTTGCGAAAGTACTGTGAAATGACTCGTATCACGATGCCGGCCAGATAGGCGCCTATGGAACTGCCTTTATCCGGGTCGTATCCACCCTTTCTCAAACTCAACAGAGCAGCCTGTCGAATATCCCCGATAATATCATCGACATCCGCAAAGGCGATCTTTCCTCTCAGGCGGTTTTGAACCATAAATCTGATCGGTTCATCATAGTGTTGGAACAGCTCGTTCTCAGCCTGGCGATCTCCATTGGCGATTCTCTGGGCTAACGATGTGTCAGATTTTGTTGCCATTTAAACATTGGCCTCATATCCCTATCGAAAAAGATTTCAATATTTTTGTAAAAAATACAAAAGATATAATACAAGGGCAAGCTATACAATTTCGACGCCACAAATCCGAAGAGCTTACGTTGACACGGCACCTTGTGTTGTTGCAACGAGATGATTCTGTGATCAGTCAGAAAATAGACAAGCTAAAAATTGTAAAACAATATTTATTCATAGAGCAAAGTGCAAAGTATTATATACCCAAAATTCAAGAGAACCATCTGTCTGTGGTTGATGGTTGCCGCCCCCGGCCTTCTCGGTCAACCGGAGGATTTTGAATTTGAACATATCTCCCTTAAACAGGGGCTTTCCCAAACATCGGCATTTTCTATTTTGCAGGATAGTAAATGTCTTATATGGACCGGGACTGCAGAAGGATTTACCAACAGTCGGATTCACCTCGGTAACCAGCAACAGCTGAGCTTCACTCATCTCGATCCCGGCGAATATATCCTGTACGTCAAAGGCTTCAACAACGATGGCGTTTGGAACGAAGAAGCTACCCCGCTTAAAATCACCATTCTCCCGCCCTGGTTGAAAACCTGGTGGGCCTATACGCTATACGTGACGTTGGCTTTGGGGCTGCTTTATGGTCTCCGCCGTTATGAACTAAATCGCCAAAGGCTAAAGCACAATCTTGAATTGGAACATGTGGAGCTGGAAAAATACAAGGAACTGGATCGGTTAAAGTCCCGCTTTTTTGCCAGCCTTTCCCACGAGTTCCGTACCCCGCTCACGCTGATTAGCGGGCCGCTTGAACGGTGGCTGCCGGAAATAGACCAGCCGGAAATGCGGCGAGATTTTGAGATTACCCACCGCAATATTCATCGTCTGCTGCGGCTGGTCAACCAACTGCTTGACATATCCCGGCTGGAGTCCGGAAAAATGAAACTGCAAACCGCCCCGGTCAATCTGGTGGCGTTTACCCGACAATTATGCATGGCCTTCGAGTCATTGGCTACTTGTAAGCAAATTCAATTTACCTTAAATGCCCCGGATGAAGAGATAACCGCCTACCTGGATCGGGATAAATATGAGAAGATCATCAATAATTTGCTGTCGAATGCGTTCAAGTTTACGCCGGAGAGTGGAAAAATTGAAGTGGCAATTTCTTTACCCACCCCTATGTCCCCTCCCAGGAAGGGACTTTCCAAGCTCCCCTCCTCGGAGCCTGCCTGCCGAAACAGTTCAGGCAGGGGGCTGGGGGTGGGTGGCAGCGACGCTTCTGCAGCCAGGTTCCTGGAAATAATAATCCGCGACACAGGCCCCGGCATCTCCCCAGCACATCTGCCCCACATCTTCGACCGTTTCTACCAGGTAGATGATTCCACGGTGCGGGAGCAGGGCGGCACCGGCATCGGCCTGGCATTGACCAAGGAATTGGTGGAACTGCACCATGGAAAGATCACTGTCGAAAGCGAACCGGGGAAGGGCACGACCTTTACGGTACGGCTACCGCTGGGAAAGAAGCATTTGAAACCTGTTCAAATTTCGGATTTGGGATTTGGAACCTCGGATAATACCCGTATTTCTGCTGCAGTGGCGCAGCTTCCCGAACCTAAATATGAGACCGTAGAAGAAACTGTCTCTGCGGATGCTTCGCCACTGCCTAACCGACAGGCAGGCGAGATCGTCCTGATCGTCGAAGACCATCCCGATATGCATGCCTATATCACCGGTCATTTACAACAACAATACCGTATAATAGAAGCGGAGGATGGGGAAAAGGGATTAAAGCAGGCGCAGAAGCATTCGCCCCATCTAATCGTCAGCGACGTGATGATGCCCAAAATGGATGGCTACCGCTTTTGCGAAAAGATCAAAACCGATGCCCGCACCAGCCATATTCCGGTTATCCTGCTGACCGCCAAAGCCTCTCGCGACAGCAAACTGGAAGGATTGGAAACCGGCGCCGATGATTACCTGACCAAACCGTTTGATGCGGCAGAGCTACAGGTGCGGATCAAAAACCTGATCGAGCAGCGTCGTCATCTCCGGGAACTGTTCCAACGCAATCTGAAAGTGGAGCCCAGAGACATCACCGTCACCTCTATGGATGAGAAATTACTAAGTCGTGCGATAGAGATCGTGGAAGAGAACATCGATAACACGGAGTTTGACACCGCTGTCCTGGCCAAAGAAGTGGGGATGAGCCGCGGCCATCTCAACGCCAAACTACAGGCCTTAACCGGACATTCTTCCCGAGAATTCATCCGTACCCTGCGTCTGAAGCGGGCCGCTCATCTCTTACAGAATGGTTATGGCAACGTCACCGAAGTAGCCTATGAAGTGGGCTTCAACAGCCTGTCCCATTTTGCTAAGGTGTTTAAGGAACAATTTGGGGTATTGCCGGCGAAATTCTCTTCAGATTACTTATCCAATATGTGTTCAAAATAATCAAATAACGCTCACAACCCGTAAAATCTTACATTAGCGTTAATTTTTCATACACCAGCATTAGATATTCAACCATTCGGTATGGTAACTTTTTTTAGCATCAATATCTTTTTTGAGAAAAACGAATGATTTATATGTCTATAAGATTATGAAAGGATTCTGTTGTTTGTTAAGCACGCAATCTCTCTTGTAGACAAGCGTTGTCAGAGTAAGTTCAATCATGAGGCATTGCATATAAAATTTATAGATCATGCCTTGAGAAGTAATGTATGGATGGACACCGAATCATTACTCAAAAATAAGTTGGCGGAGTCAAAACGCATCGCTGATGCAGCGTCGACCTTCTTTCGGCGGAGGTTCATTCTCTGGGCAATTCGCTGGACCATTGGCTTCGGCGTTATTGCTGTGGTGATTTATTACTTGCCAAATTGGTTGTGGCTGTGGTATACAGGGGTTGCTATCGCTGGCTTGTCGCTGGTCTCGATGATCGCCGGTCGCTTTATGATTCAGCGAAAAGTCGCGAATATCAACAAGTCGATCGAAGATGCTCGCATAGCGTCAGATGACCTGGATGCTGAAAGCGAAGAAGCATAAATCGCCGCTGTAGGCCAAAACGCAAAAGCAGACATCTCAGCGAGAACGTTATTCTAATTAATATTAATCAATCAGACTAATTAAGGAGTAATATCATGAGAGCAATTCAGTTGGCATTCATCATATTGGCCGTGGTTACCATTTACGGTTGCAATCAAAACGGTCAACCACGTCAAGGAAAAGCAAATATAAATTTTGAACCCTGCTGGAATACAGTAGGTTCTGCGGGAACAATTGATGAAGGAATTCAGGATTATATATCATTAGGGCATGGCCCTGGCGTGTTTTTACCGCATGATAAAGCAATAACGAATGAACATAATTATTGGCTTCCTTTTGATGCGGTTGCCTATGTAAACCATGGCGCTCCGAATGGTCATTATAGCATTCGGTACAATATTGGACAATTTGTAGAGCATATTCCCAATAAAGATGATCAAATAACAATGCGTTTGCGGTATCTGGTAAGAGATAAAACCAAAGAGCGTGTGATTGTACTCTTGAAAAGGTATGAAATAGAACCGGATAATCCAGATAATCAGGAAAAGGCAAATAGTATCATTCTTTTCGATAGTTATAATCACGATGCCTCTCCGAGTTTTCAAACCCAATCGAAATCGGGTACGCTATCATTTGATGAATTTTTCGGTAAATTCAATTTTCAAAAATACGGTTATTTTGTAGAAGCGCTTTTAATTAAATATGTTCAGGATAATGATCCAACCGTTCCGCGTCCAGGCGTTCCTTCTCCTCCGGCGATTGGGGCTATACAGCTTTGCGTTGAGACTATTGTTGATTGACCCGAACTGGCTTGAAGTTAAACGCTTAGAATCTTTTTGAAACCTTATGTATATGAGAAACACATTCAATGAAATTTGCTTAAATCTCTTGTCAGAATAAGGTTTTAGTTAATCCATTTAATGGCAAACACGAAAAGGAGGAAAAGATGTTTACGAACAAAAGCATAGTTAAATTCTTATGTGCTATGATGAAAAATAAAAATTATAATAAATGGGTATTTGTTTTCCTTCTGGCTTTATTTTGGGGATGTGCTCCAAGCGTTCCTATTCCGCCACCAGTGAAAGATACGAAAAACCTGCCACAGGCAAACCTGGAAATCCGCTCCGATGGTCTTCTGGTGGAAGCGAAGACCCATGATACTCCGTCAATTGTGCCGGTCCAGTCAAGATCGTTTAACTCTATCGAAGAATTTGTGCAATTTGCTGAAAGCACCTTGGGTGCCGAAACGATTCGTAAAGAAGGAAAAGTAATTGCCATAAAAGGCGAATACCTCCAAGTTGGTAAAGTGGTGTTCGAGAATTCCGATGGCACCTTTTTTTCACAAGACGACTTCATCGCTGCATATTTGGGAGGCCTGGAGGGAAGTTTTCGGATTGGAGACCGGGTAATCCGCCTTAAAGCCCCTCTCAATGATAGTACTATTTCGAACTTTCACACCCCGATAGA
>JABAHQ010016372.1_pt1 | contig 10570 bp, 11 predicted proteins | sample 7062091 | NCBI WGS metagenome assembly JABAHQ01 (sample SAMN14534359, study PRJNA622989) | marine sediment metagenome | biome: marine biome [ENVO:00000428]; feature: marine pelagic biome [ENVO:01000023]; material: deep marine sediment [ENVO:00002113] | place: India: Gulf of Kutch | collected...
CACTTCGCTCAGACGCATGTAGAGGCCGGGGGGATCCTCGGCCCCCTCGCGGAGGATGCCGCGAAGACCTTCGACGGGGTCCGGGGTCTCTTCCAGCCCGGCGGGCGGTCCCGCCGGCGGACCGAGCGACGCCCGCAGGCGCATCAAGGCCTCGGGCGGCTCCAGATCGGCCTGGGAGTAAGCCGCCCCCAAAGCCAGCACGCCCGATTGGGTAGCCTGCCCGGCCAGCTCGTCCAGGGCCTCGACCGCCGCCGCGAGCACCCCTTCCCCGTAGGCCTTGCCGTTCTCCACACCCTGCCGCGCCTCATCCAGCAACCGCCCCAGCAGGAACGGCTCCGGCGCCATGTACTCGCCCGCCGGCTCGGCCCAGGTCGCCACCGCCGCTACCAGGGCCCGGATCGCCTCGGGATCCTCCAGCAGGGAACGGCAGGGCCCGGGCATGCTCGGGGGCATGGCTGCGGGAAAACCCTCGGCCCTCAACTGCGTGAGGCAGGTATGTAGGACGGGGTGATCGGTAGCCATGGGTTCTCCGTCTGTCGGCATTGACGGGCCTGTTCGGCCAGCTTAATGTGTAAAATATCCTTGATTTATACACAAGGCAGCAGGTATGCGAACGAATATCGAAATCGAAGACGATCTCATGGCCGAGGCCATGAAGGCGGCCGGGACCCAGACCAAGCGGGAGACGGTGGAACGCGCCCTCCGGGCCCTTATCCGCCTCGAAAAGCAGGAGCGTCTCCGACAGCTCCGCGGCAAGCTGCCCTGGGACAGCGACCTGGAGGCCATGAGGAGCGCCGATTGATCTTGGCGGATTCCAGCGTGTGGGTGGATTTCTTCAACGGAGCCGCCTCCGCGGAGACCGCCTGTCTGGACGAGCTGCTCGCCAGCCAGGCGGTGTGCCTGGGCGATCTCGTCCTCATGGAGGTGCTCCAGGGGTTCCGGCACGAAACGGATTACCAGACCGCCCGGGAGCTGTTGACCGCCTTGCCGGTCTTCGAGCTCGGCGGCCAAGAACGGGCCACCCGCGCCGCCCGGAACTTCCGCCAGCTCCGCGCGAAGGGCGTGACCATACGCAAGACGGTGGACGGCTTCATCGCCACCTTCTGCATCGACCACACCATCCCCTTGCTGCATGCCGACCGGGACTTTGCGCCCTTTCACCGGTACCTGGGGCTCCAAGACGCCCTGGAAATCCGCGGCTGAATTTACAGCCCCTGATGGAGGCATTGTCATGCCTCCATCAGGGGCTGTATCTGTGCCCATCGGCATCATCTGCGGATAACGCCGTCTCCACCTGCCGCCGCCGCGCCTTCTCGGCCCGATACTCCTCGATGGTCAGATGCCGCAGCAGGGAGTAGCGGTCGGCCTCGCCATGGACGAAGCCCACGCCGGAGACGTAGGGCTCGATGACGTGGATCTTCTGCAGCGGAGTGACGATGAGGAGCTGGAGGCCCAAGCGGGCGAACAGCTCCAGGCCGAAGCGGGCGGACTCGTCGGAGCCGCGGCCGAAGGCCTCGTCGATGGTGACGAAGCGGAACGAGCGCGAGCGGCTGCGGCCGCCTGTCTCCAGGCCGAACTGGTAGGCCAGGCTCGCCGCCAGCACGGTGTAGGCCAGCTTCTCCTTCTGCCCGCCGGACTTACCGCCGGAGTCCGAGTAGTGCTCGTACTCGGTGCCGTCCTCGCGCCAGCGCTCGGCGGCGGAGAAGGTGAACCATCTGCGCACGTCGGTGACCTTGCGCGTCCAGCGCCGATCCAGCTCGGCGGTGCCCTCCCGCCCCTGGAAGCGCTCGATGATGGCCTTGACCTGCAGGAACTTGCGCTCGTTGTACTGCGCGTCCTCGGAGCCGGTGACCGCCCCCTCGGTGCAGGCACGGAGCTGCTCGCGGAAGTCGCGGATGTCGGCGTCGGTGGCGGGATCGGCCACCAGCTCGATGTAGCGGCCGGGGTTGTAGTCGATGTCGTGCAGGGAGCGGTTGATGGTGTCGATGCGCTCCCGGATCTCCGTTCGCTCCTTGTTGAGCTGGGCCTGGAAGTTGGCCACCTCGCGGATGGTGTTCTCGTTCAGCAGCTCCTTGAAGCGTGCCTCGAAGCGCGGCAGGTCATCCTCCTGCAGCGCCGCCAGCATGCGGCGGTAGTCGCCGCTCGCCTCCACGCTGGCATCCACCTCCCGGGTCTCCTGGGGGTAGGCGGCCGCGTACTCGCTCATGCGCCGGGTGATGGCCTGCGCCAGACGGCCCGCCTGCTTGTCGCGGTTGTCGATGGTGTCCGTGAGCCACTTGCGGTAATCCTGCTCGCGGTTGTCGCAGGCCTCCACGGTGAGGCTCGGCTCGNNGGAAGGCGGCCGCGGCGGCCTCGTCGGATAGTGCCTCCCGGGTGGCCCGGGCCTGCTCCCGCGCCTCGGCGGCACGCTCGCGCTTCTCCGCGGTCCTGGCATGCTCGGACCGGGCGGCGGCCCGCGCCTCGTCGGTCTCCTTCAGCGCATCCTCCAGCTCGCCGAGCTGCGCCTCCAGGGCGCGCAGGGTGTCGGACTCCTCTTCCAGCTTGCGGCGCTGGGCCTCCAGCTCCGCGATCTCGCGGGCCACCGACTGCCAGTCCAGCTCGGCGAAGTCGGCGTAGTGCTCCAGGCGGGTGACGGTCTCCTGGTGGGCCTGCCAGCGCCTCTGCTCGGCCTGGACCGTGGCGAACCGCTCTCCGGCCTCCCCGATGCGCGTCTCCAGGCCGCTCACCTGCTCCGCCAGGGCGGCGATCTTGGCCGCATTGGACCAGCCCAGGACGAAGCGGGAGCGGTCGTCGATGCGGTGGCGGTCGTCCTTCTCGTGGCGGTCGCCGCCGGACTTGATCTGCCCCGCCGGGGTGATGGCGCGCTCCTCGCGGCGGAAGGCCTCCAGGTCGCGGGTGCAGGCGTAGTCGAAGCGCCGGCCCAGCTCCTGCTCCAGCCAGCTGTAGAAACCGGATTCCGGCCGGATGGCCACCTTGCGCACCAGGGACTCCGGGTGCAGCCGCGGCGGCTCGGCCGTCTTGGGCTGGCGCACGCGGTAGTACACCAGCCGGCCCTTCAGGTGGCTGCGGTCCACCCAGCCGGCCACAGCAAAGTAGCGGTCCTCGGGCACCAGCAGGGAGAGGCCGAAGTTGTGCAGCAGGCGCTCGATGGCGCCCTCCCAGTCGCCCTCCTCCCCGCGCACCTGAAGCAGCTCGCCGGCGAAGGGCACCTCGTCCTCCGCCAGCCCCAGCTCGGCGCACAGCCGCTCGCGCAGCTCCAGCATGCGCGCCGGGATGTTGGAGCGGCGCCGGCGCAGGGACTCCAGCTCGGCGGCGACGGTCTCATGCTCGGAGCGCAGGTCGCGCAGGTCCACCTCGGCGTCGGTGCGCTCGTTCTGCAGCCGGTTCAGGGCCCCCTCGGCGCGCTCGCGCTCGTCGGCGGCGGCCTGCCGGTTGGCGCGGAAGGTCTCGGCAGAGTCCGCCGCCGGCAGCTCCAGGGCACGGGCCAGCTCGTTGTACTTCTCGGCGCTGGCAGAGCGGCGCTCCTTCTCCTCCCCCTTGCGGGCGATGTCGGCCTTGAGTCGCTCCAGGCGGTCGCCGCCGTTGTCGGCGATGGCCTGCTTGAGCTCGTCGCGCCGGGCCTGCTGCTCGCGGTAGGTGGCGTCCAGGCGCGCCACCCGGTCGTCCAGGCGGGCGATCTCGGCGTCCAGGTTGGCCAGGCGCTTGTCCAGCAGCCCGCCCTTGATCCCGGCGAAGTAGGCCGCCAGGGCATCGCGGGCGGCGCGCAGCTCGGCGATCTCCTCGGTCAGCTCGGCGTGGCGGTCGCAGTCGGCCACCAGCGGCTCCAGGGCCGCGATCTGCTCGCGGGCGGTGCGCACCGCGTCGTGGGCGCGGTTCAGGTCCTCGAAGTGGCGGATGAGCGCCTCGATGCGCTCCTCCACCGGGAAGGCCTCCAGCATGTGGGCGCGCACGAAGTCGGTGAGGTTGCCCACGGACTTCATGGACACGGTCTGGCTGAACAGCTCCAGGGCCTGCTCGCTGTCGATGCCGAAGCGGCGGCGGAAGGCGCCCTCGTAGCGGCTGAAGGCGTCGAAGGTCTCGACATGGTCCGTGCCGCGCAGACGCTTCTTGAGGTCATTGATGTCGCTTCCGAAGTCGGCGAAATCACGGGCGATGGCCAGGTCCCGGTCCGCCACCACGTACAGCCGCTCGGGTCCGCCCTGGGGGTCGCGCAGCCACAGCACCTGGGCCAGGGTGACCGTGTGCTCCAGGCCGGGATTGTGGAAGACCGCCAGCAGCACCGTGTAATTCCCGGGGCCGCGCAGGGCCACCGAGCGGCTCGCCAGACTCTCCTCGCCGCGCTCGGTCTTGTAGTGGCCCAGCACATAGGAGCGCAGGCTGCGCTCCTTGGCCTCCGCCCCGGCGGCCTTGTTGTAGGCCACCCGCTTGGGCGGCACCAGCAGGGTGGTGACGGCATCGACCAGGGTGGACTTGCCCGAGCCGATATCGCCAGTGAGCAGGGCGTTGGCCCCCTCCGGGCGCAGGCTATAGACCTTGTCGTGGAAGGTGCCCCAGTTGAGCACCTCCAGGCGGCTCAGGCGGAAGCCGCCGCCGGCGGGCTCATCGGAGAAATCGAACAGCTCCGTTGCCATGGGCTAGCCCGCCTCTTCCAGGTGCCGCCGGTACTCGGCCAGCCGGGCATCGAATTCCGCCAGCCACTGCGCATCCACGAAGGACTTGAGGATGCGCCGCACCTCGAAGCTGTCCTCCTCGTGCTTGAGCCGGCGCAAAAAGCCCAGCTCCTCTACCCGCTTGATGTGGCTGTTGATCTTGTCCAGGAGCTTGGCCTCGTTGGCCGTATCCGGCAGGAACACCCGCACCAGGTCCACGATCTGCTCGCGGGACAGCACCAAGCGCGGATCGCCGGCGGTGGCGTCGTGCTCGGCGAGGCGCTTGCGCAGCAGGGCCAGCAGCAGGGACACGGGGAAGGAGAGCTGACGCCGCCGCACCAGCCGCGGCAGCTCGGCCTCGCCCTCCTCCGGCTCGCGCTGGGCCAGGTAGGCGTAGCCCTCGGCCTCGTCCAGCTCCAGCTCCAGCCCCAGCACCGCCACATAGTCGCGCACGCGGGCCTGGAGGTCGAGCAGGGACTGCCACAGCTCCGGTTTCTGATCCTGGTGGAGGACGCCCTGGAAGAGGGGGACGAGGACGCGGGAGAGGTCGGGGGATTCGGGCTCGGGGCTGGTCAATCGTACACCTCTTTGGGATGTCCGGTGCGGAAGACGAGGACCACTAGCGTCTGGTCCTGAAGCTCGCAAGCGACCCGGAAATCCCCGATGCGGTAGCGCCACAATCCGGACAGCTCCCCTTTCAGGGGTTTTCCCAGCCGGCGGGGATTCTCCGTTGCGGCAACCTTGTTTTCCAGGTAATCCCGGATGCGCCGACGAACAGGAGGATCAAGCTGTTCCACGGATTTTCGGACGGAGTGGGCATACTCAATCCGCCAAGCCACGCCAGAATTCCTCGGCGCTCACCACTTCTTCCTCGCCCCGGCGAATCCGTTCCCGAACCTGCTCGGCCAAATAGATATCTTCGAGATCCTCGATGTGCTCTTCCACGGCCTCGCGGATGTAATAGGTGGCCGTGCGCCCCGTCTTGTCCGCCAGGGCCTTGAGCCGCTCGTAGGTCTCGTCGGAGAGTCGTACGGCGGTGGATTTGCTCATGGCTGGCTCCCTGTTTACACGTAAACACGCTATCCAGCCTCTCTGACCCGGTCAACAGACCACCGTTCCCCCCGGTACAGTGGTATACCTGTTTTTTTTGGCGGCGGAATGAATGGGCTGGAGCGGGGTCCGCGGGTCCACCAGCACGACATCGATCCGCTGATCACCCATCCGGAGCTGGAGGCATGCCGCCAGCCGGCTGGCCAGCGCCGCCCGATTTCTCAGCTCCTCGTCCACTTCCACATACAGATCGATATCGCCGCCTTGAGCTGTGTCATCCGCCCGCGAGCCGAACAGCCAGACCCGGGCTTCCGGCCCCAGCAGCCGGCAAACCTCGGTCTTGATGGCGGCAACCTGCTCTTCCGTCAGACGCATAGCTCTCGAAAGCTCCCTCGGGGGGATTGTAGAGCCCGAGCACCGAGGGGCCAAACGGGGAGGCCAAGCCCCGTCCGCGGGCGGACTCAATAGCCGCTCCCTCGAGCTCTCCCTTGCCTTAGCGGCTGAAGATCACCCGCGGCACGTGGGCCCGGCGCTGCCGGCCCTCGCTGTCGGTCCAGGCCACCGTTTCCGCGGCGTCCTCGTCCAGCACCGCTCGCCCGTCCTCGGCGGCCAGGCTGAGGTAGGCCACCAGCTCGGCCAGGCCCAGCTCCAGGGGGTATTCGGCCAGCAGCTCGATGAGGGGGAGCTGGTCGCGGGTCTGCAGGGCCCGGCGGATGCGGGCGGACAGCTCGGCCTTGTCCACGTAGACCTGCTCGAACAGGGCGGCGGCGTCCACGTCGCCGGCGCCCTCCTCCACCACCTGCTGCTCGATCCGGGGCCGGAAGGGCGGGGTGAACAGGCGGCGCTCCATGGGCAGCTCCACCGCCGGGGCGGGCTCGTCCACGGCCATGAAATCGCCGGTCGGCGGCGCCTCGCGCACCGCCAGGGCGTGCTGCTCGACGCCCTGGATCAGGTCCATGATGCGGCGGTTCTCCAGCCAGGCCTGGTCGTCGAGGAACTTGCGCAGCTGGGTGGACAGCCGGGCCACGGTGCGCTGGGTCTCCTCGCCGGCGTCCAGCCAGTCGTAGTGGACGCGGGCCAGGCGGCGATCCGGGGCCACCTCCTGCACCGGCTCCAGCTCCAGGATGCGCTCCAGCAGCCCGCTCAGCTCCTCCTGGCGGGCGGGGGACATGAGGAAGTCCCAGAAGGCGCGAAAGCTCTTGCCCTGGTCCGAGTCGGTGATGGCGTCCGCCTCGCCGAAGACCTCCTCCAGCAGCTCGCCCTTGCCGCCGCCCCAGGTGGTGATGCGCTCGCGCACCTGGCGGTCCAGCTCGCGGAAGTTCTGCTCGACCTGGCGGAAGTCCGCCAGCAGGCCGCGGGCGGTGCGCTCCACCTGGTAGAAGCGCTCCTTGAGCGCGGTGGCATCCATGAACGCCATGCGCCCCTCGCGGATGGCGACGATCTCGGCGTCGATCTCGCCGCGGCGGCGCTCCAGCTCATTGATGCGGGCCTCGGGGTCGGTCTCGGCACCGTGCACCATCTGCCGCAAGAGCTCGAACACCGTCATCAGGCGCGACTCCGCCCCCACGAACTGGCGCTCCTCCAGCTCGGCCAGCCAGCCCAGGGCGGTCTCCGTGGCGGGAGTCAGATCGAAGTGGGGCTCGTCGGTGCCCGGCGGGTAGAACTTGCGCAGCCAGCCGCGCTCGTCCGCGGCCCAGTCGTTCAGGTACTCCCCCGCCGCCTTGGGATAGGCCTCACCGCCCAGCTCGTCGCGCAGGGCGTGCAGGAAGTCGTCCAGGGCGTTGACCAGCTCGCCCTGGGGCCGGGCGCGCAGGTTGGGCGCGACGAAGGCGTGGTGCAAAAAGCCCAGGACGAGCGGGGCGCTGTCGGCGGCGAGGAGCCGCCAGGCGGGATGGCGGCGGCGGAGGGTATCGATGTGATGGTAATCCACGGACTCCGCTCAGGCGATGGCGACTTCACTCAGCATATACATACGGTCTCCCACGGCCAAGCACACGGGGCGCCAACCCACGGTGCGACGGTAGACCTCCAGGTGGGCCCCGGCACCGTTCCGGTCCACGGCTTCCATGCTCACGTCGCACCCCTCCAGCCCCTAGCCCACACGAAAGTGTCCCGAACGCCGCGTCCATCCACTTCAGGTTGCCGAGGGATCAGCGCCCGCCGACCCGCCAGCGGATCGCGCGGTCGAACAGGGGCGACTTGCGCACCTCGATCGGGGCGAACGGGTGGGGCGGCGCCCCCTCGTCCGCCGCTCGCAGCTCCAGCAGCCCGAAGAAACAGCCGAAGCGACGCAGGGTGCGCAGGGTCCAGGCCCGGGCGATTCGCTCCTCGGGCGAGGCCGCCCATGGGGAGTCCTCGGCGGGCAGCTCCCGGACCAGGTCGGGAAAGGCGCGGAGGAAGGCCTCCTCATAGAAGCCCTGGGACCGCCACTCGTCCCCGTAGCGGTGGAAGAGGTAGAGGGAGAACACCGCCGCCTCCTGGATCAGGAAAAGCTCGGGGTGGCCGTCGCGGTAGGCCCAGTTGAGCTCCCGGCAGTAGGCCTGCAGCAGGCGCCGGTACAGCCCGCCCCAGTCGTCGGCATCGAGGAGGCCCCGGGCCGCCTTTGTCAGCCTCAGCCGACCCTTGTGCTTGCGGGTGAGGCCGGCGAAGCCGGCGATCAGGCGGGTGGCGTGCAGCTCACCGAGGTCCTCCTCGTTGCGCACGGCGCCGATCCGCAGCTCGCAGGAGCCGCCGCCTTCGTGCAGGGCCGCCTTCGCGGCGGCCACTACCGCGCGCGGCAGATTGCCCTTGGACGTGAGCCGGATGCCCGGCTCCTCCGCGGCCGCCTCCGCGATGGCCTCGAACAGGGCCGCGACGGGCGCCTCCGGGCGCGTCTCCATGCCCTCCCCGAAGCCCACCAGCTCCGGGGCGTCGAAGGGGTAGTAGAGCACGCGGTACATCTGCTCCGGGGACAGCCCCTGGAAATCGTCCACGGCTTGCCGGTTGGCGGCCTCCAGGTGGGCCGCCAGGACTTCGTTGGCCTCCTCCGGGGAATCGAAGGACTGATCGCCCAGGGCCTTCTGGAGCTCCTCGCGGACGGCCTGCACCGCCGCGCTCGGCGGCTCGCCGGTGGCCGCTCCGCAGCAGGCGGTGAAGGGCTTGCCGCTGCCGCAGGGGCAGGGGGTGGTGTCGAGGTCTTTGTCGGTCATGGAAGCAGGATAACGCCGGGAAAGGCACAGGGCGAGCCGTGCAGAAGCGTCACCGGACCGCCCCGAAGGCCGCATCCAGCCGGCTCATCAGGTTGCGCTTGCGGCCGTGGCGCTGGCGGATGGCCGCCAGCAGGTCGGCGGTGTCCGCCTCTCGTCCGGCCCGGCTCCACAGCGCGGCGATACGACCCAGCAGGGCAACGGCGTCGTCGTAGGCACGGTTGCCGCGGTGCTCGATGATCCCCTCGACGAGGTCGGCGAACAGGTCCCCCGCCGCCCCCGGATCGCTTCCCTCCAGCGCCTCCGCCAGCTCCTGGCGGCGCTGGCGGTCGGCGCCCAGCTCGCGGCAGGCGGTCAGGGCCTGGGCGGACTGTCCCTCCCACAGGTGGATCGCAACCAGCACCGAGCCCGCCCGCTGGCCGGACAGCTCGCCGCCGGCCTGCTCCCGGAGCCAATCCAGGGCGCGCCCGCGCCAGTCCGCCACCCTCCCGGCCGCCTCGGCCGCCTGCTTCAGGACCTGGTAGCTGGCCAACTGCGCGGCCCGGACGAAGTGGGTCCAGGCAAGATCCAGGGCCTGCTGGTGGCGTCCCGAGCGGCCGTAGGCCGCCACCAGCCATTCCACCAGGGTCCGGTCGGGCCATCCCGCCTCCTTCCCGGACAGGCCGGCCTCGGCCCACTCGATGGCCTCCTCCCCTCGGCCGGCCCCCTCCAGGGCCCGGGCGATCCGGAGGTGGGCCCCCGGCACGGCGGGACCGCCGGTCAGGGCGGCAATCAGGCCGTCCACATCGCCCCGGGCCCGGGCCGCGGCCGCCTGGATCTCCTGCAGCTCCCGAAGGCCGGGCCCCGCCTCCGTTCCGGCCGGAGACGTCCGGGCCTCCCGGGCGCAGGCTTCCAGGCGGCGCAGGCCGGGCTCGCCCAAGGGGTCCCGGAACCGCTCCACCTTCAGGACGGGGAAGGGCTGGTCCCGGAGCAGGGGGAACAGGGTCTCGGCCAGCTCCGCCCCGGCCGCGCCGGAGACACGCAGGGCCTGCTCCAGGCGCTCGCCGATGCGGCCCAGGAGCTCGCCCATCTGGCCGCCGGAGTCGTCCACCCAGTCCACGCCCGAAAAGCCCGCGCGCAGGGCGTTGGCCGCCAGGTCGGCGGCCATGGCGGGATCCCGGGCCTCGACCCGCTCCAGCAGGGGCTCCACCGCCTCGGCCTCGTCGAGGTAGTCGGACACGTCCTCCCAGCCGATGAACCTGCCCGGGTCCAGGGCCTCCTCCACGAACAGGCGGAGACGGTCGGCGTCCGTCTCCGGCCCGGCCAGGGCCGCGCCCTCCAGCCGGGTGGCCAGAGCATCATCCCGGCCCGCCTGCTCCAGCAGCAGGTCCACCAGGGCGCCGTGGTCCAGGGATTCCAGGTAGGTCCGGATGGGGCTTTCCCCGTTCTCTTCGTCTCCCTCCTGGCCATGCAGGGCCTCCAGGGCCGCCGCCACCAGGTGCTTGCAGAGCTCGCCCCGCTCTCCCATCGGGCAGTCGCAGCGCCACTGCAGGACCCCCGCCCGGCGCGTCAGCTCGACCGCGTAAACGGCGTCCCCGCTGCCCGTAGCCCGGCCCCGGACAACACCCGCCTCCACCGCCACCTCCAGCACCCTGCCGCGCACATAGTACTCCCAGCCGCGGTCGAAGGAGCGCTCGCCGGCGTAGC
>JABAHQ010002763.1_pt1 | contig 10568 bp, 10 predicted proteins | sample 7062091 | NCBI WGS metagenome assembly JABAHQ01 (sample SAMN14534359, study PRJNA622989) | marine sediment metagenome | biome: marine biome [ENVO:00000428]; feature: marine pelagic biome [ENVO:01000023]; material: deep marine sediment [ENVO:00002113] | place: India: Gulf of Kutch | collected...
TTACAGTTTAGGAGCGAAGAATCATTTCAGGTGTATGCTGATAAGCAATTGATTGCCACTATTATTCGAAACTTCATCTCTAATGCACTTAAATTTTCTGATGAAGGGGATATTATAGAAGTGGGTGTAAATCGCGATAAGCAGTACTGGCACGTATTTGTTAAGGATGAGGGAGTCGGTATGTCTGAGGAAAATATTGACCGACTCTTTCATGACCAAAAGCACCCCCGTGAAGAGGGAACCCAGAATGAACAGGGAAGCGGTATTGGGTTACGGCTTTGTAAAGAATTGGCCGAGCGGCACGGGGGACAGTTATCAGTTGAGAGTGAACTCGGAGAGGGTTCAACATTTACCTTAACCATCCCTATTAGTCGGAGCTCGGATTAATTAATCAGGCAAAACGATCTGCCAGCCGATTGATGAGATAGCCACTTTCTTCAAGGGCCTGTGAGGCAAACTTGCCAAAGAAATCGGTAACAGCTTCAAACTCCCTGATAAAGCCTTCTTTGTCATCATTTTTTACCATTTGAGCCAGCTTGTCGTTGTGTTCAATAAATTTAAGCAGCAGCTCCCGGCGCTCTTCATTGGCGAAAACAATATCTGCATAGAGCTCTGCACTCTGGGCAAAAATACGGCCCGTCATCATTAGCTCGGCGCGATAAATAGGGGATGAGTAATCCAGTATATCCTGTGGTTTTAGGTCATAGGTTTTCATAAAAGAACCGTGCGTAAGGGCTACAAAGTGACGAAGCCCCTGTACCATGTGCATTACGTGATCGTGTTTTTCCGCATCGGCTTCAACTACACGCATGCCCCATAACTTAGACTGCTCAATTACCCACTCCGATGTTTCTGCATTACGTACGGGACAAACAACCATGAGCTGCTTGGAGAGATTATCGACATCGGGACCATGCATAGGATGTAATCCCAGAACAGGCCCATCATGAGCTTGTTTCATGGCCTCAATAGGCTCAGTTTTGTTGCTGGTAAAGTCTGCGAGAATAGTTTTTGAGGATAACTTGGGAGCCAATCGTTTAATAACTTTTACCGTTACATTAATGGGGACAGCAACGATAGCCAAGTCAAGTTTGGGAGCAATTTCTTCAAGTTCGTGCCAGTTGTGTTTGTCGATCTTATGCACATGGTGACCTGATTGTTGAGCAATACGGGCGTAAAGGCTTCCCATACCCCCTTTTGCCCCCACAACAAGAATATGCTTGGGTTCTTCAGTAGCGCGGGGGAATTCATTAGAAGATTGACTGGCACGTGAAGAAGCCATAATCATTCTCAAAAAGTCTTCGGCCCAGTCCGGATCGAGATCATGTTCAGCGGCCATTTTGCGAAACTTTTCGGTCTTTTCATCTTCTCGCTTTGGGGCGAAAATGGGTAGTTGATTTTTTATCTTCTTGTCGATCACTTCATGCACTATTTCCCTTCGCTCGGCCAGAAGTTCAAGCAGTTTAGAATCAATTTCATCAATGCGATTACGTTGTGGTCCGAGTTTCTTTTCTTTTGGAGTCATAAACTATTGATCTGAAAAACTACAGTATTGTGCTTAATACGTCTTAGCAACTAAAGCTGGCTAAAATACAAATTTATCTTTCGTGAAATAAATTTATCGGCAGATTAAAGAAAGAGTCGAAGGTTAGAAATTAAATAGAAGCTTTACTGTTAATTGCCCGAAAAATATGGGATTTTAACAGAATGATTTAGCGCTATTTTCGTTTTATTACAATGTGAATAGAAAGGATTTAAAAGGTTATTTAATACTATATGTCCCATTTTGATTTACAATCTCCCTGGCCGCCGGCCGGGGATCAGCCCGAAGCTATTGAACAGTTGGTAGAGGGCGTTGAAAACGGCGATAAGTACCAGACATTACTTGGAATTACCGGTTCGGGGAAAACTCGTACTGTATCGGGTGTAATTGATGAAGTCGAACGCCCTACACTGGTAATGAGTCATAACAAAACACTTGCTGCACAGCTGTATCGCGAGCTTAGTGACTTTTTCCCGGATAACCGGGTTGAGTTTTTTATCTCCTATTACGATTACTATCAGCCGGAGGCCTATCTTTCCTCGCAGGATAAATACATCGAAAAGGATTTGTCGATTAACGATGAGATTCAGCGGCTTCGACTTCGTGCTACGAGTTCCCTTCTATCGGGTCGAAGAGACGTAATTATCGTCTCTTCGGTAAGCTGTATATATGGTATTGGTTCTCCCTCTGAGTATGAAAAGCTCATTATTAATTTGGAGACCGGTACGGAGGTCCCGCGGAATAAGTTGTTGTATGATTTGGTGGACTTGCATTATACACGGAACGACCGTGAATTTGAGCGCGGTACCTTTCGGGTGCGCGGAGACGTTGTAGATTTGTATCCTGCTTATGCAGAGCATGGATTGCGCATCTCGTTCTGGGGCGATGAAATTGAAAAGATGGAAATTGTAGATCCGGAAAGCGGTGATGTGCTGGATAATGTGGATGAATTTCGCATTTATCCTGCCTCGCACTATGTAACGACTGAAGATCGACTTCAGGAAGCCATTGAGCAAATTCGGGATGAGCTGCACTGGCGTATTGGGACCCTCAATGATGAAGGAAAGCATCTCGAAGCCAAACGGCTGGAACAGCGAACCCTCTTTGATATCGAGATGATGCAGGAAATTGGATATTGTTCCGGTATTGAAAACTACTCCCGTTACCTGAGTAATCGTAAGCCGGGTGAACGTCCATACTGCTTGTTCGATTATTTTCCGGATGATTTTCTGTTGGTTGTGGATGAAAGTCACCAGACAGTTCCACAAATTTCTGCTATGTACGGTGGTGACCGATCCCGTAAAATAGATTTGGTAGAACATGGGTTTCGATTGCCTTCGGCAATGGATAATCGCCCTCTTACATTTGAAGAGTGGGAAGAGGTTACCAATCAGGCTATCTTTGTGAGTGCTACGCCCAGTGATTATGAGCTCGAAAAGAGTGGCGGTGTGGTTGTAGAACAAATTGTGCGACCAACCGGATTGATGGAGCCTGAAATTGAAGTGAGGCCGCTTGATAATCAGATTGATGACCTTCTTGAACAGATACAGGAACGTGTCAAAAAAGGCCATCGAGTATTATGCATTACGTTGACAAAACGACTGAGTGAAGAGTTAAGTGAGTATCTGAAGAGTGTCGGCATATCGGCGGCTTATATGCATAGTGAACTCAATGCGATGGAACGTGTAGAGGTGCTGTTCAAATTCCGTCGCGGTGATTTTGATGTTCTGGTTGGAATTAACTTGCTTCGAGAGGGAATTGATATTCCTGAGCTCAGCCTGGTCGCTATTCTTGATGCCGATAAAGAAGGATTTCTGCGCTCTGAAACCTCACTATTTCAAATTATCGGTCGAGCGGCGCGAAATGTTGAAGGAAAAGCCATTCTATATGCTGATAAAATTACTGATAGCATGCAGACGGTGATTGACGAAACCGAGCGTCGTCGTAAGATACAGAAAGAGTACAATGAAGAGCATGGCATTGAGCCAAAAACTATCGAGAAGGAATTGAAACCGCTTGTTGATCCGGCATTGATTTCGAACAAAGATTTTGATCTTGATGATAAGGATACAGACGGCCAAGATCCGCTTGAAGTAGTGAAAGTGGCTGATGAGGGTATTAAGTATAAGGCGAACCCTGCTATGAACGAAGTGACTTTTGATGACAAAGAAGAATTTTTGGAGTATCTTCGGGAATCAATGTACACGGCTGCGCAGAATATGGAGTTCGAAGAAGCGGCCCGCATTCGCGATCAAATAGAGCAGCTTGAAAACGAGTTGGATTAGAAATTATAAGCGCAGGAATTCATCCGCGCGCGAGCAATGAATAACAAGTATGAGTACGTTAGCATATCTAAAGAGCTTTTTTAAGGATAAAGATGTTGCCTCGGTTACCCCAACGTCACGTTTTTGCGTGAAAAGGGTCTGTCAGCCGATCGATTTTAAAAAAGATAATACTGTCGTAGAATACGGCGCCGGGGCGGGCGTATTTTCCCATTATTTGCTTGATCAGATGACGCCCAGTTCACAACTGCATCTCTTTGAAACCAATGAGATATTATTTGAAAAACTGCAGCAGATTGATGATTCTCGGGCTATGTTCTACGATCAGAGCGTGGAATACGTATCTGACTTATTGCCGGAAGATATCATCGGCCGCGTCGATTTTATTATCTCCGGTATTCCATTTTCTTTTTTGGATGCGGAAGTTAAATCGTCCATTCTAGACCAGAGTTTTAAACTGTTGCGCGATGGCGGGGAGTTTTTGGCCTACCAAACATCGGGACATCTTGAAGATCCACTCCGTGATACCTTCGGCAACGTGAAAACCTCGTGGGAGTGGCGTAATATTCCACCTATGACAGTCTATGAGGCCGTGAAAAGATAGGATTCTTGTGCCAGGTAGCTAATTGTCATTTCTATAAAAGGGATCTCCTCCACAGATTGAGATGAAATTACCTCGTGCAAATCTAAATATTCACTCCAATTAAGTGTTAGACTTTAATTAGATACTGAAGATTAATCTGAGAAGATGCTCTATCAGGAGTTAAATCTAAAAAAGCCATTCCACCCGCACTAAAGGGATAGAATGGCTTCACATTTCTAACTAAGAATAAAGATCAGACCAATAAAATCAACGCATAAGGAGAAGAAGACTATTCTTCTTCGTCAGCATTTTGAGCTTCTTCTTTAGCAGCAGCTTTTGCTTCTGCCTCACGGTTTAGCTCACGAACCTCATCTCGGTTCTGGTCTTTCTCTTTAATACGAGCAGACTTACCTTGTCGGTCGCGCAGATAATAGAGCTTGGAGCGTTTAATATCACCTTGACGCTTCAGCTCAATTTTGGCGATGAAAGGAGAATGAAGCGGGAAAATACGCTCCACTCCAATATTTCCTGCGGAAACTTTGCGTACCATAAATGTTTGGTTAGCACCGCTTCCGCGCCGAGAAATTACGAGTCCCTCAAATTTCTGGATTCGCTCCTTGTCGCCTTCGCGGACGCGATAGTGCACAACAACGGTATCCCCGGTTTTAAACTCGGGATACTCATCGTCAATTAATGTCTGTTCTGCTAATTTTAACTTATCCATAATGTTACCTTACTACTGTTCGTTTCGAAATTTCTTATAAATATCCGGACGTACTTCCTTCGTACGCTCAAGCGACTGTTGACGTCGCCATTCCTTCACTTTTTGATGATCACCTGATCGCAGCACTTTCGGCACTTTCATCCCCTCAAATTCAGCGGGACGCGTATACACAGGACCTTCCAGTAAGTTCTCATTTTGGAAAGAGTCCGTAAGAGCGCTTTCAGAGTCGCCTAAAACGCCAGGTAATACCCGTACGATGGAATCAACCATCACAAGAGCCGGCAGTTCGCCGCCCGAAAGCACATAATCGCCAATGCTGTATGTTTTAGTGATTAATGAATCTATTACACGCTGATCGACACCTTTGTAATGACCGCATAGAAAGATGAGATTTTTATCTGTCGACAGCCTGTTGGCGTCTTCCTGCTCAAACGGTATTCCGTTTGGAGCGGTAAATATAATCTCATCGTAATCCCGTTGGCTTTGCAGATGCTCAATACATGAAAAAATAGGCTGTGGTGTTAAAACCATGCCGGCACCGCCGCCGTAAGGATAATCATCTACTTTATTATGCTTGTCCTCGGTATAGTCACGCAGATCATGAGTATGGATTTCAACCAACCCTTCATCCTGAGCATTACCCACGATACTGTGTTTTAGAGGGCTCTCCAAAAGCTGTGGAACGGCCGATATGATATCAATGCGCATCATACTATATACCTTTCAGTTGTTCTAGATTTCTGCATTGAATTTGTTTTGATTCCTCATCAATATCGGCAACATACTCATCCACAATAGGGATGAGTAATTCTTCTTGCTCATTTGTAACTACCTGTAGTATCGGATGTGCCGGGTTTTCCAGCATTTCTTCAACTGTACCAATGGATTTTCCCTCACTTAATATTGTAAAAGAGGTTAGATCCAACGGCAAAGCATCCGTATCAAGCAGAGATTCGACGATCTCGCGATCAGCAAAGACCGAAGCGTTTTTAAGGTTTTCGGCCTGGGTGCGATCCGTTACGTGTTCAAATTTTACAAAGAACGAAAGCCGGTTGTTTTTTTCTTGCACCCGAACCGACTCAATTCGAGCGGGGATTAAATCCCCTCTGGCCGTTTCAAGACGAGCCAGATCAATAGCATCAAAAAGTGTTGGCGCGTAAACTTCGGGAATGATTAATACTTCTCCCTGTACGCCGTGTGATCGAGAGATATACCCGATCTTTTCGTACTGGTTTTCAATTGGTTCCAGCATAGCTTGGCTGGTGGACTCCACTTAATAGTGGGATCCACCTACTTAGCTTATTTAACTATTTTCTTTCTTGTCATCCAAAGCACGTTGAACGGTTACCCGATCTTCGTCTTCAGGGACAAAGCCTTCAAGCTCATCAAGAGGGGTATTTTCGATATGTTCGATAGCCTCTTTGGCTAACATATCAGTAGATACCTGTCCTTCTGCTTTTGATTCTTCTTCATCCTCATCCGCAGTATCTTCGGTATCTTCCTCTTCATCGTCATCAGAAGCTTCAACCTCTTCCTCTTTGGTATCTTCTTCCTTGGCTTCAGCCTCTTCTTCAGTAGAATCGTCCTCGTCAGACTCCTCTTCCTGAGCTTCGACTTCCTCAGTTTCATCTTCATCAGCGGCCTCTTCTACTTCTTCGTCGGCCGGTTCTTCTTGTGCCTCAGCCTCTTGCTGATCCTCTTCTTCAGCTACTTCTGTTTCTTCATCAGACTCCTCATCTTCATCATCAGAAGCAAGTGCTTCTTGTTTGGCTTTCTCTTTGGCAGCTTCTTCAGCTTTCTTTTTAAGCTGCTTTTGGAACTCCTTCTCTTCGGCTTCCAAGAGTGCCTGCTGACGTTCTTTGCGCGTAGGAACTTCTTTTTCTTTTTCCTCGCGTTTTTCACGCCATTCAGCAAGAGCCTCTTCAATTTCTTCTTCCGACTTGCCCCAGCGAATCAGGTGCATCTCGTACATGATCCCTTCATTCTTGAAAATAGAACGAACGGTATCGGTGGGCTGAGCTCCTTGCTTTAACCAGTGCAGAGCACGCTCACGATTTAAATCAAGCTGATTCTTCGGGGTTACATTATCAAAACGACCTAAGTCTTCAATAATACGACCATCTCTGGGTTTGCGGTTATCCGCAACAACAATGTGATGGATGGGCCGCTTTTTTCGACCTCTACGTTGTAATCTTATTCTTAACAATGGATTATCTCCTTAGTTATAATTTTAAATTTGCGTTGATTTCAAATAGAGGATATTGTCGGAATCTTGCGCAATATATTTTATATAAAAGATACCGAACTGGGCTAAACAGTCGGCATCAATGGTGTTAACCAAATGGTAAATTTCCTCTCATTCCCTTCATGCCTTGCATTAATTTACCCATCTTACCCATGCCAGAGAACGATTTCATCATCTTCTTCATCTGCTCAAATTGCTTTAGCAGATCATTGATATCCGAGACGCGTGTCCCGGAACCTTTTGCGATGCGTCGTTTTCGAGTAGCATTTAAAATATCCGGATTGTGTTTCTCTTCCGGAGTCATTGAGCAAATAATTGCTTCAATAGGCTTGAAGGAATCTTCATCAATTTCTGTGTCAGATTCTTGCAGGGCTTTACCGGCTCCCGGGATCATTCCAACGAGATCCGAAATATTACCCATGCTTTTAACTTGCTGCAGCTGCTGATAAAAGTCATCGAGATCAAACTCATCAGACTTAATTTTCTTCTGCAGCTTTTGTGCTTTTTCTTCATCAAATTCTTTCTGCGCCTTTTCCACAAGTGATACAACATCACCCATACCGAGAATGCGCTTCGACATCCGCTCGGGATAGAAGGGAGAAAGGGCATCCAGCTTTTCGCCGGTGCTCACAAACTTGATCGGTTTTTGGACCACATTCTTAATTGAAAGGGCCGCCCCGCCGCGGGTATCACCGTCAAGCTTGGTCAATACTACGCCATCATAATTGATGACTTCGTTAAATTCTTTTGCTGTATTAACAGCGTCTTGTCCTGTCATTGAGTCAACAATGAACAATGTTTCATGTGGCTCGACAGCTTCTTTAATTTCAGCCACTTCGTTCATCATCTTCTCATCTACGTGCATGCGCCCGGCCGTATCAATAATAACAGTATCAAGGGCCAGGCTTTTGGCCATGGAAACAGCTTCTTTTGCAGCACGAACCGCATCTTTCTGGTCAATAGAATAGACCGGAACGTCGATTTGGTTGGCCAGCGTCTTAAGCTGGTCAATGGCAGCCGGACGATAAACGTCGGCTGCTGCTAAAATTGGATTGCGGTTGTTTTCTTGCTTCAGATAACGAGCCAGCTTGGCGCTGAATGTTGTTTTACCGGAACCTTGCAGTCCGGCAATCAAAATAACTGTAGGCGGTGTGTGTGCAACAGAGATATCCACACGCTCTTGGCCCAAGATATCGGTCAGCTCATCATGTACAATCTTGGTAAACTGCTGACCGGGATTGACGGCCGTAAGCACATCTTCGCCCATTGCCCGTTCCTTGACCTTGTTCGTGAACTCTTTGGCAACATCGTAGTTCACATCGGCATCGAGCAGGGCCCGACGTATTTCTCTCACCGTCTCCGCAATGTTGACGTCGGTGATCTGAGCTTCTCCTTTCAGCTTTTGAAAGGCGCTATCTAATTTTGATGAGAGATCTTGAAACATGTGTTTGTAATTATCTGATCTTTAAAGCTGTTTATGTATTCCCGAATAGAGCATGGGAATAAGAGTCCCGCAAAATAAGGACATTTTTTTGTGTTATCAACAGAATTATTTGTTTGAAATATTGGTAAGGATTTAGAGAAAATGTGTAATGACAGTTTTTATATTTCTTTTATTATCTTCCCACAGAAATCTATTGAATTCTAAGAAATTGAGGATCGTAACTTATGGCTGACGAACAAGGATATGGACTGCTTAAGGGAAAGAAAGGATTGATTTTTGGCGCACTGGATGAGCGCAGTATAGCGTGGAGAATCGCTTTAGCCTGTAAACGAGAGGGGGCCGAGTTCTCATTATCCAATGCCCCGGTAGCTCTTCGCTTTGGAGATCTTGATGAATTATCCGAAGAAACAGGAGCGGAAGTGTTCCCTTGTGATGTGACCAACGAGGATGAAATTGAAGAGCTGATGGAGAATGTTAAAGAGGAGCATGGCCAGATTGATTTTATGCTTCATGCTATTGGGATGTCCCCCAATGTGCGCAAAAAACAAGATTATAAAGAGTTGAATTACCAGTGGATGCAGCAAACGATGGATATTTCAGCTATTTCGCTGCATAAGGTAATCCGCTATGCCGATGAGGCTGATATTCTTGCTGACGGTGGAAGCATTGTTGCGCTTTCGTACATAGGTGCACATCGTATATTCTCTAAATACAGCGATATGAACGACGCCAAGGCACTGCTTGAAAGTATTGCTCGTAATTACGGCAGTCGTTTGGCCGATCGAGGCATCCGTGTTAATACGGTTTCGCAGGCACCAACCAAGACCTCTGCAGGCAAAGGTATCAAGGGATTTGATGGAATGTATACTTTCGCCGATAAGATAGCTCCCATGGGTAATCCGACGGCCGATGAATGTGCGGATTACTGTGTAACACTGTTCTCCGATCTGACCCGAAAAGTGACAATGCAGAACCTTTATCACGATGGTGGATTTGTTACGTCCGGCATTGACGAGCAGATGATTAATGATCTCGCAAAAATATATGCCGATGATGAAGGTGATGAGTAACGCTTAATTCCTCTTTTCAATTTGCGATTCAATGCCCGTCATTTTAAAAGTGTCGGGCATTCTTTATTTGAANNTTAAAGGAGGCAACTTATTGTTTTTTGTGAGTAGTGGGATGACAAAGAATTAAATTATAAAGAGCACTAATTATTTTTAGCTTTCAACCATCTCAGGGAAGAGTTGTTATCTTGCTTTTTTGTTGGAAGGTTCAGTTATGTGGTTATTGGGAACTGCTTTAAAAAATGTATCCGGATTTTAATCTTTTCACGAAAAGCAGTTAATTACCAACGGTTTTAATTCTAAAAAATAATAGAATCGATGAAGCGACTGTTTGTATTAGTATTAACTCTTTTATTCACTGGGGCCACCGGGTTTTCCCAGGATCTTCCCACAATAAATGAGAAAACACAGGGACTTGAAAAAGAGGAGGGTTATTTCACCTATTACTGGGATGATAAAACCGGTAAAATTTGGCTGGAGATCGATAGGTTTGATACAGAATTTTTATACGTTAATTCCCTTACGGCAGGCGTCGGTTCTAACGATATTGGACTTGACCGCAATCAGCTGGGGGATGATCGTATTGTCAAGTTTGAGCGTCGCGGTCCCAAGATTTTGATGGTGCAGCCTAACTATTCTTATCGAGCGATCACGGATAATCCCAAAGAAAAGGAGTCGGT
>JABAHQ010044724.1_pt2 | contig 10567 bp, 15 predicted proteins | sample 7062091 | NCBI WGS metagenome assembly JABAHQ01 (sample SAMN14534359, study PRJNA622989) | marine sediment metagenome | biome: marine biome [ENVO:00000428]; feature: marine pelagic biome [ENVO:01000023]; material: deep marine sediment [ENVO:00002113] | place: India: Gulf of Kutch | collected...
TAGGGTTATCTGCAGGGCGGAAGACCGCCCCTGAGTAAGGCTTGGCCGGCATGGCTATCCTCGGCATCTCGTCGCCGACCCCGGCGCGCCAGGAGCCCTGGTGCGAGACGACGAATTCGTCCTCTATAACGTCAACGTCCTTGCCGAAGTAACAGACCGTGCCGTCGAGCGCCTGTGCATAGAATTTTCGCGCAATCATGATAAGCTCGCTGTTACTATAGCCCCACTCCTCTACAACGCGAGTCACTATCCCCGCGACCACCTCGTTATCATCGAGCACCCTCATCTCTATGCGTAGAACTCTGCCTTTGTCTTCGCCTTTAAAGACCATTTGGCTGCCGACCTTTAGCGNNCCAGGTCCGGGACCGGGCAGAACCTTCGACTCTCGCTTTTGGGGTTTTCGTTTTTGAGGTTTTCGTTTTTGGGACTTTCCCGTTTGAGACTTTCGCTTTTATAATGAGCGCAATCTGAGAGGATAAGCGAGAAAAGCAAGACAAGAAGTACGACATGAACAGGCGAACCATTCGAGCTCATGGCACTCGGCCTCCTTAGCTTTTGCGGGGGCTTGACTAAGGATGGACTCTAACCAGTCGAAGGTTCGGTGTTATGCGTTAAACGCCCCGTTCAATAAAAAAAACCAATACGGGTCAAGGAAATTTCAGTTACATCAAGACAACCCGGGCAAGCCGCGCTTAACAGCATGCGCCGCTTTTGCCGGTGCCTTCGCCGCTCTCTTCAATTGGGCCGCAGCACGCATCCGTGCCGCTTAGATATCCGTTTATCAAGGCGGCTGCGCACCCAACGCCTGTATTTACGCTTATGGCGCCGAAGGCGCAATTCAAACTACATGCGCCGCACTCCATGCACCTGTCTTTATCGGTTATATAGGCCGTAGCTGCCTCGAGTGCGAAGACCCCGTGCGGGCATACCTCCGTGCATACCCCGCACCCGGTGCATCTTTCCGGATAAAACTCAAGGGTTGAGACATTGGCGATATACTTCATATCAAACCCCACTGAAAGAATTTATAGAGGGCCAGGGCCACAAGCGAGACTGCCGCTGCGACCACGTAAAGCGGCACGGCAACGAGCATCTCCCTGCGCACGCCGCTTATCGAGGTAAAGGTACTCGCACCGGTGAACTGTAGCGCGGCATAGGAGCTTGCGGCAGGGACGAATACGTATGAAAACACCATAAAGGAGATCGAGTCGTTATAGACAACGCCAAAGACGCGGTCGAGGGCAAGGGCGGCAATGACTCCGATTATAAACCCCTTCAAGGCGAACGAACGCCCGGGGATAAACGGAAGCAGGAGCGGCGTAACGATTGCGCCGGATGCCAGCGCGGCTGCTGCGAGCAATATAATGACCGTACCGTCGCTTAAAAGGCTCGATAGACTCGGCCCCTTTGCCCCGAAAACTGAGACAACGAGTGCCGCGGCAGCAAAGTAGCCGAAGTACGAAGCCGCCATCCTTACCTCCATGGGGGCAAGCACGAGCCTATCTGTAAGGCCAAAGCTGACCGTACGCTGCTCTCTCGTAGCCTTGAGTCCGGCGTTTATGTAGCTCTTTATATCCTTTGCGCGCACCGGGCCGAAACGGACTCCAAAGCCCGTTGAGCGCTTTACCTCTGCCGCATTTACGCCGGGGGCGCCAAGCTGTGGTACTATCAAGCGCCTGTGGTCTACGACACTTAAAAGAGAAGAGCGGAATATGCGCCCGATGAGCTCGTCTGTGCCGAAACTCCCCTTGCCTGCGGCGCACCATACGTTTATCCCCTTTGTATCGAGTACGAGTATCCATATGTCGAGCCCGTCGAGAGACTTCCTTAAGGTATCGAAGCTTAGTTTGTAGTTAGCGCTTACCACGACCTCGGAGTCGGCACCAGGACTGCCTATTGCATAAAGCCCGGGCTCTACCCTGTAGTCGTCTCTTAAGGCACCTGCCCTGCACTTTAAGGCGCCGAGACGGTCAGTAAGGTCGAGATTACTCTTTACCCTGAAGACCGTATCGCCGCTTGGGGTCTTCAAGGTGCCGTCGGTCCACCCAGGGGCCGGGGGCGGCTCAACGCCGCCCTGGTAATAATCAGGCGCAGCGCAACACGAGCCACCGACTGGCTCCGATAGAGGCGGGGTCTGCTCCTTACTCTCTGCCCCGGAATCTTCCTTATCGCAACAAACCTTGCTCATACAAAGTCTCTTAAGTCTCCCGAAGTTTCTGATATATTGCTCATAATAGTTCTTTCAATCTTTGATTATAGCACAGTTATAAAGGACTCGCCAGAGAGGTGGGGTAGCTTAAAAGACCTCGTAACGTGGGCCGCCCCGCAGGCTCGACACCTTACGCCGTCACCTCACAAAGTACCTTAGAGATACCACCATAACCCGTTGTATTTACTGATAATATAACTTAACGCTTGACACCCGCACAGCACCTGCTGTAATATACATCCGCAGCCTATAGTGAACAAATGTTACCCCTTAACACAGAGCGGCAAGGCAGGGCAAATTGAAGAACAAAGAACTTACAAAAAGACAAGAGAGCGTGCTCGGCTTCATAGAGGAGTATCTAACCGAGCACGGGTATCCTCCAAGCGTTAGAGAGATATGCGCCGCTCTGTCCATAAGCGGCCCCGCAGGCGTACTAAAGCACCTCAAGGCGCTTGAGAGAAAGGGGCGCATACGCAGGGTGCCGGGCGCTTCGAGGGCCATAGAGCTTACGAAAACGCCCCCTCGCCTATCGCCGCATACGCAAAACACCGTCGCATTGCCCATAGTCGGAGAGGTAAGGGCCGGCGGCCCCGAGCTTGCCGTGGAAGACGTAAGCGGATACGCCACTCTCGACAGCTCCATATTTGGCTTGAGCGCAGGTCGTGAGGGCGCTTTCATACTAAGGGCCCTCGGTGAGAGCATGACCGGCGCTGGCATAGACGACGGCGACCATCTACTCGTCGTCCCCTGCCCCGAACCATCAAACGGGGACATAGTCGTGGCAGTAGTTGAGGGAGAGGCCACGGTAAAGAGGTTCTCTGCGGATGAAAGGGGCGTAACGCTTAGCCCGGAAAACCCGTCTATGGAACAGATACTCGTAACCGGCGGAGAGCTCTCCATAAAAGGCCGGGTCGCTTCGGTCATAAAAAATATGGAACGGAGGGTGCGCAAGGGACCGTAATGATAACCGAGATAGGCGAGTCGGTCAGGGTAATGGCAGTATTCGAATCCGGCATAAGGCCGGTAAAATTCCGGTGGAGAGAGAACGTATACCGCGTAAGCGAGGTAACCTACTCGTGGCAGAGCACAAGGGGCAGCGAGAGGATCATCCACTTCTCTGTAACCGACGGCACCGCCCTCTTCGAGCTATCCTATAACCGCTCGACCATGGAGTGGCGGCTTGAGCGGTTAGAGGGCTGACGGAGGCAGCAGAGCTGCCCTTGGAAGCGAAAGAGCAGATGAGACGCACCGTTATTCACGTAGATATGGACGCCTTCTTCGCCTCGGTGGAGCAGAGGTGCAACCCCGCGCTAAGGGGCAGACCGATCGCGGTCATAGGGTCGGATAAGAGGACCGTGGTGACCACCTCTTCCTACGAGGCCAGGGCTTACGGGGTGAGGACCGGGATGAGCAAGTACGAGGCAAAGAGGCTTTGCCCGGCCCTTGTACTGGTCGTAGGCAACAACAGAAAGTACACGGACGTATCGGCCCGCCTGATAAGGATACTATCGAGCTTCTCGCCCCGCGTGGAGCCCTACTCCATAGACGAGGCCTTCATTGACGCAACCGGCGTCGGCTGCTTCGGCACGCCGGAGGATATGGGCGCGCTTATAAGGCAGAGAGTAAGCAGCGGGCTCGGGCTCGGGTGCTCGGTCGGCATAGGGGCAAACAAGCTCATATCAAAGCTCGCCTCTTCGATGGACAAGCCGGGCGGGCTTATACGTATAAGGGACGAAGAAGACGTGGAGAAAATACTCGAGCGAGTGCCGGTGGCAAGGCTCTGGGGGATCGGTGCGCGCCTCGAGGCACACCTGCGCGCCATTGGGATACGCACCGCCGCAGAGCTCGGCAGATACCCGGCAAGCCTGCTAAGGAGCAGGTTCGGGATAACCGGCGAGCACCTGAGCCTCATGGGACGAGGCATAGACGCCTCGCCGGTAGTGGCCATAGGAGAAGAGGCGGACGCAAAGAGCATAGGCCACTCGATGACGCTAAAGCGCGACATAAGCGACTCAAGGGTCATACGCAGAGAGGTACTAAGGCTAAGCGAGATGGTATGCAGAAGGGCGCGCAGGTACGGCATCATGGGCACGCGCCTTACACTCACAATGCGCCTTAGCGACTTCTACACCTTCTCAAGGAGAAAGAGGCTGCCAGAGGCCACAAATGACAGCACGGTGGTATACGCCTGCGCTTGCTCTCTCGTCGACACACTCTCTCTTAGAAAGGCGGTGAGGCTCATAGGTGTGAGCATCAGCGGGCTTACAATGGATAAGCAAGAGAAACTCTTCTACGAGGACGCAAAGAGAGAGCGCGTCAGCGAGGCAATGGACCTCGTAAACGACCGCTTCGGCGAGTCCACCTTAAGCTTTGCCACCCTCGCAGACGACGACCATGGCCCTGGGGTTATACCCCCTTCATGGAGGCCGGACGGGGTAAGGAGGGTCGAGGTCGAATAACTGCTCGAGGGTGTTTGCGCGCATCTTCGATATACGTTGACACTGCAAGCCCACATCTGGTAGAATAAACCAGTGGTATTTCCCTCTAAAATCAAAGGGTAATACCCTTTTTTATCTGACGTTTTTTTTACCCGGAGTATAAAACCCACGCCCCCCTGACGCTGTGGTCCTTGATGCGCCCGGGTGGCCAAATCAAACGAGATGAAAGACGAGCATACCACAGATACGCTGCCGCATAAGGCCGAGGCAGGACCAAGCGAGCCCATAACCGACGGCTTCGGGCGCACGGTAAGCTACTTGAGGGTATCTATAACCGACCGCTGCAATCAGCGCTGCACCTACTGTCGCACACCGAAAGACGACTTCAAACAACGCGACGAAATTCTCACCTTTGACGAGATTATTCGCGTCGTGCGCCCCCTTGCGCGCGCGGGGGTGAGAAAAGTGCGCCTAACCGGCGGAGAGCCGCTTGTAAGGAAAAACGCGGTCGAGCTTGTCGGGATGCTCGCTGAAGTACCAGGCATAGAGGACCTTACGATGACCACAAACGCCGTACTCCTCGAAAGATACGCAAAGAGGCTCAAAGAAAACGGCCTTAAGAGGGTCAACGTAAGCCTCGATACGCTAAGCAGCGCCCGCTACCGGGAGATAACCGGCGGCGGAGAGCTCGGAGCAGTCTTAGGTGGCATAGATGCCGCCATAGAGGCCGGGCTTACGCCGGTAAGGCTCAACACCGTCGTCATGCGCGGCATAAACGAAGACGAGCTTGCCGATATAATCGACTACGCCGAGCAAAGACGTCAAACGCTACGTTTTATCGAGTGCATGCCCATGAGGGACGGTCTGGACTGGAAGGCCCGCTACATGCCAATAGACGATGTCCTCAAACGCCCGGATATACGAGAGCGCGTCGAGACCTCCGNNTTCTGCCGCTAAGGAACGGGCGCGGTGAGGTCGGATTTATCTCGCCGATGAGCAAGAGGTTCTGCGAGGAGTGCAACAGGCTGAGGCTCACCGCAGAGGGCAGGATACGGACCTGCCTGCCCTCGGACGACGACACGGAGCTTAAAGAGGCGCTGAGGGCCGGCAAAGACGACTCGGAGATACTCGAGCTTGTACGCAGGGCCGTCCTTAGAAAGCCCGAGATGGGAAACTACAACTTCGATGAGAGCGGCAGGGCCCGCTCGATGGTGGAGATAGGAGGTTAACGCGCAGTGCAGCTATCGGGACGCAACCAGCTACCTGGAGAAATCGTGGAAATTAAGAAAGGCGACGTCGTAAGCGAGGTGGTCGTGCAGGTAGGCGAAAACCAGGTCGCAGGCGTCATAACCACCACAAGCGTTGATAAGATGGACTTGAAGGTCGGTGATCACGTAACGGCCCTTATAAAGGCAACAGAGGTCTCGTTCATAAGATGAGGCCGCGCCTTGCAATCCTTCTTATATTCGTTTTATCGGGCCTGCTTATTGTTCAGAAGGCGGCCATTGCCAGAGATGGCGCGACGATAACCGTCGCAGTCGCCGCGAACGCGGCAAGACCGGCTAAAGAGATAGCACGGGCCTTCGAAGACGAGAGTACCGCAAGTGTGAGGATTGTAACCGGCTCGAGCGGAAAGCTCTACCACCAGATACTGCAGGGCGCGCCCTTTGTCGTATTTCTTTCGGCAGACGACGAGTACACGGCACTGCTCGAGGAAAAAGGGCTTACAAGCAAAACCGGGCGCTTCCCATACGCCATAGGAAGGCTCGTGATATGGTCGCCCGCTGAGAGCCTTGGTGATGAGGGACTTGATATAGAAGAGCGTGGGCCAAAGGCCCTTGAAGATAAAGCGGTCAAGAGGATAGCAGCAGCAAACCCAAAGACCGCGCCCTATGGCAGGGCAGCAATCGAAACACTCGAGGCCTACGGGCTCTTTTACGAACTTGAGCCCAAGCTTATATACGGAGAGAGCGTTGGCCAGGCATTCGCCTTCGCGCGCTCGGGAAACGCCGAGGCCGCCATGGTCGCCCTGTCGTCGATATACGGAGAAGAGGGTGAGAGCTACGTGATAGACGACTCGAAGCACTCCCCTATCGTCCAGGAAGCGGCTATTATAAATAACCCTGACGACGAGGTGACGAGTGCGGCGCTTGAGTTTATGGAGTTTTTGCGCTCCGAGGCGTCAAGGGCCATACTCGATAAATACGGCTACCTCTCACCCGAGGCCTTTGCAGGCAGGTAGGCCGGGCAAGCGATAGGGCCGGGCAAATGACTACACGACTTTAACCTATAACGATAACAGCACTTATGACCGAGTCCGTACTCATAGACTGGAGGCCCTTTCTCGTATCCTTCGAGCTTGCCCTCGCAACCACGTTGATACTCATTCTCGTTGCCACACCGGTTGCGTATCTTCTTGCGTACTCGCGCTTCAAGGGGCGCGCGATGGTAGAGGCCGTCTTTGCGCNNTCCGATAGGCAGGCTCTATACAGAGACCTTCGGCTCGTCTCTTGCCTTTACCTTCGAGGGGATAGTCATAGCCTCGGTCCTCTATAGCTTCCCCTTTGCGGTACAACCCATACAGAACTCCTTTGAATCCATCGACCGGGGGCTTATAGAAAGCGCTCGGACGCTTGGTTGCAGCAGATGGCAGGCCTTTTTGAGGGTCATACTCCCTGCTTCGCGCTCCGGGCTCGTCACCGGGGCGATGCTCTCTTTTGCCCATACGGTCGGCGAGTTCGGCGTAGTGCTCATGGTCGGCGGCAGCATCCCCGGAGAGACGAGGGTTGCAAGCATTGCCATATACGAGCACGTCGAGACATTGAACTACGCGGGGGCGGCGGTAATGTCGCTTATACTCCTCGTATTTTCGTTTGCCGTACTCTCGATTGTGTATTACCTTAACAGAAGGAGTACAAGGCTCATAGCGGGTTGGTGATACGATGGTAATAATAAGGGTAAAGAAAAGACTTAAGAGCTTCGATATCGACGCGACGTTGAAGTTCGGCCCTGAGCTTACGGTCCTTACCGGCGCAAACGGCTCCGGCAAGACCATGCTTCTTAGGCTCGTTGCCGGTATCGAGAAGCCCGACGAGGGCTTTATCACAGTTATGGGTCGCTGCTTTTTAGACGAGGGCGTACATCTCACCCCGGAGGAGCGCAGGGTCGGTTACGCAAGCCAGAGGGCCTCGCTATTTCCGTGGCTTACAATCGAAGACAACATACGCTTTGGCATCGATACCACTCAAAGGCGCAGCGCAAAAAACGCCGAGGTGGAGCGGTGGCTCGAAGAGCTTACAGAAAGACTCGAAGTGGCCCACCTCCTTGGGCGCTACCCCGCGCTCCTCTCGGGCGGCGAGGCACAGCGCGTCGCCCTTGCGCGCGCCCTTGCCCCAAGGCCCGCGCTCTTACTCCTCGATGAGCCGCTATCGGCAGTGGACGTGGAGATGCGGCCCCGTTTGCGCGCCTTTATACGAGAGATTCAGCAGGAGTGGAGAATACCGGTAGTAATGGTAAGCCATGACCCAGCCGAGGCCCATACAATGGGAGACAGGATATTTACCATCGAGGAAGGCAAGATAACCAGCCAAAGACAGCGCGGCAGTCTCGGCAAATCGCCGCTTTTTTCTTATTGACGACGGGCGCGCTCACAGGAGAGATTTGTAGTTATGGCGGATAAGGACAAAAAGGCGGAGCTTACGCACTTTGACAAAAGCGGCAGGGCTCGCATGGTCGATGTCTCGGAGAAGCGTTCGAGCGAGAGGGTCGCCGTTGCCAGGGGCTCGATACTCATTAGCGAGGAGACCTACACCCTAATTAAAGAGGGACGCGTAAAGAAGGGCGACGTATTTACCGTCGCAGACGTGGCCGCGGTAATGGGCGCAAAACGCACCCCCGAGCTTATACCGATGTGTCACCCCATATCTCTAAGCGGCGTGGAGGTGGGCTTTGACGAGCCGACTACGGCCGCCGACGGGCGAATCGAACTCTCTGTGACGGTCACTGCAAGGTGTGTTGGGCAGACCGGCGTTGAGATGGAGGCCCTTACCGGCGCGGCCACGGCACTCCTTACGATATACGACATGTGCAAGTCCGCCGACAGGGCCATGACGATAAAGACCATAGAGCTCCTTGAAAAATCCGGCGGCAGGAGTGGTGTATGGAAAAGAGAGGGTAAATAACCTCAGGGTTTATTAGACTTATGATAAAGGTACTTTTCTTTGGAGTTGTAGCGCAGAAGACGGGCTGCCACGAGACCGAGTTCGAGGCCAGGGGCGGATCTATGCGTCTATCCGAGCTCATCGAGGCCCTGAGAAAGCGTTTTGAGCAGATGCCCAAGGGCCCCTACATGCTCGCGATAAACCAGGAGCAGGCAGGCCCCGAGATGATGGTAAACGACGGCGACGAGGTCGCTGTAATGCCGCCGTTTTCAGGAGGCTGATAAAGTTGACAGAGAGCGAAAAAATACGCATACAAAGCGAAGACTTCTCAATCGACGAGGAGATTCAGGCGCTAAGGGCCGTATCAAAACGCATAGGCGGGGTGGCGACCTTCCTTGGCGTTGCAAGGGACTTCTCAGAGGGCAGAGAGGTACGCGCCATCGAGTTCGAACAGTACGAGTCAATGGCACTAAAGGCGCTAAAGGCCCTTAGAGAGCAGGCCCTTGAGCGCTTCGACATCATAGACGCACGCATAGTGCACCGGGTTGCGCGCATAGAGCCGTCTGAGCAAATAGTGCTCATCGCAGTCGGCGCAGAGCACCGGGGCGAGGCCTTCGAGGCATGCCGCTGGATTATCGATACGCTCAAAGAGACGGTGCCGCTATGGAAAAAAGAAACGACCCCGGATGGTGATTCATGGGTAACCCCTCACCCCTAAAACCGCCCATCATATCCGTTGTCGGACTCTCCGGTTCGGGCAAGACCACGCTTACCGAAAAGCTCATAAGGGAGTTTAAGTCAAGGGGCCTTGCAGTGGCGACCATAAAGCACAGCTGTCATCCCCACCCGCTCGACGCCGAAGGGAAAGACAGCTGGCGCCACAAGCAGGCGGGTGCGGAGAGGACACTCTTTGTTGGCCCTGAGAGCTTCCAGCTCGTAGCGGATATCGAGAAGGCGCACGCCCCCTCCCCTGAAGGGCTCGCCCAAAAGTACCTAAGCGGCACCGACATCGTCATAGTCGAGGGCTTTGTAAGCTCAAGGACAGAGAAGATCGAGGTAGTAAGGAGCAGCCGCTCCAACACACCCGTATGCACGCCGGAAGACGGCCTTATCGCCGTTGCAACCGATTTGCCCACAGAAGAGATGCGCGAGAGCGGCGTAAGGGTCTTTGAAATAAACGACGCAGCGGCCATAGCCGAGTTTATAATCGAGCGCCTTTTTGCCGGGCAAAGCCGGGACAAAGAGGATAGATGAGCGGGCTTATAAAAGACGTAACATGTGCCGTGCTCGTCGGGGGTGAGTCGAGGCGAATGGGGAGAGACAAGTCCCTTATAGAGGTCGCCGGCAAGACACTTATCGAGAGAAGCATCGATACAGCCGCCGGGGTATTCGAGGATGTAGTCGTAAGCGTTAGAGAGGCCGGATACGAGGTGCCGGGAAGAGGTAAAGGTATACGGCTCATTGAGGACGTGACGGATAAGAGAGGTCCGGGTGTCGGGCTTCTCTCGGTACTCGAGGCGACCAAAGGCCCGTGGGTTATGCTCCTTTCCTGCGACGTCCCGCTTCTCAGTGGAAATCTCCTCCGTTATCTGGCACAATTACGTGACGACTTCGATTGCATAGTACCGGTAGTCGAGGAGAAGCTCCAGACCACATGCGCCCTGTACGGCAGGGGCTGCCTCAAGCCGCTTAGAGAGCGCATAGCCGAAGGCAAAAGCCTTGGGCTTGCGTCGTTTATTAACGATACCGAAGAACTCAAG
>JABAHQ010017666.1_pt1 | contig 10565 bp, 19 predicted proteins | sample 7062091 | NCBI WGS metagenome assembly JABAHQ01 (sample SAMN14534359, study PRJNA622989) | marine sediment metagenome | biome: marine biome [ENVO:00000428]; feature: marine pelagic biome [ENVO:01000023]; material: deep marine sediment [ENVO:00002113] | place: India: Gulf of Kutch | collected...
CGTCTGACCCCCGAAGAAGGTGATATGATCATCACCAAGAAACGATACAGTGGGTTTTACGGAACGGTCCTCGGCGACGTTCTGGAAGACTTGGGAGTCGAAGACGTGGATGTTGTGGGATGTTGCACCAGCATCTGTGTGGCGGGTACTGTCGCAGACCTAGCCAACCGTGACTACAATATCACCGTTGATCGGAACTGTGTGGCAGACTTCAACGAAGAAGCCCATGATTTCTTCCTGAACTACCAACTCCCCAACATCTATGGTGTTGAGGTAAAATAACAAAACCATTGCCATAACTAAGAAATAATTATATGATAGGGTTATCTTAACGGATAACCCTTTCTTTTAGGAGAAAAAATGGCTAATCACGGATACGGTAATTTTGATACCGAAGTCACAAATGAACAGGTTTTGGAGTTACTAGGGAAATGTAACTCTNNAACTCTGAATACTTCAATGATATGTTGAAAATTGAAGTTGATTTTGATGGTGATTGTGACTATTTCACATTATGGGCAGGGGAAATCAGGGTGTTTGAGGCTTGGTTGAGCGACCCTAAGACACTGGAATGTCGTCATGGACACTGTAACGATGTTTCTTGGTGGATTGACGGTTTCATTTGTTCTTATGTGGTTGATTCAGTCGGTGGCAACATTACCGACGATGGTCATTGTGATGTCCTTGACCCTGATTTTTATCAACGTTTCCCGAACTATAAAGACTGGCTCNNAAAAGGTATGCCTTCCTGCCTCGTCCCGCTCGTTGGATGAAATTAAGGCTGGTTACTGAATTCGACAAACAAGATTTCTCCAAGGAATTTCTCAACACTATCAAAGGAAGGGTAAAGTAATGAGGCAAGAACGTACATGGGAAGAACTATGTGAAATTGTTCGTAATGCCCCTTATGGGTTCATCAACTACACAGCCGAGGAAATGATCGAACATTGTGAGGAAATTGGTGAAAAAAACGAAGGCAAACCTAATTACAGGGGTGAGCCTCAAGTCAACGTGAAAGAACGTCAACTTGATTTTTCTATCTTCGAATACATGGTTGACGAGGTTTTCGAAGTCGGCAAAGTAACCGTCAAACGGGTAGGTAAGGAACGTCCTGATTTTGACCTGAAATATTTGGGTCAAGTGGACGGTCAACCGAAATATGAACGAATCGACACAGGTAAAACAAAGGGTATTTTCTACCTGTACCGGACAGAAGGTGTCGAGGCAATTGATGCTTTCCGCATTGACAGGTATGGAACAGAACAACCAATTCAAGACCGTCTTTACTGTACAAGGGAAGAAATCATTGAACTTGCACAGAAACATAGTGACATCATGGAGAAACGGAGTGAAGATGTAACCGTTGAATTCCCCACGGGCGAAATTCATATCTCCAATTACTTCTGTGAAGATAGGAAAAATGGGTTTGATGAACTTCCGTCTGACATCAAATACAAGGACGAATATAGTATCAATCACTCTGTAGGACGTATGGCTACGGCACAATGGTTGGCAGAAAACAGGAACATGGCATATGGCCAACTGGGCAATACCTACGCCTGTATCTACAAAGTCAACGATGACAAACTCGTTATCACAAGTCTTTGGGCCTGTACCGAAGACGAAGACGGATACGAAATCGACATCCCCGTTCCCGAAGGATGGGAGAAGGTAGGTGAAGTCTGTTGTGACGTATGGCGTATCGAACTTGTTGACCGTAAGGGTCTTGATGACTATGGATTTGACCTTGAGGGATACAAGAAGGAAATGAATCACAAGGAATTCAGTGAAGTCAAAGTTAACCCCGGCACATGGGAAATGAAGTGTTACTACCAACAACGGTCTGATGCTGAAATCATGGAAGAATTCGGGTTCCCTGTCTGGGCAGAACTGAACCGCAAGTAAAAAGCTGTTGACATTACTGGATTTTAGTTATAGAATGGGGTTGTCTTTGAGATAACCCCATTTTTTATAGGATAGAAAAATGATTGAATACAAAGGAAAATATACTTCTGCCCGTGTCATGATTGACCAGATTGACCAGACTACCGCTGGCCAAATCACTCAATTCATATCCCATGAGGCTTTCACCAACCCTGTTGCTATTATGCCGGATACCCATGCAGGTAAGGGTTCCGTTATTGGTTTCACTATGGAACTGGGCGACAAGGTTATCCCGAACACCATTGGTGTTGATATTGGATGTGGGATGTTGTCGTTCCGTGTTGGTTCCTCTTTCTTGTCTCGTATGAGAAAGGACCAAGTGGACCGTGAAATCCGTAAGGTCGTACCTTTCGGAACGAAAGTACGTCAAGGCAAGTCGCCTCACTTCAACAAGGAAGAATTCAACCGTGAAGTTCGTAGGCGTCTTATCGACATGGAACTGGCATTTCAGGACCGTTTCGGAATTTATATCCACAAGTTTGAAAAGTATCCCGGTGACATAACCTATCTGGAAGATTCTTGTGATCGGGTAGGTATGGATTATGATCGTTGTGTCAAGTCCATCGGTACTTTGGGTGGCGGAAACCACTTCATCGAAGTTGGTAAGTCCGAAGAAACTGGTGAGTATTGGGTTACCATCCACTGTGGTTCCCGTAACTATGGTAAGACCGTAGCAGACTACCACCAGAAGAAAGCTGTCCAAAAGGTACGTGAGCCGAAGATGCCGAAGTCGGAATATGTTGATTTCGTTAAAGAAAACTTCCCGAAGAAGAAGTGGCAGACTGAAATCTCCAAGTACGAACAGTACATGGTGGGGGATACCCGACTGCCCAAAGGTACGGAATATCTGACCGAACTTGATATGTTTGAGTACCTTTGTGATATGGTTATCGCACAGACTTATGCCGAATTCAACCGTAAGGTGATCATGGAACACATTCTGGACGTTATGGGTGTGTCCTGTCGTGAAGCCATTGAAACTACTCANNTACAAGGACGAAAAGATGATCATCCCGTTCAACATGGAAGACGGGCTCTTGATCTGTGAGGGCAAGTCAAACCCTGAATGGAACTACTCTGCTCCTCATGGTGCTGGTCGTGTGTTCTCCCGTTCAGCAGCTAAGAAGAAACTGAACCTGAACAAGGCAAAAGAGTCCATGAAGTCCAAAGGCATCTATTCGTCTTCTATTCCTCTGGATGAATGTAAAGAGGCTTACAAGGATTCTTCTGTGATCGAAGAATGTATTGAACCGACTGCTACCATAGTCGAGAGAGTAAAGCCTGTTCTGAACATGAAGGATAGTTAAATGAAACATAAACTGTACGCTTATGTGGTCACCTTGGATAAAGGTGACCGCATACAAAATCTGGTAGGATACAGGACAGCAAAAGACGAGGATTCCCTAAAAGGAAAAGTCTTTGCTGATGCATCAAAAGAATACAAAAAGCCGATAGCTGACATCACTGTATGTGAGATATCGGATGACGTATTTGTATGTGAATGTGAAATGGACTATGACCAAGAGGAGCATTTTTAATGAGAGAAGATTATAGTGACCAACTTGATTCTTTGGATGCCAGTGTGTTTACAGGTGAACTTCTGTATACTAATATGGAAGAATTCGAAGACTACCTGAAACGTTGGCAAAGGGCACTGGAATCACACAAGAAAATGTATGAAGATAAATGTCAGTGTGGATATGATACATGTGCTGAATGTAATTCCGTTGTGGAAGAAACAGCATAAACAACCAAATAAGAAAAGTGAGGAAGAATAATGGAATTTCTTTCGGAATTTTATGGACTGATTTGTTCAAACAACTGGTACATGGGTATGGGCATCTATGTACTGGGCATAATTTTCCAATTACTTGTTTCACTGTTTTTCATTTTGAAACGAAAAGAAGTGTTGAAACGAGATTATGGATTCAATAACAAAAGACTACGTAGACTGTGGTTCCTCAGTGGAATTCTGTTCCCTGTGGCATGGTACTACGGACTCAAATCAATTTGGGTGAGACTAACACTCAAAAACAGGGTTCAAACCCGTCTTAATCAAGATGATTTCGATGAAGACGAGTAAATAAAAACTAGGAGTATTGATATATGAATCACCAACTGGTGGCACCAAGAGAAGCAACTAGAAACACTGGAAGAATTATCTATATTTCAGGTGAAATCACCGAACATGTAGCACAAGAAGTGAATATCGAAATGATTAGACTCCAAAGAGAAGACCCTTTGGAGGACATTACAATGATTGTTGACAGTTATGGTGGTGAATTGTTCGCTGCCTTTTCGATTGTTGACTGTATGGATATGGTGACATGTGACATCAAGACTATCTGTCTAGGTAAAGCCATGTCGGCAGGACAGTTCATCTTTTCCTGTGGAGCAAAAGGAAAGAGGTTTATGGCTCCCCATTCAAGATTAATGATTCATAATCCTATCGCCGGGTACGAGGGTTCTGTGCCTGATATCGAAATTGAGATTGAAGAACTCCAAAGATGTCGTGATCTTTACGTAAAACGTGTCGCCAAAGACTCAAATTTGAAGCCTGAGGACATTTTACAGATGATTAGTAGGAACGCCTACCTTGACGCAGAACAGGCAATAGAAGTAGGATTTGCTGATTCTGTTATCAAAAGAATGAAGTAAGGGAGAATGATATGGAATGGTTGATTGGTGGATTGGGTTGTGTGGTCGGCTTCGCGGCCGGATATGTGACATGTCTCAACCAGAAAAGGCAGAACGAAAATGCCGATAAAAATTAATTGTAAGTGGAATGACAGGGGTGCTTGGTGTACAAACAAGAAAATCAAACGAAGTATGTTCGGCATCGGTGTTAGACGTTGTGTAGAATATCCAGCATCTAATTATATGTGTAAGGAAAAAGTTTGTTTTCCTAGACCACCAGCGCCCCCGCCACCACCGAAGCCACGGAGACAAGATGAAGGCAAAACCAGTTAAACTCATATATGGTGAGGGATACGAGCCATGTGAAATAGAAGAAGCTACACACGTCAAAATCAATATCCCCGGTCCTAGTGGTGAACTGTATCTACCCGTAATCATTAAAGGAAGTCGAAAGGGCACTAATTGTTGGTCATGGAACGGGGATGTTGAATACCCCACACTCAAGCCAAGTGTGTTAACAAATGGTTATGACAGCAAGGACGAACAAAAATTTCGTTGTCATTCTTGGATTAATGACGGTAAAGCTATATTTCTGTCGGATTGTTCACACGATATGGCCAATAAGACTGTGGAATTATTGGAGGTAGATGACAATGACGGATAAATACATTCCCGTACCCGTACCTGTTGCCGAACAGATATCAAAAGAGTATGATAAGAACCAAGTCATAATTATCAGTGGTGACAGTAAACACGACAAGTTACATTTCACAACATATGGACAGTCTGCTGTGGACAAATTGACAACAGCGAGAGTGTCTAATTTAATTAAAAAATACTTTTTCGAAATAGAAGTTCCTGATGGCGAGGAAGCCCCAATAGGATTTGAAAATTTCGAATGGAACAACGAAAAAAACGATTTCGTTGAGATTGGAGAATAAAATGGGACGTTTATTGGCTGTTGGTGACATCCATGGATGTGCTGACACACTTAAAGCCCTGATCGACAAAGTAAAGCCAGAAGAAGGTGATAAATTTGTCTTCTTGGGTGACTATGTTGATAGAGGCAATAAATCATTTGAAACTGTTGAATACCTCATTAAATTGAGTAAGGCCTACGATTGTGTCTTTTTGAAGGGCAATCATGAGAATATGTGGCTCAGATACCTCAAGAAAGAATTCAGGGTGGACGAATATGACATTTTCTTCTACAATGGTGGACAGTCAACACTAGAATCTTACTGTTCAAACATGAAAGACTTGGAAGGCAACCCCCTCAAACCTCAACACGGATTGGATTTTATCGACCTTCCAAAGAGTCACCAAGATTTCTACAACAGTCTCAAGGTTTACCACGAAGAAGATGATTTTGTCTTTGTCCATGGTGGTGTTAGGCCAAACGTGCCCCTAAATGCACAGTCCGAACACGATATGTTGTGGATTCGTGATACGTTCTTGAGATATCCTAGTCAGGTGATGCCCGGAAAGACGATTGTCCACGGACACACACCCATGGACAGGTACGACATCGAAAAATACAACAGAAAATATGATGATAAAATAAACCTTGACACCGGAGCCGTTTTCGGTTATTTTCTTACATGTAAGAACGTGAAAGGTGTTGAGAAATATCAACAAAAAATGATTGATATAAGGACTTCGTGATGAAACCAAAATATGTAACCAAAAAGGGGTGTGTTTATTGTGGGAACACAAAACTCGACACCCTCCCCGACAAGTCAAAATACTGTGATCAATGTAAAAAAATCACAAGAGAAACGGAAATACGAGAAGTTAATACAAGAGGTTGATATGCAAGAATTTTTAGCGTATGTTGAGGAAAACCCTGAACTCGCCGAATCCATTTTCAATGAGTGGTATACTGAAATGGCAGTAGAGGAAGGCGAACAAATGCAGGGGGATGAAAGGTATTACGGTGATGATGGTTTTGAATATGACCCATCAGAACTATATGAAGATTTCGCTCACTGTACCGGACATTCAGCATCATACCATGGTGGATATGGTGTTATCCGTGAACTAGGTGAACAGAATGGTTTTGATGTTGACCCTAACGACGAGGAATTACAATGGGAAGTACTTTTGATTTTGGAAAAAGAACCGATGTAAGTGAGCCGGAGAAAAAAGTAGAAACGTGGGGTAAACACAGGGCATACGAATTTGGTACTGCCTTGGCTGCTCCCCACAAACTACTCTATCTCTGTAAATCAGGTTCACGTCTGCATGGAACTGACACAGAAACGTCAGACTATGACTTCAAAGGTGTGTTTCTACCCAACAAAGAAGACTGTTATCTTGGGGAGGCACCAAACCGTCTGGCATATTCGTCAGGTGATGACAAGACGAAAAACACCAACGAAGATGTTGACTTTGAGTTATGGTCTGTACAAGAGTGGTTGAACCTCATGTCAAAAGGGGATTCTAACGCTCTGTCTGTGTTGTTTTCGGCACATAACATAGAAATGGTCATGTACTGTGATGTTATGATGACCGAAATCCTACAAAACCACTACAAACTCTATAATGCCAACGATGTCGAGGGCTTTACGGGATTCGCAAAGAGTCAAGCCGTCAAGTATGGACTCAAGGGCTCTAATCTCCAAGTGGTTGAAAACGTTCTGGAATACATGGACGAAGTTAACCTACGTGAACCTTTCAATGAAAAGACCAGACTGGGCGACATGGACCTTGACGAACTTGTCGAACTCTGTCATACTGACGTATCAAAGAATAAAGAGTATCTTGGTTTGGAAAAGGACGACAAAGGTAGATATTTCCTGAAAGTTTTGACCAAGAAATACCAAGATACAATGTATATGTATGACTTCCGTGACCGTATGGAAAAGGAACGAGACAAGTACGGTAAGAGGGCCAAAGAAGCCAAGGATATGAACGGAAATGATTGGAAAGCCCTGTCTCATTCACTCAGAACCTTATTTGAAGCAAATGAAATGTTATCAAAAGGGTTTGTAAACTACCCGTTAAATTCATCAGACTTACTTAAAAAGGTCAAAGAAGGTGAAGTTTCATTTGATGAATTCGAAGAAGCTTACGGAAGTATGAGGAAAATGGTTGATGATTTGGCATCATCAAATCCTCAGACAAATAGATTAGACAAAAATGCTCAAAGGCAAATGGTGTTAAATCTTTACAGAAAGGATTCAGGTGATGAGCAGAGGACGGATTGATAGGGATGATGTCAGTCTAGCCCGTTTGGGTATCTTGGAAGGGGATAATCCCTTTGAACTGGCCGATGACATGGAAGAAAATGATCTTTCGTCATGGGAACAACGACTCAGGGAAAGGGAGAATGGACTAAACGAAAGAGAAAGGCGACTTGATAGAAGGGCGCGTGAACTAGATGGTCAACGTGTACAGAGTCCCGATGATACAAGCCCTAGTCAGAATGATAGGATTGTGGAAAGCCTCAGAAACCTTTGGAATGAAGGTTACGATGATTATGATATTGTCGTAGAAGACATTTACGATTATCTAGAAACTGTTTTTGGTACTCGACAAGAAGGCGGTCGCACTTTCTTTGATGAAGTAAGGTCAAACCAAGCAGAGGTTGTTCGGAACAGAAACAGGAACATGTGGACCACCGAAACACAAAACACTTGGATTACCTTGGAAGAAGATAACGAAGACGATATTGGTTGGTGATTTATGGCAGTAATACCACCTTGGGATATGGGATTTACGATAGACGATACCCCTGTCAATGAAGACAGGGGTACTCCTGTTGACGAGTCCAATGAAGAAGATGATAGATTAGAAAGGATGGGCATAAATAATACTGCCACATCTGATGTGAATACAACAAACCCATACATAGAAGTTACCGGAATGAGACACGGCGATATACAAGTGTCTGGTGGTTTGGGTGTATCAGGTGACCTAGACACATCAGGTGATTTAGATGTATCAGGCAATCTATATGTTGAAACTGGCGATACTATAGTATCAAATTTAAATGTAGGCACCGTAACTGCTACTGACATCCACGCATCCAATATATACACGAATGGGTTAAACTTAAGACACTTGAATGATGTCTTGAGGACACGTATAGAAACACTAGAAGTAGAATTACAAAACCTAAAAGAAAAATACGAGGAAATGGAAAATGGGTAAAACGTTTCGTAGAGTCAACAAGAGTGAAAGACCTAAAGCACCTACCAAAAAGAGAAGTAAATACAGAAGTGTTGATCAATATAAAGGGATAAGCTCTAACGATCTTGACGATTACGAAGATTACGAAGATTAACTGACATAGAATAGGAGAAAAATCTAATGTTTAGATATATCATGGTGGCTGTCATGACAGCCACCATTTTGTTTTTTTCACAGGTATCGACAAAAGCCAGTAATGTCGTACATTTAGAACAAAAACAAGCTGAATGTATACAGACTGCCTATAGTGTAGGAAGTCAAATTGAAGTGTTTAATGACANNGCCAGTATAGCCTATCAGGAATCATGGTGTAATGGCTCTACTTGGAGAACCAACGGTGTTGTTGTGGGTGACCTTAACAATCAAGGAAAACCTCGTTCCTTGGGTGTTATGCAGGTACAAATACCTACAGCAAGATTTGTGAATAAACACTACCCCCATATATTCAAAAACAAATATGGTAATAGAACACCTACGGACGAAGAACTCACAGTCGATCTTCTGATTGATGTCGAATTTAATATCACGGTTGGTGTACATTACTATGCGTGGCTGTTAGAATATAGGGGTGGAAATTGGGAAAAAGCCATTTTATCCTACAACAGAGGTCACAGAGAATACTTAGATGACATAAATGATTACGTGAGAAAGGTTAAGAAATGGCGAATGACTATTGTACGTCCTTATTTAAAAGGACAGTACAAAATTATACCAGAAAGGAAGTAGTATTAGTATGACAAAGAAGGATATCAATTGTTTGGTCATCCATCACAATGATTTGGATGGAAAATGTGCAGGAGCTATCGTAAGATATTTTATCAAAGATTGTAAGACGTATAGCATTAACTATGGTTATGATATACCATGGAATTTGATCAAAAGGGCTAACAAGGTATACATGGTTGACTTTGGTTTGCAGCCATTCTCGGATATGCTCAAGATCAAGGAAATGAAAGGTGACAATTTCATTTGGATTGACCATCACATGACAGCCATCAAAGACATGGAGAATTCAGGACAAAAGTTCAATGGAATTCAACGAAGTGGTGAGGCAGGATGTGAACTCACATGGGAATGGTTCAAAGGCGAGAATTACAACGACAGTATGCCAAAAATGGTAAGAATGTTAGGTAGATATGACATTTGGGACTTGGATTACTCCCCTGATATCATGCCTATTCAAACCGGAATGAGTTTCTATAATCCAGATGCCGACAGTGATGCTCTATGGAAACCCTTGATTGAAAATGACGGTGAAGTCTACACCAAGATTCTAGAAAAAGGTTCGACGTGTCTAGACTATCAAACGTCACTAAATGAAAAGTATTGTAAGTCACATTCATTTGAAATGAATTGGGAAGGATACAACTTCATTGTGGCTAATGCTTTGAATACCAACTCCAAACTGTTTGATTCTATGTTCGACCATGGCAAACACGATGCCGTTATGGTATTTGGGTGGTCTAACGGAAAATGGACATTTTCTATGTACACAGACAAGCCGGGAATTGATGTTGGGACATTAGCGAAGAAGTACGGGGGTGGCGGACATTTAGGTGCCTCTGGTTTTCAGTCACAGTCCATACCATTTGATCTGCCATACAAAGAAGTGAAATAAAAAAGGGGAGTCATTACGACTCCCCTTTTCAGTTTACATAGATTTTATTTAGGTGTTCCCTTAACGATTATTCTTATTCTACCATAAGAAGTATTTTTGGCACTATAAACAAAATCTTCTTGGAAATCAGGCCCTAATTGAACAGAGACATAAGAACCATCGGTACTGAGAA
>JABAHQ010028356.1_pt1 | contig 10558 bp, 8 predicted proteins | sample 7062091 | NCBI WGS metagenome assembly JABAHQ01 (sample SAMN14534359, study PRJNA622989) | marine sediment metagenome | biome: marine biome [ENVO:00000428]; feature: marine pelagic biome [ENVO:01000023]; material: deep marine sediment [ENVO:00002113] | place: India: Gulf of Kutch | collected...
CTCTTGTCAGCTTAGTCTACGGAGATGATCGTGCAGGTGCTCCCGGCTTGAGCCTCGAAATGGTAGCGGGCTCCGTCGGCTTGGCCGGTCGAGTTGTTGACCGGATCGGCGAAGCATGCGTTGCTTGTACCAGGAGTGGCAATGTCACATTCCGCAGGGACCTGACCCGCTGCAAAGCCGAAGATTTGATTGGGAGTGTTAGGCCCCATCACGTGGACCAAATCGATGTTGAACCCGAAGAGCAGGATGAGATCATCGTCCTGGCAGATATACTGCCCCTCTACTTGTCCAGTAGGCACATCGCCACGGTGGTCAATCACGGTGTCGTCGCCGTCGCCAGCAGCCGAAGTAAATTCGTCATTACCCGGACCTCCGACGAGAACATCGTTGTCATTGCCGCCTTCCAGAGTGTCATCGCCCCGTCCACCGGCTAGTAAGTCGTTGCCGTCGTCACCGTAGAGCGTGCCAGCAGCATCGTTGGCGATGAAGTCGTTGCCGTCGTTGCCACTCAGGACGTTGTTGTCTACGGTTGAGCCGTCGAGGATCACGTCATCACCACCCTCGCCTTCGACCGTCACGACTGCCTTACCAGCAGTTTGAGGATCGCGGATGTAGAAAGTATCGTTGCCCCCACCGCCGGAGTAGGTGCCGCCAGCGGCTTCGATGGAGGCGGTGTCGTTTTCGCCGGTGAAGACGTTAGTGCTATCACCGCCGGGTGTGTTTTGCTGTCCGTTGGTGCTGCTGCAAGCAGTAGCGACGCAGTTGACGTTAGCCCCGGCGGCTACGACCAGATAAGCAGCTCCGGCGGCAGCGAGGAGCATGACGGCGAGGAAGACGCTCAAGCCGATCTTATCACTCCGTAGAAACTTCCTTAGTTTCATCGCTTGTTAGACCTCCTTAGGTTCGTAAGTGTCATATTCGTTGGGGAGGAGGCGGAGCTTTCCGCCTCTCCCCATTTCCTATCCTATTCATCGCAGGACGACCAGCTTGCGGACGTCGCTCTGGACGACCGCGTCGTCAAGACCCTTGACCGTCACGGCGTAGAGATAGACGCCGTTGGCAAGCGGCATGTCGGCGGCCAGGGCCAGGGCGTTACCACTGCCCGAGCCGCTGAACACCAGGCTCCCGGCCAGGTTCCACACCTGGGCCTCCATACCGGCTACGCCGACGCCCTGGACCAGGAACTTGCTACCGGTGAACTTGATCGCATCCACTCTCAAGGCGACCGGCGCACCGGTGACCTCAATGGCGATCGGAGCGAGTTTTCCACTGCCATCGGAGGTCTGATAGCTTCCCTCAATGGTGTAGGTATCTGGCGCGGCGTCGGCGGGAACGGCCACCTCAAAGGTCAAGCTGCCGGAGCCGCCCAGCCAGAGCCACTTCTGCTCCGTGGGCTTATAGAAGGCCCCGCCGTGGTCCACTGGCGTGATCGTCCAACCGCTGGGCAGTCCTTCGGCCAGCAGCAGCCCCTCACCGGCTACCTGCACGGTGACGCTGAAGCTGCTCCCAGGCGCCACCCGGGTGGGTGACGCCTGGTGTTCAATCGCTACCGCTGACCTAGAGGCGAAAAAACCCAGCAGCCAGTCGAAGAAGGACTTCTTCTGTTTGACCGCCGCTGCAGCCGCCGCCACCGGGGTCTCATCGATCCACATCCCGACCAGCTCCAGGATCTTGTCGTCGTCGATCTTCAAGCCGTCGGTTCCGGGGACGATGTCGTCCTCGATCCACAGCTCCACGGCCCAGATGATGTCCGGGTCCTCGATCAAGGTCGCGTCGCCACTGTGCTGGGCCACCGCCTGGGCGATGGTCAGCATCACCGGTCCGGCCACGCTGACGTCGAGGCAAGCCTCGTCGTTCTGGGTCTCGACGCAGACCGCAAACTCGCCGCCCTGGGTGAACTCGTAGTCGAAGGTCACCGTGGTGGCTGCGGCGGGGTTGATCGTCTTGGTCACCGACTTGGTGCTGACGACCGTCCCGTCGGCCTTGTTGGTCACGCTAAGGGTGATCTCCTGCGATCCTTCCTCAGAGCCGGTGTTCTCGATCTCGGCAACGTACTGGACCGGCTCGCCCTTGTCGGCCTCGGTCGGTCCGGTGAAGCTTTGGATCTCGAAGTTGACGTCGGTTGCTACCGCCGGCTCACCGAGCCAGGGATCGAAGATGACCTTGTCGGTGACGCGGTCGCCGATCCCGCCCGGGTTAGTGGGGTGCTTCGGCCCGGAGGGCTCGGCCCACCAGTTGTCGGTGGCATCGATCGAGGTTCCCGGCGACAATGCGCTGGCATCCACACCGTAGTCCTCGTTCCGGGCGATGTTGTTCTGGTGGATCCCGTTATCGCGGACCTTGCGCGCCTCAACACCGGTGGCATTCCGGCGGATGCTGTTCTCGGTGATGCTGACTCCGGTCGAGTTGAGCAACACGCCGATGCCCACACCAGCATTACCCTCGATCTTGTTCTTGGCTAAATCAATATCGCTACCTCGATCATGGACGTCCACCCGGATGCCGATCGCATTACGGGCCAGACTGTTCTCGCTGACCGAGACGTCGTCCAGGTCGCGCCCGCTGAACAGGTCGACGCCTGCGTCGCGGTTGTCGTTAATCTCGGGGTTATTCTCGATCGTGATATCCCGTCCGATCCGGTCCTGCGCGGTGATCTTCACGCCGCTGTTATTGCTGTTGATCTTGCTCCCGGAGACGACGATCTCGCTGGCCGCCTCACTGACGCTGACGTCGATGCCGTTTCCGATCGTGTCTACATTGCGGTCGTTGTTAGAGAATTCACCATCGGTGAGGGTGAGCTCGGAGAGGTCGCGGCTGACGGTGGTGCTGAAGCCATGGTCGTTGTTGTTGTCGGCAACGGAGTTACTGACCCCAACTCTCCTGATCGACTNNGATCGACTCCGCGGCCAGGAAGGCACCGCTGCCCAAGCCGACCGGGGCGCGCGTCCCGTTGAAATTGAACTGGGAGTTGCTGATGGTGATCAGATCAATGTCACCACGGGCCGGCGGCGCTCCGAGCGAGATGACCCGCAGGCCGAAGCCGCCGTTGTTGTTGAACTTGCTGTTGTCGATGGCAAACGTCTCCATATCGCCGGTCCAGGTGCGGATGTCCGTTCCAGTACCGGGAATGAACTGGTTCTCCAACGCCTCCACGCCGCTCAGGCTGAGATCGGCGACGTCACCGGTAAGACCAGAGAAGATCGATAGTCCGCGGATGGTGTTCTTGATGAACTTGTCGTTGGTGAAGGCAAGGCGGCTCACATCACCGATGGTGGTGAACAAGGTCACACCGGTGAGGCTGTTCTCGCGGAACTCGTTACCGAAGAAGGCGTTGTCTTGGATGTCGCTGATCGTGTTCAGGGCGAGGACACCAGCGCTGGGCCCAACGGCACAAAATGCGGCCCCGATTCCGAAGCCGTTGTTGAAGACCATGTTGGAATCGAACAACGACCGCACCAGATCGCCGCCGAACAGCTTCAAGAAGCCGTTGCTGCAGTTCTGGCGGATGTTGTTGTCAATGGCTTCGAGTCCCTCAATATCACCAGGGATGAAGGTGAAGATCCCATTTCCGCCGATGAAGGGGACGAAGAGGTTCTCGTTGGAGTTGATGTTGTTCCCCTCAAAGGTAGTGTCGCGGATCTCCGTGGTGGGCACGATGAAGTAGATCCCGCCAAAGAGGTTGCGGGTGATCCCCTGATCGAGCGTCGGCCCCTTGTTGTCCCTGATCAATACGGTGTCCACTCGCCCGGTGTTGTTGAACAGGATTCCCAAGAAGACGTTGAACTGGATCAGGTTGCCCACGATCAGCGAATCCCGCACCTCGCCGATATTGGCGAAGTGGATACCGCTACCGAGGAACGCCCGGTAAATCGTGTTATCCAGGATCGCGGTCTGCTCCACGCTGCCGCCGTTAAGGAAGAGAATATTGTCACCAAAGTTGTTCTCGAAGAAGTTCTGCTCGATGACGACGTTGCGGTCCGGCCCGCGGCGGCCCACCGATCCACCGTTCAAGAAGCCAATGCCCACTCCGCCGTTGTCGCGGATGGTGTTGGCGAAGATCTTGAACAGTTCCACCGATGTTGGAACGACCACCGTGATGCCCGGCCCGCCGTTGTTGCGAACGATGTTGTTTTGGAACGTGATGTTCTCATCGGCTTGGCCTACCGGCGCACCGGTACCGATCTGAATGGCACCCGCGAAGTTCCCGTTCAAGAAGGTCATGCCCTCGTCGGCCGTGGGGCCGCCGATCGTTACGCCATCCTGTTGAACGAATACTGCAAAGCCACCAAGGTTGACCACGGTAGCTTGAGCGCCATTGGAGGAACGAATGGTGAGATTCTGCAAGGTGACAACAATGTTTGCGGCCACTGCATAAGTTCCCGGCAAAAGCACGCAGGTGTCACCGGCGGCTGAGACCGCGCCGGCATCGGGCCCTGCAGCAAGGGCAACTCCTGCAGCGCAGCTCACCAAGTCCGCAGCGGTGGTGACCCTAAGCTCGCGGCCGAAGGCCACGCTGCTGATGGCGAGGGCCAACATCAATGCAATCGAAACAATCAATACCGTCCGAGATTTCGGTCCGAATCTACTTAGTTTCACTTTGTCTACCTCCTTCTTCCACATTATCTCCTATAATTCTTTCCGCTTCCATGTTCATCGTCCATGCACCAGTGGACCTCCGTCCGCCGATAGTGCACCACCTCCTCCAAAGCTTTGCTTCCTTTGTCATCTTATCCTTAACGCGCAAACGCATCAACGCTCTAACGCTCCTAGAATACAAACTCCGCGCTCAGGACGAGCGTATCGCCGACGCCTTTAGTTCCGGCGGGGAAGAGCTTGTTCTGGACCCAGGCGAAGTCGATGTAAAGCGGCGCCAGGTTCAGACCCGCCCCGGCGGTGAATCCGAGCTCTCCGCCTTCGGCCGGCATGACCGCCCCGCCGCGGACCCGGACTACGTCCAGGTTGAACTCCATCCCGAACCGCATGATCGGGTCGATGTAGCTGCCGAAGTCATACTCCCCGGCGAACATCAGGCCGTTCATCGCGTAGGCCGCGCCGAGCCGGAACAGCGAGCCGACCTTATCGACGGCACCGGTGGTCCAGTTGATGGTGGTATCGCCGATGTCGAAGGCCGCCGCGCCAAGGCTAATGCCCGGAACCGCGCCGATCACCAAGAGGCCGGCGTCGAAGCCGAACCCGGTGCCGGACTCCCCGGCCAGGGTGTGGCTGTAGGACTTGACCGTCGCGCCGGCGAAGCCGATCCCGGCGATGCTCATCGCGACCGACCCGCCGAACATCAGCTCGTTGTCGTTGATCGTCCCGATCTGATTGCCGTTCTCATCGTACTGGGGGATCCCGGCGACCGTCAGCCCCATGAAGGTCCCGGCGACGGACATCCCGGCGATGTTGGTGATGCCACTCAAAAAGTTGAAGTTGATGTCGGCCATGAACTTGTTCGAGTACATCCCGCCGACCCTCGGGCCGCCGGCTAAAGCAACACCGGCGGGGTTCCAGTAGGTCGCCGAGTAGGAATCGGCGAGGGCCACAAACGCTCCGCCCATCCCGAGCGCTCGGGCATCCACGCCGTCGGTGAACCCGGCGAATGCCCCGACGCCCTCCTGGGCCAGAGCCGCGGAACCGGCGATGAGGATCAGCGCCAATCCGATAACGAGTGCTCTTTTCATCTTCTCTATACCTCCTTGCATGGTCAAGTTATCTCCGTTCTCGTTCCCCCAGGGCCCCTTGAGGGGCCCCGAGGGAACAACCTTTCATATTTATCGGCGGATGACCAGCTTCATCACCGCGCTGGTCTCCCTGTTATTCTTCCCGATGGCCTCGATGAGGTAGAGGTAGACCCCGTTGGCCTGATCGCCGCCATTCCAGCTTAGGCTGGGACCGGCGACCTCCTGGGAGTCGAACACCAACCGCCCGGAGAGGTCGAAGACCCAGACATGGACCTTCTGCACGCCGGTCCCCACCACCTTGAACATCGTGGTGGTGACCAAGGGGTTCGGCTGGTTGAGGTAGCCGACCACCTCCAGGACGGGCGACTCGATGAACACATCGTCGCTGGATGTGTCCGCCTTGTCATCGGGGTCGGTGTAGGTCGCCTTGACCGTATCACCGGCCGCGACCTCGAGCATTGCTCCGGAGCCCGCCGGACCGGTAGTGATCGGCTGGCTGAGGAAGACGCCGCTGTCCGGGCCGGTCTCGACCAGATCGACGCCGACCGAGGCACCGGTGTTGGTGTCCTCCACTACTAAAGCGCCTTTGATCGTATCGACCACGCCGGCGGTCCTGTTCTCATCCTGGTCCTCGACCGTTACATATATAGTATCGCCGACCACGTACTTGGCCACGTCACGACCCTGAGCGTCGGTGAACCGGGTGGTTGAAGGGGTCTTCCCGGGGACGATCGGTCGCGGGGCCAGCTCGGCCTTGGCCAGGGAGAAGTCTCCGGGGCCGTTCGGGTCATGATAGTAGACGAAGATCGTGTCGCGGTCCTCGATCTGGAGGGTCCCGTCTCCGACCATCGCCTGGGTCATGCCCCCTTCCGGCCGCCACATGCTAACGCCCTGGCCGTGGAAGATGTGGGTGTGCTGACCGGTCTCGACCATCTTTACGGTCTCGACATCGCCGGTGTAACGGTCATACAACGTGACGGTAAAGCTGTCGGCCAGCTCGGAGTATTCGCTCCCGTCGCAGTCCTCAATCTTCACGAACAACTCCTGGCCCTTCTTCACCTGATCGATCGGGTTCCAGGCCTCGCTGGTGAACCAGATCCTGTTCGTCCCCTGGCTGTCGCCTTGAGGGCCTTCACAACAGCTCGGCCCGCCGGCCGAAGCAGTGAAGACGTCGCAGTTCGTGATTCTTGCCCAGGAGTAGCTGATGTCGAAGGGGTCGTAGGTCCGCACTTCCTTGTCCGCATATTCTACGTAGATGGCGTCGCGGTTGTGGGCCGCGAGGAAGCCATCATCATCGCCATCGCTCGGCCAATCGTTTATGCCGATGACCTTCAACGCGTCGCGGTTGCGGAAGACGCCGGTGCTAAGCCCCGTCTCCACCAACGGCACATGTAGTTCTCTCCCGCCGTTGGGGTTGAAGACGTTGACGTAGACCGTCTCCGCCAGGTCGCTGTCCACGTTCTCATCGCCGTCGCGTACCGTAATATAAAGGTCTTCGGTAATCCGGAATTCGCCCTTCTCCGCCCCGTTCTCATCGGTGAAAGCCACCGTAGAGGGGTTCGGCTCGGCGACATCCGCTGTATCTAGCGCAAAGTCACTGGGATCGTTGGGATCGGCCAGACCGGGACCGATCACGGGACCGGCCGCGACCACAATCTGGGAGTCCAGCGGCACCGGGCCTACTCCGATGGCCCGCGCCTTCCCGCTGATCTTGTAAGTACCGGGACTCATGGAAGCGGTCGCCTTGTAGGTCCACTCCTGGGTCTCACCCGGCGCCAGGTCTTGTTTAAAGTTGGAGACGCTGGCCGGGGTGAACCCCTTGGGCAGGGTGTCCTTGTAGGCCGCCAATGATAGGGGGCTACTAGTTTGGTTGGTGATCTTTACGGTCACCATGAACGTGGCGCCCGGGGCGACCTGATCGGGAACCGTCCTTGTAAATTCGATCCCATCGCTCTTGCTATCGGTTCCCTGGGCCACCACCGAAACGGTGCTCAGGCCGCTGGCCTCAGCGGCGGCGACGTTGATCTCGGTCTCCAGGGTGAACAGGTCAATCCCCACCGCCTTGGCCTTCCCGCTGAGGGTATAGGTGCCCTCGGTCGAGGAAGCCGTAGCATCGTAGGTGAAGCTGAGCGTCTTTCCGGCTCCAATCTCGGTGGCAAACTTGGTGACGCTCGCCGGGCTGAAGCCGCTGGGCAGCGTAGCGGTGAACGCCGGCAGCTCAATGGCCGCACCTGACTTGTTGGTCAGGGTGGCCGTCACGGTGAAGCTAGCACCCGGAGCGACCTTTGCCGCATGCTCGCGACAGTACTCCAGCCCCCCCGAAGGATCGGTGACGCATTTCTTCACCTTCCCCGGAGGAGTGGGCGGCCCTGGCGCGCCGACCGGCGCGCGGTAGTAGGCCACCAAGGTGTCCTTGTCCAGGACCGGCAGAACCAGGTCAGTAGCCGACTGGGGAATCGTGCCCAGCGCATCCTGGAGCACCACCCCATCGACATTTCGGAAGATACCAGTGTTAGGTCCTGTCTCCACCAGGGTGAGGGTCTCCACCGCTCCTTCTAGCCCTTCGTTCACCATGCGAGGGTTCACCAGTTGCACGCCCTCGATGGTCTCCACGCTGGTGGAATTCTGGTTCTCATCGTCATCTGCGACCGTGACGAACACGTCATCCCCGACGTTGAACAGGGGAACCTCCGTCCCGGCGCGATCGGTGATCTTGATCGTAGCGTAGGTGAAACCGATCTTGGCCAGATCGGCATCGATGTCGCCGGGATCGCTGGGGTCGGTATAGTAGACACGGATGGTGTCGTTATCCTTCACTTCGAGGATCCCGTTGTTCGGGGTTGGCGACTGTCCGGTCTCTAAGGGGGCGATATACAGCCCGGGGAAATTGCGGAACTCGCCCGTGCTCACCCCCGTCTCCTGCAGCACGAAACCGCCATTAGTGCTCTCCACATCTCCTGTGTTGGGATCGAGTAATTCCACCAAGGGATGCTCGTTGTTCAGTTGATCGGTGAACGTTCCCTGGATCAGCTCCACCTCATCGGAGTCCCGGTCCTCATCGGGATCGATCACAGTGACAAACAGCATCTCCCCCGTCCGCCAGCCCTTCACCGGCTGACCATTGACATCGGTGAACAGCACTTGACCTTTACTGGCAAACGCCGGTGGAGAGATCGCTATCGCTGCTACGGCGAATATTAGGAGAGCGATAGAAAGCAATCCGATCGACTTAGCTCTGTTCTCCACTTGCATACCTCCTTTGTTTGGTCTTATTCCTTCCCGACCAATCATTAAAATCCAATTTGTCCCTCATGATCGCCTCCATTCTCCCGATTCCGCGGTACGGACCACCTCCTCGAGCAACTCCTATCACAACTATCGTCCTTCTTTGCAAACGCCTTTCCTGGATGATAATTTGCCCCAATTCTAACGAGACCACGGCCACCTGTCAAGTCTGTCCCTCCCACTGGAGTTGGGCCTATAATATCAAGGATGGTATCCTGGGGTATGTAATTGAAACTACAGACCTGACCCCTCTCTGAAAGAAACAGACAAGCGCTAGCCTCCATCCCTAACCTCTCTCGGCTCCAAACTTGGGAGCATCCTAGCATATTTCCGCTCCTTTGTCAAGTGGAGGAAAAAATCTGTTCCAGTCATGATTTTCTCCTCCCAGGGTACCTCCATTTCTCCCGAGGGGAGATCGACCTCCCCCCTCTCCCTTGTGTAAGACCAATCTTCAGTCTATCTCTCCGCTCAGATTGCCCCAAGGAAGTCCGTCTCCCCCCACGCCGATAGCGGTCAATTTGCCTTGGGAAGTCCGTCCCTCTCTGGGAAAGAATGTCTTCTCTATTACAAAAGTTGTGGTCTCTCCCCTCCTACCACCCAAGGGCCGCACCTCGTTCCTCCTCAGCAATTTGACCCTCTAACCAGCGATCGATGACCGACTTTTTGAACCTCCAGCGGTTCCCCAACTTCACCCCTGGAATTTCTCCTGCTTCTGCCTTGCGATAGACCCAATTCTTGCTGAAAGAGAGATATTCAGCCAGTTCTGCAGCCGTCATCACTTCTTTCTCCAATTCTACTTCCTCCTTGCCCTTAAAATGTTGCCCACACTATACCATAATCCCTCCCGCCTGTCAAGCCTTGCCGGACGATTTTCCCTGTAACCTGTATCCGATGTCCTCACCTAAATGAGGATCACCTTCGCCAATTGCACCTGCTATTCCTAGAAATGTTGCCGGAGACCATCATTTCCGTGGGAGTAGACTCGCTTGCGTGCCTCAGCCATGGATAGACACGCGGTTGGCCTTATCCTTGAGGCATATGAAGGTTCTTTTCCCTTAGACAGAACTTCTCCCCATCGCCACTCCAGGCGAATTGATCGAGGAAGGACAGGCCCACTAAATTCCAGTCATCGCCATGTTCTAGATTGGAGTAGACCACACAAGCTTGATTGAGTCCCAGAACCGGGAACCTTACCCACAGATACGCCGCCTTTAAGCGGCGCGACCCGCCGAACCCATGCCCCCAGGGCCAATAGCGTTGTGGTAACTCGCTGCGCTCTAGCCCTAAAGATCGGTAGCTATCCCGATCGATTAAGAGCCAACCTGAAAAACCGGTGTCCACCTGAAGGGTTTTCTCCTTTTGTGCTACGTCCGTCTCAAGTTGGATAGTGATCACTGGCTTGCCTCCGACATAGCTCCAACATTTTTCTAGGCGCTTTCCCCCCAGGTTCATTGAAACCTAGACTCCTATGGACACCTCCCGGGGATATTCCTCGCCAACCTTAAAGATGATCCGATGTTTAGCACCTGGAGCTATTTGGTCTGCCTTCCGCAGGATCTCTTCGAAGGTCAGGGCATCAGCAATCAGTTTCC
>JABAHQ010001572.1_pt5 | contig 10557 bp, 7 predicted proteins | sample 7062091 | NCBI WGS metagenome assembly JABAHQ01 (sample SAMN14534359, study PRJNA622989) | marine sediment metagenome | biome: marine biome [ENVO:00000428]; feature: marine pelagic biome [ENVO:01000023]; material: deep marine sediment [ENVO:00002113] | place: India: Gulf of Kutch | collected...
TCCTCGGTGTCCTCGCCCACGTAGTAACGCACCGTGATTAAAGCAAAATCAGGTCGGGAGGTTGAATAAATGTATTCGACACCGTGAATCTCGTTGATAATTTTTTCCAGAGGTTTGGCGACTCGCTCCTCCACTTCCGCTGCACTGCCGCCGGGGTACGGCACAAAAATATCAACCAGGGGAACCACAATTTGCGGTTCTTCCTCCCTCGGCGTCAAGAAGGTTGCAAAGAGTCCGATCAAGAGCGCTGCCAGCATGAGCAGCGGCGTGAGCTTGGAATCGATAAATGCGTTTGCTAACCGGCCCGCGATTCCTACCTTCATTGTACCACCTCCACTTTTTTGCCATCCACAAGTCCGGACGCACCCTCTACCACGACCTGTTCACCCGGATTCACTCCTGACAAGACCTCAATCAGGCCGTCTTGTTCGACACCTGATCGAACCCAACGCAGGTGCGCCCGGTTTTCGGAATCCACTGTAAACAGTCCCTCTAATTGTCCTCGTCGAAATATGGCGGTTTTCGGAACGAGTATGGCCGAACCCCCGCTTTTGCCCGCCACAATGCGTGCAAACATGCCAGTCTTGATCAGACGCTCTGAATTGTCTATCAGCACGTGCACGTCGAATTGACGGCTCATGGGGTCTGCGGAAGGCAAAATCTGGTCGATCGTGTTTGTCAGGCTCTTGCCATTGGTTCCTTTCCTAGAAGCGCGAACCTGCACCTCCACAGGCATGCCTGTATCCAACAATTCGACCTGACTTTCGGGGACCTTTGCCACGATCTTCACCCGGTTCATGTTTTCCACTTCCAGAATCGGCTGTCCCGGACTCGCCAAATCGCCGACTTCCATCATTTTCCGGGTTACGACGCCGTCAAAGGGGGATGTCAAGGTGGTGTACTTGAGCATCTCCTGCACTTCCTTTTTCATCTCTTCTGCAGCATTTTTTCTGGCTTGTGCACTGGCGAAGGCTGCCTGCATGTCGTCCAACTCTTTTTGAGTCGCCGCCTTTTTCTCATACAAAGCCTTGATGCGCTTCAAGTTCGTTTTGACGTTCTTGAAGTTGGCTTCCGCCTCCGAGATAGCTGCCTTGGCCTGCGCGAGTTTTGCCTCGAATTCTTTGCTGCGGAGTTTTACCAACGTCGCCCCTTTCTCCACATGGGCTCCTTCCTCAAAATAAATCTCTTCAATCCAGCCCATAATCTTCGTGGATAACCTCACCTGATCCATGGGTTTGACAGTGCCGGTGAACGTGAGCTCCTGGTCGATGGGTTGAACCGTGACCTGAACTGTCTTAACGGGCACCGCGGTTTCAAGTTCTTTCTCCGGTATTTCATCTTGACCACAGCCCAGCCAGAGAATTACGACAATGGAAAGATAGAATTTTAACGTGCTTCTTAGCATCGTGGTCGCTCCTTGTTTTAAAAAGTTTCTTTACATTATTAATCATCTTGAAAATTTTGTATTTGAAATGCTCATTCGCGCTAGCACGTCTTCCAATACAATCGCAAAAACAAGATGTGTCGCGCTACTTGCCTAAGGCGAATTCCAATTCGCTTACGGCTACCGTGTAATCGTGTCTGGCTTTCAAAAGGCGCAGCTTGGCATTGGTCAACGCCACTTCTTTATCAAGTAAGTCTGAGGTTTTCTCCAACCCCTCTCGAAACCGTTCTTGTGCGATTCGATGGCTTTCTTCTGCTTGCTTCACGGCCGACTCTGCGACGCGGATCCGTTTTTCTGTAGCTTCCACGGCTCGCCATGCTTTTCGAACCTCCATCTTTGCTTGCTCTTCCGCTTGTCTAACCTGGACCTCTACCTTCTCGGCTTCGGCAGTCGCTTGTTTGGAGCGTCCGAATATCCCGAATCCTTCGAAGAACTTCCACTGGAGTTGAAACCCGAGGGCCCAATTGGATGCGTCACTACTGAGTGCTCGGGAGGCGTTCCATTCAACCGCACCGAAGGCGTTCACTCGTGGAATCCAGCCACTGCGTTTCATCCAAACGTTTCGGTGCGCTGCTTTTGACTGAAATTGCAGCGCCTGTAAGTCCGAACGCGAGGCGATTTGCTCGTCCAGATTTTCCGCATCCTGGATGCTCGATGGCACACTTAGCGTGTCCGTCGGCACCACCAACGATTCGTCCTCGATACCGATGACAAACTTGAGGCCGTCGCTGGCGTTGGCGATTTGATGTTCGGCGGAAATCAATTGCTCCTGCAGCTCAGCCACCCGGACTTCAGCGGCGAGGTAATCCGCCTCATTGATCATGCCCTGCTCCATCGCCGCTTTGGCATCATCACGGTGCGCTTCCGCAGACGCCATCGATTCCCTGATGGCGGTAACATTCTGTCGCGCCAAAATCAATCCGAAATAGCCTTTCTTTACATGAAGGAAGACCGCTTCTTGAGCTCGCTTGAACGCCTCCTTTCGGGCTTTCACGCCCAAACTCGCCGCCGACTTGCCATAGATTGCGTCTAAGTTCAACAAAGGTTGCTGGACTTGAAATGAGGTTGTGAAGTTGTCCAGCGCATCAGGATTGTTGAGTGTCTCGAGAGCGAAATCTTGTTGCGCAAAAATCCCTTGTTTCAGTTTCAGGCTGAACACCGTAACGGGATCATTTGACCTGATGTAATTTTCAGAAACGGACACATGCGGAAGGAATCCACTCAAGCTTTCCAAATTTTGTCCCTTAGCTTGTTCCAGTTCACTGGCGGCAATCTGAATCTGATAACTGCTGGTCTTAGCCAGACCCAACGCCTCCTGCAAAGACAACCTGAGGACTTTTCCGTTCTGACTGTAACCGAATGTCTGTAAGAGCAATATCACGGAGGCCATCGTAAACGTTTTTAGCAATGCCATGCCAACCTCACTCATATTTTTGATCAACTTGTTTTCTTGCATATTGTCCCACTCGATTTTTATAAATTTGATGCAGGAGTCTTTAAAAAGATGCAGATATTTTCGAAAATTATGATTAGAAATGCGCGGTGGCAAGTCTCACATAAATCGAGCATAATCTTATCCGTAAGGTCAAATTTCGTGCCACAGAAGGGTATTTACATCAAGGCATTGATTTTTAAAAAGATAACGATTAGCCAATATTTTATTCTCTTTAAGCAGCGTTATCAAATCTGAGAACGATAGGGACTCGTTTCCTATTTTCGAGAGACAAAAGTCTATGCCCGGCATCCATGCGAGTCCTGCGAACTTTTCACGGAGGATGTAATCCCGAGGGGAACCCGCGTCCCTAAGGCTTCTGGGACGCGATGAAGTCAGATCCGTTGCCATATTTGTAAAATAAAGTCTCTTTCGTTCTGCCTGTACAACAAAACTCTTTATCGGCGCACGCCTATTAGGCAGGCTCAACGACTTGTCATTCTTCATGCCTTCCCACCGAGGTGGTTTCTGGGAAATGACCTTCGACCTTCCCCGAAGCTGCATCGTAAATTCTCTTAACGTAGTGCATAAAAACGACATAGCTTTTTACATACTCCCGTCCAGCTTCAACCTCATTTTCATCAAACTTCTTTTTGGTGATTGTTTGCCGGAACTTGTTCAAAATACCATGTTTTACGGCACCCGTCACGAGATTCAGAAGAGGCTCCACCGCACCGTCCACAACTGCTTTGTCCACTGCCGGGATGGCAGGACCGAGATCGCGACCCGCTGGCTTGAGCCCTGTGTAAGGCGCGCCCTCCCCGGCTCGATGAATACGAACCAGAGTCTCGAAAAAATACATGTCGGCAAGTTCCCTGGCTTCCGGGCTGAGCTTTCTCACAGAGAGTATTTTCTCAAACGCCTTCTTTATTTCAGCTTCATCTTCTTTTTGCACCCAAATAAGCACCAGATTCACGTTGCCCGATTCTAAGGCATTTTGCGCAGCTTTCACCACCGGACCATCAAGACCGTCGCAATGCGCAAAAACCTCTGTTGGAGTGAATAATCCTACCACGACCAAAATACCAATCGTCAACGTCCAGATAATGCTTGTGTTTTTCATTGTTAATCCTCCCGGATTGTGGCATAATTCACGTTTCTTTTGAGGACAACGCCGCTATTGGATACGTTCGCCATCCTCACGGATTTTTACACCGCCTTGCTAGGGCGGAATCATTAGTCGTAGGAGACTATGATTTAAGCTCATTCAAATTTGATGCAAATGTTCAATCTCGTGACACCCCTTCAGTTGTCAAACCCGGAAATTTTTCCTGAGCGTGCCGTGCGTGGCAGGACACACACAGTTGGGTCATTTCTCCGTAAATACGAATAGCACTTTTGAAATCGCCCTGTTGAGCTGATTCGGCTAGCCCCAACGCCTTTTTATGAAATGTGCGGTCGAGTTGAATAAAATCCCCTGGCAAGAGACTCAGCAGTTTTTCCATTTGCGCCTGTGAAAGAGATTGCTTCAAAATAAAGCTATCGTGAATCCGCATGGCGATGTCTGCGGCATTTTGAGCTTCGCCGCGGGCCAAATAATCCAGCAGCAGTTGCATGCCCGATTCGACCTGCTGCATCTCTTCGCGCAGGACGTTCAACAAGTTTGGCGGGAGATCGACTTGTGTGGGAGTTTGGCCGCTAGCTTCGACTTTCTTAGAAGCATCCATTTGTTTCACATCCGAATCATGTTTCGAACAGCCGATTCCATAAAAAGAATAGCAGATTAACCAAGACAGAATCATTAAAATTTTCATGATAGTGCTCCTCTCATGCTTTCATTGCGTTATGAGCCTTCGAAACCGCTTCCCCAAATCATCAAACGCGTCGTACAACACCGGAATGATGATCGTAGTCAAGAAGGTCGAAGCCGTCATACCGCCGATGACGGCGATGGCCAGCGGCGAAAAACGCTCGGCACCGAGAGCCCATTCCAACGCCAGAGGAATCATACCGACGATGGTGGAAAACGAGGTCATCATGATCGGTCGGAAACGGGTCTCAACCGAACCGATGATCGCTTCTCGACGGTGCATGCCCGCAGAACGTCGCTGTCGGATAAAATCGATCAAAATAATTGCATTGTTTACCACAATCCCCACCAGCAGAATCAGTCCCACCATCACCGGCATAGACACCGGTTTGCCAGCCAGCCACAAAGCAATGGAGACACCAATCAAACTCAGCGGAACCGACATCATCACCGTGATCGGATGCAGAAAGGAGCGGAACTGCGCAACCAACAAAAGATAGATAGCAAGAAAAGCAATGGCTAATGCACGTAGCAATTCACTGCGCGATTCCGCTAAATCCTTGTCTTCTCCTTCCAAAGCTATGGTGTATCCACGTGGCAGAGTGATTTGCGACACCGCTTCCCGGACATCGGAGGTGACAAAGCTCAGCGGGCGCCCCTGATGCTGTGCCAGTATTTGCAACGTCGGCTCGAGATTCTCACGGGTCACCAGGCCCTGCACACGAATTTCATGACTCCGGGCAAGCGCATTGAACGGCAGTACCTGGCCGCCGTGTGGGGAAACCGTGCGCACCGCCAGCGCGTCGTCCTCGTGCTCACGAAACGATTTGGCATAACGCACTCGGATAGGCGTATCATCACCCAATTGACCTCGGAAGACACCGGCGATGCTGCCATCCAGAGCCAGAACCAACTCATGCGCTGTTGAGGCCGGAGAGATGCCCAGCTCTCGTGCCCGCTCTTCGTCGACCGTGAGTATGACGTTGCGCTGATCCAAACGCCAGCTTCTGTACGGGTTGGTAATCCCCTGGATGGAACTAACAGCCGTAAGGACAGAATCTCCGAGCTGATTCAGGACAAGCGCATCCGGTCCTTCAATGCTGACTTCAACGGACGCCGCGGTTGTCGCTCTGGCTGTGCCGCCTGACTCGCGTACAACCAGCGTCTGAATACCGGGAACTTTGGCCAGATTTTCACGCAGACGATCCTGTATTTGCCAAATCGATTCATGACGCTCTGTCCGCGGCGTTAACGTCAAGGAGATGTACCCCTGCGTCGGCCCCTGCACGCCGCCCCCTCCGAAAGAGTGCATACCAGTCTCGAACCCCATTTGGCTCGAGACCTTCTCGACCTCCGGCTCCGCCAGGATCACAGCTTCCACATCTTGCATTACCCGCTCCGTTTCGTCCAGAGACGAGCCAGATGGGGTTTCAACGGTGACAAAGCTGGAGCCACTATCCAATTTGGGTAACAACTCCATACCCTGCAAGCGCAGCAGAAGGAGTCCCGCGACAAAAAGAACTCCGGCCGTCGCAAAAACTGCCCACCGAGTTCGCAGCCCATGTTTGAGCAGCCAGATGTAGGCGTCCCGCAAGCGCTCCATCGCCCAGTTCCAAGGATAGCTGACCTTGGATGCCAATACTTCCATTTTACCACCATCCCGCGTGACTTTAGCGGTCAGAATCGGCACCAATCCCAGAGCGACCAGCAGAGAAGAAAGAAATGCGATCATCAATGTCCCCGCCAGCGGGCCGAAGACTTTGCCAATAAAGCCGTACAAAAACAACAGGGGAATCAGAACGACAAGGGTTGTAGCGTTGCCGGCGATAACCGCAAACTGAATTTCGGAAGCCCCCGTCATGGCGGCCTCATCCGGGGTGAGCTTTTCTTCCCGGTACCGGCGCGTGATGTTCTCCAGTACCACTACTGAGCCATCAACCACCATGCCGACCGCCAGAATGATCGCTGTGAGCGTCACCAGGTCAAGCTGCAAGTTAACGAATTTCATCCCGGCAAATGTCAGCACAAAAGACATGGGCATGGAAATCGCCACCACGAGTCCGCGGCGAATACTGCTCAGAAACAGAAAGATCACCACGGACGCGAGCAGAAGTGCCTGCCCGACGCTGCTGAGCATGTTGTCCACCACCTGCTGGGTAAAGGTCGCATCCTCCTCGGCTTCAATGATTTCGAGCTTGGGGTAGCGCTCGCCAATTTCTTTGAACTTGGCCCTGGCCCGTTCGACCACGTTGACAGTGTTGGCATCGTCTTGTTTAAAAATTTGCATCGGAATAGCCGCTCGACCATTCACGCGGTAGCGCGACCGATCCTCGCCGCTGCCTTCCTCAATTTTGGCGACATCGGCCACCAGGATTCTGCTGCCATCGGGCGTGGTAATCGGAATTTGACCCATCTCATTTAGAGTCTGGCTTTCCTGGTCCACACGAAAGGTGTACTGCTGTCCGGCGCTGCGAATCTGACCCGCAGGCAGACTGACGTTGTGGCGGCGGATGGCCCCAATTACTGCCGCCAGACGCAAGCGATGGGCATCCAGCCGGTTGCGATCCACTTGCACCGAAACCTCCGGCTGATGGCCGCCAAAAACGTCCACCAGGGCTACGCCGTCAACACGCTGGACTTCCGGAGCAAGCACATCTTCAGCCAGCCGCCGCACCGAGACCAGATTTTCTCCGATGAGGCCAACCGTCAAAACGGGACGGTCGCTGGCAGAGAATTTCAACACCTGTGGCTCGCCGATGGTCGCGGGCAAGTGTGAACGAATGCGGGCAATGGCATTTTGCACATCCACTGCCGCCAGATCCACGTCCATATCATAGCTGAATTCCACCTCAACCAAAGACAGCCCATCTTGCGATCTGGAACCGACGTTGTAGACGCCTTCCAGAGAAGCGCATTCCTCTTCGATCAAGTCGGAAACGAGGTCAGCCACATCTTCTGCCGCGGCTCCCGGATATGGGGTTAAAACATTCACCAGCGGCGGGGCCGTCTCGGGAAACAAATCGATCGGCAGCGTAAAATAGGCCAGGGTGCCGAAAATCAAAGCCGCAATCGACAGCGCCCAAATGGTGTAGCGGTTCGAAAGGGCAAAACGTGAGAGCGTCATGGTGATCCCTCCTTAATCTCTGCCGGGAAGACTGGCACTCCATCTCTCAAGTTATTTAGATTCGAAATTGCCACGGGGTCTTTTTGATTCCACGGAAACGCGACTTCGATCCAGCCGTCCTGCTCAATGCCGGTCGTGACCGGCTGCTTCTTAGCGCTATTTTCCCGAATCAAAAAGATGTGCGGATTGCCACCCCGTCTGGAAATCGCTTCCACCGGAACCGTCATGCCATCGCCACTGGATTTAAGGATGAAGTCCACCTGCATTGAGGCGCCGACGAGCAAACCTTCGACCTGGTTTGAAAACGTTGGGGCGGGCATCTTCACGGTGAACGTGCGCGCCGGACCAGTGGCGACCGGTGCAACTTCTGAAACCTCAGATTGAAATATCTGTCCTCGCCAGTCTTGAACATTTACGGGAACGCCGACCCTTACGCCTCGCCTTACATCCTCTTCGACCACTTCCACATGAATTTCGAGTTGATGGTTGCCGAGCAGTAGAATCGGTTGGCCAGGCATGACATGCTGTCCCGGCTCTACCAGCCAGGAGAGCATTTTACCCTTAATCGAGGAAAACTCCTGAGCCTTGGCAAGTTTGGCTTCGGCCTCTGCCAACGCGGCTTTGGCGCTGCGGTAAGCCCGCAAACTGGCTTCCATCTGTTCTGACGGTAGCGCTTCTGCCTCGACCAATATTTTGTCCGCCTGATATCGTTGCTGCCAGTAGTCGAGGTCTGCTTGCAGACGTTCCACGGTGGCCTGCAGATCGGGCACGGCAATTTCCGCAACCAGATCGCCCTTGTTGACCGAAGTGCCTTCCGGTTTCGGAAGAGACGATACCGTGCCCTGCACCTGAGCAATGACTTTGACTTCGCGGTCGGCGTGTACAGTGCCCATATAAGAAAGCCGATTTTGCATCTCCGCGACCACAGGCTTTACTACCCGAACCGCCACGGGCCTGACCTTGGCCTGGTCAGCACTCCCTTCTCCACAACTCACCATGCTGAATGAAAGTGAGGCCAGTAAAATGTCAAATATGAATGGAAGGTTTTTAGTTCTCATAGGTGCTCCCAACTATTTTTTCCGCCAGTTCAGCAGTTAATGTGCCAGCAGTGGCATGGTAGTTCATGATGGCCAGCCGTCCGGCGTACGCCAGTCCCCGTTCGTCCATCTGCAATTGCAGAAGTTCGGTCTCCTGGTTTAGAAGTTCGCTGAGGGCGAGTCGCCCGGCTTCATACATTTTCCGCTGAGCCCGAACCGACCTGGACTTGCTCTTCACAGCCTGAGTGATATGCTCTTGCCTGTAATTCGAAATACGCCATCGTTCCATAGCAATCTCTAATGCGGCATTTTGAGCGTGCAGAGCCGAATGTGCATTTTCTTCCGCCGCTTTTCTCGAGGCTTTTGCTACTCTGATATTGGCAATTCGACGTCCTCCGTCAAATATGGGCAAACTTATGCTGATGCCTATGGCCCACTCGCCCGTCATATCCAGGTCACCCCCGGATTTCAGGAAGTAAGATGCAAACCCGCTGATTTCGGGCCAAAAACTCCTTTGGGCCTGTGCATGCAGAGCCTCTGCCCTTTCTAACTCCGCCTGCGCTTTGCGTACTTCCGGGCCGGCAATTTCGGCCGGACTTTCCAGGGAATCCGGAAGCATTTCATCCCCAACTCCGTCCCGAGCCAATCTGAGGGGCTGCACGGGTTCATTCCTTCCTAATAATTGACCAAGACGGACTGCTAATTCATAGAACCTGGATTCAATGCCCAGACTGTCGGAACGAGTAGCTTCAATCGATGAGTTCACCAGTGCTACATCGGCGGAAGAAACTCGGCCTGCTTGCTGCAAGAGCAAAAGTTCCGTACGACGCTGTCGAAGCATGGTTAAACGAGCAATGATCAAAGCTTTTTTGTCCGCCAGTTCCTGAGACTGAATGTAGATTCGGGCAATGCTCTCCATGAGATGCATTTCGGTGGTCGTTTCCTGCTCCGCAGACTCGGTTACAGACGCCTCGGCCTCACGCGTTGTTGCCAGCCTACGTCCGCCGCTGAACAACGGGATTTTGAGTTGGGTGGCGGTTTCGTAAATCTCGTTATCCAACGGTGGAAACACACCCCTCTCATGGATCGGAACGATGATGTTGGGTTCGTTGTAGCGTGTGTATCCTAAGGTGACCACAATCTGCGGGAAGAAGTCTGATTTCGCCTCACCGATTCTGGCCTCTGTCGCATCCCGCTGCGCTCGAACGGATTTCATGGTTGGATTGTTCTTCAAGGCGATCTCCAATGCTTGCGTGATCGTGGTACCCTGCAAACCGGCATGAGCATGAAGGATTGGCAACAGGGGAGCCATTAGGAAGATCAGAAGCAAAAGTTCCATCATTCCAGTTTTTTGACGTGTCATTTTTCTGCATCCATTTTGTTTTTTTTAAATATGATGCTGTGTTCGAAAAAAAGACGCAAAAGTTAGTAATCACTTACCAACTTTTGCTGAAAAAAAAACTATTTCAGGCTTTCTGAAAACACTCGCCACAAAGCCGGAGCCTTTTCGCTGATTTCAAACTGGAATCCGCTCAGAGACCATAACAGCGCCATCGCCTGTACGAGGCCCAGGAACCCGATAGCTGTAGCTTCAACATCAATGTCACTTCTTATCTGCCCTGTTTCCCGGGCGCGAACCAGGATGCCTCGGATCAGATCCAAATAGTGGTTGACCATCCGCAAAACCGAACTGCGCAACATCGGATCGTT